>JGIcombinedJ30088_10003641_pt1 | contig 14154 bp, 18 predicted proteins | sample PinacodermPK_FD_30088 | JGI IMG/M metagenome (IMG submission 30088)
TCCTCGGGGCGGGCGGGGGGCCGGCGGACGCGGGCGGGGGCACGCCCCCGAAGGTGCGGGGAAGGGGCTGGCCCTCGTGCTCATCGGGGGTCGCGCAGCCATTGGCCTCTATCCAGCAGGCAGGGTGGTGAACCGCCTGGCAGCCGGAGCACTGCAGGACGGGTTCGCCCGCGAAGAAGGCGACTCCGCAGACGGGGCAGAGGCGGTGCGAGGGCTGGGTCAAGAACGGCCTCCTGCCTCGCAGTATCGAGCGGGCGGTGACGTCCGGCAAGGCGTGCGCTGGGCGGCGCCGTCAACGTCCGGGTAGGCTCGTGCCGCCGGGGCAGTGACATGGAGCACCGGCCGGTCGTGGTTCACCGGGAGGGGCGATGAGTGCGAGGCGAAGGCCAACAGTAGGGGTCGCGATCGTGTTGCGGGACGACGCGGGGCGGGTGCTGCTGGGGAAGCGGGCGGTGGGCTGGGGAGCCGGGGAGTGGTGCATCCCCTGCGGTTCGCTGGAGTGGGGGGAGGACGTGCGCGCGGCGGCGGAGCGGGAACTGCTCGAAGAGACCGGGATCAGGGCGCGGGCGGGGAAGGTGGTGGCGGTGCACTCCAACTTCCACGACCCGGAGCGGCTGACCGTCGGGATCTGGTTCGCGGGCGAGGATGCCCAGGGAGAGCCGGTTCCCGCCGACGGGGAACTGAGCGAGATTGGCTATTTCGACCCGGCGGAACCGCCACCGCTCGCCTTCCCCACGGACGCGCTCGTGCTGGCGCAGCTCGCGGAGGAAGGGGCCGGTTAGCGGACGGGGCCGAAGCGGGCCGGGGGCCAGTAGCGCCAGAACACGCGCCCGGTGATGTCGCCGGGATGGACCGGGCCGAAGGTGCGGCTGTCGGTGCTCTGCTGGGAATTGTCGCCAAGGAGCACGACGCCATCCGCTCCGTCCGGGCCAGCGACGCGCTTGGCGATCATGCGGGAGGGTTCGCGCGGGTCGCTGGCGAGCACGACCTGGCCGGGGGCGGGGTCACGCCGCGTGTAGGCGCGGGTGTCGACGACGACGTAGTCGCCGGGGTTGAGGGCGGGGGTCATGCTCTCGCCGGAGATGGCGTAACGGGACAGGCGCCAGCGGGCGAGCGCGACAAGCGCCGCGCCCGCGGCGGCAATGGCGAGGGCGACCCGGGCCGGCGTTCGAGGCTAGCCGGCGGTGTAGAAGGGAACGTCGTCGCGGCTCTTGGAGGCCCAGAAGATGTTGTGAATCTCGCCGATGGTATCGACGAGGGCCTGGGCAGCGTCGACGTTCACCTCGACCTTGTTCTGGGAGCAGAGCTTGGCCGCGTTCCAGAAGGTGTCGTGGAGGCCGGGGTTGGCCTCGAGGTGGGGAGGCTTGAAGTAGTCGGTCCAGAGGATGAGCAGCTCCTGCTTGGCCACCTGGGCCTGCTCTTCCTTGATGGCGATGAAGCGGCTGCGGGTGTTCTCGGTGGCGACGTCGTGACTCTCGGGGAGGTCGACGAGCTTCTTGGCCATGGAGAGGACAGCCTCTGCGGCGATGCGCGCGGATGCGGGGTCGTAGACGCCGCAGGGGCCGTCGCAGTGGGCGGAGGCGGTATGGGAGGGGCGGAGGATGCGATCGAGCAGGCTCATGGGAGCTCCTTTTGGGCAGTTGGTTCGGCGAGCGAGTATAGCGGGGCGGCGGGTTATCCGCGTTATGACAGCCCCTCGCTGAGGGTGGAGAGGCGGGCGGCCTCGGCGTCGCTGATGGCGAAGTCGATGGCGGCAGCGTTCTCGCGCGCCTGGCGGGCGTGGCGCGCGCCGGGGATGGGGAGGACGTTGTCCTGGNGGGCGAGCCAGTTGATGGCGACCTGGGCGGACGAGCGCCCATGCGTCTGGCCGATTTCGTCGAGCGCCTGCAGAAGCGGCTCGACACGCTCGGGGTGGCGGAAGGCGCCGCTGAAGCGGCGGAAGCCCCTCGGCTGCTGGCCACCGGCGCGGTACTTCCCCGTGAGCACGCCGCTGGCAAGGGGGAAGTAGGCGATGAGGGTCACGTCGAGCTCGCGGCAGGCGTCAAGGACGCCGTTCTGTTCCGGCTTACGGTTGAGCAGGCTGTAGTTGACCTGGTTGGAGACGAGGGGTACGCCGCGCCGGGCAAGGGCGGCATGGGCGGCGCGCATCTGGCCGGCGCTGTAGTTGCTGACCCCGGCGTGCCGGATACGGCCCTGCTCGACGGCCTCGGCAAGGCGGTTCATGAGGCTGGGGATGCGGAGGAGGGTGAAGGGGAAGTGGATCTGGTAGAGGTCGACGGACTCGCGCTGGAGGCGATGGAGGCTGGCCTCAAGGGCGCGGTGAAGCGAGCCGCTGGTGAGCCGCCAGGGGAGTGGCGCGAACTTGGTCGCGACGAAAGCGGGGCCTTCGTCGTCGGCGAGGGCGCGGCCGAGGGCGCGCTCGGATGCGCCGGAGTTGTATATCTCGGCGGTGTCGAAGAGGTTCACGCCGGCAGAGAGGGCGCCCTCGACGGCATCGGCGGGGTTGGTGGCGTCGGGGGTGGTCCCGGCCTCGTCCTTCCAGGTGTTGGTGCCCACGCCGAGGGGGCGGAGGAGGAGGTCGGTTGGGCCGAGGGGCATGTCGGGGAGGGACATGGGGTGAGTGTAGGGGGCGGCCAGGATTTTCGCGCCTAGGACAGCCCGTCGCTGAGCTCGGTGATGCGGGCGGCCTCGGCGTCGCTCATGGCGAAGTCGATGGCGGCGGCGTTCTCGCTGGCCTGACGGGCATGTCGGGCTCCCGGTATGGGGAGGACGTTGTCCTGGCGGGCGAGCCAGTTGATGGCGACCTGGGCCTGTGTTCGGCCGTGAGCCTGACCGATCTCGGCGAGGGCCTGGAGCAGGGGTTCCATGTCCCCAGGGGCGGGGAAGGGAGCGGTACGCCGCCGGATCCAGTGGCGGGGGGGCGTGGCGCCGCCACGGTACTTGCCGGTGAGCATCCCACTGGCAAGGGGAAGGTAGGCGATGAGGGTCACGTTCAACTCGCGGCAGGCGTCGAGCACGCCGTTTCGTTCGGGGTCGCGGTGGAGGATGTTGTAGTGCACCTGGTTCGACACGAGGGGCACTCCGCGCTCGGCGAGGGCGGCATGCGCGGTGCGCATCTGCGCAGCGCTGTAGTTGCAGACACCGACGTTGCGCACCTTTCCGGCCTCAACAGCGTCGGCAAGGCGGTTCATGAGCGAGCGGATGCGGAGGATTCCGAAGGGGAAGTGGATCTGGTAGAGGTCGACCGTTTCGAGTTGAAGGCGACGCAGACTGGCGTCCAGGGCACGCGGAAGGGCGGCGCTTGTAATGCGAAGGGGGGCGAACTTGGTAGCCAGGATGGCCGGCGCCTCGCTGGCGGCAGAAACGCGGCCAAGCTCGCGCTCGGAGGCTCCGCGGAGGTACCCCTCGGCGGTATCGAACACGCTGATTCCGCCAGCGGTGGCAGCTTCGAAGGTGGCCGCGGGGTCAGTGGGAGTTGTGCCCTCGTCCGGGGGCTCGCCCCAGCGCATGGTGCCCACGCCGAGGGGGCGGAGGAGGAGGTCGGTGGGGCCGAGGGGCATATCGGGCAGGGACATGGCGGGAGTGTAGGGGACGGCGAGGTTCAGGCCACCGGGCTGCTACCGCTTCGTCCGCGTCTTCCAAAGGCCCGCGTTGCGGCTCGGAACGAGAGTCCGTGCCGAATTCCAGGCGAGCCTGCGTCCGGAAGTCCGCAGGGGGTGGGCCAGAAACTGCGTCAGCGGCGCCTCGTACAGGAGGATGCCGCCCCGGTCGAGAACCCGCTCAATCTCGCTGATAGCCAATTGGGGGGTTGGGACGTGGTAGGCAGTACCGAAGTCGACCACGACGTCGAATGACCGGTCCGGGAAGGGCATGTCCTGCACATCGCCGAGGACGAGCTCGGCGCCGTTGCCCGTGCGCCCTTCCTGTTCCGCAGCCTGGGAGAGGAAGTCCGGGTCGTGGTCGATGCCGGTAAGCGTCGAGGGGTTGCAGAGGCCGGACAGTGCGGGGAAGGCAACCCCACCACCACAACCGACCACGAGCATCCGCTTGTCCGATGGCAGGCGGAGGAGCTTCACGGCCAGGGGAACTTCCAGCGAGCCGTGCACGGAGTTTCGCCATTGCACGTCGGGGAAAGCGCCGAGGGCTCTCTGCCTGGCCGACCACGTAAAGCGAGGCAAACTTGCTACCCCCGCCAGTCCAGGCGGGGGTCGGCGGAGAGACGCGTGAGCGACAGGGGCATGAAGAGAGTGTAGGGCAGAAGGCGCGGCGCACCATTACCGAGTCTTGCCGCTGCTTGCGGGCGGTGGGAGTCAAACCTAAGATCATCCTCGCGCGGGCCACCTGCGGCGGAGAGGCGATGTCCTACAGCATCATCGAGACGTGTATCGGCTGTACCGCCTGCACGAAGCGTTGCCCCACGAACGCGATCACCGGCTCGCGGAACGAATTGCACGTCATCGACCCCACGCTCTGCATCGACTGCGGGGCGTGCGGTGTGGTCTGCCCGCCGGAGGCGATCCTCGACGCGGTGGGCGACGTGACGAAGTCGATCAAGAAGAACGAGTGGCCGAAGGCGGTCGTGATCGAGGAAAAGTGCATCGGCTCGGGCTGCGAGTTGTGCATCAACATCTGCCCCTTCGATGCGCTGAGCCTGGAGCACACGGCCCGCATCGACGACTTCTTCGGCGTGAGCACCGTCGATGAGAAGAAGTGCACGGGCTGCCGCCTGTGCGAGGACGTGTGCGGCTGGGACGCGGTCCACATCTTCCCGCTGAAGGACGAGATCCTGAAGCCCCTGGAGGAGCTGACGGACCAGGAGATCGCCCTGATGAAGCAGGCGAAGACGGCCCAGGACGCGGTCAGCGTTACGTAGGGCGCCCTCTGTCGAGCCTAGGCGTAGTGCTCGATCTTCCCCGCCAGATCGATATCGAGTTGCGTGACCCCACCGGCGTCGTGCGTGCTCAGGCGGATGTCAACGGTGCTGTAGACGATGGAGAGCTCGGGGTGGTGGTTCATCACCTCGGCGGCCATGGCGACGCGGTTGACGAAGCCCATGGCGGTGATGTGATCGTCGAGCTTGAAAGTCTTGCGGATGGCGTCGTCGCCGTCGGCGGACCAGCCGGAGAGACCGGCGAGAGCCTCGGCCACCTGGTCGGAGCTGAGTCGTTCTGGCATCGCGGACCTCCTCGGGGTTGGGCAAGCGGTTCCGGCGCGTACGCGCCGGGCAGGCAAGGATAGTACGGATGAAGCGGTCGAGGGGCAGGCGACGGTACAGCCGGCGGTGGTTCCTGGGAGCGCTGGGCGCTTCGGCGGGGGCGGCGGGGCTGGCCGCGATCGGGTGCGAGGAGCCGGACGACCCCCTGCCCGAGGACCCGACCTCCACACCCACCGAGGAGCCGGCGTACCCGACCTACGCGAGTACCCCCGCGCCGGATCCGACACGACCCGAGCAGTCGAGCCGTCACGGGGGCACGCTGCGCTTTGCGGCGGCGTTCGCGAGCGACGACTCGTTCGACCCGCACCGGACGACCTCTGCAGCGTTGCTGGGCCAGCAGGCGCTCGTCTACAGCCGCCTGCTGACCTACGACAGCCAGGCCGAGGGGAGGCTGGCGCCGGACCTCGCGATGGGCATGCCGGAGCAGCCGGATGAGCTGACGTACGTCTTCCAGGTAGACCCGGAAGCGCGCTGGCACGACGTGGCGCCGCTCAACGGGAGGTCGGTGACGGCGGAGGACATCCGGGGCAGCATCGAGCGACAACGGACAGGACGCGCGCAGGATTTCCCGCGCAAGGGGCGCTGGGACCCGATCGTGAGCGTGGAGGCGAGCGACGACCACACCGTGATCGCGCAGACGGACACGCCGTTCGCGGGCACGCTGGCGCGGTTCGCCTCGCCCGAGGGATTCGTAATCCCGCTGGAGCTCGAGGGCGAGCTGAGCCCCACCCTGCAGGTCGGGAGCGGACCGTTCCGCTGGATCGAGTGGTCGGAGGGCCTGTACGCGAGCGTGGCGCGGAACGACGACTGGTACGGGCCGGACGAGGGGCCGTTCCTGGACGGCATCTCGACGGTGCCGCCACGCTCGATCGAGGAGCTGGAGGCGGACTTCCGCACGCGAGGGCTCGACGCCGTGGAGGCGGGCTTCCTGCAGGCGCAGGAGCTGAAGTCGCGGCTTCCCGACCTGCGCGAGGCGCGGACGGCGGTGGCGCGGTTCTACGGCATGCGGTTCCTCTCGGCGTTCCCTCCATACGACGACCCCCGGTTGCGGCGGGCGCTGACGGTCGCGCTCGACCGGCGGGAGATGCTGGAGCGCTTCTTCCACGGCAGCGGCACGCTGAACCCGTGGATCAGCGCGGCGGTGCGGCAGTGGTCGCTCCCGCAGGAGGAGCTCCAGCGCCAGCCGGGCTACCGGCCGGGATCGGGGGGCCGCCAGGTGGACGTACAGGAAGCCCGGAGCAGCCTGGAGTCGTACCTGGCCGATCAGGCGCCGGAGGGCGAGGAAGGGGCGGAGGGGGAAGTGGAGCTGCCGGAGCTCGAGCTGCTGGTCACGACAAACCTGGAGGAGAGCCTCGGCATGGGCGGACTCATCTCGGGGCAGCTGCGAGACACGCTGGGGCTGAACGTGAGGGTTCAACCGCTCAGCATCGATGAGCTGGCGCGACGGCTCAGTGCGGGCGAAGCGCCGTGGGCGGTGGGGGTCGACAACGGCTGGATCGAACTAGACGACTGGCTCCATCCCTACTTCCACAGCGCGGGGAGCGGGAACACGTTCGTGCTGCGGGACGAGGAGATGGATGCGCTCATCGACGAACAGCGCGCCGAGATGTCATCCGGACGACGGCAGGAGATCGCGTACGACGTCCAGCGCCGCCTGCTGGACCTGAACGTTGGGGCGAACTTCGTGAGCGAGGACGTGGTCACGTTGTTCTGGCCGTACGTCCAGCTCTTCCCGGTCGATGCGGGCGAGGCCTACCAGGATCGCTTCGCCGGGACGTGGATCGACCGGACGCACCCGACCTACCTGTAGCGCTCCGCGGCGGCCTCGCGGGGAGGCTAGTCGTTGTAGTTGGGCTCGCGTTTCTCGCGGAAGGCGGCGACCGCCTCCTTGAACTCCGGGCCCTGGAGGAGGTCGCGCTGGAGGGGCCACTCGAACTCGAGCTGCTGCTCGATCGTGGCCGACTGGGAGTGCTGCAACATGCGCCGCGTGAAGGCGAGGGCCGTGGGGGGCTGGTTGGCGACCTGGGTGGCGAACTCGAGGGACTCCTCGACGAGCTGGTCGTGGGGGACGACGCGGGAGACGATGCCGAGCTGCAGGGCCTCTTCGGCATCGACGATGCGTCCGGTATAGAAGAGCTCGGTAGCGCGCTCGTGACCGACCATCCGCGGGAGGAAGTAGGAGAGGCCGAAGTCGGAGGCGAGGGCGCGCTTGATGAAGATGGTGCCGAAACGGGCGCGGTCGCTGGCGATGCGGATGTCGAAGGCGCTGCAGAGGCCGAAGCCGCCACCGACGGCGACACCGTTGACGGCGGCGATCATGGGCTTGCCGCTCTTGTAGATAGCGAGGATGGAGCGGCCCGGGCCCATCGTGTCCAGGCTCTGGGAGCGGCGCTGGGGGACGTCGCTGCTCTCCTGGCGCTGACCGGCAGCCTCGAGGTCGGCGCCGGCGCACCAGGCGCGACCTTCCCCGGTGACAACGATGGCGCCCACGCGGTCGTCCTTCGTGCCCTCCTCAAGGGCGGCCGCAAACTCGGGCATGAGCGTTCCGCCCATGGCGTTCATGCGCTCGGGGCGGTTGAAACGCATCAGCATCACGCGGTCGTGGCGCTCGACGATGACATCCGGCATGGGAATCCTCCGCAGGCCCCGAATGATACGCGGCCTCCGGTTACCGGCCCGATTCTCGGGTGGGGTAGGGTTCGGTGTTGGGAGGCGTGATGCGCGCGGTCGTTTGCAGTGAACTGGGGGACTTCGAGGCCCTTCGAGTCGACGAGCTGCCGGAGCCGCCGGTGGGGCCGGGAGAGGTGGGGATCGCGGTGGAGGCGGCGGGGGTCTCGTTTGCGGATGTGCTGTTCGTGCAGGGCCGGCACCAGACGGAACACACGCCGCCCTTCGCGCCGGGCATGGAGGTGGCGGGGCGGGTGGCCGAGGTGGGGCCAGGGGTGGAGGGGTTCCGGGAGGGGGACGCGGTGGCGGCGCTGCTCCACGACGGCGGGTACGCGGAGCGGGCGACAGCGCTCGCGAGCGAGTGCTTTCCGGTCCCGGAAGGGCTGACCGCCGAGGTGGTGGCGGGGGCGCTCTCGGTGTACCTGACGGCGCACATCTGCCTGACCTGGGAGGCGCGTCTGGAGGAGGGAGAGCGGGTACTCGTGCTGGGAGCGGGAAGCGGCGTGGGGCTGGCGGGAGTGGCGGTGGCGGCGGCGCTCGGCGGGGAGGTGGTGGCGGCGGCCAGCAGCGCCGAGAAGCTCGCAACCGCGGAGGCGGCGGGGGCGAAGCACCTCGTGAACTACCGGGACGAGGACCTACGCGAAGCGACGCTGGCGGCGACGGGCGGGAGCGGGGTGGACGTGGTGGTCGACCCGGTAGGGGCACAGGGGGAGGCCGCGTTCCGGTCGCTGGACTGGGGCGGGCGTTATGTCGTGGCGGGGTTCGCGGGCGGGTCGGTGCCGCAGTTCAAGGGGAACCACCTGCTGATCAAGAACCGGAGCGCGGTGGGGATGGTGCTGATGCACTATCGCGGCCGCCGCGTGGAGCGCATGCAGCAGTCGGCTGCGGCGGTCTTCGCGATGCTGGCGGACGGGAGCCTGGCGCCGCCTGCGATGGAGGTGGGGGGACTCGCGGACGGACCGCGGTTCCTGCAGAAGGTGCTGAACCGGGACGTTGTGGGGAAGCTGGTGCTGCGCGTCTGAGGGTGCGGTGAGGGGGCGGGCGCGCTACGCTGCCGCGGCCGGCAACGAGCCGGGCGGAGGATGTGCATGAAGTTCGGCATCACGATGTTCCCCACCGACTACGCGATCGGGCCGGGCGAGCTGGCGCGGGAGGTGGAGGCGCACGGCTTCGAGTCGCTCTTCTTTCCGGAGCACACCCACATCCCCGCAAGCCGCAGGTCGCCCTGGCCGGGCGGTCCCGATCTGCCAACCGAGTACTCGCACACGCTCGACCTGTTCGTGGCGATGACAGCAGCGGCCGCGGCCACCGAGCGGCTGCTGGTGGGGAGCGGCATCTGCCTCGTCATCGAGCGCGACCCGATCACGCTCGCGAAGGAAGTCGCGAGCCTGGACTTCGTGTCCGGGGGGCGGGCGCTGCTGGGCATCGGCGCGGGCTGGAACCTGGAAGAGATGGAGAACCACGGGACGGACCCGGCGCGTCGCTGGAGGCGGATGCGCGAGACGATCGAGGCGATGCGAGCGATCTGGGGGAACGACGAGGCCGAGTACCACGGCGAACTGGTCGACTTCGACCCGATCTGGCAGTGGCCGAAGCCCATCCAGGAGGCCGGTCCGCCGGTGATCATCGGGGGCGACGGACCGACCACGCTGAAGCGCGTGGCTCGCTACGGCGACGGCTGGATGCCGATCGACGGGCGCAACCGGGAGGACTTCGCCCCGGCGATCGCGGAGCTGAACGACCTCGCGGCGGAGGAGGGGCGCGGGCCGATGACGGTGTCGCTGTTCGGTGCGGGCAGCAACCCAGCACGGCTCGAGAAACACGCAAAGGCGGGAGTCGACCGCATCGTGTTCCTGGTGCCTCCGGCGCCGGCGGACGTGGTGCTTCCGAAGCTGGAGGCGAACGCACGCCTCGCCGAGCAGTTCGCGTAGGGAGGGAAGCGATGGCCGAGATTCAACCGCCGGTCGAAGAGATACGGGCGCTCGTGGGGCACGAGTTCCCGGGCGGCAAGTACACGGTGGCGCACTGGGAAAACTTCCTGCTGACGGAGTGCACGGGCGCCGAGCCCCTTCCGGACGGGCAGGTGCATCCGGTGGTGCTGTTCCACATGCCGATCCTGGGGGCGAACACCTCCATCGGGGGGATGTTTGCGCTGGGGCAGGCCGAGTCGGACTTCTCCATCGGCATCGAGAGCTACGACTGGGAGATCGAGCGTCCCCTGCACGAGGACGTCGAGTACACCGTGACCGGCAAGGTGACGGAGGCAGACCGGATGGAGGGTTCGCTGCGCGGCGCATCGCGGGGCGTGTACGACCGCATCCAGTTCCGCTTCGAGCTTCACGAGCCGGGCGGCGATTTCGCCGCCAGCTCGACGATCACGTGGACGTACCGGAGGTCGAGGTCATGAACGTGCAGGTCGGCGATTCAATACCGGAGTGGGTGATGGAGAGCGTGCGTCCGGAGCGGATGCGCACGATGGCCGCCATCCTGCGCGACCCGAACCCCGTGCACTGGGACCGCAAGGCCGTAGCGGCGCTGCCATTCGGGCTGGGGGAGCGGACGATCAACCAGGGGCCGCTGGGTCTGAGCTACATGCTGAACATGCTGATGGACTGGGCGGGACCGACGAGCGTGCAGCGCATCACGATGCGCTTCCCCAACGTGGTCCTCGACGGGGACCGCATGGTCGCGAACGGAACGGTAACGGCCGTCCGCGAGGAGGACGGTGTTCGCCTGGCGGATTGCGACGTCTGGCTGGCGCGTGAGGGCGAGCAGCCCTGCCTGGAGGGCACGGCGACGGTCGCGCTACCGGAGGACTAGGGCGCTGACCAACGGCGGCCCACCGACGAGCTCGCTCTGGGGGCGGGTGCGGCACGCCTACTACGGGTGGTGGGTACTGGCCGCTTCGGTGGTGTCGGTCGCGCTGGCGGCGGGGCTCTCGTTCTGGTCGTTCGGGCTGTACATCGACCCTCTGGAGCGCGAGTTCGGCTGGTCGCGCTGGGAGATATCGGGCGGGTTCTCGATTGCCCTGCTCGTGGGCGCCCTCGCATCGCCGCTCATCGGGCGGGGAATCGACCGCTTCGGCCCACGGCGGGTGGTTGTCCTGGGGGCGGTGCTGACGGGGGGCAGTTTCCTGCTGCTGGCGACCACGACCGAGCTCTGGCAGTGGTTCGCCTACCAGTCCATCACAGCCGTGTTCCGCAACATGATGTTCTTCATCCCCTTCCAGACGCTGGTCTCGCGGTGGTTCGACCGGAAACGGGGGCTGGCGGTGGGGATACTCGGGACGGGCTTCTCGATGGGCGGGTTCATCGTCGTGCCCATCCTGCGGGCCGTCATCGACGCCGTGCAGTGGCAGGGTTCGTTCGTCGTTTCCGCGATCGTGACGGTGGCCGTTGTCGCGCCGCTGGCTCTGCTGCTGATCCGCAACCAACCATCAGACAAGGGGTTGCAGGTGGATGGGGACGCGCAGCCGGAGGGGGAGGCTCCGAGGCCCGCGGTCCTGACCGGGCTGACAGACCGGCAGGCGCTGCGGACACCCCTGTTCTGGGTGATCGCGTTCGCCCTGATGGTGTTCTTCTTCGGGATGTTCGGCTGGACGGCGCACGCGGTGCCCTACTACGAATCGGTGGGGTACTCCAAGTGGTGGGCGGCGCAGCTGCTCGCGATCGCAGCGGGGAGCGGCATCATCACGCGGCTGATCTTCGGCTACATCGCCGACCGCATCTCGCGGATCGAGGTGGCGGCCATGGCGCTCTGTGCGTGCCTGACGCTGTCGATGGTCGCGCTGCTGGTCACCGGTGGGAGCGTCGTGGGGGTGCTCATCTTCCTTGGCTTCTGGTTCGTGGGGTCGAGCGGGGGACCGATGATCGAGCCGCTGCTGACGGCGCGCACGTTCGGCATGGCCCACTTCGCCTCGATCCTGGGGGCGCTGGCGATCGTCTCGCAGAGCGGGCAGATCGTGAGCCCCATCATCGCGGGCGCGATCTTCGACGCGACAGGGGAGTACGACTGGGCGATCGTGATGTTCGCGTGTTCGATGGGGCTCTCGCTGCTGCTGTACTGGTTGGCGTGGAAGCTGCCCCGACCGGAGCTGCCGGTCGTACCCGTCGTGACGCGCCAGCCGAGTGCACCGCCGGGGGCATAGCGCCCGCACGCCTAGAATCGCGGGGATGACCCGGTACTGGCGGCGGCTGCGGCATGCCTACTACGGCTGGTGGCTGCTGGCGGGTTCGGTCGTCGCGGTGGCGCTGGCGGCGGGCATCTCGTTCTGGTCGTTCGGACTTTATGTCGACCCACTGGAGCAGGAGTTCGGCTGGTCGCGGGCTCAGGTCGCCGGGGGCTTCTCCATCGCACAGCTGGGGGCCGGCTTCGCGGCGCCGCTGGTGGGGCGGTGGATCGACCGGTACGGCCCGCGGCGGATCATCCTTATCGGGGCGGTGCTGACGGGGGCGAGCTACCTGCTCCTTGCGACCACGAGCGAGCTGTGGCAGTGGTTTGTCTACCAATCCATCAACGCCGTGTTCCGGCAGATGATGTTCTTCATCCCCTTCCAAACGCTGATCTCGCGCTGGTTCGACCGGCGGCGGGGGCTGGCAGTAGGGATCCTGGGAACGGGGTTTGCCCTGGGCGGACTTGTGCTGGTGCCGATCATGCGGGCGGTCATCGACGCGGTGCAGTGGGAGGGATCGTTCGTGGTGGCGGGGATCGTGACGGTGGCCATCTTCACGCCCCTCTGCATACTCCTCATCCGCGACAACCCGTCGGACATCGGCGCCGAGGTAGATGGGGCAGCCCCACCCGCGGGCGAGCCGCGGACGGACCCGGCCCTGACCGGGGTGACGGTACAGGTGGCGCTGCGCACACCGCTGTTCTGGGTGATCGCGGCAGCGCTGACCGCCTTCTTCTTCGGGATGGTGGCCTGGATGGTGCACGGCATCCCCTACTTCGAGGCGGCGGGCTATTCGACCGAGCGGGCGGCGCTGTTGTTCTCGATCGCGGCGGGCGGCGGCGTGGTCACGCGGCTGGGATTCGGCTACCTGGCGGACCGCATCCCCCGCATGGAGGCAGCGGCGATGGTGGTCGCGGGGTTCATCGTCTGCGCGTTCGCGACACTGCTGATCACCGAAGGGAGTGTCGTCGGCGTCGCCATCTTCCTGGTGCTCTGGGTGGTGGGGGCAAGCGGCGGGCCGATGGTGGAGCCGCTGCTGCTGACGCGCTCGTTCGGGCTGGTCGCGTTCGCCTCGTTGCTCGGGATCGTGCAGGTGGTCGGGAGCCTGCACCTCGCGAGCCCCATTATCGCCGGGGCCATCTTCGATGCGACCGGAGGCTACGAGTGGGCGCTCGTGATGTTGATGGGCTCAATGGGGCTCTCGGCGGCGCTTTTCTGGGTGGCCTGGCGGCTGCCGCGACCGCACTACGGCTAGCGGGCAGGCTGGTCGGCCGCGACGAAGGGCGCCATCATCGTGGGACCCCAGACGACGGCGCCGCCATCGTCGAAGTCGAAGAGGCTGAGGCGATCGGAGTCGATGGGATCGTCGGTGCCGAGAGCGACGGGGAGCTTCTGGGTGCTCCACTTCGACATGTCGAGCATGAGCTCGACGATCTGGGACTCGGTGAAGTGGCTGCGGAGCTGCTCACGGAGCTCATCGCTGATGGCGCCAGGGGCGGTCACGAAGGCGTCGGTGAGGCGGAGGGCGACCTTCTGGTGTTCGGGCAGATCACTGTCTTCGTAGTGGTCGATCTTCTCGGCCATGGTCTCGTCGAGGCCTGCATCCCGGGCAACGCCCAGGCGTAGGGACATTCAGGTGTAGCACTGGTGCTGGCGGGCGCATCGCAACCGCACCAGCTCAGTCGTGACGGGATCGAGGCCGCTGAGGCGGACGACGGCATCCTGGTAGGCGCCGATAGCGGCGCCCAGTCCCGGGGCGACCGGGGCGGTTGGGGCGGCGGGTTCGGGCAGGCGGCGTTCTCGTACGGACGTCATGCTGGCTCCTCCTGGGGCGCGAGGACCGTTCGCAGGCCCAGCGCCAGTCGCTGGTGTTGATCGAGAGCGAGGAGGGCGCTGACGAAGGCCTGCACCTCTCCGGGGCTGAAGTGGGCGAGCAGGGCGTCGATGTCGCCCTGGCTAACGCCGGCGACGTCGCCGACGAATTGCTCGGTGAAGGCGAGGCAGGCGCGCTCGCGCTCGTTGAAGAGGGGGGNATCGGGCCAGTCGCTGATGGCGGCGGCCTTTTCGGGGGGGACAGGGGCGCCGGGGGCGGCGCGGGCGG
>JGIcombinedJ30088_10003645_pt1 | contig 14145 bp, 9 predicted proteins | sample PinacodermPK_FD_30088 | JGI IMG/M metagenome (IMG submission 30088)
TTCGTTGCCGAAGTGGTTCCTGATGACGTTGGTGTGGTCGGTGTAGAACGTTCTCGAACCCGTCACGTCATAGGTTTGAGGGTCGGCGTTGACGGTGTATCCGCCGGGCGTTCCGACCATCGTGAAGACGTAGCCTGATTTGATTCCCGTCGAGAGGTCGCCGGGAATTAGGTCGGAGGCTGCCGGAGAAGACGTGGCGTTGCCGACAGGAGGGCCGAGTTCTATCAGCGACTGTGCGTATCTGCCGTACGTCGAGAAGTACTGGATCTGTGCGGTGTTGATGGTGTGCATCGCCCGGATCGCGGCCATCTCGTACGCCGCCATGCGTGCGCTCGTGAGTTTGGGGATCGCGATCGCGGCGATGATCAGGATGATCGCTATCACGATGAGCAATTCGATCAATGAGAATCCACGACGGCGACGAATCCGCATGCAATGCCTCCTGCGTTCTCCTATTGTAGTCAGACGTATGAAGGAGCAAATCAGTGCAAAACAATTCCGAGTGCTGCCGGGAGGACTGCTCGAAGTTGGCAGCCTCTTCCTGAAGCCCTGGACAGGAGCTATGGGCTCCGGTGTGACGTGCTCCTGGCATTTTCCGTGGAGACGGGCGTGGGGTGAGGCGCCGCCTTGGCGGAGTCCGATGCTGGCGGATCGATCCAGGCTCATTCTGGACGCCTCTTCGGGGGCGTTGTAGGATAGAGTGTATCTTTGCCGAAATGAAGGACTTCCTCGAGTGGGCGAAGCCGGGGAGCGAGGAAGCCCGGCTGGCTTCGCTTCTGGATCCAAGCGCCTTTCCCCGACACATCGCCGTGATCATGGACGGCAACGGGCGCTGGGCTCGCAAGCGTCATTTTCCGCGGGTTGCTGGTCATCGCGCCGGCGTAAAATCGGTCCGGGAGATCATCGAGGCTTCTTGCCGCCTGCAAATCCGTGCGCTCACCCTATATGCTTTCTCGATGGAGAACTGGAAGCGCCCGCAGGCCGAAGTGGAGACGCTATGGGGACTGCTTCAGCACTACCTCCACCGCGAATTGCCGGAACTCAAACGCAACGGTGTTCGAATGCAAGTGATCGGCCGCATCGACGACCTGCCGGCTTCGGTGCAAGATGACCTCGACATGGCGATGGTTGAGACCGCCGCGAACTCGGGGCTGCGGTTGACCATCGCACTGAACTACGGCGGACGCGCCGAGATCGTCGATGCGGTGAACAGTCTGCTGGCGCGGGCCCGCAAGCTGGACGGACTGTTCGAGATTGACGAGCAGATTCTCAGCGAGCATCTGTACACGGCGGACCTGCCGGACCCGGATCTGTTGATTCGAACATCTGGCGAGATGCGGGTCAGCAATTTTCTTCTCTGGCAGATCGCCTATGCTGAGATCTTCGTGACCGACAAGTTCTGGCCGGATTTCCGCCCGCTGGACTTGCTTGAAGCTCTGCTGGACTATCAGAAACGCGAGCGCCGCTATGGAGGCTTGAGTGACTCGACCGAGGCGCCGGAACCGGACCGGGAGCTTGTGACTGTCAACGGCGCTGAATCCTCCGGTGATGCCGCTGTCGGCGACCGGCCCTCCTCTTCTCTCCACCCATAAGTGGCGTGCGCATCAAGGTCGTCAAGGAAAATCTGACCTTCTCTGCTGAGGACTCGCTGCTGTCGAACCTGATTCTGTCGGTCATCGGGGCCATCGCCGCATTCAAGCGGATCTTAATCCGCAAACGTCAGCGCGAGGGCATCGCCCTTGCCAAGCAGCTTGGGGCCTATCGGGGCCGCAAGAGAATCGCTATCGCCGGAGCAGGCGGCCCGGACACGCCAGCGCAGCTAGTGCAGGTTGGAGAGCGGAAGTCCCCCCAGCCCGCGGTTTGGCATCAGTCGAGAAACACCAATGAGTCCTGGCCCGCTGATCAAGGAGCTTACTGGATATTTTTGCAGCAATCTGAGCGGTACCCTACATCCAGGGGGCAGCCCCCCGTCGACAGGCCGGAGGGAACTCAACCGGTAGCAGCGCGGCGGGTCATCCGGTAGAGAACTCGCCCGCTATCCGAGATAGACGCGCTCTCCCGGATCGCGAAAAGAACGCTGAACTGTTTTTCGAAGGCCTCCCGCGTGTAGTCTGGAAAAACATCGTTTCGTGAGGAGAGGAGTCGCTGCACCTGGGAGTCTTCCTTAGGGATGAATTCGATAATCAGCGTGTGACAGATGGCGCCGAAGAAATCGGCCAACTGGGCCAGGGGCAGGTTGTTGGAGATGGCCAAGTGGTGGATGAGGGCCAGGGCCAGAACCGTCTGGGCTGGGCCGCGCTCCAGCAGTGATTGGCGCTCCCGGTTGTGCCATCCGATGGCCGGGCTGGGGCTGGTCAGATCCACCAGCAGCGGAAGCAGCCCCGTCTCCTTGCGTCTGACCACTTCCAAGTAGTTGTTCTCGACAGCCGCCGGATCCATGTCAATGGAGATAGTCACTTCTGCTTGCTGGCTGGCGATTCGGCTGAAGAGGCCCCGGTTGGCTCCCAGGTCCCAGACCATCCCTTCCAGGCTGCGGCTCACAAACTGCCTCACCAAGCATTTCTTTTCCTGCAGAGCCTGTTCGGTGTAGTTCGTGTCTGAATAGTAGTCGCCCCACTCCGTCTTCTGGCCCTGCCAAGTGAGCCCCTTGACTAGGGCCTCCAGATTCCCCAGCAGGCCCGCCATCCCTCTCCGGCTCACACGCAACCCTTTGGCCGCTCCGCCCTTGGCAGCGAAGTGCTGCTGGCCCCTGGAGTGGAGCTGGATGTGGGCCAGAACCGCTGGCCGGACCAGAGCGCGGAAGGGGAGGAGCATACGGGCCAGATCCAGCGGGACCCCATCCAGGTGAATCCTCAGCAACTGGTTCAGGCGAACATCGCGGTAGGTCATCAGCAGAAGCGGTACCAGGAAGTGCTGGCAGAATTGCCGGTAGGCGACCCATGGCTGTCCTTCCCGGTATTTCTCGAAGGATAGGGTGTCGATCAGGACAGGTTTGCCCTTCAGGAACTGGATGTTGTAGGCGCTGGCATCCTTCAAGGTCATGTCAAAGTGTAAAGCCCGGCTCTGAATCTTCAGGGTAGCCAGGGCGGCGTCCTTCAACTGGCTGAAGCACCACTCATAGGGATAGGACAGAAAGGGAACCTGCTCGGGTCTCAGCACCTTGTAGGCCTGCTCCCCATCCAGAGGGGGCGGATCGCTCACCTCCTGGTGGGAGATGAGCAACCGGCCGGCCAGCTCCTGATAGAGGCCGGAACTCATCAGGTGATCGTAGTTCTCCCGGTAGCTGAGATTGACTTGCCGATGGATCTGTCGCGCGTGCACGAAGACGAAACCGCTGGGGTCTCTGAAAGAGGCTCCCAGCCGAGAGGTGCCGCTAACCTCCATCTCTTCTCACCCCCCTGGCACGGGGTCCTTTTTCCTGTACGCGCTGGCGACGGATTGAGATGAGAGAGACGAACTATTCATCCCCGTCCCGCACCTCCGGACCAGTGAGGAAGAACCCCCCCACGAACAATTTGATTTTTCGCCAGTAGGCCTTGATGGCCAGGGAGAGGGCAAAGAAGGCGGCCACCAGAGCCTGCACGATCAGGCTCCCGCTGCCGGGGTCCAGGTAGGCATGCGCCTCCCGGGGGAACAAGAGGAGAGGCGCTGCCAATAGGAGCACCGTCCGGGAGATCCTTTTCAGATTCATTCTTCCTCCACGCTCGCGCCCCGGGAAGGAAGTGGCGGAAATTCTCCGTCCCCGTGCTATCAAATTATGGTTCTTTCCCGTCTGACCCGCAAACGATGCCTATGGTGCTCTTTGATATGGAGATAGGATCCATGATACAGCAGCCCGTCGAGCACGTGTGTGCCTTCCCGCCCGGCCGCCCTGTTGAGCTTGATGTGGAATGGGGCCTACTGGTCAGAGATGTGAGTGTTGAACGTCGCGCGGGGCTCGTTGCCCGTTTGAGGAACTGGTCGTTCCGTCACCTCAGTACGCAGCGAACTCAAGGCGATGATTGAAGTGGCCTCGGATAGTCGGACAGGCTGGTGGCTTGGTCAAGGTGTATTTCGGTTGTCACTCATGCCGCCGGAATCCCCTTGAATCGACGTCCAAGACTCCTCTGGCCCAGGCCGATGCTGCTTCCAAGCCCCACGCCTGTAAGGGGGCCGAGAGAGAGGTCAGGCACTCCAGGCTTGCTCAACAAACCGGCTCAGCACGGCGTTTCACAAGTTGGGTTTACGAATCTCGCCAGCGGCTCGTCACAATTCGGATCCACCATGGCCAGGTAGCTCTGCGGTTGCCCCTCGGAACCCGTGATATATGCATTGCGCAGGGCCCTTTCGAAGTTGGAGCGCGCCAACAGGGAGCCCTGGAAACCCGGGTTCATCTCCCACATGCGCGGAACCGTGTATGGTCCTGGGCGGCTACCGGGAGCGCACTCCCGGCGTCACTGTTCCACTGCAGCGCGCCCGAGCCGTCTTCCACGACAAGAGGCTGTATACTTGACAGGGCCCATCGTCTGTGATCTCGCTAGGAAGATAAGCGCCATTTTACTTGGATGTTTTCGCTGGCTTCCCCCTCACCGCCAGTGCAAGTGACGCCGATTCGAGAAACCGCGTCAGCGGCCCCATGTACGGCGTGCATCAGCCATCCGTGGGTCTTAATGGCGGGACTTCGCCATGAGCAGGGGCAATGCTACGGTCGCTTCGCAGGCGAGCCCACCCAGGAGCAACTCGCCAAGTACTTCCATCTCGATGAGACCGAACGAGGGCGCATCTCCCGCCATCACCGAAACCCCAACAAGCTCGGTTTCACTGTCCAACAGGGCACGTTTCGTTTCATTGCTTGTCGGACCCCTTTTTCATTGGCCCATCCGAGCTTCGCCGCGTCTCTGATTGCCAATCAGGAAGAGGGCCGCTAGACAAGAGGGTTCCTTCCTGCTGTCGTCATGAAGGCAGCATCTATGGTCGAAGGTGTACCGATTTTAGAAGGGCCGACGCTCTAAATGTTTCCGGCTGTGGCGATTGGGCCACCGTGTCGAAGACGACTGAGACGAAGTTGTTTCCTTCCCGAAACGTCTTGGCGGGCACTGGAACAGCCAGTTCCTGCCAGAATAGGTCGTTCCGAACAGGTACTTCGATCGTGGATCCGAGCCGCTCATCGTTGACCGACACCTCGAAGCTCTGTGGCCCTACCCATTCTGGAACATGGAGAGTCAATATCATCTCCATACCTCTCCGCACATCTGGATCCGGCGACACAAGAAAAGCAACTTGGTGGCCACCGATCCAAGAGGCTTCTTCTTCGGGCCGGTTAGGATTCAGATTAGCTCCACGCATGAACTGGCGGGCTGATCCGTAGTTTACTGCGGGGTAGCTCGATGGCGCCGGTTCGTATGCCAGGATGTCTTTGAGGACCCAGTTCTGACCGTCACGGATATTCCCCTTGACCTCATAAATATCGTGGGGAACCGGGTTGGTTCCCCAGAGCTGGCTGCTGGAATAGGGGGTGAAGAGTCTTGGCCGGTCCTCGCCATCATCCAGGGAAAAGGCTGACCTTCCGTGATTCTCCTCATCAAGGCCTGCGAGATCCAAGACCGTTGCTGCAACATCCTCCAGCGCGGTCGGAGCTTCACTCACCTGAAGGGGACCTGCTTGATGCCTCCTCTTTACCAGGAAGGCCGGTCGGGCTGAACCACTCATTCCCGCGTACAGACTCGCATTGAAAGACGGCTGCGACTGGTCGGACGGAGGGATGTTGATGCCATGATCACCTGTGATGACAATTGCCGTTTGATCGTAAATATTAGCGCTCTTCAGTTTCTGAAGGAAATCAGCGATTCCAGTCAGGACGCAGACAGTCTGTTGCTTGTAATTCTCCCTTTCGTGAGCTAACTCACGAATGTAGTTACAGTTGGCATCCCAGTGCGGTGGGATGTGAGTTCCAATGTAGTGGTACCACTTGTAGACAGGCCTATCGCTAGTGACTTCCATTTGGCTTGTCCATTCGCGGATGATAGGATCGGGATGAGGGGATATTCCATGTGCGTTCGTATCTGACAGAAACCAGTGGCCTTGATCGTAGATCTTCTCTTTCACGGCCATTGGAAAAAGCCGGAAAAGCGTCAAGTCTGCGACGAGATAAATCGAGTGCAGGGCGCTGCCAAATGCTTGCCGGGTATAGCCTCGCGCTTTCATATCGTTGAAAGACCGCGGATGGCATGAGTCGGGTTCACCGATGCAGTAAAGTCCAGAAACTGGTACCAAGTCCATCCGGAATCCAGCTTCGGAGAGAGAGTTCTGGTACGCGTTTTCCTGGAGGTAGGGTATGACCCACGCGTAATCGTGCCCTCGCTCGAATTGGAACGGTTCGCCTGTAAGGAGGGTTGCAACTGCGGGAGCAGTTCCCTGGTAACGCCCCACATGGTTCGCAAACAGCGTGAAGCCTTCGAAATGGCTCGCCAGACCGGAGTCCTCATTCAGGACTTCTTCTACGATATCCCCCTGGAGGCCATCGGGAAGTAAGTGGATTAGATTCGAGGCATCTGAAAACTGAAACACGGCTGAGTCAACTTCGTCCCCGTCCGTGTTCGGCGATACGCCATCAACTGGGGTGAGCAGCACTTGCGAGACGAGCAGAAGGGAGGAAACGATTGGTAGCATCGGAATCCAGGCAGGAATCTGTCGGATACGGGCTAGCGTCCAACTGACCAAGGGAATCGCTAGCAGGAACCCAATCCACTCCGCATGGAACTGCCAGCCGTTGGCCCGAAAATCCACAGGGCTTCCATTGAAATCGCCATAGTAGAAAAGATCATGGATCAGATTACCTTGAATGGCTAAGACGAACGCCATCGCCAGGAAGGCGATCGAAATCCGTTTGTGCCATACACGCCCAGTCCACGTGCTGAGAGAAAATGTGATCCCGGAGAGCATGATTGAGAAGACGGCGGAGATCCCGGCGAGCGTCCCCAGCGAGATCGTGATGTCAGCAGAATTATGTGCGGCTACGAACAATGGAGTTGCAAACAAAGGCCCGAACCATAGAGCGAGATGTCCAAGATAGAGTGCCGCTGTACTCTGCGTTTCAGGTTGATCAACTTTGTTGTGCATAGGTCGTCGTCGACTGATAACCCGATCCAGCCGGCCGTTGGATATGCCCGCAGTCGCGCAGGGTCGCAGGCCGATCGGAGACGCACCCAGAACCGAACCCTCTTCGAGATGGTCTACTGTTACTCCGCCTCTCTGTCCTGGTTTTGCGCCGCCCATATTATAATTCCGAGCAGAACAAAACTTACTGCTTTAGGGATAACGAAAGCCAAAGTCAGACCGCCCCTGAAAAGAAGCCAGCCGTAACCGTGTTCAGTGTAAGTGATGCCTGAAGGTGATTGCCCCATCGCAAGGTCGAAGCACTCCCCCTGACGTGCTCCCGAAAAACCCGATCAAGCAGGATTGGAAGTTCTCCGACAGGAAGGAGAGCGAGGAGATGAAGAAGAGTTGGTTGAGCGAAGAGAGGATCATCGAGGTTCCGAGGCAACTGGAGGCGGGAAGGAAGGTCAGCCAACTGAAGCGGTTCAAAGAACTCGAATAAGAGAACCGACGACTCAAGACGTTGGTTGCAAATCTCAGCCTCGATAAGGTTGACCTCAAATCGATGATCGAAAACAACGGATCGAGCCGGTAGCAAGACGCGAGGAGGTGAGGCACGTCATCGAGTGCTGCTTGATGAGCGAGCGGCGTTCATGTCTTCTACTGGGGCTGGACCGCTCCAGCTACCGCTACCGGCCACGAGAGAAGCGGGACGAGGAGTTGTGCGCGCGGCTCCGCAAACTTCGCCGCGGCGCACCCACGCTACGGCTAGCGGCGCTTGTGCGCACTGCTGCGGCGTGAAGACCAAACAGCGAACCACAAGAGAATCGAGCGCTTCTACCGTGAACAGGGATTAGCGGTGCTCCGACAAAAGCGTAAACGGCTCGTCCGAAGCGCTGGCGCTACCGTGCCAACGCTCGAACGTGCCCAAGAAGCTGGCGCGTGCGATCACGCACACCGCCACGCCGCACGGCTTCCGATCGAGCTTCTGGGACCCGGCGGCCGCAAAGACGGACCACTCTCCCGAGGTCATCGAGGACTCAGATGGTGGGAGGGCGTCCGCGGACATCTAGGATGACGAGGTTCTGCGCGCCTTCCTGGCGCTCAACGCCGAAGTGCTGTGAGAAGGTACACGGCAATCATGGGAAGCGGCTGCGAAGCGAAGGGCCGTAAACGAAACGGATTAATCCTTCACTTGCCGGCCTTGGTTTCACGGAGCTTCCGGAGTGGAGCGGATTGATGATGAACGGTACAGTACAAGGACGGCTTCGATGGCCCCGTAGGCTCCCGCTTGGAAAGTGGGAAGCAACAAGGGGAATTTGGTTAGATCAGTGACAGCAAGCCACTTTTTATCAGTGACTTACAAGGAATAGGCCGCTAACGCTACCATAACACGAATGAAACGGGTCCTGACGGCCCTGCTGTTGATTCCCCTTATCTTGGGCATCAACTTCTACCTGCCGGCGCTCGTGACGTGGGCGGTAATGGTGCTCGTTGCGGTGCTGTGCTTGCGCGAGTATTTTCTCCTTGCCCAAAAGTTGGATTTTCAGCCTTTCCGGGTAATCGGCTATGGGGCCGGGACGGTGCTGATCTTTGCCAGAGGATCTCCGCAAGAGGCGCTTCTTGTGCTGTTGTCGTTGGTCCTCCTGTTGCTCATGCTTTTGCGGCCCACTTACGAGCGGGCGCTGGGAGATGTTGCATCGACGCTTTTCGGAGTCGTTTATATCGCCGGTCCGTTCGCTCTGGGCCGCGAGCTGCATTGGATTGACCCGCACTGGCTCTTTTACGTTCTGGTGCTGAACTGGGCGGGCGACTCGGCGGCTTTGTGCCTCGGCCGGGTTTTAGGACGCCGTAAGATGGCGCCGGTGATCAGTCCCAACAAGACCTGGTTGGGTGCGTGGGCTTCGCTAGTCGTTGCGGCGGTTGTCGGAGCAGGCTATCTCTATTACTTTCTTCCGGGTCCTGTCGCGCCGCGAGCTGCGGTCCTGTTGTCGATTTGGGTGAATGCGGCGGCGCAGAGCGGTGACCTTGCCGAATCCGCGTTGAAGCGAGGAGCCGATGTGAAAGACAGTGGCGGCATGTTGCCGGGCCACGGCGGCATGCTGGATCGTGTGGACGGTTTGTTGTTCTCGCTCCCGGCCTGCTACGTGGTCGTGCGGTTATTGTAGTGCCGGAACGTCGGACTACAATACGGAGGCGTGAGGGCAGAGGTTAGGATCGTTCGCGTGACATACTCCGACTGCTGTTCCCGACGCTGTTTCATCGAGGTTCGCTAGTGCCCGACTTCAAGCTCAAGATCGGCAAGGGCCTGCGCGACATTAACGACGCGACGCTGCGGTTTTTTCGGCAGATGGGCATCGAGCATGTCGTGATGCCTTCGCGCTACAACACCGAAGTCCGCAAGCGCGGGCTTGTCCCGGGAACCGACCACGGTCCTCGTCCGGGGCAGATGTTGCAAGCCTGGGACACGAACGAACTCATCCGCATCAAGCGCAAGATCGAAGATGCTGACCTCAAAGTCGCAATGATCCACCTGGGGCGCTTCCCGAGGATTCTACACGGCCGCGCCGATGCCGGCCAAGAGCTGGAAAACGTCAAGGAGAGCCTGCGAGCCGCCGGCAAGGCGGGCGTTCTCGTGGTTGAATACAACTTTACGCCGCTGCGCGGCTCGGAGGGTTACGCGCGCACGACGGGACGCGGCGATGCGGGGCTGCGCAATTTCGACTATGAGCGGATCAAGCATCTGCCTCCGCTTCCAAATGTTGGCACACACACACGCGAGCAAATGTGGGAGCGGTTCGAGGGTTTTCTCAAGGAAGTGATTCCCGTGGCGGAGAAAGCCGGGGTCCGGATGGCCTGTCACCCGAATGACCCGCCGGTCGAGGCGTACCGGGGAGCCGCGCAACCATTACGTTCGATCGCCGACCTCAAACGCTTGATTGAGGTTCTTGACAGCCCGTCCAACGGGATTACTCTCGATACGGGAGTGACAACCGAAATGGGCGAGGATGCGGCGGCGGCGATTCGCTATTTCGGGTCGCGTGACCGCATTAACCATTGCCACTTTCGCAACGTGAAAGTTGAGATTCCCTACTACAAGTACACCGAGGTCATGCACGATGAGGGCGATTGCGACATGCTGGCGTGCATGAGGGCTTTCCACGAAGTTGGCTATGCCCACCTCATCATTCCCGATCACACTCCGGAATTCAGCGGCGATACGGTGGCTTCGCAGCGCGGCTGGGCGTTTTCGCTGGGCTACATGCACGCTTTGCGGCAGGCTGCGCAGAAGTCCTGACCTACCTTTCTCACCTACTTGTTGTGAGAAAGGCGCAGGCCTATGCCGCGGGGAGCTTGCTCTCGCCCATTAGGTAGAGGTCGGCGGCACGGGCGGCTTTGCGGCCTTCGGCGAGAGCCCAGACGACGAGAGATTGTCCTCGCCGGGCATCGCCGGCTGCGAAGACTCCCGGGATGGAAGTAGCATGCACGCCGTACTCGGCTTTAACGTTGCCGCGTCCGTCCTTTTCGACGCCGAGTTGCTCCAGCAGACCCTCTTGCACAGGGTGCAGGAAACCCATCGCCAACAGCACGAGATCGGCCGGGACTTCGAACTCGGAGCCGGCTGCTTCTTCAAACTTGAAGGGCCGCTTACCGGTTTCAGGATCGGGGTCGGGCCATTCGAGACGAACGCCCTTGAGAGCGCGGACATGTCCCCGCGCGTCTCCGATGAACTCTTTCGTGCTGACCGCCCAATCGCGCACATCGCCTTCTTCGTGCGAGCTTTCGGTCTTGAAGGTGAAGGGCCAGAAGGGCCAGGGTTGCGAGCCGGGTTCGTTGCGAGACAGCGGCGGTTTCGGCAGTAGCTCGAATTGCCGGATCGACTTTGCTCCTTGCCTCCGCGACGTGCCGAGGCAGTCGGCGCCGGTATCGCCCCCGCCGATGATGACGACGTGCTTATCCTTCGCGCTGAGATCGAAGCCGGGGTCTACGGGGCGTCCGTCGACACGCCGGTTCTGTTGTGGCAGGAACTGCATCGCAAAGTAGATGCCTTCCAGGTCGCGTCCGGTGATGGGCAGGTCGCGCGGCGCCTCGGCCCCGGTGGCGATCACGATGGCGTCAAAGTCGGCGAGCAGTTTCTTGCCTTCCATGTCTACGCCGATGTGCATTCCGGTTCGGAAGTTGACGCCTTCCTCTTCCATTTGCTTCACGCGACGCTCGACGAGATGCTTCTCCATCTTGAAGTCGGGGATTCCAAGGACGAGCAGTCCGCCGGGGATTTCGTTTTTCTCGAACACCGTTACCGTGTGGCCGGCGCGATTGAGTTGTTGCGCTGCGGCCAGGCCGGCCGGTCCGGAGCCGATGACGGCGACTTTGTGGCCGGTACGGATCTGTGGAGGCTCGGGTTCGACCCATCCTTCTTCCCAGCCGCGGTCTGCGATGGCCTTTTCGATGCTCTTGATCGTGACCGGGTCGTCGTTGATGCCGAGAACACAGGCGGCCTCGCAAGGCGCGGGGCAGATGCTGCCTGTGAACTCGGGAAAGTTGTTGGTGGAGTGCAATTGGCGCAGCGCGTCCTGCCAGCGGCCTTGGTATACGAGATCATTCCAGTCGGGGATGATGTTGTTCAGCGGGCACCCGGTGTGGCAGAACGGGATCCCGCAGTCCATGCAACGGGCGCCTTGGGTCTTGAGGACATGTTCGTTGGCGGGGATGTAGACCTCACGATAGTCTCTGACTCGCTCCTCGACCGGACGGGCCTTGAGGCCCTCGCGGATGTACTCCATGAATCCGGTTACCTTACCCATGTTCTTGCGTTCTTCTGTCTGTCCGGGCCTGGCATCGGCGGCGGCCGCCGGAGGTCCCTTCTGCGGAATCCTGCAGGCCCGAACCTCGCTTACACCGAGACCAGGGCGCGTTCTTCTTCGTAGCGGTCGGCCAGGGCGCGCTTGAGTTCTTTCGGGAAGACCTTGATGAACTTGGGCAGCATGTCGTCCCAGTGATCGAGGACCCACTGGCCTTTCGGACTGTTGGTATAGCCGACGTGGCGCTTGATCAGATCTCTTACGAACTCGATGTCTTGTGGATCATCGAGTGGTTCGAGGTCGATCATCGAGTGGTTGGCGGCCTTTTCCGCGAAGTCGCCCGCTTCGTCCAGAACATATGCGAAACCGCCGCTCATGCCGGCGCCGAAGTTCCGTCCGGCGGAGCCGATGATCACCACGCGGCCGTTCGTCATGTATTCGCAGCCGTGATCACCGACGCCCTCGACGACGACCGAGGCCCCGCTGTTGCGGATGCAGAAGCGTTCGCCGGCCATGCCGTTGATGAACGCCTCGCCGGCCGTGGCGCCATAGAAGGTGACGTTTCCGATAATGATGTTTTCCTCGAAGACGAAGTTCGACCCTCTCGGTGGGAACACGATCAAGCGCCCACCGGAGAGCCCCTTGCCGAAGTAGTCGTTTGCGTCGCCTTCCAGCTTCAGCGTCATGCCGGGCGAGGCCCAGGCACCGAAACTTTGTCCTGCTGAGCCTTGAAGACTGATCCGGATCGTGTTGTCCGGCAGACCCTCGGCGCCGTAGCGCCGCGCGATCTCGCTGCTCAACATCGTGCCGACCGTGCGGTTGATGTTGCGGATGGGCATCTCGATCTCGACCGGCGTCTTGTTCTCGATTGCTTCCGACGACAGCTCGATCAGCTTGTTGTCGAGTTGGAATTCGAGGCCGTGATCCTGCGTCCGAGTGCAGCGGCGCGGCACGCTCTTGTCGACTGGCGGGTCGTAGAAGATGCGGCTGAAGTTGAGCCCGCGAGCCTTCCAGTGATCGACGGCCTTCTTGACGTCGAGTTTGTCGACGCGCCCGACCATCTCGTCGAAGCTGCGCAATCCCAATTCGGCCATGATCTGCCGTGCTTCTTCGGCGATGAAGAAGAAGAAGTTGATAACGTTCTCCGGGGTGCCTTTGAACTTCTTGCGCAGCGCCGGATCCTGCGTCGCAATGCCGACAGGACAGGTATTGAGGTGGCACTTGCGCATCATGATGCATCCCATCGAGACGAGCGGCATTGTGGAGAAGCCGAACTCCTCCGCGCCGAGTAGCGCGCCGATCACGACATCGCGGCCGGTCATGAGCTTTCCGTCGACCTGCACCTTGATGCGGCTGCGCAGATCATTCATGACGAGGACTTGCTGTGTCTCGGAAAGGCCGAGCTCCCAGGGCGTGCCGGCGTGACGGATGGAACTCATCGGTGACGCGCCGGTCCCACCGTCGTGTCCGCTGATCAGGACGAGGTCGGCATGCGCTTTCGCAACGCCTGCGGCGACCGTGCCGACGCCGACTTCCGAGACGAGTTTTACCGATACGTCGGCGCGGTTGTTCGAGTTCTTCAGGTCGAAAATGAGTTGCGCCAGGTCTTCGATCGAATAGATGTCGTGGTGCGGTGGCGGTGAAATCAGTCCCACGCCGGGCGTCGAATGGCGCAGCCATGCGATGGTCTCATCGACCTTGTGACCCGGAAGCTGGCCCCCCTCTCCGGGTTTCGCGCCTTGGGCGACCTTGATCTGCAATTCGTCGGCGTTGACAAGGTATTCGGCCGTAACACCGAAACGCGCCGATGCGACCTGCTTGATGGCGCTGCGGCGCCAATCGCCGTTCTCGTCATGGTGGAAGCGGGCCGGGTCTTCACCCCCCTCGCCGGTATTGCTGCGGCCGCCGATGCGGTTCATCGCGATGGCAAGGGTCTCGTGGGCTTCCTTGCTGATCGACCCAAACGACATCGCGCCGGTGCAGAAGCGCTTGACGATGTCCTTCGCCGGCTCGACTTCCTCGAGTTGTATCGGATGTTCAGCCTTTTTAAACTCGAACAGCCCCCGCAACGTGCACAGAGTCTTGCTGAGATCGTTAACCGTCGAGGTGAATTCCTTGAAGTTCTTGAAGTTGCCGAGGTGGACAGCATGCTGCAGCTTCGAGACCGTATCGGGGTTCAGCAGGTGCTGCTCGCCGCGTACGCGGAATTGGTACTCGCCGCCGACGTCGAGCTTCGTGACGTCGTCGGTCAGCGGCTGATAGGCATACT
>JGIcombinedJ30088_10003650_pt1 | contig 14136 bp, 11 predicted proteins | sample PinacodermPK_FD_30088 | JGI IMG/M metagenome (IMG submission 30088)
ACATCATCGACCAGCCGGCGCATCCCTATACCCGTGGCCTGATCGGCTCGGTCCCGAGCCGCAACACCCGCGGCGACAGGCTGTTCCAGATTCCCGGCATGACACCCTCGCTGCTGAACCTGGCGCCGGGATGCGCGTTCCGGGAGAGATGCTCCGTTGCCGACGACACCTGCCTGGCCGAGCCGGAGCCGTCGCATCCGCTGCCCGGGCGGGTGCTGCGATGCCACCACCCGGTTCTGGAGGTCGCGCAATGATCGAGGCCCGGTCAATCAGCAAGCGGTTCGTGAAGTCACTCGACCTTGCGGCCCGGATTGCCGGGCGCCTCGGCGCCTCGGTACGCGAAGAGACGGTCCATGCGCTCGACGGTGTGTCGATCACCGTGGAGCGCGGCGAAGTAGTGGGCCTGGTCGGTGAATCCGGCTGCGGCAAGTCGACCTTCGGGCGCATCGTCGCCGGGATCATGGAGCCGACGGAAGGAACGATCCTCTACCGGGGCCGGGACCTGACGACACTGCAGGGTGCAGAGGCCCGCGAGGCCGCACTCGAGGTACAGATGATCTTCCAGGACCCGTTCGCCTCGCTGAATCCGCGCATGCGGGTCGAGAACATCATCGGCGAGGCACCGCTGCTGCACGGAATCGTCGCGAAGCAGGAGCGCGACGGCTACGTCGACGCCACCATGAGGCGGGTCGGTCTCGATCCGGCCTTCAAGCGACGCTACCCGCACCAGTTTTCCGGCGGCCAGCGCCAGCGCATCGGCATCGCGCGGGCGCTTGCAGTCCAGCCGGAATTCCTGGTCTGCGACGAGGCGGTCGCCGCACTCGACGTCTCGATCCAGGCCCAGGTCCTGAACCTGTTCATGGACCTGCGCCGCGACCTCGACCTGACCTACCTGTTCATCAGTCATGACCTGAGCGTGGTCGAGCACATCTCCGACCGGGTGGTAATCATGTACCTGGGCCGGGTGGTCGAATCGGCTCCGAGCGGGGAGTTGTTCGACACCCCCAACCATCCCTACACCCGTGCCCTGCTGGCCGGCGCGCCCAAGCTCGACGCCCGCCGGCGGGTCTACGAACCGGTCATGGGCGAGATTCCCTCGCCGCTCGACCCGCCGGGCGGGTGTCACTTCCATCCCCGTTGTCCCCATGCCATGCCTCGCTGCCGACATGAGGCGCCCGTTCTGCGCCAAATCGCATCCGGCCGACATGCGGCCTGTCACCTGAACGATGGATGACGCCTGGGGCCGCGCACTCCGGCTTGCCGGCACTGGCGCGACGGGGGTGAGCACGCATGATTCGGGAACCATCACCGCAAGTGGCAGACCACCTGCTGTTGGACGACTTGCCCCGACGCAACGCGTCATCACCGACAGGTTCCTCCGCATGCCAGGCTGCACAGGGCAAGGCCTGCGAAGGTTCAATGCTGCTGCCGGCCCGGAGCACGCGCCATGGAGTGCCTGTATTGCAGGGCTTTCATCGATCCACTGTGAACTCTGAGATCTATTGGTCGTATGTAGTCCGGCATGCAGATTGGGTTCCGTCAGTTTGATGCGGGCACGCTGGAGTGGCTGCGAGACTCAGCCGGGGGCAACGCGCAGCAGTCTGGCTCGGGATCCGTGTGACCCCTCAGGCTGGCGTGAGCGGTCGGGCGCACGCGCCGAGGCATCGGCCCGCAAGCTGTTGCCGCGCCTGGCGGCTCGGCTGTCGATCATCCTGCCGGCCCCGGGGGCCGCGATTGCCCGGGAGATCCGGTGCACTCTGGAGGAACCTGGCACGGTCCGGCTGGTTCCGGTCGAGGACCAGGCGTCACGGCGTCGTCGGGAAGCGATGATCGCTGCCTGGAACTCTCTGGGCTGGGCCCGCTCGCCGGGTCGACAGGCGTGCTACTGGATCGAGTCGTCGTGCCACGGGCTTCTCGGCGGCATCGGGTTTGCGCCGGCCTCTTGGCACCAGAAGGCGCGTGACCGCTGGATCGGCTGGTGCGACGACGCCCGGGTGGCGCATCTCGACGAAATCGTCTGCAACCAGAGATACCTGCTGTGTCCCTGGGTTCACGTGCCGAACCTGGCGTCGCATGTGCTTGCCATGGCCACGGCGCTCCTGGCCGATGACTGGGAGGCGGCGGGCGGATGCCGCCCGCTGCTGGTCTACACCTATGTCGCTCCGGAGCATGCCGGCAGTTGCCATGCCGCTGCGGGCTGGGAGCGCTGCGACGAGCTCACCAGTGGCGTTCCGCCCGGACAGACGCAGCCCGGGCGCCGGCTCGCCGTCTGGATGAAGCCGCTGGCGGCGGACTGGAAGCCGCGGCTGTGCGCCGTGCCGGCACGCTCGATCGAGGCGCCCCCCACGGTGTATCTTGCCGACTCGGCGGACGGTGGCATCCCGATCGGGTGCCTTCTGACCTCGGCGTCACTGCACGACAGCCAGGCCGCGATCCCGTTGGCGACACAGACCGGGCAGAGGGTGACGTACCTGTACGAGTTGATGGACGCCGCCTACGACGCGAGGCAGATCCACGAATTCAGCAAGAGCATGGGTCATGTCGCGATCATCGACCCCAATCCTCGTCGCGACGCGGCGCTCAAGGAGGCCTTGCGCCAGGACGCGAAGGCGCAACGGGCAATCAACTATCGGGATGCGACGGCGGTCCGCTACGCCGAACGCACCAACAGCGAGAGGATGAATGCCCGTCTGAAGGATGACTACGGTGGCCGTCATGTCCGGGTCCGTGGGGCGGCAAAGGTGTCCTGCCACCTCATGTTCGGCATCCTGGCACTGACCGTCGAGCAACTGCAGCGCCTCCTGCTCTGAACTCCCCGTCTGAAAACCGATCCCGATCGCTTCCCACGCAAGCAGCGGTCACGCTCGCCCGGATTCTGCCGAATCGGGCCACATCCGCCAGATCAGGCCCCGGATGCGCGGCCAGGAACGAAAAATCGACGCCAGCCCCTCCCATCAACACCGGTCAGCGTCTCTCCCACCAGTCTGAGCCAGCAATTTTGCAAGCAGCTCGTTTGACAAATGGTTTCACAAAAGCCGGAGCAATCAACTGCACCTCGTGTCCCAGAGCCCCTAACTCACGTCCCCAGTAGTGAGCGCTTGCACAGGCCTCCATCGCCACCACGCATCGCGGGTAAGACCCAACCACCTCAAGAACTTTCTCGCGACCCACCTTCCTACGGAACGCAACCGATCCATCAGCTGTTGCACCGTGCAGCTGGAAACTGTGCTTCGCCAGGTCGATCCCGATCATGCTAACCTCGGTCATGGATGCTCCCTCCCCTGTGTGGGCTTCTGATGTTCCACCTTGGCACACTTCGATGCCGTCGGGAGGGGGCGTCCACCCCATCGCTTACCGGTGGTCGACACAGGCCGCTGGGCAAGTCTTGGCAGCCTCACCGTGGGGGGCAAGACGGATACAATCCGCACACGTCACAGCCGGACCTGTCGTGCCTTTTACGCCGGGCGCGCCAGTATTTCCTTGTTGGATGGCGCGCAGTGTCGCCACAATCGCCTTCCAGGGCAGAACGAGTCACTGGCTTCGAACCGGCCGGCCTCAGATCCCCGGACTTTGCCGCTCCGAGAGATCTGTGACGAGTGTGGGCTCGGGGGGCCGGTCGGTTCGGGATGGGCGCGCGCATGGATGTCGAGACGGGGCGTGACGGCATGTCGGTACGGACGGCAGGGCAGGAGGCGAAAGCTGTGCCGGCTGTGCCGGCTCCGCCGCGTCACCGTACCAACCGGTTCGGCCACGCCGTGTTCTTGGTCGCGCGGATTGCCGCTCCGGTCGCGGTGCTCGCGGGGGCGGTCGGGCTCTTCCAGCACATGCAGTCAACGAGGCCGGCGATTGTGCACAAGCCAACCGAGGAACGGGTCTGGTTCGTCGACACGGTAACGGTGGCCCGCACCGTCGTCACGCCACGGCTGGAACTCTACGGCACCATCGTCGCCGGACGCGAGGTAGAACTGCGCCCGCTGGTATCGGGTCAGGTGGTGCGGGTTGCGTCGGCATTCGCGGAGGGAGGCATCGTCCACAGGGGCGACCTGTTGGTAGAGATCGACCCGTTTGACTACCGGATCGCGGTCGACGAACGCAAGGCGGACCGGGCCGAAGCGCGGGCGCGCCGGCTCGAGATCGAGGTCGACCTCAAGGGCGAGAAGGCGTTGATTGCGCAGGAGCGCGAACTGATCGATCTGTTCCGGCGCAATCTGGAACGGCGCCGCGCGCTGCACGATAGCGGCACCGTGTCCGTCAGGTCACTGGAGAACGCGCAGCGCGCTCTGGTCGACCGGCGCCAGCGGCTGGTCGACCGTCTTCGCCGCACCGCAATTCTGGACGCGCGGCTCACCCAGCAGGACGCGGTGATCGCCCGGGCCGAAGGAGCGCTCGCGCGCGCCGTGCGGGCTTTGCGCGACACGCGGCTCGTCGCGCCGTTCAACGGATTCCTCAGCGGTATCGCGACCGGCATCGGGAAAGCGGTCTCGTCCAACGACCGTATCGCCCGGCTGGCCGACGCCGGGAAGATGGAAGTGCAGTTCCAGGTGAGCGACGCCGAATATGCCCGTCTTGCCCGCGACGGCGCGTTGGTCGGCAGGCCGGTCACGGTCCTTTGGCGGACCCGCGACTGGGACATCCGCTATTCCGCGGTCATCGAGCGGGTCGCCGCAGGGGTATCGAACGGGAGCGGCGGCATCGACCTGTTTGCGCGCCTGCACGAGACAGACACTACGACGCTCCTGCGCCCCGGCGTCTTCGTCGAGGTCGCCATGGCCGACGCCATCTACCGGGATGTCTACCGGCTGCCCGACGAGGGGCTCCACGAGGGCCGCTTCGTCTATGTCGTCGTCGACGACCGCCTGGCGCGGCGCGAGGTGACGCCCGCAGGCCGCATCGGAAACGACATCCTGGTGCGCGGCCGGATCGAAGACGGCGACCGGATCGTGGCGCGCACGTTTCCCGAAATCGGCCCGGGGCTCAGGGTCGGCCTGCCGTCGAGTTCCGAGCACGACACGCCGGCTGCACAATGACCGCATCGCAGGACCCTCCTAAGAAGTTCGGAAGCGAGTCGGCCGGTGCGCTGCGCGCCCGCGCCCGGAACGACCCCATCGGCCTGTTTGCACGCCATCCGACGGCAGCGCATTTGCTGATGGCGCTCATGATTGTTGCCGGATTGTTCGGCCTGGACCGGATGACTACGCAGTACTTTCCGGATTTCGGGATCGACATAATTTCGGTGACAGTGGTGTGGCCGGGTGCCGGCGCCGCCGACGTCGACGCCAATATCGCCCAGGCGATCGAGCGCGAGGTGCGCTTCATCGACGACGTCGAGGCGGTCAGATCCTTCGCCTTCGAGGGCTGGGCCTGGATCTCTGTTGAGTTCGAACCGGGCTCTGACATGCAGGCCGCGCTGTCGAACGTTGAGGCTGCGGTATCCCAGGTCGACACCCTGCCCGCGGACGCCGAGAGGCCGACGGTTCGGCGCGTTGCCCGTTACGACACAGTATCGCGCATCCTGCTCTCGGGACCGTTCTCGGAAGCGGCGCTCAGGGCTCACGCCCGACGGATCCGTGACGGGCTACTGCAACGCGGCGTCAACAAGGTCGATATCGGCGGCCTGAACTCCGAGGAACTACTGGTGGAAATCCGGCCGGAGACGTTACGCCACCTCGGGCTCACGCTGGGGGAGGTCGCGGATGCGATTCGTGTGGCCACCGGGGACACGCCCTCCGGCGGCGTCTCGGGTCTGGCCGAGCGTCAGTTGCGCAGTCTCGGTGCGGATGTTTCGGTCCGTGAAGTCGGCGCGATCGAGATCCGATCGTCAGCCGGCGGTGGCAGGGTCATGCTGCGCGATGTCGCCACCGTGCGTGAGGCCTTCGGCGGCGACTACGTAACCTACTGGCGCGGCCCGGATCGCGCCATCGAGCTGCATGTCCGTCGCGCGCTTACCGACGACGCGCTCGCCCTTGCCGGGACCGTCGAAACCTGGCTCGACGAGATCGAACCAACCCTGCCGCCGACGCTCAGGCTCGAGCGCTTCGATGTCCAGGCCGACCAGATCCGCAGCCGCATCGACTTGCTGCTGTACAACGGTGCCACGGGTCTTGCCATCGTGCTGTTCGTCCTTTTCCTGTTCCTCAACGTGCGCGTCGCCTTGTGGGTCGCGGCCGGCATCCCGGTCTCGCTCGCGGCGGCGATGATGGCGATGTGGCTTGCCGGCTTGTCCGTCAACATGGTGAGTATGTTCGCCATCATCATGGCGATCGGGATCGTCGTCGACGACGCCATCGTAGTCAGCGAGCATGCCGAGGCGCTGCACAGGCAAGGACACGCCCCCGCGCTGGCCGCCGAAGCGGGGGCCCGGCGCATGGCCACGCCGGTTTTCTGCGCGGCGCTCACCACAATCGCGGCGTTTCTGCCGCTCCTGCTCATCACCGACGTAATCGGCGCGATCATCCGCACCGTTCCGCTGGCGGTGATTGCGGTAATCGTCGCGAGCCTCGTCGAGTGCTTCCTGGTTCTGCCTGGCCACATGCGCCACGCGCTCGGCGCGACGGCTCCCCGGAACCGGCCGGCCGGCCGGTTCGCGCCGCTCTTCGGCATCGGCCTGCCGTGGCTCTGGCCGCTCGTGCCATCCGTTCTCGTCCTGCGCCTGCTTGGCCGCATCCTCGTTCGACTCAAGCGCGGCTTCGACAGCGGCTTCGACCGCTTCCGCGACTGGTTCTTCGTGGCGCTGGTGCGCACCGCCATCCGCTGGCGCTACACCACGGTGGCGCTCGCCGCCGGGGTTTTCATCGGCGCCGCCTCCCTCGTCGCCGGCGGGCGCGTCGACTTCGTCTTCTTCGTCGACCCGGAGGCGGACATGCTCTTCGCCACGGCGGAGTTTTCCGCCGGCACGCCCCGGGCGCGGACCCGGGCGATGCTGGCGGAAATCGAGCGCGCGATGCACGACGCCGAACGGCACCTTACCGGCGCAGAGGGGAATCTCGTACGCTTCCACTACACCGTGCTGGGCAAGCCGCTCGGACCCGTGGGCAGTGAATCCTGGGTGTCCGGCCATCATGTCGGCGGACTGACCGTCGAACTCGTTCCGGCCGACGAGCGGACCGTCTCCTCGGACGTGTTCCTCGAGGCCTGGAAGCAGCGCATCGACGCGATGCCGGGGCTCAGAATGGTCAAGATCACGACGCCCACCGCCGGCCCGCCCGGGCGCGATATCGATGTCCGGCTGACGGGCGCCCGGACGGCCGTGCTCAAGCGGGCCGCCGAGGAACTGAAGGTCCTGCTCGGGACCATACCGGGAGTCGTGGCAAGCGAGGACAACCTCGCTTGGGGCAAGGCCGAGACGATCGTCGAGCTCACCCCCCGGGGCCAGGCGCTCGGCTTCACCGCAGAAAGCGTCGGGCGGGAATTGCGCCACGCCTTCGAAGGCTTGATCGCCCGCCGTCTGGCCCGCAGCGAGGACGAGGTTGCGGTTCGGGTGCGCCTGCCCGAGGACCGGCTGACCGCCGCGACACTGCACCGTCTGCATTTGCGGGCACCGGATGGCCGGTTCGTACCGCTCGGGGCCATCGCCGCCATGCGCCAGAACCACGGCTTCGCCCGCATCAAACGCGAGAACGGCGCCCACGAGGTGGCCGTGACGGCAGATCTCGACACCGCTGTCGTCACGACGCCACAGGCTATTGCCGAGATGAAGAAGGCCGGACTCGAAGAACTCGCCCGGCGCCATGGCGTCGAGTACCGCTTCGAGGGACGCGACCGCGAGCAGAGGCGCACGTTCCGGGACATGGCCCTCGGGGCCAGCATCAGCCTTGTGCTGATCTACATCGTACTGGCCTGGGCCTTCGCGGACTACACGCGCCCGCTAGTGGTCATGTCGGTCGTTCCGCTGAGTATCATCGGCGCGGTGCTCGGCCACTGGGCAATGGGCTACGATCTGACCATCCTGAGTCTGATCGCACTCGTCGGTCTGTCCGGAATCGTGGTCAACAACTCGATCATCCTCGTATCGAGGGTGTCCGAACGCATTGCGGCCGGCGAGGCGTTCTTCGATGCCATCGCACATGGCGCGCGCGACCGCCTGCGCGCAATTCTCCTGACCTCGGCGACCACCGTCGGCGGTCTCACGCCGCTCATGTTCGAGACCGACATCCAGGCCCAATTCCTGATCCCCATGGCCGTCACGCTCGTCTTCGGACTGATAGCCGCGACGGTACTCGTCCCGGTGGTCGTGCCCGCTTTGATCGCCATTCAGGGCGATATCGGCAGTATTTTTCGGGACCGCAAGTCCCGCGCTGCGAGGCTGCCGGATCAGGTCAACTAGCCGGAAGTTCATCGGATCTGCAGTGGACGGGTTTGTTCCACCGTCGTGATTTGACGCGATTGTTGGGCTGAAGGCCGTGGTCTCAATCTGTCATGTTTATGGGAACAGTCCGGTCCGGGTTGACCTCCAGGAGTTCAAAGGCGCGGCTCTGCAGCCTGGTCCGCCGGGTGACGATGGTGGTGCGATCCTTGCTGGCGCCAGACAGGCGGATGACGTTGACGACGACGCTGGCGAGATCGTCGATGAGGGTCCGGAAGCTGTGCACCGGCAGACCGTCGGGGGTTTCCCTGATCTGGGCCTTGCGCTTGCCTGACGGCGACGGTCGAGCCTTCTCCACCGGCGTGGCGCGCTGGCGCCGCGCCGCCTGTCGGTCATCGTCCTCGAAGAGCAGCGGCGCGAGGCGCTGNCGCATGTGCCATTCCACGTAGTAGGCCAGCATGCACAGGAACACATGTCCGCGGACATGNTCCTCGGTGTAGACCCNGACCGGCCGGATCTTGAGGTCGGTCTTGGCGANGCGGAAGGCGCGCTCCACGGTGGCAAGGCTCTTGTAGGCCTCGACAGCGGCATCGGGCGCGATGTTCTTGAGACTGGTGCGGATGACGTAGACCCCGTCGAAGCGGGCCTCCTGATCGATCCTGTCCTGACGACGGCGCCAGGTCAGGGAGGTGTCGGTGATGGTGATGTCGAAGTGCTTTTCGACCTTGCGGCGGTTGGCGTCGCGACCGACACGGTGGCCGATCCTCGCCGCCCCTTTCAGGGTTCCGGCACGGACCGATGCGGCGATCGTCTCCAGCACCTCCCCGGTGGCCTCGAGCAGGGCCTCGCGCTTGCGCCGGCGTTCCTCTCGCAGGCGCGGGTTGAGGCAGACCATGAGCCGTTCTCCGGGGAAGTCGGGACTGGTGATCTCGGCCACCGCATCCGCGACCAGCGCTTCCGGGGACAGCGCCGGCTCGGCGCCACGGCTGAGCCGGCGCAGGTCGGCCGTCTTCAAGGCCGAGACCCAGGCCAGCCCCGCCGGCTCGAGGTCCTCGCGGATGCGGGCCGTGGTGATCATGCCCCGGTCACCCACCAGGGCCACGCGGGCCATGCCGAAGCGCTGGCGGATCCGGGCGACCTGGGAGGCCAGGGTCGCCGGATCCGCGGTGTTGCCGGCAAACAGCTCCACCGCAATGGGACACCCCCTGGAACTGCACAACAGGCCGAACACGACCTGCTGCTTGCCTCGTTTGCCGTCACGGTTGTGACCGAAGGCGGCCAGCGGGCACATCCGGCCTTCAAGGTAGGAACTCGACACGTCGTAGAGGATCAGGGTCGCATCCTCCAGGTGGCGCCGTGCCAGGACCCGCTCGATCCACCGCTGGCGGGAGAGCAGCCAGTCGAGCATGGCGAGCATCTCGTTGCCGGTCACAGGTCCCAGGGAAAGCAGCGGCCCGAGGCTGCTGGTGGCGGTCTGTGGCGACAGCCGCCGTGCGGTGGCGAGCTTGGAGTCCGGGTTCAGGACCCGGGCGACGACGGCGGCCAGCGCCAGCTGCCGCTGGCGGCTTTCGTGGCGGTGCAGCAGGCGCTCGAAGCCAAGCCGCGACAGGTGCCGAGCACGGCCATGACATGGCCATGGGCCAGTGAGCGCTCGACGGTCACCAGATCACCGATGTCGCTGACGGCGACACCGCCCTTGAGCACGGTACGGAAGCCCTCGATGACGTGATCGGGGAGCATGGAGAGGTTGGCGACGGTCTTCTTCCTGATCCTGGATCCCTCGCGCCAGGCCTGCCTCAAGAGCACGGCGGGTTTGCCGGCCTGGTTGGGGACGCGTTCGATGTTGAAGGCCATGGGACATCCGTTATGGGAACACACAACAGACACTGCATCCCCACATGTCGCCTGTCAACACTCCACTATCCCCAACATATCCTCTCGTTATTATGGGAACAAAATGCCAGTTTATACATCTTCAATCACGCCGAATGCACAACCAATTCAACGAGTTAGATCAGTTAAGTGCCGATGAAGTTCCGTCTAGTTAGGTCGATCTTAGTTACCGCGTTCCATTCTGGCGCGCGTGGCGAACCCCTATGTCGATGACCGCTACCGGCGCTCTGTTCGCGCCGCCGACCCCGGAGGCAGGGACGACGTGAAGGACCGGCAACGACAGCAGCGGCAACACGAGGAGTACTGGGGACGATGCTGGACGGTCCCCTGGGCCGGTATCTTTGCGCGGAGGTCCATTCCAGCCGTCCCGACAACGATGCGCACGATATAGAGTTTCGGATTCAGCGGAGCGACGGGGCGGTCACGACTTCGTGGGGAGAGGTAACTGGCGCCTATTACGACAACAGCGAGGCCGAATTGTTATGGGGCCCGGAACGGCCGGGAGCGGCCAGAGGATATATTGAGCCTGACGCCCGCACAGGCATGGAGGCGCGGGACATGGCCGCTAGGAAGCTCGGCAAATACCGAGACCTGGCCGATCTTCGGGGGCGAGGCCACCTGCTGGTCCTGTTGCATTCTCCATTGACAACCCGCAGTAAACGGGTCGATGCCGAAAGGCGGATACGGGAATTGCTGGATGCCGAAAGCGGCATTGCCTTCGGTCCCTTCGAAACAGTGTGGCTCGGTTATCGTCTGCCGTTGACGGTGCCTGAACAAAGAGAGGACCCCGAGCATGTATTTCACGACGGCGAGGACGGGGACCGCTGCAACTTCCTGAAGTGCATCTGGTCTGGACGCGGCCCCTGAGGCCGCCGCCTTAATGCCGTATGTGCTGCACCCTGTTGCGGTACCTGCCTTACTTCGCCTCCTGACATGGGGGTTGCTACAGGTTGCGGTTCGGCGCGTTTCCCATGCCGTGCGAAGATCGCCTCAGTCCGGGTTGGGGCCCGCGTTGGCATTGAGCTGCAGCCGGGCGATTTCCATTGAATGCTTCGCCGCATGCCCGTCCCACGAATCACTTGGAGGCGGTTGCACATGCCCAGGTCACGTCAGAGAAATCTTGAGAATCTTGGCATGGGGGCAAGGATTCACGCTCGGGACATCGTGAGGGTCGGCGCCGGCCGGAAAGAGGAGGGGTCGTCGGACATCGGCGCTGGTCGAAGCCGGACGAGTGGCTGGCCGACGCGACGGCCGATGCGGAACCCGGAATCGCCCACGATGCGCGGTCTCTTCGGGAACGGCCGTTGACCGGCGCCGAGCCCTACGGGTAATCGGGGAGCGGGACAGGATAGGATGGTGAGGGAGGAGAATAGGTGAACAAGGCGGAGACGGCCGATCGGCTGGCAGCCCGAACCGGCCTGAGCAAGTCGGTGCCGAAGGAGGCGGTGGACGGCGTGTTCGCGGCCATCGGCAAAGCACTCGCCAATGGCGAGGAAGTGCGGATCGCGGGATTCAGGGCCTTCGGCATCAGAAGCAGGCCGGCCCGTACCGGACGCAACCCAAGGACCGGAGAGGCGGTATCGATATCGGCGTCCACATTGCCGACATTCAAGGCCGAGAAGACGTTGAAGGATGCCGTCAAAACAGGTCCCGGGTAATGACGCTGCGTTGCCGGCCGGCCGCGACTGGCGACGACTCAGGCCGGCTGCATGTAGAATTCAGCCGATTACTATGCGATGACGGGCACTCTGCGAACTGCCGGGCCGGCGCCGGGAAGAGACAGGACAGCCGAGGGGTTGACGGCTGGACTGCTACCGGACTTGATGCGGCCTCGCGTATCAGGCAAGAAGATCGTATAGGTCCTTTGAGTTGATCTGATGATCGAATTGAATTGTTCGGCCACTATCGACATTAGACATTAGACCGACGTTGAAGCTCGGACGAAATCAATATAATACCAGCGCAAAGAATCATTGACCGCGCATCTAAACCGCTTGGATGTAAAAAGGAGAAATAATGAAATTCGGTCCTGGTAAGTGGAGTGAGCGACTGATGGATGACGTAATGGGGGCAACAACTGTTGCAAATCCTCACCTGGGAGACTATGGGGAAAAAACGGCAGCAGCAGTCATGGCAGTAGCACAAGAATGGGTTTCGCGGTTCACCGTGGTCATAGTTACTACGGGATCTGCGAAGGACAACACAAACGTGACGGACATGGCCCCAGGGTCGGGTGTTTTGGTTCAGCTAGACCGCGATGTATTTGGTGTACTGACGGCAGCGCACGTCTTGCGAAGGGGTGACAATACCAAGAGTTTTGCAAGCGTAACGCTGTTGGTTCCACCGAGAAGCCGGCAACAAGGCGGAGATGTCATGGGGATCGACCTGCCATTCAGACAATACACGGTCGACGGATTCGACAACGACTCCGAAGAGGGGCCAGACATTGCAATCATTCCTCTGAGGAATGAAGAATGGAGAGTTCTCGATGGATGGGGAATGGTTGCTTACAACCTTCAGAAGGACCGTTGGTCAGAGGAACGCAAAACCGATATCATGAAGATGAGGCCATGGATTCTCTCAATTATCAATGGATTACGATTCGAAGCGAGTAAGTTAGTTTACGGCCATACTGACGGAAATCGAGGGTCACTAGCCATTGTGGCAACGAACACGCGAGTGGAGATTGCAGCGGAGAGAGGAGACTATGACTATGTCGAGCTACCGTCGGAAACAAGTGAACGTTCATATCCTACGCATTGGAAGAGCGAGTTACCCGGAACAGCAGCGAAGGAAATCGAGGACTTGCATGGCGAAGGAGTAACGAGAACCGTCTGGGGAGGTACTTCAGGCGCTGGTGCATGGAATGTGGTGGTAGGGACTATCGAAGATGGATTGCCTAATGGTCAAGTACTAGTGGAACTCGCTGGGATCTGCTTTTTCGCTAACCCAGACAAAGGATGCATAGTAGCTCACGGAAGGAAGAGTATCACGAGCATTGCGGCACGCCACGTCGAAGAGGAAGCGTTGCGTTATCTTGATTCAACATAAGCCAACTTGCGGGTTACCGTTCTAATGGCAATCTAAGGAAGTGCTCATTGATGGACGCGTGGGGAACGTGGAGCGAGATTGTCGTATTGTTTGTTACTATGGCTGCAACGATTGTGTTGGCAAGGTGCACGTGGGTTCTTGCGCGCGCAACGAAGCAGTTGGCAGAAGCATCGTCGCAACCACAAGTGACCGCGACCATCCAACCGAATCTATGGTCGATGATGCATTGCGATTTGGTCGTAGAGAACAGCGGGAACGCGGCGGCATACGACGTGGTATTGGTGATTAGCCCCGTGCCGGAGCAGGCAGAAGCTCGAGGAGATAGCGAGCTTCCGCTAAGTAACATTAGCGTATTGCGTCCGGGACAAGAAATGAAGTCCTTTTTGTCTGATGTTGAAAGCGTTGCTGATCTAGAATTCAAGATGGAGGTTAGCTGGAAGCGCCATCCTCGTGACAAGAAGAGGGATAAGGTCAGTTATCATCATCGATTGCCGAAGGGTATTAGTCGACTAGGTGCTTGGAGTCCTGAAATTCAAATAGCGGAGTCTCTCAAGAAAATGCGAGAGGATTGGAAACAAATCGCGAGAGGGCAGCGCAAGTCAAAAGTAGATGGATACCTCAAAGAAGATAGAGAAGATGAACGGCGGGTGATCGAGCAGTTAAGGGCGAAGCGACAAGGGGAGAAGGCGAAGAACAACAGTTAGACCGAAGCGCGGAGGTGGTCATGGTTCAGTCTGCCACATGCCTTCGTTCTATCAACGCGGCGGGGCCTTCGGTGGTTACGCTTCGTCTGGCCTGACCGATGCAAGTCTAGTGCGGACCTCGAAGGTTGCTGACCGTGAATGCGTTCTCTCCGATGTTTGACGAGTGCTTCATGGTCGCCGAGCAAC
>JGIcombinedJ30088_10003658_pt1 | contig 14118 bp, 12 predicted proteins | sample PinacodermPK_FD_30088 | JGI IMG/M metagenome (IMG submission 30088)
GCCGGCAGCTCGACCGCCACGGTGAGCTTCGCCATCGCCGACGACACGGCGGAAGAGCCGGACGAGACGCTTCAGTTCAGGCTCGCGCTGGCCCCGAGCCAGACCCTGCCGGACGACGTCACCCTGGGCACGGCCACGGCGGACGCCACCATCGAGGACGGCGACGCGACGGCCCCGTCGCCGACGTTTTCCCCGGAGGACGACGCCAAGGTGACGGACGCGGGGACGAACATCACGCTGACCTTTGCCGAGGCAGTGAAAAAGGATGGCGATGGCACGGACTTCGCCGATGCCGACCTCTCCGGCATCCTGACGCTGAAGAGGATAGGCAGCAGCGGCGATGACATCGCCTATGCGGCGAGCATCAACAGCGACAAGACCGTCATCACGCTGAACCCGACCGCGGACCTCGCCGACGGGGCGGTGTACGTGGCCATCAGCACCGGCTACTACGACGCGGCGGGCAACCAGGGCAGCGCGGCCAGCGCGACCTTCACGGTGGACACCACCGCACCCGCGCCCACCTTCGCTCCCGACAACGGCGACACGGTGAACGACGCGGGGACGAACATCACGCTGACCTTCGCCGAGGCGATCAAGTCGAACGGTTCGGGGACCGACTTCACCGACTCCACGGTGGACGCCGTCATCACGCTCAAGACCGGCACTGCGGATGGCAACAACATCAGCTTCGACGCGACGATCAATTCCGCCAAGACGATCATCACCGTCAACCCGACGTCGAACCTGCCCGAGGGTGGCGTGTACGTGGCGATCTCCAGCGCCTACTACGACGCGTCGGGCAACCAGGGTTCGACGGCGAATGCCACGTTCACGGTGGAGGCGGTGCCGACGGTGAGCTCGGTGGCGCTGAGCTCGAGCGCGGGCGCGGACTCGACCTACGCGATCGGCGACGCGGTGTCGGCGACGGTGACGTTCTCGACGGCGGTGGACGTGGTGACGACCGATGGCATGCCGCAGCTGGAGTTGGACGTCGGGGGCACGGGCAAGGCGGCCGCCTATGCCAGCGGGACGGGCACGACGGCGCTGGTGTTCTCCTACACGGTGGCGGTGGGCGACGCGGACCCGACGGCATCGCGGTCGCGGCCAACCAGCTCACGCTGAACAGCGGCACGATCCGGATCGCGGGCGGGACCACGGACGCGGTGCTGACGCACTCCGCGGTGGCGGCGAAGGCCAGCCACAAGGTGGACGGGGTGCGCCCGACGCTGTCGAGCGCGGCGGTGGTCGGCACGACGCTGACGCTGACCTGGTCCGAGGCGCTGGACACGGGCTCGGTGCCGGCGGCGGGCGCCTTCACGGTCACGGTGGCGGGCAGCCCGGCGACCCTGGCGGCCAGCAGCCCGGTGGCGGTGAGCGGCTCGGCGGTGACGCTGACGCTGGCCGCCGCGGTGACGGCCGGGCAGACGGTGACGGTGAGCTACACCAAGGGGAGCAGCCCGATCCGGGACGCGGCCGGCAACGACGCGGGGAACCTGAGCAACCAGTCGGTGACGGTGACGGACACCACGGGACCGTCGCCCACCTTCAGCCCGCAGGGCGGTGCGACGGTGACCAGCGCCGGGACAAACATCACGCTGACCTTCGCCGAGGCGATCAAGCGCACCAGCGGCGGCGGCGACTTCTCCACCGAGGCGCACCTGAAGGCAGTGCTGACGCTGAAGCAGACCGACGCCGGCGGCACGGCCATCCCCTACGCGGCGAGCATCGACGGCGCGAAGACGGTCATCACCCTCGACCCCGGCGCCGACCTGCCCAAGGGCGCGATCTACGTGGCGATCTCCAGCGCCTACTACGACGCGGCGGGCAACCCGGGCAGCGCGGCGAGCGCGACCTTCACGGTGGACTCGGCGGGGGCGGCGGCGCCGACCACGCTGACGCTGAGCACGGCCGCGGCGAACGACACGGTGCGGGAGGGCGCGGGCCGGGTGTGGGTGACGGCGACGCTGGACGCCCCGGCGGGCGCCGGCGGGGTGTCGGTGACGCTGGCGGCGGGCCCCGCCTCGACGGCGACAGCGACGGCCGACTACACCCTGCCGGGCACATTCACCATCGCCGAGGGCCAGCGGTCGGCGTCGGCCGACGTGACGCTGGTGGACGACGACGTGGCCGAGGACAACGAGACGCTGGTGCTCACCACCACCGTGGCGGGCCTCACGGTGACCGATACGACCCTGACCTTCACCGACGACGATGTGCGCGGGGTGCAGGTGGCGCCGACCTCGCTGACGGTGGCGGAGGGCGCGAGCGGGACCTACGCGGTGACCCTGCGCTCGCGACCGACCGGGGGCGTGACGGTGGCGGTGAGCCTGGCGGACGACGATGCCAACAAGGCGACCGGAGCGACGGTCGCGCCGCCGACGCTCACGTTCACGGCCTCGGACTGGGCCGTGGCGCAGACGGTGACGGTGACGGTGGCGGACGATTCCGATGCGGAAGTCGACGCGGCGGCGACGGTGACGCACGCGGTGTCGGGGGCGGACTACGGCTCGGTGGCGGCGGCCCCGGTGTCGGTGACGGTGTCGGGTTTCGAGTTGACGGAAGACGGCGGCGTGCAGCTGCGGGTGCCGGCGGACGGTCGGGTGTCGGTGCCGGCCGGCATCCCGGTGCCGGGCCTTCGGGTGACGTTCCCGGCTTCGCGGGCCGGCGAAGTGGTGACGCTGCGCCCGGCGACCTCGCCGGGCGATGACCCGCGGGGCTTCCGCCTGGGCGCCGCGATGGTGGACATCGACGGCATCACGCTGGACTCCGGGCAGACGGCGACGGTCTGCCTGCCCACCTCGGGGGACGACGAGGTCTCGCTGCAGCGTTGGGACGAAGCGGCGGCGGAATGGGTCGCTCTGGACGAACCTCCGGACGGTTCGCCGCCGGGCTTCGCGTGCGGGGTGACGACGGGCTTCTCGGTGTTCGCGGGGATGGTGAGGCTGGTCGAGCCGCCGCTGGTGCTGTCGGCGGACACGCTGACGGTGGCAGCCGGCGATGCGGACGGGGCGTCCTACACGGTGGCGCTGGAGGCGGCGCCGGCCGGCACGGTGACGGTGACGGTCACCACGGAGACGGCGGAACTGTCGGCGATGCCGGAGACGCTGACGTTCACGACGGAGAACTGGGCGCAGCCGCAGCCGGTCACCGTGACGGCGTCGAAGGATGCGGCGCCGGGCGAGGCGGTGCTGGTGCACGAGGCGTCGGGCGAACGCTACCTGGGCGTCTGGCGCGCGGAACTGCCGGTGGCGGTGGAGCAGGGCACGGGGCTGGGGGCACGCTTGCGCGAGGCCTGGCTGGCGCGCTTCGGGCGCACCGCGGCGGGGCACGTGGCGGAGGCGGTCGGGGCGCGCCTGTCGGCGCCGCTGGCGGCGGAGGCGAAGCTGGACCTGGGCGGTGAGTCGGCGCAGTCGGCGCTGCTGGCCGGGACGCTACGGGCACTGTCGGGCGAGCCGGCGCCGGACGCGCGGCGGACGTTCGCGAAGTCGTCGTTCGTGTTGCCGCTGGCCTCGAACGGGCCCCGGAACTGGACCGCGTGGGGCCGCGGCGCGTACACCGAGTTCGACGGCGAGGATGGCGGACTGAAGCTCGACGGCGAGGTCTGGACCGGGACGGTCGGGGTAGACGGCGAGCACGGGCGAGGGCGCCTGGGGTTGGCGCTGTCGCACAGCGAGGGCGACGGCGAGGTGCGCGCGGAAGGCGAGCGCCACGACCTCAAGAGCACGCTGACGGGGGTGCACCCCTACGCGCGCTGGCAGGTGCGGGACGCGCTCGCGGCGTGGGGCGTGCTGGGCTGGGGCGAGGGCGAACTGAAGACCCGCGCCGGCGGCGAGGCTTCGGAGACGGACCTGGAGATGCGGATGGCGGCGTTCGGGCTGGAGGGCCGGCTGGGAACCTTCGAGAGCGGGCGCGGCACCTTGGAGTTGGCGCTGAAGTCGGACCTGCTGGCGGTGCGGACGGAGGCGGAGGGGGACGCGAAGCTGCCGGAGGTGTCGGCGGACGCGCAGCGGCTGCGGGTGCTGCTGGAGGGCGCCGGGCGCTACGGCCTGGAGTCGGGCGGGACGGTGTGGCCGAGCCTGGAGGCGGGGCTGCGCTGGGACGAGGGCGACGCGGAGACGGGCCTGGGCGCGGAGCTCGGCGCGGGGCTGGACTTCGCGGACACGAGCGGGCGGCTGAGCGCGGAACTCTCCGCGCGCGGGCTGCTGGCGCACGAGGCGGGCGGCTACGACGAGTGGGGCGTGGGCGGCTCGATCATGCTGCAGCCGGATGCGGCGGGCCGCGGGCTGTCGCTGCGGCTGGGCTCGTCGTTCGGGCCGACCGCCAGCGGGACGGAGGAACTGTGGAACCGGCACGACCTGGCCGGGCTGGCGTCGGAACCATCCTCGGCCGCGCCGGGCAGGCGCCTCGAGACGGAACTGGGCTACGGCCTCAACGGCCCCGGCGGGCGCGGCACCCTCACCCCCTATCTCGGCTACGAACGCGGCGACTCGGCCGCGCACTGGCGCCTCGGCGGGCGCCTGGAGATCGGCGAGGAACTCCAGATCCGCCTCGAAGGCGGCCGCGGCGAGGCGCACACCCTGGGCGTGAAGGGATCCCTGCTCTGGTGAGCCGCAGGCCCCGTTCAATGGAGGCCGCAGCGGCCCTGGCCGGGCGAGCAGCGTGTGATGCTGCCTTCACCGAATGTCGAGACCTATGATCAATGCCCGGAAATGAGCGCGGAGGCGGTGGTCGATGCGATTCGCAGCCGGCAGTACGGATTCATTCGGGTCAATTTCGCCAATGCCGACATGGTCGGACACACCGCGCGAAGAGACGCGATCGTCCAGGCTCGAGGCGTTGGACTCCCGGACCGGTCGGATTGTCGCTGTGGCGAAAGAGCACGAAATGGCCTTGATGCCGACCCTCAAGCAGGCCAGCAGTTCCGGCACGGACCTCGCCTACAGCGCGAGCATTAACCCCGGCAAGACCGTCATCACCATCGACCCGACGAGCGACCTGCCTGCCGGGAGGGTGTACGTGGCGGTCTCGAACGGCTATTACGATGCGGCGGGCAACGCGGGCACTTCACCGTCACGGTCGACCCACCGTCCAGCGACGCGGACCTGTCCGGCCTGACAGCGAGCACGAGCAAGAGCGCCTCGGGCCTCTCCATCGAGGCGAAGGCGCGGATGCGGGTGGCGCACGTGGACTCGGACTACGAGGAGTGGGCGCCAGCGCCACGGCGCGGCTCGACCCCGGCTTCAAGGTCAGTCTCGACGCCATCCGAAAGGAGCCCGCCAACGACAGCGCCGCCGAGCACGGCGTGATGCTCCGAAGCTTGGTCCGCTGGCAGGGGGCAGGTCAGAGCACTGGATCGGTGTCGGCGTCACCGCGCACTGGTAGATGTCGGGTGCGGAGGAGACCTGCGTGATGCCCTCGCCGGTGGCGGCCGGGGTACAGCTGAAGAGGCTTGCGAGAAGGCGACGGAACTGCGGGAACGGGTGAATATGGGGAACCGTTTGCAGCATCGCCCGGGAGAGTTGAGGACGGGGCGGTCAAAAAACTATCGTTCGAACCCATGTCAAAGACCCTGTGTGGAATGAAAGAGACGAGAACAGGACATTGGTGTCAAGGACGAGCCGTAATGGGGGCATCAAGTTTGCCCAGATTTGGATCGTGCCCAAGACACGGCATCAGCGATATCCTGATCCGTGATTCCCAAGTCGGCCAGTTTGGAGCGGACCGTACCGGCCTTGTCGAGAGGTATGGGGGCCAGAACGATGCGCCCATTGTCGTCGGTGACATTGAAGTATTCCGTACCCGGATAGGCGGACAGTATGGCCTTGGGTATGGTCAGTTGGTCTTTGGACGTCAGTTTCACAAGCATTAGGATAACTTGGGCAAGGAAGCAAGCTGCATTTTATAAGGGATTCATAAATAGATAGTGTCTGGAAGAAAACCCCATATCTAGTTGATTGTTATTGTATTTATCGTCTTTTTCGAGCGCGAAGAAAGTCCCGAATATGGTAAAATAGGGCCGGTTTCCCTGGTTTCGGCCGGATTCGGCCCCATCTTCGAGGATTTTTCATGAGACACGTCGAGAACCCCCAGCGCCAGTTCGGCCAAGCCGACATCCTGCAGATCCGGCTCGACCCGAAGTCGCGCGACGATATTCCGGCCCTGTTGCTGGGGCTGCAACACCTGTACCGGACGAAGCGGGACGAGCTGTTTGCCCTGCTGGACGAGCGCATCCTGCCTCACTCGGACCGGCGCAACGGGCGTCCGGGGATGGACCTGTGGAAGATCCTGGTGCTGGGGGTGGTCAAGCAGGGCTTGGGCTGCGACTGGGACCGTCTTCGGGAGTTGGTCAACGAGCACCAGACGCTGCGCGAGATGCTGGGGCATGGCTGGACCGAGCGCGAGCGCTATGAGCGCCAGAACCTGATCGACAACGTGAGCCTGCTGACGCCGGATCTGCTCAAGGCGGTGAATGAGCTGATCGTGTCGAGTGGGCATGAGGTGGCACGAAAAAAGCCTGGCGCCGCCTTGCGCGGCCGGGTTGATTCGTTTGTGGTGGAGACGGACGTGCATTACCCGACGGATGTGAACCTGTTGTGGGACGCGATGCGCAGCCTGATTCGGGTGTCGGCCTCGTCGGCGAAGCGGCACCGGATCGGGGGGTGGCGGCAAGGGCGGCACTGGATGGAGAAGTTGCGCAAGCAGTTCCAGGCGGTGAGCACGAAACGGCGGCAGACTCCGCCTCGGGTGCGGGCGTTCCTGGCCCGTTGCCGCCAGTTGCAGGCGAAGGCCGCGGCCCTGGAAGCGGAGTTGCCGCCCGATGACTTGCTGGAGAGTCTGTCGATCCAGCACTACCAGGACTTTGCGACGCTTTTGATCGGACAGGTGGAGCGGCGCCTTCTCCACGGGGAGGCCATTCCTCAGGAGGAAAAGATCTTTTCGATCTTCGAGCCGCACACGCGGTGGATTTCGAAAGGCAAGGCGGGGCGCCCGGTGGAGCTGGGGGTGCCGGTCTGCGTGTTCGAGGATGAGCATCAGTTCCTCCTGAACCATGAGGTGATGTGGACGGGCACGGATGTCGATGTGGCGGTGTCCTTCGTCGAGGAGACGCAGGCCCGCTATCCGGAGATGGCGGCGTGCAGTTTCGACCGGGGCTTCCACAGCCCGAACAACCGGAAGCACCTGGACGGTCTCCTGGAACTGAACGCCCTGCCGAAGAAAGGCCGGCTGAACGCCGAGGAGCGGATCCGGGAAACGGCCCCGGAGTTCGTGGAGGCGCGGCGCCGGCATCCGGGCGTGGAATCGAGCATCCACCACCTGGAGCACTGCGGGCTGGACCGGGTGCGGACCCACGGACGCCGGGGCTTCGAGCGCAGCGTGGCGCTGTCGGTGGTGTCCGCCAACCTCAAGCGGCTGGGCCGGCTGTTGCTGGCGCGGGAGCGCAAGCGCCTGGAAAGGGCGGCGCGCAAGAAGGCGCGGGCGCGTCTTCCTCAAGCCGCCTGAATCCCTCAAGCCAAAAACCAGAAATCCGCGACGCGGAGAGCGCCCGCCTGCGCCCAGGGGCGAAAATCAGTGCTTTTGGAGGAATGGGCGTGACGGCGCGCACTGGAAATTTCCGAATTTACACCTGAGGACGACGATCCAGGACGTCTTGGACCGGAAAATCATGCGAAAATCCTCCCGGCGGAGGTTTTCTGTCAGATAACAATGTGCCTGTCTATGGGTTATAGCCCGCGCAGCCTTATTCTAAAAGGCCTATAGAAAATTCGGGTGGTTTTTGTTAACTAAAGTAGATAATTCCCAAAGATATAGCAGTTTCAAGACAGCGGTTAATATTCCAGATCGCGGTAGGCTTCCCTTCTATGGGCGACACGCAAAATCAGCACATCTTCTCCAAGTTCATACAGGACTCGGTAGTTTCCAACTCGTAACCGCCATATTCCGCGTAAAGTGCCCTTGAGTATGGTGCCCGTAAGGGGGTTTTCTGCCAATTGGTCAATCGCCCTGATAATTCTCTCGCGATCAGATTTTGTCAGACGCTTTAACTCTTTTGCGGCACTGCTTTTAATCCGTATCAAGTAAGCCATGTCTTACCTTATCCCAATCCAATACCGGATCACTTGGGTCCCGGAGTCGTTCAATGGAGATCACAAGGTCTTCAAAATTTTCAAGATAATTCTCGATTGCTTGACGGATTATTTCTGCGCGGCTGCGCTTCAGCTGAGTGGCTGCAGCATCCAGTGCATCGACAAGTGGGCTAGGCAAACGTGCAGTTACTTGAGACATGGCAATCACCTCAAAGTCAAATAAAGTCAAGTAATGTCATTGACATTATAGGTTAAGATTCTATGTATGTCTATTGCGCTAAGCACAGGGTTAGCGCCCGCACTCTCGGTGAGATAAATTTAAGATATAAATTATTTTATATCATTTATTTATACGATAATATTGATATGGACCTCCTGCCTTAGAATCGGCAACAAATCCCTCTCAAACCAAGGATTTTTCTTCAGCCATCCGTTGTTTCGCCAAGACGGGTGCGGCAGGGGGATCCTCCCCGAAGGCAGGAATTCTTCCCAGGCGGCCACGTTGGCGGTCAGGGAGTCGCGGCATTGATCGCCCAGATGCCAACGTTGCGCGTGATAGCCGATCAGCAGGAACAGTTTCAGTTGCGGCATGACGTCGAGCAGGCGTTCGTGCCACTGTTCGCTGCAGACGGGCGGTGGCGGCAGATCCGCTCCTCGGGCGTCCTGTCCGGGGAAGCAGAACGCCATCGGCAGGGTGACGATGCGTTTCGCGTCGTAGAACTGCTCGCGATCTAGGCCCATCCATTCACGCAGGCGCTTGCCTGAAGGGTCGTCGAACGGCAGCCCGCTACGGTGTACGTGCGTCCCGGGTGCTTGTCCACACACGCAAATCCGTGCGGTGGTGGAAAGTCTTGCCACCGGCCTGGGGGCATGCCCGAGTGGCTCGAAATCCTCTGTGCACAGCGAACATTGGCGAAGCGACCGGGCGAGGCGCAACAGGCGATTTCTCGGTGCCGATGCCGAGGCTGGCGCCACGTGCACTCCGGTGGGGCACGTGGAAGCCATTCCGTCTACTTCTCCAGGATGTCGTGCAGGACCTTTTCGACTCTGCGTTTGTGGCGGGTCTGCCAGATGCGGACCACGTACCACCGCCAGTACAGCAGGATTCCCCAGTAACTAGCTGCCGCGCCGATGGTGCCGCAGATCAGGGAGCCGACGAGCAGGGGGAGTCCGACGATGTACAGCTCTTCCGTAAACCAGGCCCAGGACCACTCGAAGGCGAAATGCTGAGGGGGTATTCCGAGCACCCAACTGCCGACCAGGTAGCAGGTCAGAAAGATCGGGGGGATGGTGAGGGGGTTGGTGATCCAGACCAGTAGGACGGCGAGAGGCAGGTTGGAGGGAAACACGATGGCCAATGCCGCCGCCACCACCATCTGCCCCGGAATGGGAAGAAGTGCGCAGAATATGCCGATTGCGAACGCGCGCGCCACCGAACGCCGGTTGAGGTGCCACAGATTGTCCTTCAGCGCCGCCGAGCCGAACATCCGAAGCGTTTGATGCTCCCTGACCCGGTGGAAGTGTGGCAGATATTTCTGTAGAACCTTGCGTGCCATCAGCGGTTGCAGGGCAATTGAGAGATGATACATACTCTACAATAAATTGTGTACTTTCGGTGATTTACTGCCTAATCTGATGTTGGACTTGATACAGGCCGGAGGCTGGGTGATGGTGCCCATCCTGCTATGTTCCATTTTGGCACTTGCCATTATTCTGGAACGCAGTTGGGCCTTGCGCCAGACCCAAGTGATGCCAGACGGGTTGCTGGAGAAGGTTCGCGCCTGGCTGCAGCAGGACGCACTGGATGCGGATCGTCTGGACGCACTGCGCAACAGTTCGCAACTGGGTCGCATACTGGCGCCCGGATTGAGTCCGCATTGTCGGACGCTGGATGAGCGCAAGACGGCAATTGAGGACGCAGGGCGCCGGGGTGCGGTTGAGCTGGAGCGTTTTCTGGCGGCACTCGGCACCATCGCGATGATTTCTCCCTTGCTGGGGCTGCTCGGCACGGTCTGGGGGCTCATCGTGGTGTTCGACCAGATCACCACGACCGGGCTGGGCCAACCTTCGGATCTGGCTGGCGGCATCGCACAGGCGCTGATTACCACGGCTGCCGGGCTGGCGGTGGCGATTCCGGCCGTGATCTTTCACCGCTATTTTCAGCGCCAGGTCTCCGTGCTGGTCTCGCAAATGGAAGCGGTGGCGCACCAGTTGATGGATGTGCTGCAGCAACGCGAGCAGGAGACATCATGAGGTTCCAGGTCCGCCGGGAGGACGGCCTCTCGATTCCGCTGACGCCGCTGATCGACGTGGTGTTTCTGCTGTTGCTGTTCTTCATGCTGACCACCACGTTCAGCCAGCTTGATTTCCTGAAGATCCAGTTGCCGCAGGGCAACGCCGAGACGGCGGGTGCCGAGGTGCGAATTAATCTGGCTATCGATGCGATGGGAGACTATTATCTGAATGGCCAGCCTCTACCGGACGAATCCGAAGCTCTCGCGGAACGGTTGCAGAGCGCGCTTGAGACGCAGCCGGACGCGGTGGTTTACATCTATGCCCATGCGCTAACTCCGCATCAGTCGGTGGTGCGCCTGATGGCGCAGGCCCGGGAGCAGGGCGTTGAGCAACTCCGGGTCGCAACACTGGGCGAGCGTCTGCCGTGAACGAAATCTCGCGCCGCACCGGCAAGGACATCTACCGGCAGCTTCTGCGCCTGGCCCTGCAAGGTCAGTCCGGCATCCTGGCTGTGGCAGTTCTCGGCATGGTGATGGAAGCCGCGACGGGCCCGGCATTGTCGGCGTTGATGAAACCGATCCTGGACGGCGCGATCGTCGAGCAAGAGCCGGACGTCATTCGCTGGGTGCCTCTGGCCTTGATCGGAATCTTCGTGTTGCGGGCGGTCGGCTCGTACCTCAGCGCGTCCTATATGGCGCAGATCGGCTCGCGGCTGGTGCGGGACCTGCGGCGGAAGATGTTTGCGCGGCTGCTCGACATCCCGGCCGAGACCCACGATCACACGGCTTCCAGCGATTTCCTGGCGCGAATCACCAGTCACGTCGAGGGCGTCACGACGGCCGCGTCGAAGAGCCTCACCATCCTGATCCGGGACAGCCTGATGGTCATCGGCCTGATCGGCTGGATGCTGTACGTCAGCTGGATCCTGACCGCCGCGTTCCTGGCAGCCGTGCCGGTGTTCGCCTGGCTGATCCCGAGCAGCAACCGGCGGGTCCGGAAGCTCAGCCACCGCATGATGGAAGCGCTGACCCGTACGGTGCAGAACGCCCAGGAGGTGATCCAGGGCTACCGCGTCGTGAAGGTGTTCCAGGCCGAGGATCTGGAGAAGAAACGCTTCGATGAGACCACCGAATATTTCCGGAAACGGCAGGTCCGCACGCAGCAGATGGCCGCCCTGGTGTCTTCGATCATCATGCTCCTGGTCGGGCTGGCCTGGGCCGGGATCGTCTATCTGGTGACGCTGGAGGGCATGCTGGAGACCATTACGGTCGGTGGATTCGTGTCGTTCATGTTTGCCATGCTGATGTTGCTCGCGCCCGCGCGCAACCTGGTGCAGGTCAATACCCGGCTGCAGCAGAGCATTGCCGCCGGGCAGCAGGTCTTCCAGATGATTGATGCTCCGGTGGAACAGGACCAGGGCGAACATGCCAAGCAGGACCTGCAGGAGTCGATCGTCTACGACCAAATCACCTTGCGCTATCGCAATGCGGGCCGCGATGCGTTGCACGATGTCTCGCTGACGATTCGGCGGGGAGAGACCGTCGCCCTGGTCGGGCGCTCCGGCTCCGGCAAGACCTCCTTGGCCAACCTGTTGCCCCGCTTCTATATGCCGGAGAGCGGAGAAATCCGGATCGACGGTATCCCGATCAACGACTTGCGTTTGGACGACCTTCGCGGATTGATCAGCTACGTGGGGCAGAACGTGGTGCTGTTCAACGACACGGTGCGCAACAACATCACCTATGGGGTTGATCCGGACCAGCAGCACGACCTGGACCTTGCGCTGCGTAGCGCACACGTGGACGAATTCGTGGATCGCCTGCCGCAGGGGTTGGAGACCATCATCGGAGAGGGGGGCGTGCAGCTGTCCGGAGGCCAGCGGCAGCGCCTGGCCTTGGCCCGGGCCCTGTACAAGCGGGCGCCGATCCTGATCCTGGATGAGGCGACCTCGTCGCTGGACAGTGAATCCGAGCGGTACGTGCAGGAAGCATTGGACAAGATCATGGAGGTGTCCACGACCCTGATCATCGCGCATCGCCTGTCGACGGTCGAGCGCGCGGACCGGATCGTCGTCCTGGAGCATGGCGAGGTCGTGGAGCAGGGCTCGCATGCCGAGTTGATCCAGAGAAACCAAGCCTACAAAAAACTTTACCAGCATCAGTTCCAGGATGTGGGCGAGGTTGAGGAGCAGCCCCCCCGGCGCGGGGAGTTGCTGGAAGAGGAGAGCACCCTGCACCAGGCCTGGCCCACACGCTTTGCCGAGTCCGTCTGGTACGAAGACAGTCGCTGGGTCTGGGCTTTACGACCGCTGAGCTGGCTGTACCGAACCGGCGTGTTTCTACGGCGAGCCTGGCGCCGCTGGCTGAATCGACCTCTTTCACTGCCGGTGCCCGTGGCGGTGATCGGCAACCTGAGTGTCGGGGGCACGGGAAAGACTCCTTTGGTGGTCTGGCTTGCGATCCAGCTTCGGGATCTGGGAGTTTCGGTGGGAATCGTGTGCCGGGGCTACCGGGGTGACAGCCCGACCTGGCCTCGTGAGGTCACTGCGTCGACTGGCCCGGAAGAGGTCGGGGAAGAGGCCGTTCTGATCGCGACACAGACAGGCTGCCCCGTGTTTGCCGGCCCAGACCGGGCCGCTGCTGCCCGGGCGCTTTGCGACCGGCATACCGTCAGCATCATCCTTTCGGATGACGGAATGCAGCATCTGGGCCTGGCACGGCAGCTGGAGATTCTGGTGGTGGACGGCAGACGCCGGTACGGCAACGGCCTATGCCTGCCTGCGGGGCCGTTGCGGGAGCCCCTGAAACGTACACGTTCTGTCGACTGGATCCTGGTGCATGGGGGAGAGCCGCAGCCGGGAGAGCACCGCTTCGACCTGCAGGTGCAACATTTGCGCGCGCTATTGGATGGAAACACCATGCCGTTGTCCAACCTTGCCGGGCAGACCGTGCACGCGGTCTGTGGAGTCGGCAACCCGTATCGGTTCTTGGAATCCCTGGCCAGTGCGGGCATCGATGCGATTCCGCATATCTACGAGGATCACCATCCTTTCCGAATCGAAGAACTCGACTTTGCCGATGGGCACGTGGTGGTCATGACCCCCAAGGATGCAATCAAGTGCGAGCGTTTTGCGCGCGAACGGTGGTATTCTTTGGAAGTGGATGTGGCGCTAAGTCCGGATATCGGCAAGGAAATCGTCGACAGCGCACAACGTGTCATTGAGGGCAATCGAAAGGCCAGGGCGCTGGAGTCCCTGGACTCCGAAACAGGGACCTGAACGGGAGGTTGGTACAGAATGGATAAAAGGCTGCTGGATATCCTCGTCTGCCCGGTAACCAAGGGGCCGTTGCTGTATGACCGTGAGCGGCAGGAATTGATTTCACTGTCGGGGCGTTTGGCCTACCCGGTCCGCGACGACATCCCGGTGTTATTGGAAGAAGAAGCGCGCGGGCTGACGGAAGAGGAATACCAGAACTACCGGCATGACTCATGACGGGATCCTTCCATGTGGCGATCCCGGCGCGGAGTGCCTCAAGCCGGCTGCCGAACAAACCACTGCTTGAAATCGCCGGGCGGCCCATGCTGCATTGGGTGTTTGAACATGCCCAGCAGAGCGGAGCAGCTTCTGTCGCGATTGCGGCGGCGGACGAGGCCGTAGCCGACTGTGCCCGTTCGTTTGGCGCCCCTGTCTGGATGACGCGCCCGGATCACCCCAACGGCACGGCCCGCCTGGGCGAGTTGCTGGAGCATCTGGACTGGGATGTGGATGCGATCGTGGTCAACGTGCAGGCCGACG
>JGIcombinedJ30088_10003680_pt1 | contig 14073 bp, 13 predicted proteins | sample PinacodermPK_FD_30088 | JGI IMG/M metagenome (IMG submission 30088)
ATTGTTGTCATCAACATGTGGCGGATCTCGATTTACACCACCCCGCTCACTAAGGCACAATGTGTTACCCCTGTCCCCGAACACCCGTTACCTATCTCTCCNGTCCGTACAGCGGGNGAGGGCTGGGGTGAGGGGGGACTCGACACCTCGTCGGATGACGCTCCGCTCATCCGGCTTACTCATCTGCATTATCGTAATCGACGCGAAGAAGATAGAGACCTTGAGGGGGCGCCGTGGGCCCCGCCTCCCGGCGGTCTTTGGCTTCAAGAATGGTCGCCAATGCATCGGGGCTCCTTTTCCCATGACCAATTTCAACGAACGTTCCGACCAATGCCCGAACCATTTGTTTCAAGAACCGGTTGGCCCGGATCGTGAAACGGATCAACGGGCCGTCCTGCCCCCAGTCGATCCGGCGGATGGTGCAGACGGGATTTTTCGTGCCGGCATTCGGGCCTTGCAACGACGTGCAGTCGTGTTGGCCCAGGATGTGACGTGAGGCCTCGCGCATGAGGTCGACGTCAAGCGGTTTGGCCACCTGCCACACGCGGAGACGATCCAACGCGGGACGTGCCGTCTGATTGAGAATACGGTATTCGTACGTTTTGGAGTGCGCGTTGTATCGTGCATGGAAATCGTCGTCCGCGATCTCCGTTTGCCGAACGCTGATCGTTTTCGGAAGCACGCCGTTCAAGGCGCGGGTCCACTCGTAGGTCGAGAGCGGGCTGTCCGAACGAAACCCCACGACTTGTCCGAGCGCGTGAACGCCCGCGTCCGTTCGACTGGCTGCGATGGTTGCGATCGGGCATCGGGTAATCTGGCGTAACGCGTCTTCCAGCTCCGCTTGGATCGTCGGCCGGTCGGGTTGCCGCTGCCAACCGGCATACGTGGTTCCGTCATATTCCAGCAGGAGCTTGTACGTGGTCATGACCGGGTGCCGGATTGGATGTATTTACTCATTGGTTTGACCATTTCTGCTCCAAGCTCCCTCTCCCCTGGAGGGAGAGGGCTGGGGTGAGGGGGCAAGGACAAAATAAAATCCAAAGACGCTGTATCCTCGATTAAAAATGTCGAGGATGACAGAAACAGATCCTTGATACGAATGCTTCCACCGAATGAACGAACATTTACAACGCCTTGAGGTAAGCCTGGATGCCTTGATAGATGCCCTCGGCCAGCCTTTTTTGAAAGGTTTTCGTCCTCAATCGCCGTTCTTCGACTGAATTGGAGATAAATCCCACTTCGACCAGGATGCTCGGCATGTTTGTGAAGCGTAAGACGTAAAACGGGGCGGTTTTCACTCCATGATTCTTGATCTTGTAATGCTTGCGTAACATGGTGACGAGTTTGTCACTGGTGGTATGGGCAAACGTCAGGGATTGTTCAATCGTATGGTCCATCACCTTATCAGTGATAATAACCTGCCAGGGTGGGGTATCATTCTCCAGTTTCATGCCGTTTTCCCGGGCTGCGACTTGCAGAGCCCGGGGATCGCTGGCTTTCCCGAAATAGTACACCTCCAGTCCTTTAATGGATTTCCGTGGATGAGAATTGACGTGAATTGAAATAAACAGACACTTTTCCTTTGCCTCGACGTTTAACCTCATGGCTTTCCCGCCGCACCATTGCAACTTCTTTCGGTTGGCAAATTTCACGCGACCTTCCAAATCGAGAAACACGTCTTTTGATCGAGTCAACAGGACTTTGGCGTTGTGCCGTCGTTGAATCAGGTCGCGTAAATATTTCGAGATCTGCAACACGACGGTTTTTTCCTTTGTGCCTTTTCGCCCGATGGTTCCCGGGTCTCTTCCGCCGTGACCGGGGTCGATGATGACCAGGACGTCTTTGGGGCTTTTCGCGGAAGGAAGTGGCGATGGCGCGACACGAGATTGAGCCTGCCGAGCCGGCTTGGAGGGGTTTTTTGTCCCGGTTTTGGGTTTCGCCGTAACCGCGGGCATTTTGGGGGCGTAAAAGAGATCCACCGCCACCCGGTCGGGTTGACGGAGGGTGAAGACCCGGTATTTCCGGAGGGCTTGGAGGTCCAGAACGATAGTGACGGTTCGAGCGTCTCCCGAAGCTATGACAATGGCCCGCGGAAGACCGTTGCCTTTGATTTGTTGCCGGGCGTGTTTGCTCAGGTTGACGTTGGTCAGGGTAATCGTTGCGTTGCGTTGATCCTTCTTTTCTTTGATTTTGACCCGTCGGCTCAGGTCCAGCACGACGCGGGTATATTTTTCATGAGCGTGAGACCGGACGTTGTTGACGGTGGGCATCGTGGTCGTACGACCGGCCGAGGTTCCCTTTTTGGCCAAGAGCATGTGCGCCGGAAATGCCGTGTCCGACCAGGCGGGGTGAGGGGATAATGCCGAAGCCGATACCGGTTCGGATACAATTCCGCAGAACGCCGCGTAACAGATCAGGGCAAGGGCAAATGCGTTTTTCATGAGAGTTGACGGCAGGAAGATGACTACGCCTCAGAATAACAAATTCTTTGCGTTCTGTCATTGACAGTCTACGAGCACTGGGCTAGCGTGTGTCGCCGTATGCCCCTCTCTCTTTTCATAGACGGATACAACTTGTTGGGTGCTCTTGGCAAGAGAACGTCGAAACAATTGACCGGCGGCGCCGGAGCGCGGGAAGCTCTCATTAGCCGGCTTTCGTTGTACAGCCAATCTAAAGGGCATCCCGTGACTGTGGTGTTCGATGCCTGGCAAGAGCCGACGGGGCTTGAGCATCATGAACATCGGACAGGGGTCAAGGTGGTCTTTACCAAACGGGGAGAACGCGCCGATCAGGTCCTGCAACGTTTGGCCCGGGAGTATGGGCGAGGCTGTGCCGTGGTTTCGTCGGATCTGGAGATCATTCAGACCGCCAAATCTCATGGGGCCTTTGTCATGAAATCCGAAGAATTTCAAGTAAAACTTGAATCTTTAGGGGATGGCAAACGCCATCAAAACATGCCCATTCCTTCGACTCAACCCTGGATAAAGACCGAAGACGAGGGTCCACAGGGACGGCCCGATAAAAAGGGCAATCCTCGCAAGTTGCCCAAAACGGTCCGCGTCCGGAAACGCCAACTCAGGGGATTCTGAAGACCTGTTTCGTATTGTCAACGGTGGCCCGTGCAATGGATTCCGGGGATCCGTTTTCGCGGACCTCCGCCAAGGTTTCGGCCACGTATTGCACGTAGGCTGGTTCATTGCGTTTCCCGCGATAGGGAACAGGTGTCAGGTAAGGACAATCCGTTTCGACCATGAGACGGTCCAAGGGAACGGTTTTCGCGATGTCCCGCAGTATCGTCGCGTTTTTGAACGTCAGCACCCCGGAAAAGGACAGATAGAAGCCCAGGTCCAGCGCGGCCTTGGCAAGCCACGCGTCTCCCGAGAAACAATGGAAGACGCCGCCGACGTCCGCCGCGCCTTCTTCCCGCAGGATTGTCACGGTATCGTCCTGGGCTTCACGCGTGTGAATGATGAGCGGCAGGGCCAGTTCGCGCGCCAGGCGAATCTGTTCACGAAACCGTTTGCGCTGGACCTCCCGTGGAGAATGGTCGTAATGATAGTCCAGCCCGATCTCGCCGTAGGCGACGACTTTCGGTTGCCTGGCCAAGGACCGGAATGACTCATACCAGCCCTCTTCGATTTCCTTGGCTTCGTGCGGGTGCACGCCGATGGTGGCAAAGACGTTGGGATGCGCTTGTGACAAAGCCACGGCGGCCTGGCTGGTGGCCAAATCACAGCCGATCGTGACAATGGCTTCAATGCCGGCGTCTTCGGCACGTTGAAGGACGTGGTCCCGATCAGTATCGTATCTCAGATCATCTAAATGCGCATGGCTGTCGATGAGCATCACCACTCTCCGTGTTCACGTTGGCGGGGCATCCTAGCACATCAATCGTGAGCAAAGAAGCCGGGGGCGTCAATGGATTGGGATACGGCATTATTTCACGCTGTCAATGAATGGGCCGGCAGGTCGGCGGCCTTGGATTGGTTGATGCGGCAATGCTCGTCGGAGACAAATTTCATTGTGCTGGTTGCGGCGTTTCTGGTTTGGCGGGCGTGGCTTGATTGGCGTCACGGCCTCTTGGTCACGGCGGTCCTGGGTGCATCGGTCGGCGCGGGGGATTTCATCGGGACGCAAATCAAGTCCTGGATCGCCCGCCCGCGGCCGTGCCACGTGCTGCCGGACGTCCATGAATTGGCCGGATGCGGGAAATTGTTCAGCCTGCCGTCCAATCACGCCGTGAATGCGGCGACTGTCGCGGCGTTGCTTGGGGTGCTGTTCCCCAAGACCCGCTGGCCTCTGGGGGTCCTTGTGGTGCTTGGGGGCCTCTCACGGGTCTACCTCGGGGCCCATTACCCGACGGACGTGCTTGCGGGCTGGTGCCTCGGCGGCCTCCTGGGCGCGATGGTCGGGTATGTGATCGCAAAAAAGCCCTGGCTAAATCTGTAATCGGGACCCTAGGCCATTGATTCCCCTCCTTTGTAAGGAGGAGCAAGGGGAGGTAGAGGCAGTTGCAGTCACCCGACGATCAGACTCTACCCCACCCGCATTCCCTCTTCGGAAATGCGCCCACTTACAAAGGGGAGGGAAACTGCGATACTACCCCATCCCCGCTTTCGCAGGAGTGACACCCGTTACAGCTTCCGCAAGGCTGCGACACGGTCTTCGATAGGCGGATGCGTCGAGAAGATCTGCATGAAACTTCGAGACTGTCCTGAGATTTTCATCGTCGCCAGGGCATCCTCCGTCTTATATTGGTATTCGACCCGTGTGACCCATCGATCGATCGCTTGCAGCGCAGAGATCATGTGCTCCTTGCCCACCGTATTGGCTGCAAATTTATCCGCGGAAAATTCACGGCGTCGCGACCACCAACTGATGGGAATCATCGCGAGGATCGACAGGACGATCTGGAGAAAAAAGTAGACGCCGAGGCCCAGCATGGGATTGCGTTCGGCCACCTGGCGATACACGATTCTGCTGATGAAATAAACGAAGGTATTCATCAGGCCCGCCAGGATCGTCGTCGTAAACATATCGCCGTTATAGACGTGCCCCATTTCATGGGCCAGCACGGCCCGCACTTCATCTTCGTTCAGGTTGTTCAATAAGCCGGTTGACACGGCCACCATCGAGTTGTTCTTCGACGGCCCCGTGGCAAAGGCATTGGGGTCCGGCGAGTCGTACAGCCAGACTTCCGGTGTTTTAATATTCAGCCGGTTGGCGATCTTCTGCACCGTTTCATAGACCAGTAATTCGGCGGCGTTCCGGGGTTGGGTAATCTGCTCGCAATTCAACATCATGCGCGCCATTTGCTTGGAAAACGCCAGGCTGATAAAGGCTCCGCCGAATCCGATGACAAAGGCCCACAAGAGGTCTTGTTGCATGAACGAACCGCGGAGGTCGATCCCGAACGCGGGCAGGACCATTTCCATGAGAATCGTGAAGGTGATCGACAGGGTGACAAAGATCAGAATATTGGACAACAGCAGCAAGCCGATGCCTTTCATCTTTTTCATGCATTCCTCCTCTACAAAAACGTTCTGCTCGTATGATCCGTAATGAACTTGACTTGATGCGCCGCTGCAACCGGGGCGTTCAAGGCGGGTTGCTTGAAAGCCTCAATCGGCCCCTCTATAGTCAGCGTACCATGATATAGTAATACCATATTTTTGTGAGTCAAGGCGGGGACAAGTCGGGGAGAACATCCGGGGGGTTTTCTTCCCCTTTGTAAGTGGGCGCATTTCCGAAGAGGGAATGCGAGTGAGGTAGAGTCCGAATGGCGGGTGACTGCAACTGCCTCTACCCCACCTGACCTCCCCTGTATAGACCGGGGACATGGTTTACGCCTGTTCGGAGACATGGTGAACACTTTAAGCTGCAGGGCTTCACCCCAAAAGGAGGAGCGCCATGCCTTGGAAAGAGGTGTCGATCATGTCTCAACGTCACGAATTCATGCTGTTCGCCCAGCAGCCAGGAACCTCCCTCCGGGCCCTCTGTCGCCGGTTTGGGATCAGTCCCCCGACCGCCTATAAATGGTTGGCCCGCTATGCCGCCATCGGGGCGGCTGGCCTCGCCGATCGCTCGCGCCGTCCGCACCAGATGCCCCAGCGCACCCCCGCCGCGCTCGAAGCGGCGGTCCTGCAGTTGCGCACCCAGCACCCCACGTGGGGCGGCCGCAAACTGCACGCCCGGCTCCAGGCCCTGGGCGCTCCCACCGTCCCCGCGCCGAGCACCATCCCCGCGATCTTGCGTCGCGCCGGGGGGCTCCCGCCTGTCGCCGCCGCCCCCAAGCGGGCCTGGCAGCGCTTCGAACACGCCCCCCCCAATGCCTTATGGCAAATGGATTTCAAAGGCCATTTCCCCCTAGCCGCCGGCCGCTGCCCCCCCCCTGACCGTGCTGGATGACTGCTCTCGCTTCGCCCTCTGCCTCCACGCCTGTCCCAATGAACAGGGCCTCACCGTCCAAGCCCAGTTGACGCAGACCTTCCGCCGCTATGGCTTGCCCCACCGCCTGTTGATGGATAATGGCCCGCCTTGGGGCGTGCCGCTCACCCTCAGCCCCTTCACCCCCTTGACCGTCTGGCTCATCCGCTTGGGCATTGGCCTCACCCATGCCCGGCCCGCCCACCCCCAAACGTTGGGCAAAGACGAACGCTTCCATCGCACCCTCAAGGCCGCATTGCTCCACCAGCGCCCCTTTCGCGATCTGGCTCACTGTCAACAGCACTTTGACCGCTGGCGCGACCACTATAACCTGGCGCCCCCCCATGACGCCTTAGCCCTCGCCGTCCCGGCCACGCGCTATATCCCGAGTCCCCGCCCCTTCCCGGAGGCGCTCCCCCCGATTGACTAGGGCCCGGAGGCGCCGGTCCGGCGCGTGCAAGGCAAAGGCGAAATCTCCTTTCGCGGGCGCCTCTTCCTGGTCACCAAAGCCTTACGCGGGTACCCCGTCGCCCTGCGGCCCACCCCCCAGGATGGCCCTGGCAGATCTATTTTTGTCACCAATATATCCGCAAGCTTGATTTGCAACAGCCCGCAGAATAACTCACAATGTGTCAACCATGTCCCCGAACACCCGTTAATGATGTCCCCGGTCTATACACGCCCCTTACAAAGGGGAGGGACAAGACCACACTTCTTTCTTCTTTCGCCTCGTCTGATCAGCTTCTCATTTTGTCAACGAATGACTGAACATTTACAGGGATCACAGAAGAAAAAGAGGGGTCTCTTTCGTGTCGTCGACTACCCAGCTTCTCAAACAAGCCGCGCTAGAGCAGGGATTTCACGCGGTGGGTATTGCCCGTGTCCCGGCGTCTGAGCCGGATCAGGACTCCGGTTCGGCAAGTCGTCCCCGGACAAATCTATTTGAACGCCTCCGGCATTGGTTGACCCAAGGCTATCACGGCACAATGGCGTGGATGGGACGCAACCCCGAACGGCGAGCCAACCCCACGCAGGTCTTGCCGAACTGCCGTTCGATTCTTTCCCTTGGGCTCAATTACTGGACCGACGCGGTTCCTGATGAACGGCGAGGCAACGGACGTATTGCCCGGTATGCCTGGGGTGCGGATTACCATCGCGTGCTCAAGAAAAAACTCAAACACCTGGAACGGGTGCTCAAATCGCTTGAGCCGGATTGTTCCACGCGCCATTACGTGGACACGGGTCCGGTCATGGAGAAATTCTGGGCGCAGCAAGCCGGCTTGGGGTGGATCGGCAAACATTCCAATCTCGTCTCCCCGTCCTTCGGCTCGTGGCTGCTGCTGGGAGAAATCCTCACCACCGCGGAGTTGGAACCCGATGAACCCGGAAGCGATCTGTGCGGGACCTGCACGCTGTGCATTCACGCCTGTCCGACCGGAGCCATTGACGAACCCTACGTCGTCGATGCCACGAAATGTCTGTCGTACGTCACGATCGAATACCGTGGCGACCGGCCTTCGTTGGACCGGGACCTTCAAACCCGCATGGGCAACCGCATCTTCGGTTGCGATGATTGTTTGGACGTCTGCCCGTACAATGCCTTCGCTCCGGCGACGGACGAACCGGCCGTGTATCCCACCGACCTGACGCAGGGTCCGAACCTGACCAGGCTCTCGGCCTTGAGCGAGGAAGAATTTTCCCGGACCTTTGCCCGCTCCCCTATCCGGCGCGCGAAGTTTTCAGGATTCCAGCGCAACGTCGCCATTGCCCTGGCGAATGAACCGGAACCTCGAAGGTCGTGACGGGTTAGCCCGGATTTCTCACCAGGCTAGGTCAACTCTGCCATCGTCACACCGTCTCCGCCTTCTTCCTTCGCCCCCGGTCGAAACTCCGCGACGTAGGCCGACTGCGAGAGAAATTCCCGAATCGCGACTTTGAGCTTTCCTGTCCCGTGCCCATGAATGATCCGAACGGATTTCGCATTGGACAGCAAAGCCTGATCCAACTGTGCCGTCAGTTGTTCAAGCGCTTCTTCCGCGGTGTGCCCACGCAGGTCGATCCCGGCGAAACCCGTCGCCGTTGCGCCCGACGTCGCGTCCACGCCGGACCGGCCGGGTTTCCCTGAGCCCGGTGCGGGTTTCGCCGGGGTCAAGACCGGCGGCGGCATCCCCTCCCCTTTTCCGATTCCGACGAGCCTGTTGACGTGGACGGACATCTCGGAAGCCCCGACCTGCACCCGAACGGATTTCTTGCCTTCCGGCTTTTCGAGTAACCGCCCCAGCGTGTCCAGGTTGGCGATTTCCACGACGTCGCCTTCTTCGAGCGATTCCACCGGCAGGGTCTCCAGAGACGTCCGGGTCTGTTGGTTCACGGATTCCTCGACGCGTTGCAGGAGACCTTTCGCTTCCTGCGCGTGCGTCCACGTCCGTTGCCGTTGCAACGACTCGGTGATCCGGCGAATCTCCGCACGCGCGGCCGCCAACTCCTCCCGAAACTTCTTTTTCATTTTCTTGATTTCTTCGCGTTCGACGGAGCGCAGCCGGTCGGCGATCGTCCGCGCCTCCTCAGCTTCGCGGTCGGCTGTTTCGCGTTGGGTCCGGGCTACGTCCCGATCTTCCTTCAATTCCTGATGAGTGTGTTGCAGGTCCGCGAAGATATGATCGAGTTGGCGATCTTCCTGATGGACCAGGCTCAACGCTTGGTCGAGGATCGACGGGTCCATGCCCAGACGACCGGCGATGTCGAGCGCGGAGGACCCGCCGGGGATACCGGGGATGAAACGGTACGTCGGGGCCAGCGTGTTAACGTCGAATTCCAGGCTGGCGTTCAGAAACCCGGGGGTCGCCAGGGCCAGGGTCTTCAAGGAATTGTAATGCGTGGTTACCACGACCTTGAGATTGAGTTCGGCGAACCGGCGGAGGAGCGCTTCGGCCAGGGCCGCGCCCTCCGCGGGATCGGTCGAGCTGATAACCTCGTCGAGCAGCACCAGCGTGTGCGGCGACTCGCCGCCGGTGCGGTGTTCGATATGCTTGAGCAGGTCGATGAGTTTTCTGACGTGGGCGGAAAAACTGGACAGGTCTTTGGTCAGGTCCTGCGCATCGCCGATGTCCGCGAAGGTGTCCCCGAAAAACGCCATTTCCGAGCCGTCCCCGCAGGGCAGATGGAGCCCGCCCCGCACCATCAGGCTACACAGGCCCAACAGCTTCAGCAGCACGGTCTTTCCGCCGGTATTCGGCCCGGAAATCACCAACACGGCGGCATCCTTTTCAAACATGACGTCGTTGGCCACCACCTGCTCTATGGTCAACGGCAGCAACGGGTGCCGGGCTTTCCACAGACGAATGTGCCCGTCCGTATTGAGACTCACGGGCGTGCCGTTCATGCGGACACTCAATCGCGCCTTGGCTCCGATAGTGTCCAGGATGGTCAGGACGTGCAGCAGACTCCGCAAGTCCGGCAGGTACTCCACAACCCGGTCCGTGAGTTCTTGCAGAATTCGGTTGATTTCACGGGTGACTTGCAACTCGGCGACTTTGATCTCGTTGTTCAGGTCGATGAGTTCACGGGGTTCCAAAAACACCGTGGCGCCGCTGGCCGACATATCATGCACGATCCCGGGAATGTCATGCTGGCGCTCGGCTTTGATCGGCAGGACGTACCGGTTCTCCCGCTGGGCATAATACGGTTCCTGCAGCAATTCCCGGTAGCGTGAGGACGCCACCATGGTCTCCACGCGCCGGCGGATGCGTTGTTTCAATCCTTGAGCCGTACGGAGGGCTTCGGCCAGGGCCGGTGAAGCCTGGCCGAGCATTTCTCCTTCCTCGCTCACGCACCGGTCGATCTCCTGTCGCAATGCGGAGAGGTCCGGCAGGTTTGCATAAAAGGCAAACAGGGCCGGCACGGTCTGTTGATTCACCGTGAGACAGCGTCTGACCGTCCCGGCCACATGGATCATGACGGAAAGCGCTCGCAACGTCTGGAGGTCCAGGATCCCGCCCTTTTCCGCCTTTTCCAGGGCTTGTGACGAGTCTTCGAATTGCACGGCGGGGAACGGCACGGGCGCATGGTGCAGTTCCAGCATGTCCGTGGTCTCCTGCATGCGCCGTTGCGCGAGTTCGAGCGTGTCCTCCAACGGCAACCGCCGACACAACTCAGCCCCCGGCGCGGAATGCGCCTGTGAGGCCAACACATCGAGCACTTGCGGCCATTCAAGGACTTGTTGCGTTTCTGAACTGTGGTCGGACATGAGGATGACGGACGGGAGTTTTAGATTGCACTTACTTTCCTACAGTCAAATTTCAACGCCAGAGACAAGAGGGGTAAATTTCATTCCAGAACAGACGCATGGGGCTTACAGGTCTTCTAACTCGAAATAGTCCTCGTCGATCCGTTTGACCTTATACTGCATCTTCTGGCGAACGCCGATATCATGCTCGACCATGAGACGCGCGAGTTCTTTTCCGTCGATCAGGACGATGCGCTTCGAGATCTTCTCTACATAGGCCTTGGCGGTTCTCGTAAAACTGGCGGTGGTGACGAACACGCCCTTGGTTGCACCAACGGCATCAATTGCACCAGCGAAATTGCGCAGATCACTTTCACCTACGGTATTGCCAGCGGCATATTTCTTGGCCTGAAGATACACCTCATCCAAACCGAGTGCGTCCTCACGAATCGTGCCATCGATGCCACCGTCGCCCGGACGCCCAGTCACCTGTCCCATCGAGGGGTCGCCGCCTCCATAGCCCATAGCAAGCAAGAGATCTATCACTACCCGTTCGAGAAAGACAGGCTTGGCTTTCAGGACGCGTTCCAATAATTCCGCCTCCAGTTCATCGCGCAATTCCTTTGCAGCACGGTCCAGCGTTTCCTCCGGCGTGACCGACGTATCTTCAGACATTGCAAGCTCGTCATCACTGCCCGCCGTCGGGCTGCGCTTTCCAGCCCACCACTCGGTATAAGCCGAGTAGTTACGCAGGATTTCAAGGTCAATCCGGGGCGGCTCTTGAGCCAACAGCCGTTCACCTTCCTTCGTCAGCCGATAGACACCACGCCGAACCCTCTCAACCAGCCCGGCGCGGCTCAATTCCGTCACTGCCCAACGCATCCTCTTCATAAATACCGGCTTGCGGCTAGTGGGAAATAGCTCCCGCAGATCATCACGAGTCAGTCCTTCGAGAACGGCAACGTGGTCTCTCACATCTGAGAGCGACATTTCCGCACCACCTGACACCGCCTTGAGGACGGGAAGCATAAGTGATTGATAGTCGGGAATAGGCATGGGGTATTAGTACTCCTTCGTGTTTGAGTTTATGCTGCCATTTGGCTAAACATCGGCAAAGATGTCAGGTTACGCTTCGCTAACCTGACCTACTGGGCTTCAACTTCACCATAGTTAACCTTCCGGCATCCGTCAATAATGGTGTGACACATGCCGTTTGATATCGTCGACTAGTGGACTGGTGAGTGCCGATACCCCACCATAGGAAGACGTGGGACAAGAGGCGAAGAGAATGGAGAGATTGATATATTGAAGGAAAGCTATAGGATAAGTTTGATCAGTGCGACCGTGAGACCAGTCGTCAAGCCAATGATCGACACGGCTGCTGTCAATACAAGGCGGTACATCTCGGCACGCAATTCAGCAATTTCGGCTTTGGTGGCAGTGCGCAATTCGGCGATTTCGACACGCAATTCAGCAATTTCGTCTTTGGTGGCGGCGTGTAATTCAGCGATATCGGCTTTGGTAGCGATATTGACGCCGATGGCGTCGCCCACAGTGGCGACCACGGCTTCGGCCTTGGAGTCGTCGAACCCTGCCTCCTTGAGGGCCTTCACTGCTTTGTGTGTGTCGAATGCGAGTGTGGACATCGCCGGATAGTACCACACGGCATCTTCGTGAACAAGACAATGGAGGGTCCATCACTCCTCGATCAGGTCCCCGTTCAGAGTCTGCCCTCGAAAAGTTTTTGAGAGTTTATCATTCTCTATATTGAGTAACTTCAATGAAGCAAAACGGCATTTTTTGAAACTGACAGCCGGCACCAACGTGTGAACGAGGCCATGAAAATCAAGGCTGTGAAGCCGTGCTATGATCTGACTGAACGGTGCTGTCCGCCCTCTCAATACACGCCGGGGAAAATCCGATACTTCACCCGTGCCTGATACTCGGCCCACTTTTCGGCGCCGTATTTTTCGGCGCAGTGCCGATCGTCATCAAGTTGACGGTAGAGAAACAGCGAGACGATGAAGACAAAGTACGTCCAAACCCAGGGATTGGTGAAGTAGCCGAAGACCAAGGCAATCGACAGGGCAAGGAACCCCTCGCCCAGGTAGTTGAAGTGGCGGGCGACACCCCAGAGACCACTGCACAGGATCTTGCGGTCACCGGCCTCGATGTACTCCGACTCGATGAGCCCGAGGAACTTGCGGTCGGGCCATCGCTTGAATGCGTACTTCTGCATGTTGGCGCCACGCGAAATGCCCCACCCGAACAGGAACAGCGCCGTCGTTCCGATGAGCCACACGGACGTCCATGCCGGCGAGAATCCGGGGTCCGGGTACGCGGTCATGCCCCATAACGGGAGGATGAACAGCCACCCGTAGACCACGAGGCCGCCCCAGAACAATTTGAAGCCGACGTTCTCATGGATCAGATCGTAAGTATAGAGCTGGACGCGCTCAAAAATGAAATAGTCCAGTACGTAGAACGTAAAGAACGCCGCATACAGGAATACGCCCGGATTGGAGTCTTCGCCGAAGCGTTCGTAGTGATACGCGGCCCCGGACAGGGCGTTGAGCGACAGCATCGTGCCGCCGACGACGTAGAAATACATCTTGACGTCGAAACGCTCATTGAAGAACGACAGTTCCTGTGCCCGCCCAAACCACAGGGCCAGGAGCGGATTCTTGAACTTGCCTTGGGGCTGGCTGAACACCCCTATGATCGTCATGATCGTGGTGAAGACCGTTCCGCCGGCCACGGCATAGATTGAGGACAGGTAGAACCAATCACGCGGCATCCCGGTGAGTTCGAGAGCCCATACGATCTCTGCGATGACGAATACGAGGAGACCGTTGAGCCGATAGTTGCGTGGTTGCCCGGTTTCCGGATTGATGACGTAGCCGGGAACCCGCTTTCCCGGCAGGATGAACTGCGCCAGGAAAAACACGGCGAAGATCGCCAGCGGGGTAAAGAATCCCGCAATCGCTTCCGTCCGGGACAGCTCGAACAGGTGATCAATCCCAAGCCAATCAATCATGACCAAGCACCCCTTCCTGCAGTCACGCGATCATTATGGATAGGGCCGCAATGAAGGTCAATAACCCGCCACGCAAGACCGGCGCGACAACTTCGCCTGAGAGCCACGACCATGAAACCAGGCATTGCAGGGGCCGGGCGTCGTTCTCCGTCCTCTTGTCAACAGAACTCGACGAAACGTACAGTAGAGACCTTCTGTATGGAGGCTTGAGAGCATATGATTGGCAGCATGCCTTTCCGGGGGCATAGGTTATGACGGGCATTCTTCTGCTGGGACTTGTGCTTGGCATGCAGCATGCTTTGGAGGCCGATCACGTCGCGGCTGTGTCGTCGCTTTGCACGGGCACGCGATCGGTTCGCCGGATCGCCGCCCACGGCGCGGTTTG
>JGIcombinedJ30088_10003695_pt1 | contig 14030 bp, 12 predicted proteins | sample PinacodermPK_FD_30088 | JGI IMG/M metagenome (IMG submission 30088)
GAGCGCGGCAAGCGCGCGCCCGTCAGGCCGCCAGTACAATTCGGCCACTGCGCCCGCCACAACCGCGGCCCCTATCGGATCGCCTTCTCCATCTCTCTGGAGCGACCACACAACCACGGCACCCTCGCGGTCTCCCGATGCCAGACGCATCACGCCGGGCGCGAAGACAAGCGTCGTGACGGGTTGATCATGAAGATCTAGAACGCCGGGGCGCGTGCCTTCGGGACCACTTCCCTGGAAGCTCCAGACCGTCACCGCCTCCCCTCCGCCGGTGGCCAGGAGGGTGCCGGTCTCGTCGAAGGCCAGGGCCGACGGCTTCCCGGGATATCCGGACATCATGGAGTCATTCTCCGTGGAGCGACGCCAGAAGTGCACCGAGTTGTCCTGGCTGCCGCAGGCCACGATATCCCCGTCCGGGCTCAGTACCATCGACACCAGGGATCCCTGCCACTCCAGCTTCTGACGAAGCTCGCCAGTGGATGCGTCGAAAAACGTCACTCGACCGTAACAGGCCGTAGCCAGCTCCCCTACACTCGACCAGGAAATCGCGCTGACGGTGCTGGGATGATCATCAGATCGCCAAACCTCCGCGCCGTCCTCACCGTACACGCAAACCTGCCGGGAGCAGGAGGCCGCCAACCATTGGCCGTCCGGCGACCAAGCCACGTTTTCTACCCANCCGCTTCCGANGTCGATAGCCCGGNTTACCNGACCCTCNGCGGCACTCCAGATTGAGACTCGGCTGTCCTGGCCGGCCGTAGCGAACGCGGTTCCGCTTGGGTGGATCGCCACCGCGAGCACNCCACCTTCATGAACCCCGTGCCGCTCCCAGACGGCNNCGCCGGACTTGCCGTCGAATGCATAGACGCCACCCGCAGCATCACCGACTATCAGCGCCTCACCGCGTAGGCTCCAACCCCCGGCGATGGCGTAGTCGCCAACCGCCGCAGACCAACCCCGGCGAAGAGCGCCCCTCGGGCTGTCGGCATTTAAATCAGACATGCTTCGAATTCCTGCCGCATGCTCTGCTCATCGAGGTTGCGGCCGATGAATATGAGCTGATTGCGGCGGGGCGCGTCCCCCCATGGACGATCAGGCTGTCCGTCGAAGAGCATGTGGACCCCCTGGAAGACGAATCGACGGGACTCACCCGCGAGGCTGATGAAGCCCTTCATGCGGAAAATGTCCACCCCGCGTTCACTGAGCAGTTCGCCAAGCCACGCGTTGAGCCTGTCGGGATCGACGTCGCCCTCCCTCTCGATTGCGATCGAGCCCACTTCGTCGTCGTGCTCATGCTGTGCGACCCAGGTTCGCTCGACCTCGACGGGAAGCGCTTCCTTGACGCGCGGGGCGCCGTTCTCCGTGGGAGTCGCCGGCCTGGGCCGCGGACCGTCTTCCGGCCTGACCGCCTCGCCGTCCGCTTTCATCAGTTGCAGATCGAACTCCTCCGCGGTGTGCTGGGCGTAGAAGCCGACCCTCGCCTGCGTATCGACCTCCAGGAAGAACGACTTGCGCCCCGGGGAGTCGAGTTGCAGGCTCAGGTGCCTTCCGGCGGACATCTCGCCCCCCGGGGGAACGACATCCGCAGGTTCGGCGTACCGACGCACACACGACTCCGCACCCTCACGCAGTGCCGCGTCATCCGTGCCCTGGCCGGGTACAATCACGAGAGACATCGTCGGATCCGGTCCCTCTGCCAGACTGAGTTCGTAGCGGCCGGCATCAAGCGAATAGACTCCAGTCCATTCGAAGGGGTATTCCGGCTCGAGGAAGGTGGGACGACGCTCGAGCACCGAGTCCAGGTCGAAGGCACCGAGGTTGAGCACCGTATCGACGGACACGTCCGCCCGCTCGCTGCGGATGACTCGCGCCATTCGGTTCATGTCCCGGAGCCGGGCCTCGAGCCTGTCGAGCGCGTCGTCGTCGACGAGGTCCGTCTTGTTGAGAACGAGGACGTCCGCGAACGCGACCTGCTCCGTGCTCTCGTCGCTTCGGCCGAGCTGCTGCTCGATGTGCGCTGCGTCGACGAGGGTGACGATTCCGTCTAGCGCGAACTCGGCACGAATCTCGTCGTCCATGAAGAAGGTCTGAGCGACCGGACCGGGATCGGCNAGCCCCGTGGTCTCCACCAACACGTAGTCGAACTTGTCCCGGCGCTTCATGAGGTTGCTGAGCACGCGAATCAGGTCTCCGCGCACCGTGCAGCAGATGCAGCCGTTCGACATCTCGAAGATCTCCTCGTCAGCGTTGATGACGAGCCCCTGGTCGATGCCGACCTCCCCGAATTCGTTTTCGATCACGGCGATGCGTTTGCCGTGCTCCTCACTCAAGATCCGGTTCAGCAGGGTCGTCTTGCCGGAGCCGAGGAAGCCGGTGAGGATCGTGACAGGTATGTTTCGGGACGTGGCCATCTACTCCTCCTGGAGAAGCGGTGCAAGCACCGGAATCGTTACGTCGAATCCCCACGCCGCGCAGGCCTGGACCAGGTCCTCGGCGTCAACGGCGTCCATGGGTTTGTGCAGTTTGCACTGAAGCTGTGGCGCATCGGGCCGAAGCACGCCAATCGCGGTTTCGACGGGGGCGCAGCGTTCTTCGAGACAAGCCGGCTCGGTGACCGTGACCGTCATGCCGCATTGCCACACGCATCGCAGGTTCCGAGCAACACCACCTCGTGCCCCGTCATCTGAAACCCGTCTGGAACCAGGGACTCAAGGCCCTCGACGCAACCGTAGAGGTCGAACGCGTGGTTGCAATTCGAGCAAAGAAAGTGATGGTGATGCTCGCGGTCCTTGGGTTCGTACCGAACGCCGCCGCCCAACACCTCGACCGACTCCAGCGAGCCTTCGTCTACCCCCCGCTGGAGGGCGCGGTAAACCGTGGCGAGACCGATACCCGTTCCGCTCAGGCGGCTCCACAGTTCCCTGGCGGACAGGGGGCCGTCCGCCGCGCCAAGGGCTTGCAAGACTGTCAACTGCTGTTTCGCTCTCTGCATGGATAAATGATAACCGATTATCAGTTATTGTCAAGGNCCTTTTNGGCACCGGATCCTCGTCCCTCGTTCATGGCAACGGACACTCCCTCTTCGGCAGGTTGTGAGCGCGAACCGGATGGAGCTGGCGCACCGTGTGCATCAGTGAACGTGGGCATGGCCTGGGCGCGGCGCTAGTCTGAGAGCGGGTCTCCACCCGAGCGGGCGCACTGCGAACAAAGGCGGCGGCGAGCGCGTTGTGGGGATGCCGGCCCTTGGGCTTGGTTCTCCTTGGTTTTGCGGTAGCGACTGTCACACTGACCATTCCCATATCCTATATGAGATGGCGACGGATTTCACGCGACGGTATGACCGTACACGTCCGACCAGACGAGTAATAAACTACTACTATCAGCAGCATCCGGAGACTCCGGATCCGCAGCCGGTACGGGGTGCAGATCCNGCTCATCAGGAAGCGGGAACACCGTGCCCGGCCAGGTCCATTTCGTTCCTTCGCCCGACTATGTGATCCAGGAGGATGACGTACTGCTCGTCGCCGGGGAGCGCGACAGAAAAGAACGCTTTGAAATTCAGTAACGTTTCATTTGACAGCATTCGTATCCACAGTAGATTTTCGATGAGTCAAGAACATCGAGAGGTTCCTTTTCTATCACATTACATCATGGGAGCGTGAAAATGGGTGCCTTCTTGTTACGGAGAATCGCCGCGTGGCTGCCGGCCTTGACACTCGTGGCCGTGCCGGTTGCCGCCCAAAACGATGCCGCGGACGGCATGGAGACCGGAGGAATCGCGGGCATTTCTGACCTTGTCGAAATCTCAGGGTTCGTAGACGCCAGTTATACCTACAGTAACCTGGATGATGCAAATACCTTCGGCCTCGATCAGGTGGAGATCGATCTTACAAAAAACCTGGGCGGTATCGGCACGCTGAGAGCCGACCTTGAATGGGTAAGCGACGGTGAGGGCGGGTTCACCCTCGACGCGGAACAGGGATACGTGACCCTGGATCTCGGCATGGGCCGGGGAGAGGGGAACTACCCGACCCTTACTTTTGGCAAGTTCAACGCGCCCATTGGGTTCGAGCTCCTGGACGCCCCGGACATGTACCAGTTTTCCCATGCATTAGTCTTCGATAATGGATTGCCCACCAACCTGACCGGCGCCATGCTGTCCATGAACCTGGGCAACGGTGTTGACGTAGTGGTTCACCTGTCCAACGGGTGGGACCAGAACGTCGACGCGAATACCAACAAGATGATCGGCGGAAGACTCGGTTACAGCCACGAAGAACTGGGTGGGATCGGTTTCTCGGCCATGCGAGGTGACGAAGAAGGGCTGGTCGGGAATCTGACCGTCTACGATATAGACCTTACCCTGACGCCATCGCCCCGACTGATCATCGGAGGTGAGTACAACTACGGCAAGACGGAACTGGATGAAATCAATGCAGAAAACAGTTGGAACGGATACATGGTGATGGCGCACTACAGTCTCACCGACGTCATGGGGTTGACGGGTAGGTACGACCGCTTCAACCGAGAGATATCGCAGATTGCCGCACGTCGCAGCGGCGCGCAGGATCATCCACCGGTCGGCCTGGAATTTACCCGGCAGGCCCTCACCATAGCCCCGACGTTCGCGCTGACCGACGGCCTCGGGTTCCTCATGGAACTCCGCAGGGATTTCTCGGACGATGAGATCTTNGGGGACCCGGAAACCGGCGATGCGGAGAAGTCGATGGTCAATTTCGCNTTCGANATGACCTACTCGTTCTGATTCGTCATTGGAATGACCTGCTCGTTCCGTCCAGCGCGGTACGCGGTCCGNGCAATACAGTCTGGCTGGACCNGTTCAGTACAGATCGGCGGCGGCCGCGCCGGCTCGCAGGATGCGGTCCGGGCAATACAGTCGGGCGGGACCCGTTCAGTACAGATCGGCAGCGGCCGCGCCGGCTCGCAGGATATCGGGCTCCTCGCCCGTAAGATCGACTACCGTGGACGGCTCCGAAACACCTGCGCCGCCGTCCACGATAACGTCCACGGCCTTGCCGTACCGGGACGCTATGGATTCGATGTCGTTTATCGCAATTCCGTCCACCGCCGACGCGATGCTCGTACTCAGCACGGGTCGTCCGAGGGCCTGTACGATCTCGAGGCATATGCGGTTGTCCGGCACCCGGATTCCTACCGTCCGCCGCTTGCCGATCATGAACTTCGGCACGTCGCGCGAAGCTTCCAGAATGAAGGTATAGGGCCCGGGGAGAAGGCGTTTCATCATGCGGTAGGCCGCATTGGAAATGTTCTTCGCGTACCGGGCGAGATCACTTAAATCCGAACAGACGAAACTGAGCGGCTTCCCGGCGGGAGCCTGCTTGATCTGGTAGATCCGGTTGATGGCCTTGCGGTTGAATATATCGCAACCCAGTCCATAGACCGTGTCGGTCGGATAGACGATTACGCCGCCCCGGTGCAGTGCTTCGACGACCCGGTCGACATGCCGTTTCTGGGGGTGTTCGGGGTGGAGTTGCAGGATATCGGCCATGGCTGCTCAGGAAACGTGATTCAGCACTTTCCGGCATACGTCGATGGCCCGGTCGATCTGTTCGCCGCTCACGTCCAGGTGGGTTACGGCGCGGATGACGCCCGGCTTCATGGCCAGCATCCGGACGCCTTCTTCCGACAGACGCTCGACGGCCTCGAAAGGATCCAGGCCGTCCCGCAGGCTGAAGAATATCATGTTGCTGTGTATCTCGTCCAGGTCGATCTCGACGGTATCAAGATCGGCGAGCGCTTCCGCCAGCCGACGGGCGTGGGCGTGATCCTCCGCGAGCCGGGAGATATTGTGCTCCATGGCATAGAGACCGGCCGCCGCCAGAACACCCGACTGCCGCATGCCGCCACCCAGCATCTTGCGGTAGTAACGGGCCGCGTCTATCGTGTCCCGGTCCCCCGCCAGCACGCTGCCGACCGGAGCGCCCAGGCCCTTTGAAAGGCATACGGAAACCGTGTCGACGTGCTGGGTATAGGTCTGGGCCGTGAGGCCCTTCGCCACGCAGGCGTTGAACAGCCTCGCGCCGTCCATGTGGATGCGCAGGTTGTTTGACCGCGCGCACGCGCTGACCCTGGAAAGGGCATCCACGGGCCAGGGATAACCCGCGGACTTGTTGTGGGTGTTCTCCACCGCGACCAGCGCGGTCCTGCCGTAGTGCACGTTGTCGCCCCGCTGAATCACTTCCTCCATCTGCGCCGGCGTGAAAACGCCCCGTTCACCCGTCAGCAGCCGGACCTGCACCCCTGACAGCGCGCCGAGGGCGCCGGCTTCCGCGTTGAACACGTGGCTGTACTTTTCCGCGATGATGTCATTGCCGTGACGAGTCTGCGACCGGACCGCCACCTGGTTGCCCTGCGTTCCGCTGGTGACGAACAGGCCGGCCTCCTTGCCGAGCAGGGCGGCCATGGCTTCTTCCAGCCGGTTGACCGAGGGATCCTCACCGAAACAGTCGTCGCCGACTTCGGCGTTCGCCATGGCGCGACGCATGGATGGAGTCGGCCTGGTCATGGTGTCGCTGCGAAGTTCGACGATCTCCATGGAATCTCCTCAGTGTCCGTACTTGATTAGGGTTACGCTGGTGCCGTTTTCCGTGATATCGAACTCGACTTCGTCCATGAGGGCCTTGATCATCAGGATGCCTCGGCCATTTTCCTTGAGCAGGTTGTCCGGATTTCGCGGGTCCGGAAGGGTATCGGGGTCGAAACCCCGGCCGCAGTCGCAGATGTGGATCCGGAACTCCGCCGGACTGCAATTGCAGGTGATAATGACCTGCTTGGACTCATCACACCTGTTTCCGTGGAGTATCGCGTTCTTAACCGCTTCGTTCACGGCGATCATGATGTCGCCGCGCGATCCCTTGTCGAAGCCGGTCCGGACCGTCAGGTCCTCTATGCGGCGATCTACCTCCGCCGTCAGATCGGGATTGCTTGGAATTGCAAGTTCCAGCGTAACGCCGTTCCCGGCTGGGTTCTGCCACCTCTCGACCATGTAGGACGCTCCATGTGGCCTGTGCGCGAATAGCCCGCGCACGGCCCGGATCTCACCGGGATCATCCCCGTCCCGGCACACGGTATCTGCCTTTCGGACAAAACCAAAGTACCGAGTGGGTGGCGCCGTGTCAAGTTCGGGGAGGCGGGTTGCGTCCTACTGCGGTTTTTTGAATCTGCGTTCGATCTCCTCGAGCGGCATGCGTACTACAATGGGCCGTCCGCCGGGCGTCACGTAGGGCATTTCCGTGGCGAACAGGTCGTTGACGAGCCCGTTCATTTCCTGCTGGGACAGCGCGTGGCCCTTGCGGATTCCGGCATGGGAGGAGAAGGTAAGGGCGATTCGTTCTTCCGCCTTCAGGGCTTTCTCCGGTTGTTCCTGCAGGTTCTCAATCATTCTGTGAAACAGCGTGTCCACGCCCTGGTTGCTGGCCATACAGGGTACGGCGTCGACGACCACGGTCTGCTCGCCGAACAGTTTCAAACTGAATCCCAACTTGCCGAAATGATCGAAATGTTCCTGGACGAGCGCGATCTGGGGAACCATGAGATCCAGGGTCACCGGAAACAGCAATTGCTGGGAGGGGGCGGATTCATGAGCCATCGTCTTCAGCGCTCGTTCGAACAGCACACGCTCGTGGGCGGCGTGCTGGTCGATCAGCATGAATCCGTCTTTAACCTGGGCCAGGATATAGGCGTTGTGCAACTGCCAGAGCGATACCGTTTCGCCATCGTGACTCTCCCTGACCGTTCCCCGCCCCTCTTCGCCAGGCTCCCCTTGCGCCGTGTCCGCCGGGGTATAGGTCCACTCGCCCGAATGGTTCCCGTCGCGGCCTGTGGCGCCGAACAGGTCGATCTGGGTCCTTCGCTTCACGGCCGATCCCGGATCCGGCGCGGTCGCGCTACCGGGCGCCGCGGCTGGCGTCATATCGGAAACGTCCGGCGTATCCGTCTCGAAAACGGGAACCACGTCCGAGTTCTGAAGCGCCAGACGAATGGCCCGCAACAGCCGCTCATATACCCTGGATTCGTCGGAGAACCGGATCTCGCGTTTCGCGGGATGTACATTGACGTCCACCTGGTCGAGGTCGATGCTCAGGAAAATGATGGATACGGGATACCGGTCCCGGGGAAGGATGGAACCGTACCCTTCGTACACGGCGTGGTTCAAGGCGCGACTGGACACCGGCCTGAGGTTGATGAACAGATACTGGTGGGTACGGGAAACCCTGGCGGCGTCCGGTCGGCTGATGAACCCGTGTATCTTGACGAGTTCGTCCTCGAAAGTGACCGGTATCATCTGGTTCATGAGCGTGTTGCCCATGACGGCCTGCGCGCGGGTATAGGCGTTGGACACGGCGGGCAGGGAAAGGGTATCCCGCCCGTCTACCGTCAGCGTGAAGGCGATCTCGGGATAGGCCATCGCCGTCGTGGAAACCACGGAAACGATGTGGCGCGTCTCCGTAGCCGTCGTCCGCAGGAACTTCCGGCGGGCGGGTACGTTGTAGAACAACTGCGACACGGCGACCGTCGTACCCCGGGCCCGTCCGGCATCCGTTACCCGCGGAGGCGCCCCCCCGTCGATGCGAACCCGGGTCCCCGCCGTCTCCTCTTCCGTTCGGGACGTCAGGTCCACCCTGGCCACGGAGGCGATGCTGGCCAGCGCTTCGCCGCGGAAGCCGAAAGTTCCGATGCGATAGAGGTCGTCTTCACTGTCGATTTTGCTGGTCGCATGACGCTCGAAGGCCAGCACCGCGTCCTCGCGGGACATGCCCCTTCCGTTGTCCATTACGCGAATGAGTTGCTTCCCGCCCGACCTGACCTCCACGGAAACACGCTGGCCGCCGGCGTCGATGGCGTTCTCCAACAGCTCCTTTACGACCGAGGCCGGCCGCTCGATCACCTCGCCCGCGGCGATCATGTTCGCCAGTTTCCCGGGGAGCACCTTGATTTTATCGGCCATGTGGCACGCGCGTCCCTGTGGCTCAGTTGTCGTGGGTGATCCGGTAAATCATTCCGGCGTAATCGTCGGATACGAGCAGGGATCCGTCCGGCATGACCTCCACGTCGGCCGGACGTCCGTATACCTCCTCGTCCTCGAGCCAGCCCGCGGCGAAGTCCTCGTATCCCACGGCGTCGTTGCCATCCAGGCGCACGAGGGTGATCCGGTACCCGATCTTGCTGTCCCGGTTCCAGGATCCGTGCTCCGCGATGAACACCTGGTGTCGATACTCGGACGGGAACATGCCGCCGGTGTAGAAACGCATGCCCACCGCCGCGACGTGCGGGCCGAGTTCCTGCGCGGGCGCCACCATGGAATCAAGTGGGCGTTTGCCGCCGTATTCGGGATCCGGAACGCCGATGCCGTGGTGATAGGGGAATCCGAAATGCTGACCAGGTTCGGTCACGCGGTTCAACTCGTCCGCCGGGATATCGTTCCCCATGAGGTCCCGGCCGTTGTCGGTAAACCAGAGTTCGCCCGTCGCCGGATGCCAGTCGAAGCCCACGGTATTGCGCACGCCGCTCACATAGACTTCCAGGTCCGATCCGTCCGGGTTCATGCGCATGATGGTCGCATAACGCGGATCAGAGCGCTCGCAGACGTTGCACGGTGCGCCCACGGGAACGTACAGCTTGCCGTCGGGGCCGAAGCGGATGAACTTCCACCCGTGATGACGGTCGGACGGAAAACCCGCGTTGACCACGACGGGTTCCGGGGGATCTTCCAGGCGGTTTTCGATGTCGTCGTAACGGAGAACCCGGCTGACCTCGGCGACGTAGAGCGCTCCGTCGCGGAACGCGACGCCACTCGGCATCCTGAGCCCGCGGTCCAGGACAATCACCTCGTCGGCGGCGAAATCCCCGTCCCGGTCCCGAACGGCGTAGACGTTTCCTGCGCGGCGGGAACCCACGAAGAGGGTGCCGCCGGGTCCCATGGCCATCGCCCGCGCATTTTCAACACCACGGGCGTAAACGGCGATCCTGAAGCCTTCGGGCAACCGGATACGGGACAGGAACGGATCGGTCTCCGGGTTTCCGGTACCGGGCGCGGGCGTAGTTCCACATGCGGCGGCCATCAGAAAGACCGGCAGGAAGAGGTATGTTAAGCCAAGGCGGATTGGGGTCATTGAAACGGGTCGGCGGTGATCGTTGCGGGCATGTAGTTCGACCGGAGTCGCAGCGGTTTTCGACAGGGTGCTGAAGTCAGAATCTGCTCCTCCATGATATAGGTTCAAGCCGCACAAATCAAGGGCAAACTGATGCTTGCTTTTGTCCGTATCGACCGTTAATGTTTACCACGAGTTCGCCAGAATCCGTCGCCTCGAGAACCGGCCATGTCGCGTATCGAACGTCTGCACACCAATGGTATTGTACCGTATCCCGCCCGGGCCAAAAGATCGCACACGGTGCGGCAGGTCCGGGATTCCGTCGCTGTACGGAGTCAATACGTGATCTCCGGAAGGCTGGTCCAGTTGGATCCGCAGGCCCGGAGCGGCGTGCTGAAAGACTGGACGGGCACGGTCGAACTCGCCCTGGACGAACCGGCCCCTGCCGACCTTCTTCCCAAGCTTTCCAAGGGCGACCTCGTGGAATGTGCGGGTACGTGGAAGAACGGCGTATACACCGTTTCCGCGCTGAGGCTCCTGGCGCCGTGCCTGCGTGAATCGCCTGAACCGGAAGCGGCCGATGCCGTGCGCATCCGGGCGCGTCTCATGGCCGGAACCCGTTCCTTTTTCGAGTCCCGCGGTTTTATCGCCGTGGACACCCCCGTGTTCATGAAGGTACCGGACCTGACACCGGCGCTGCGTTCCTTTCGAACGGAATACGCGGACGGCGAAGGCGGAGCGCGTCCCTTCTATCTGCAGACCTCGCCCGAACATTACATGAAACGCCTGCTGGCGGCTGGCTGCGAACGGATCTATCAGATTTGCAGGTTCTATCGAAACGGGGAACGTTTCGACACCCACCATCCCGAATTCACCGGATTGGAGTGGTACGAGGCCTATGCAGATTACAATACGGTGATGGATACCACCGAGGACTACGTTACTTCACTGGCCGAGACGCTCGATTACTCCGGAAAACTGACCTACCAGGGGACCGAGATCGACCTCCGCGCACCCTGGCCGCGCTATCGGTTGAGGGACATCTTCCTGGANCGGNCAGGTATCGACCTGGATGANTGCGATTCGGTGGACGCCTTCGCTTCCATGATCCGGAGCAGGAAGTTCGAGGTGCGGGACGACGATGACTGGGACGACCTCTTCCATCGCGTCTTTCTTGCGGCGGTGGAACCTGCCCTGCCCGCCGGCAGGCCGGTCTTTCTGACGGAGTATCCCGCCCGGTTGCCGTCGCTTGCGCGTTGCGTTCCCGGTAACGCCAGGTACGTGGAACGCTTCGAACTGTACATGGGCGGACTGGAACTGGCCAATGCCTTCACGGAGTTAAACGATCCGGTGGAGCAACGTGCCAGGTTCGAGGCGGACCTGGAGATTATGAGATCACGGGAGGGGAGGGAGCGCTACGACGGCAACGTGGACGAGGCGCTGTTGGCGGCCCTCGAATACGGAATGCCTCCGTCGGGCGGCATCGCCTTGGGGTTGGACCGCCTGGCCATGCTTTTTTCCGATGCGCGCACAATCGATCCCATGATCATGTTCAGGGATTACTGACCGACGATTAGTGATCGACGTTTTCTGACCGACGATTACTGACCGACGATTATCGACCGACGATTATCGACCGACGATTACTGTTCGACTTTAGATTGTCCCAAACCCAAATAACGTACAGAGGAGCGTGGCATGCGGGCATTGATGTATCTGGGAACGCGCAAGATGGAAATGCAGGATGTTGAAGAACCCAGGGTTACGCCCGGTTGCGTCGTGTTGAAGGTAGGCGCGGCGAGCATCTGCGGTTCGGACCTGCACGGCTTTCTGGGAAAGAGCGCAAAGCGCGTTCCGCCCTTGGTGATGGGCCACGAATTCACCGGCGAGGTCGTGGCCCCGGACCGGGGCGCGGAGGGGCTGTCCGTCGGCGACCGGGTCACGATCAACCCGATCCTGTCCTGCGGCCGGTGCGAGGAATGCCTCCGGGGGCGCACCAGTATCTGTCCCCGCAGAACGGTCATCGGCATCGAGCATCCGGGCGCTTTCGCCGGATACGTCTCCGTTCCGGCGGAATCGTGCTTCAAGCTGCCGGACCACGTGGGCGATCTCGAAGGCAGCATGGTCGAATCCCTCTCCAATGCGCTGCACATCTTCGACCGGAGCCTCCATGGATTCATCCGGAGCGTGGCCGTCATCGGCGCGGGGACCCAGGGGCTGCTGGCCCTGCAGGTGGCCCGGCATATCGGGGCGACCCGCATCGCGGTGACGGACATGGTGCCCTCCCGCCTGGAGCTGGCCTCCAGGTTGGGCGCGACCCACGTCATCGACGTGCGCGCGGAAGATCCCGTGGAATCGGTGATCGACATGACGGATGGACAAGGAGTGGATCTGTCGGTCGAAGCCGTGGGGCACACCGCGACGCAGGAACAGGCCGTGCGGATGCTGCGGCAGGGCGGCGAAGCCGTGCTGCTGGGCCTGGGCGCCGAGGCGCCTATGGGCATCGACGGCGTAGCCATGGTCAACCGGGAACTCGTCGTCCGCGGCTCCTACGCCTACACGAGCCTGGACTTCGCCTATTCACTGGAACTGATCTCCTCGGGCAGGATCGACGTTGCCTCCATGGTCGTCGCACGGGACCTTGAGGAGGGACCGGCTATTTTTACTAAACTGGTGGACGACCCGGGGGATTTGATCAAGGTGGCGCTGGTGCCGGGTTCCTGAAACGGCCCCTACGAGGCCGGCGGCCGGAACCGCGTCAGCAGCGCCAAAACCGCGTCAGCGGCAGCGCCAAAACCGCGTCAGCAGCGCCAAAACCGCGTCAGCGGCAGCGCCAAAACCGCGTCACCAGCGGCCGGAACCGCGTCAGCGGCGCCAACCCGCGTCAGCGACTTGAACCGTGCAGCCGCATGGCTTCTCTGAACCCTTCCTGCGAAACCCAGCGCGAGTTGTAGGCGTTCCGGTAGTTCCGCGATTCGATATCGGCCGGGAAATGGGATTCGGCTCCGTAAGGGTAGCCGGCCATCCCGTGAAAAGGCAGCGGTTCGATCGTGGCGGCGGTCGCCGTGTTCAGGTCGCCCTCCTTGAGCCATCCGTCGGTATGCAGTACGTAGTCCCTTACCCAGCCCGGCGGCGGATCCGGCAGGTCCGTAGCATCGAAGGTCACCGTGATTTCTTCACCGGAACTGTAGATGACGTACCGGTCGTCGGACGCCCGCAACAAGGGCGTCACGTCCCCGAATCGCGTTCGGTATCCCTCGAAAGGCAGCCACTGGGGTTCGCCGCTCAACGATTGGTAGTCCCTGATAAACGGACCATTGGGTGCGGTCTGGTACTCCCGGGAGTAGCCGCGGTAGTGAAGGTCCGCGATTTCGGGCGACAACCGGGTGACGCGTCTTTCGGCCTGCAAGGGTTCGTCTACGGTAAAAAAGGCCTCGCTCCAATACAACTGCAGATTCGTGGTGAGTCTGACCCGGTAGTCTTCGGCAGGGAACCGGTCCGTCAGGTCGATGAAAATGGTCTTGTGTTCGCCCGACGGAAAACCGGTGTACGGGATGGCGGTCCGCCACTGCCCTTCTCCGTCCGGGATTTCAAGGTACGGCGGGACCACGGCGGCGTTTCTGCGCTGGGACAGGGCCAGGTTGGAGCTGGGTTCGACGGGCATGATCCAGCCGCACAGGAAGAGGTGTATCCGCTTCGCGTCCTTCAGATCGCCCAGGTCCAGGGTGATCGAATGCAGTTCGGGAACGCCCTGGAAGTCTCCAAGCTTGAAGTCGCCGACGTAAAGGCTGTCCCGAGCCGTTAGATGAGGCAGGATATCGTATCCACGGTGGTCGTGGGCCGCCACAGGGATGCGGGGTTCGGTCACCGTTTGGATTTCGAGTCCCGGGTATGGCG
>JGIcombinedJ30088_10003705_pt1 | contig 14012 bp, 6 predicted proteins | sample PinacodermPK_FD_30088 | JGI IMG/M metagenome (IMG submission 30088)
GGCTGGTCCCGTCGAGCAGCCACAGGGCCGCCTTCATGGCCGTCTCGTCCAGCCGGCGGACCAGGCGCAGGTAGGTGTCGCGGGACGGGGTGGCCGGGCCCAGGGGCAGCCACAGCCGGAACCAGGCCTGGTGGTCGTGCGTGAAGGCGGCCACCGCGGCCATGCCGTTGGCGCCCCCGGCCAGGGCCACCGGCAGCGTGGCCAGGAGCACCGGCAGCGCGTGGCGCACCCCGCGCGGGTCGCGCGGATCGGGCAGCGTGGCCAGGTGCCCGGCAAAGGCGTGCAGGGCTTCCAGGAGTTCGCGGTCGGGGCATGCGACAATGTAAGTCATGGGGGTTGCCGTGGGACTGTGAGGATTACTACACCCCACAGGATGCACGGCAGCCCTCTTTTTTGCGGTCCTCCGACGTTCCGGATGCGAACACCAACATGGATGTTTCGTACTGTATTAACTTCAATTGACGGTGAATTTGTTTAGTGCCGATTGGTCGTGGCCAACGCCCCGAACCGGCCATTCACCGCCCCGATTCATCCCCGTCTCACGACTTTGCGTTTGCCCTGCAAGTCTTCCCGTCTTGTGATCGCTACTCGTATGCGTACCAAAACAGTTAGAACAACAGCCTGTTACGCCGACAGCCCGATTTTGGGTTCAGCATGGGTTCCGGTGCGCGGTGTGGAGTCTGTTGTCTCGGAAGTGGTAGAAAGTACAGAGGCATTTCATCAAGGTCTGTGTGCGTGGTGGAACTCATCGCCCGGCATCCTGACCTTGTTGCATATCAGGGCCAAGGATTTCATCTATCCACGGTACGCCCTGACGTCGCTCAGACAATTGTTAATCCCCGATCCTAGGCATCCGAACGTGTCGCTAGCACCGTTGACGGAAGTTTTCAGGAAGTACCGGAACATGCCTCTGACCCCGTGGCCTGACATGGCGGACTGCAACGTGCGAAAAGAGCTTGATGCTGCATCCGCCGAAGTGCTGGGGAAACCCGCGTCTGTCATTGCGGAATGGCGCAGGCTGATTTCCATCGAACCCACCGTGTGCCAACGAGCACGAGACCAAGTGCAGGACTGATGCCCCGGCGTCTAGCCAGGTATGCAGGCCCCAAAAAAATGGCTGCGGGGCCGGGCGGGGCAGCCTGGTGGCTTTCCGACAGGCCCGCGGCCTGGCCGGGGGCTGACCGTGCCGGCAAGCCGACGGCTGTGGTGGAGTCTGCTGCTGCTCGTGGCGAAGGACATCAAGCAGGTGTTGGCCTGGTCCGGCTGGCGTCGCCGCTACCTATTGTAGTATGAGAACTGACGCGCTATTGCCTGGACGCCCATGGCGATGTTTGGACGGAGCATAGCCTTGCGCGACCGGTTCGGGTGCTATATGAGACGGCCACCGGAGGAGATCAAACCAAGAAGAGCGTTGGGCTAGACCGCTGGATCGCCCGAATACAGTGGTTGCCACAGGAGGAGTGGCAATCTGAACCTTCAATAGCTTGACTGCCAACACAGATACTGTGTTGAAAGTCAAGCCTCGCCAGCCATGCAGGGCAACCGAAAAGCCGCGGTCAGGCCCGGATCGGGGGTTGCCAGAGCCCCGTGTGGCACCCGTGAACGGTGCCTTAGTGCAGAACAAATCAATTCGTAAATCAATCCAATCCGGCACATAAGGTTTATGCCGGTGACCGGGCTGCATCCACTCGGCGCGCAACAAAACGGGTCGCAGTACGCCCATGGGGTGTAGATCATCCTCACAGAACGCGTGGTGGCCCTCATGGATCCTATCCAATACCCCCTCCCTTCACCGACCCCGCCTTCCTGGAGGCCCTGTGCGGCTTTGCCGACGAACTGGCCGCCACCTCCCCGACCCGCCCAGCGTGCGCTATCCGTTGGCCGTGCTCTTGGGCACGCTGCTGGTGGCCCTGCCCTGAACCCGAATTTACGTTTGCCCTGCCTCGCACCCTGGATGGTCAAGAGTAGAGCCTTGACTTAGGCGTGTCCCCCTCATTCTCAAAGTATTTCCAAGCCGCGTGGTAGTCCATCTCCCTATTCGGTCGAAAAAATGGTGCTTCGTACTTGATGGTGTACATGTGCGGACCATCTGGAAGAAAATCGACTGTTACGTCCTCAACTAAATGTCCCCGTAACATGTTTCGGTGCCGTTCCCATTCTGTGCGTGGCATCGAAATTCCTTTCCCGACGCGTCGGGACCAAACGATACGTCCATTTTGGTCGTACCAAGTGTTGTTCTCGTAATTCTGCAACGTGGGGAAGACCAAAGTGTAGATTTGGATCAGTTCGTCCAATGTCAACCCAAGTGCCATAGCTACAAGCACATCCACTTCCAGCAAGGCTTGGCGACGGCCCAGATCAGTTCGCAGGGCACAGTTTCGGTTCCACGTCAGAGATGCTGAAAGCGGATCCTCATGTTCCAGGCCCGGGTGTGTCGCTGACCATCCCAATTGCGTGAAGTTCGGAGCAAGCTCGTTCCAAATGTCGGCATAATGGGCAGTTACACAGTTGAGCTGCAGCATGCGGTGGCATGCAGTGTCTGGAAGGTCAACTAAGGGCAGTTGAGAAGTGAAAGACGGTTGCATATGGCTGATCTGCATCGATTTCGTGATGAAATCGTAGGGAAGTGAATTCCAAAGTGTGCATAAAAAAATCATGTTCATGGGATCTTGGAAAGCCACCGAGTGCAGCACGTNNACGTGCTGCACTCGGTGGCTAATCAGACAACACTGCAAAGTTCGTTCACTTACTGCGCCAACATACTCTCTGAGCACAACGCGCCCACAGTCAATGTGTCTGGTATTGGGCGCCCACGGTACGGGCCGTACCAGACCCCGGTACTGTTCCCAAGGCATGGCTGGAGTGTAGTTGGATCGCGGCAGGTAGTCGTCCGGGATCACTGTCAGATCGATGATTTCGTAGTCGTTGTTGTTGCGACTGTCGCGATCTGGACACTTAGCTAGCGGGTTGGCCAAACTGATGTTTGGTCCGGTTAGGATCAAGTCGGATGGATAGTCGCGGAAAGCTATTTCCCGCCTGAATACCGGTGGATCAGACTTCCGATCACCGGTCTCATGCCACATCGAATCCTGCAGGTACTCACCCTTCAGATCGACCAACCGCCGCGGTTGAGATGTGATCTTTACTAAGGAAGCCGCTAGTTCGCGGGAGTGCAGCATGGGCAGCCGGCAGGTGGCAGGGGGCCTGCCCGGATCTAGGATGCTGCCAAGGTTGGCCAGCACCGTGTCGTCAACCTCTATCATTCTGTTGCGGTGGCCCCGCAATTGCCAGTGGCTGTTGACGTCTTTGATGCCGGGTACGGGTCCGGCACCGTCGTGGGCTAGGCACTCGTCTGCGGTCTCCGGCGCGAACAGGTTGGCCAGCATACGAAACGATATGGAACTTGGACAACCGCGGTAGACGCATATTGAGAATGCCGTGTGGTGGTCGACGTCCTCAAACAAACTGGCTGATCGTTCATTGGTGAACTGCAACAGCAGGGCCAACCGGCTGTGACATGTATCCCTGAGCTGTCCACCCCTGGGATCGCGGAAGTGGTCGACTGGATGCACCAAGCCAATGGCACCGTTTCGCGAGATGAGCGCGAAGGACTGCACTAGGAAAAACTTGTACGTGTTGGGACCAACCCCCTTCAATAGGGGATAGTTGTGTGAGTGTCGGGAGAACGCGGCGAGAGCGCTGCCCATGCGCGCATCGACGACGAATGCATCAAGTCGACTGCTGCCAAGTATGATGTTGCGCTGTTGGGCAATCCGGTCCGCGCTCAACTTGCGCAGCACAATGGCCGGTTCGTGTTGGGCTAGGACCTCCTTTTCGGTCCAGTGCAATGGGACCCACGGTGGATTCCCAATGATTAAATCAAACCCGGATCGACGTGAAATGATGTCCCCAAATACCAACGGCCAGTGGAGGAAGCGCTGTTCTGCTACGGTTTCCGTGACAACCCTTAGCCGTCCCGACATGAACTCCGCGAGGTCATCAACCTCCAGTGTATGTTCAGGCTCATCCAATAGGGTCCGAATCGCACTTGTATCTACGTCCTCTAATTCGGTCTCCAGTATCCACGACAAAGTGCCCTCAGTTGCCGTAGGCTTCCCCGTGAGGATCAGCGATATCTCCAGCAGAAACTGGTGCCTCGACGGCAGCAGGCCATAGGTACTGATGGGCCAGAACCAGAGGCTGCACCAGTAGTCCAGGGCCAGTTTCAGCCTGCTGTAATCGTCTGGGAGGTCCGATGGACGATGTGTCCGGTCTAGGATTGCAGTAGGTTTGGCAGGCCAGATCTCCGGCAACGTTGCCTCGTACCTGGCACGCTGGCTGTGCAGTGTATCGGCCACTGAGACCCAAAGTTCGTCAATCGCGGCTGATAGTTCCCGCAGCACGGCGAACTCATGGTCAGTGAAGGGCCGCCCATGCTCCCTGCCCCAGGTCGCTCCCTGCTTCACGGCCTCCGGAACCAAGGCCTTCAACTCCTTGCGCGTGACCGCGGCCATCTCCTTCACCGGTAGGAGGAAGTGGTAGATCTCGTCATCTGCCCGTCTGTCCCCGAACCCCAACTCCCGCAGGCTGTCGTTATCTACCTTGTAGCCGCGTCTTTGCTTGCTGATCGTCAACACGGCCCGGCGCGCGCCGATAATCGAGTTCCCCGTGTAGAGGGTATGGCTGAAGTCCGGCCGGAATCCTCCCGGCTCCATGCAGTTGAGCCACAGTGACATGGCCCCGAGCTCCTGTGCCACCGGGTTCAAGTCCACCCCGAACGCGTTCCGCGCCGTGATGTAGGCCCGGCCCCGTTGCCGCTCCCGCGGCAGATCTTCCTGTGGAATGGTCTTCCCTAATTCTCTCTGCTTCAGGCGGAGGTAGCGGTCCGCCAATTGGTTGACGGCCTCGATCAGGAACGCCGCCGAACCCATGGCCGGCTCCAGGATGCGGATGTCGAGAATGTCGTCCGCCTTGCGGTCCTTCAGCAGTTCGTTGAGGGCATGGCGCACGGTGGCCTGCGTCAGGGACTCCGGCGTATAGAACGAGGCTGTGGCCTCCCGGTCGTAGCCGGTCTGGCGGTAGACGAACGTTCCCTTGCGGTAGATGAGTGGTTCGTTGTCGTCGTAGACGATTTCGTCTTCCTCGTACTCGTCAATCTTTTCGATCGGCACAAACCAGGCCCGTTCGAGGATGTCCGGCCGGTCGTCCTGTGCCCGTTTCATCTCCACCAGGTCCTGGTCCGCAATGAACCCGGAGAACGACAGCAACGCCTCGTAGACGCTCCCCAACTGGTTCACACCGAGCTGGGCGTAGGAGATCCGGCCGCGGCCTCTTCTGCCGGTGCGCCGTCCCTTCCTGCGGTGTGTTCCGGCTCCAGACAGCGACAGTAGTTCCAGCACCCGGCGCAACACCCGGTCCGGGAACCGAACGGCATCAAGATGCGGAGTCTGTTCCGGTTCGAACAGCACCGACCCCACCGGCTCCAGTACGAAGTCGTGATGAGTCTCCGATCTTCTCAGGGCTTCCCGATCGCGCATGGGTGTTCCGTCCAGCTGCATCCGGAACAGCGTCTGCAGCGACTCGTGCAGGAACCAGCTGTCCTCGTTGTCCGGCAGCCGTACCAGTTCCGCGTCGCGCAGTGCCTCCAGGCTGTAGCCGTTCTGGTAGACCGGGGAACGCATCCCCGCGTGGCCCAGTTCCGGATGCGCTTCGGCAAAGAACAGAAACAGCAGCCGGTACAGATAGCGCAGGCACTCCCGGGTCAGATCCTCCGCAGAAGGTGTCGGCCGGTTTCTGTCGGCATATTGGCGCAACGCCTCGTTGCCCAGGAGTTCGACCGCCTCTTGCATGGCGTACTTGAGGTCGGTGGAAACCCCGACTGCGTGCAGGCGTGAGTTCTCGTCGAAACCTTCCATGCCTCGGACCTCGCCGGTCGGCACCAGGGATGTCCGGTGCAGCAGGGCCTGCATGGTCCGGAACGACTCTGCATCCGGCTGCGTAAGGATGGTCTCCAGGTCAAACCGCAGGAGCCGATCCTCGGCCCACTTGACTCGATCCAGCAGCACAATCCGGGCCAGGGACACCACCATGACCCACCGCGGAGGCCTGCTCTGGCCGAATACTCCCGCCTCAATCACCTTCTCTACGGTCGTGTTACCTTCTGGCAGGTCCAGTTCGTCTCCGTCGGACCAGGGATAAAGACCCCCATGGAATGCTCCGGCCAAGGGGTCCCCACCCCATTCGTCATCGCCGACCTGATCCCGGAACTCCACCACCCACAGCGCGTCCTGCTCCTTTGAGGTGGTCACGCGCGCCAGCAGGGGCACCGCTACTTGGTGGTTGTCCATGGTGACCGGTACTCGTTCCGGACGCCGCTCATAACCCAGGGCTTCAAGCAGGGCCTGCTGGAACTCCCCGGCCTGTCGCGGCAACACGCCCCGCTCCATGCCCGCACCGTAGGCGCGCTTGCCTTGCAGGTACAGGTTTGCCAGCCGTCTCCGGTCCGCTTGGCCGACCAGTTCCGCGTCAGTGTCCTGTTCCCACTTCCTCCTGTCCTTGGCGAACAGGTCGGACAGGTAGTGGTCCGAGAAGAAACTGTTCTCGTTGGTGATGCCGGTGTAGGTTTCAGCCATGGTGTTGCTTGTTCGTGGTGGTTTTCCGGTTGAAACCGGGATCGGCTCGGGACACGGATGCCGCTTGGAAAAGGCGGGTTGGGATCGTTCAATCCAGGTCCGGGAGCGGTTGAATCCGATCCCGACTCGACCGGGTCATTCAGGTGCGTAGTCTTCGATTTCCTGGATGATCTCCTGAAGTTCGTCCACATCCCGTCGCTTTCTGTCATAGTCTCGGTACGCCTCGTAGGCATGCTGCAACAATTCCCTGTACAGCACGCAGCGGGCACCGACGGAGGCCAAGCCGTCCTCCACTACCTGGTGACCGTTCGGGTTGTTCCATTCCCGGGGCTGGCTGCCCAGCAGGACGACAATTTCAATGGAAGGCCGCTGCTTGCCCATGCTCTCCAGAAGCTTGGCCAGACCGCTACGGTACTTGTCGATCTGGGCGGTGAGTGTCCACACGCTGACACGGATTTCCGGGCGCTTGAGTTCAATGATGACATGCTTGCCGGCCGTGCTTCGATAGCCGATGTCGATGCGGCCCCTCCGTTCTTCCTCCGTCAGATCGGCCTCAATCTCATCGAACAGTTTCCCGACTTCGGCTTCCATGTACCCGGTGGAGTCAATCCGCTCCCAATGGGGATCCAGTAACCACAAGTGGTCGAATAGGAAGTTCTGGATGTCCTTCTCGATTCTGTTCGCCTCCACCTTGGTTTGCAGGGTCCTGATTATGGACAGCCGGTGTTGAACAATCTGTCCGTACAACGCCAGCTCGAGGCTGTCCAGATCCCGAAACAGGACCAGCACGTCGTCCAGGCTCCGATCACCGACATGCTCCAAACGGGCCAGATTGTCGTGGGCCCGGTAGAACTCGAAGGCCAGGATCGCGTGCTTGATCAGCTGTTTTCGGTCGTCCAGCTCGTCGACCTGCATGCGATTGACGCGTCCGATCCAGGCTTCCGCCTTGTGTCTGTGCTCGGTGCCCAGATTCCCCATCCAGTCCCTGACCGCCGGAATTTCCAGGGCTATCTTGATCCCTTCCTGGTTGCGCCATGTGGTCCAGCGGTTCTGGACGTGCTTGAGTTCCGCTTGGAGAAAGACCTGTAGCTCCTGAAAACGCTCATCGTCCTCGACGATTTGCTGGCGGTTGCTGGTGGCCACGTCCGGTTGGTCGTCCAGGTCGAAGGAGTCGACCCGCAGTTCTCCGATCAGATAGCTGGCGTAGATGCCGCGTTCGCTGAATTGCCCCAGGACATCCTCCTGGGCCAGCTTGCCGCGGACATAGATGGCCAAGCGGTTCAAGTTGTCGCCGCCCTGCTCCTCCTTGAGATCCCGGGACTCCTTCACTGTACCGATCCAGCCGGAAACGGAGTTGTCCGCCGCGCCGAAGTGCTCGGGACGTTCCGTGACCCGAACCTCATCCGGACACAACCGTTGCACTTCGGTCTGATCACCGTAGGTCCACAGGAATTGCAGCTTGGCACAGTAATCCCGATCGGCGGTCGTGATGGCTTCGCCGTTCACGAACACCTGAAAAGCGTATTGGGGGCCGATGATGGAAAAACGCCGGGCCAGCCGTTTGCGTAGTGCCGGCACCGTGCGAATGGTGTGCCGGCGTTGCAAATCCGTCAGCACAAAGTGTGTGCCATGGGTCCTCGATACGATCTGCGGCTCGATTTCCGGCGGGAAGTAACGTCCTTGCGGATCGCACTGGATCTGCCGGCGAATCTCCTCTACTTCCATTTGGAAGGCACAGGGGGATGCACCGGCCCTGATCGTATGCACTTCCACTTGATGGGCGATGGAAAACAGAGACAATTTGCCGATCCCCTTGCGCCCCATGGGGTCGCGGCCGCGGGGCGTGGGACCCGGCATTTCGTCCCGCCGCCGGAAGCCCATTGTCAGGAAGCGGTCCGGGACTTCGTCCCGGGTCATCCCCAGGCCGTTGTCCCGGACATCGATGCGGCCGGCAGTCGCATTGATGTCGATATGCACCTCAGTGGCATCTGCATCCCAGGCGTTGGCCACCGCTTCGGACAGGACGGCGGGCACATGGCTGTAGAGATTGAGGCCCAGATGCTCCAGTACGTTGAGGCTGAGCCGCATCTCCAGGGGTGGGGGCTGCGTCATGAATGGTCCTGGAGGTGCGCCTTGATCGAACGCGCGACCGCTTGGGCCATCGCGACGGGCACGGCATTGCCAATCATGCGTCCCAGCCGTTCGAATCCGACCTCGGCATCGGGCGGCACGAAGGCGTAGTCCGGAGCGAAGCCCTGCAGGACGGCTCCCTCGCGCAGGGAAAGGGCCCGATCTTGGGACGGATGACCGAAACGACCGCTGCCGTAGCTGAAAAACTGGGTTGTCAGGGTCGGGGCCGGGCGGTCGCCTTCCATGCGGCCGTACACGGCACGGAAGGTACGGCCGGTGTGACGTTGGTGGCAGGGGGCGACCAGGTGCTCCGGCCAGTCCTCCCAGGTGCCCCCGGGCCGCGAAGCCCGAATCCGGGCCAGGTTGAGCCGGGACAGATTCTGGGCGCGATGCAGACGATCCGCGATGTCGGTCCCGCCGGCCGGTATCGGTGCCAGGTTCCCGATCGCTTCGTCCACGGTCGGGTATGCCGCGGGCGCATGGGTCGGGGCCGGCAGGGCCACCGGACCCAAAAGCGAGGCCACCAGAACCAAACGGGTGCGCTGCTGGGGCAACCCGTAGGCCGGTCCGTACAGCTTGCCGAAAGCAACCTGATAACCCGCCTCCTCCAAGCGGGCTACGAAACCGCGGAAGGGATGGCCCTGCCGGAAGGTGAGCAAATGGGGTACGTTCTCCATCGACACGACATCGGGCTTCAGGTCGGCGGCCAGTTGTGCGAAGTCCGTCAGCAGATGCCACTTCGGATCGTCGCCGCCGCGTCGGTATTTTCGGCTGTAGGGCGAGTAGGGCTGGCAGGGCGCACAACCTATCAGCACCTTGCGGGCTCCGGGCCGAAAGTGGGATGCCAGCTCCTCCGCATCCAGATCCTTCACGTCCCGACATGTGAACGGGGCGTGGTTGTTGGTCTCGAAGGCGTAGCGGCAGCGGTCGTCCAGATCGATGCCCGCCGCAATGGAGAAGCCTTCCCGGCGGAACCCGTGGGACAGCCCTCCCGCACCACAGAAGAGATCGACCACGGACACCCCTGCTTCCACCGTCATGTCGTCCTCCGCGGCGATCCGTCGGGGTTCAGGTGGCGGTAGAGGGTGCTGCGCGACACACCGGCAATGCGGGCGATTTCGTTGATGGACAGCTGTTTCTCCCGCATGAGTTCCCCAGCCTTCTGCAGGGCCTCGCCGGTGAGCTTGGCCTTGCGGCCGCCCTTGCGGCCCCTGGCCCTGGCCGCTGTCAGGCCGGCCAGGGTGCGTTCGCTGACCACATCGTTTTGGAACTCGGACAGCATCGCAAATACATGGAACTGCATCCTGCCCGTCGCCGTGTTGCAATCGATGGCCAGGTCTTCCTTGAGCGTTTCGAGACCGATGCCGCGCTGGGCCAGACTGACGACTTGGTGCACCAGGTCGTCCACCCGGTTGCCCAGGCGGTCGAGCCGCCAGGTGACGAGGGTGTCGCCCTCCCGCAGGCAGGCCATGGCTGCCTGGAACTGCGGCCGCCGGGTGCATGGCACCTTGCTGCTGCAGGCATCCCGGTAGATGTGTTCGCAACCGGCGGTCTGCAGGGCTTCAAGCTGCAGGGCATGCGTCTGTTCATGGTCGCCGACGCGGGCATAGCCGATTCTCATGGCATCCCGAGTGTATCAAAAAGAGGTATTGGACCAGCAATCGGGACGTTGATTTAGGGACTGCATTTTGCGACAGGTGCGGCCGAGGGCTCACGGCGCGAAATCCGGAGGACCCGCGCCTGTGTCAAAAAAGCGTTTGCGGGATGGGCGGATTGGGAGAATCGCCAGCCTGGCGATGCCGGTTCCCCATGCGAAGTACCCTTCCGTACCCCTCAGGGAACCGACCGGACTTGGACCAACATCAACGAGATTGAACCTGTGCCCAAACCTCGCCGTGTCGGCTTGCTTCGAACAGGTCCGGCAAGTAGTGCTACGAAAAGAGGCCGCTCTCGCTGGTGATGCCGGTGTAGGTTTCAGCCATGGTTGTGAATGTCCGGCGTTACTCTCCGGTGAGAACCGCGATCAGCCTGGGATGCGGATGCAGCCTTGCATCCGTGGCCTGGGACCGTGCATACCATTCCCAGGACTCATCCTTCCAACGCTCCACTTCAGCCTTTCTGTCACGGTGTTCGGCTTCGACCACCGCGGTGATCCCCTTCCCTCGTCGTCTCTGATACCAGTCCTTAATCAACTTCAAGTGTCGCTCGCTCAGTTCATCCAGACGAGCCTGTTCCTCAAGCTGACGGGTATCAAACCTATCCTGAAGCTCCTGTACCTGCTGCCCGAAGCGTTCCTCCGCCCGGCGGGCCGCCTGTGCCACCCGGTTCTGCAGATGCTCAACTTGGAAGTCTCCCCGGTTGACCAATGCATCCGGTCGCAGGCCGGTCAAGTTTAGAATCTCGTCGATGTCAAGACACCCCGTGAACTCCGAGTTTCGGTAGTGTACGCCGATCCACGAGTCGAGTAGCGTTGACCCCGCCTGGTTGGGGATCCGGCCGAAGAACAGGAAGATCGATTCGCCTTCGGCCAGGTGATCGTCCAACAGGAGCACCGGCACCTCGCGCCGGTTGAACAGCTGGTTCATCAAGTCCCCAAGCCACACGGCGAACGGGTGGATCTCCCACAGGAACTGGGTCTCGGGCCAGCTGTCGTCCGAGGCCAGGGCGCGTTCCATTGATTCCTTCACCTGGGCGGGATTGTCGGTTAGGCGGATCAGCCCTTCCTTGACCGCCTCCCGCGGCATCCAGCGCGGCTCGTTCGAGATCGGATCCTTCAGCGATGCAGGCACATCCATCTCGATGATCCGCTCTATTTCATGGATCTGCACCGTCATGTCCAGCCGCTCCCGGGCTTCCTTGAGGGCCGCGGTCGCGAAGTCGAAGAAGGAGGAGTAAATGGTACTGCTGCTGTCCAGGGCAGAATCAGGTGCCGGGCCGGGGGCCTCCCCAGATCCCTGTCTCAGGATCATCTCCAGGAAGTTGATCTCGTTGTCCTCGGCAGCCTGGGCGTTGGTGTCGAGGGTTTCCTCCCACTCCTGCTCCAGGGTACCCCGGTTAATTTCATCAGCGAGGAGTTCCTCCTGCTCGGTGGGGTCGTTGGTTCCCAGCAGGATGGATACGTCTCCGATGTTGACACGGGCGTTCTCCTCCTTCTCGGCCAGGAGCTGGAGGATCCGCAGGTCGTTGTGGATTCGTACTTCCCGGCAGCGGGTGAACAGGTAGACAATCTGGGGCTGGTTCTGCTGTCCGTACCGGTCGATGCGACCGTTCCGCTGTTGGAAGGTCATCAGGGACCATGGCAGATCGAAATGCACCAGGCGGTGGCACTGGAAGTGAAGGTTCAGGCCTTCGGCAGCAACATCGCTGGCCACCAGCAGCCGCACCGGTGAATCCCCCAGGCCGAACGCCTCCTTGGCATCGTTGAGTTCGTTGTCGCTCATGTCGCCGGACATGGTCTCTATCTGGTTTTCCCGCAGGCCCAGATCCTCCTGCAGGCTTTCCTTGAGCCACCGGAGCGTCGGGATGCGCTCGGTGAAGATCACCAGTCGATCGCTGCCGTCACGACCGGTCCAGCCCTGTTCGCGCAGGTACGCCAACAGCCGCTGGTAGCGGCTGAAGTTCGCCCTGTCGATGCGTTCGACGGCTGCGCGCAGGGTCTCCAGACGTTCCATGTCATGGAACGAACCGTGTGTGTTCTTGCCTTGATCGAGTTCCCTTTGATGACGGGCAATCCGGTTGTCGATGGATTCGAGGCAGGCGGCCGGACTCGAGAACAGGGCCTTCTCCAGCACGATGCGGAACAGCCGCGTGGACTTCCTCACCGATTCGTCGGCTTTGAGCCTCAGGTTTGCCAGCAACTCGAACGCCTCCTCCTCGGCAGGCGATGCCTGTGCCGTCAACCTTTGGGTGTCCCGCTCCGGGATCACGTTGGTCAGATCCCGGCTTACCTCCTCGCTGTGCCGGAACCGGCGGACAAACAGGCCCTTGATGTCTTCGGGGCCGTAGTCCTCCGGGTCCGCAATGGCCAGGGGCGAGAGCATGCGCATCAGGCTGGCGAAGCTGCGCTTACTCCCATCGTGCGGGGTTGCGGACAACAACAGCAAGGCATCGGAGCGGTTGGTCAACTGCTGGGCCAGACGCGCCCGTTGGCTCTTGCCCGTGCCGTGCCTTCGCTCGGCGACGTTCTGGGCCTCGTCGATCACGATGATGTCCCAGGTCGCGTTCTCAATCGCCGTCCCGAACCGCTTGTTGTTCTTGAGCGTATCGATGGAGATGATGACTCGGTCGAAGTAGTGGAAGGGGTTGTGACGGTCCGGGATCCGTTCCTTGACTCGTTGCAGGACATCGCTGTCGAGCCGGGTCAGGGCAATGGAGAAGCGAATCCAGAATTCCTTCTGGAACTGGGTCAGCATCGCCTTGGTGGTGACAACCAGAATCCGCTTGCCCCGGCCCCGGGCTATGAGTTCGGAGACGAGGATGCCGGCTTCGATCGTCTTGCCAAGGCCGACATCGTCGGCAATGAGGATGCGGGGCCTGGTGGCCTGTAGGGCCTTGCGTGCAGGTTCCAACTGGTACGGCATGGGGTCGATGGCGGCCCGCGTACCCACAGCTACTGCCGATTGGGACGGTGCCGCCGACCGGAGCAGGCTTTCGATGTAAAGAAGGGTCTGGTTGTAGTGTGGAGACCGGTCGGGAACCAGGGTTACGTCGGCCGGGTCCAGGATCTTGACGCTGCCCTCGCGCTCGTATTCGAGGATGAAGGACATCTCCCGGTCGCGGACGATGTCCGAGATGCCGACGGCATCGATCAGGTGGAATCGCATCCCCGTGGTCTGGGTTCGTTTCACCAGCCACTCCACGCTGCGCAGTTCAATGCGCATGCCGGGTGCCACACGCAGGGCTACATCATCTGGCATGGAAAGAAGCTCTCTGGTTCAGGTTGGGAACGGGATGGAATGGGTTGGATGCCACACAATCCTACAGTTGGCGATGGTTGTCAGCAGACCTCAAGACCATCTCGTGGCATCATCGAGAGTTGAATCCTTTCGCGATTCCCTGTGGTAAGTACTGCAGTTGTACTCAGCCCGATACCCCAGACTTGGTTGCGATCTCCCCGGCGGATGAGGTTGTCTTCATCGAACTCAAGATGTCTCATACCAATCCAATATGGTTAGATTACTTGTGTGTCCGCGGGCAAATCCGTTAGGGCCTTCCGGATCCAACGCCAGCCGCACAATTGCTTGACCCGCT
>JGIcombinedJ30088_10003711_pt1 | contig 13999 bp, 15 predicted proteins | sample PinacodermPK_FD_30088 | JGI IMG/M metagenome (IMG submission 30088)
CTCCCGGCACGTGGGCATAGTGCAGGTCGTAGCCCGCGATGGTGACTTTGCGGTTGTGCAGGCTGTTGAGCGCCGCCTCCTGGGCCCGCCAGTCATAGTCCTCGGCCCAGTATGCGCACAGAGCTTCGAGATAGGCGACATCGGTGCCGAACTGCCAGGGGTCGCCAGGCGCCCGGTCGGGCCAGCGGGTGGCGCGGAGCCGTCTGCGCAGGTCATCGAGCACCTTGTCCTCGACGGCGATCTCGAAGGCGCGCGGCGGTCGCCCGTCCCAAACGAGCGTGCTGTCGTTCTGCGATGACATTTTCCCTCCTTAGTGCGGAAGCCCTTCGGATTGGACCGCATCTCAGGCCAGGCCCGAATTCGTCAACCCGGCCGGAGCGAAGCAGCCTGCCCCGGACCCGATCCGGGGGAGAGCCGGGGCGCGAAGCCGGCGGCTATCCGACTTGCAGCCGACGATTCGGACGGATCGAATCGTGCGCTAGGGGCCGGGGGCCGGATCGGGGATGATTCCACACTGAAGCCTATTGCGGATCGTGTGCGAGGGCTGGCGCGGGCGCAAGGGGATTCATGAGGTCCTCGATCCTGTTCGCGATACTCTGAGCGGGTGCCTGGTGCTTCTCGATCGTCCAGTCTTCGGGATGGTCGGCGGTAATCCCCCGACAGGCGCGCGGTTGAGCAGCCGGCTGGTCAGCGAGGACGGCACGCTCCGCGGTAGCGTCGGGCGGGAGGAGTGGCAAGGGGGGTTAGTCTTCCGACCGAGACACACTCGGGGGGAACCGATTGCCGATCTCGACGATCCATTCCTTCAGAGGATGAAACGAAGCGGCTAGCGACCAAGACGCGTAAATTTGGAGGCCTTCCTGTTCTGAGGAATAACTGACGGAATCGGTGATGACGCCGATGGCGCTGATGGTACGTTCGCCCGGATACCCCGTGGGGCAGAACACAGGAGCGCCGCTCAGGTTGTGAAAGGCCGGAAAACTCAACTCGTAGGCGTCATATTCATAGCCGGTTTTATTTTGCAGGACATGGCGCTGAATGTGGCCTCGCATCAATCGTCCAGGAATTGGGCGCTCAGTTCCGATCCAGGCGAACCCGTATGCTTCGACTTCTTGCCCCAGGGGAAAATCGCCAGACGGAAAATATAGTCCCGGGGGGAACCACTCCATTCCTGGCAATTCGTCAATGACTAGAAGGGCGACATCGGCCGTCGGGTGATATATCACCTCTCTAACCACTACGGGTGGCGGCTCGGGGTTGAAGAGATCCATCAGGAAAAAATCGTCGCTGTCGGCAATGACATGCGCTGCCGTCATGACCAAATTCGGCTGCCGGAGCATGAATGCACTGCCGATGGGCCTCACGTTTGATCCACCGATGAAGACCATGAGCACGCGCTTACTAAGTTTCATTTGGAATAGTTCCCGTTCGGTTCTGCTGAGCCGAAGGCCCGTGGCGTCGGCACGCAAGCGCGTCGAGCGTTTCCGACGCCGACAACGAGTACTTTCATCACAACCCATTTACGACTGCCACATCTAGCTGTTTGCACAATTCGCTTAGAGTATTTCCACGATGCATTTGCCTTATGATCTCATTCAACGCTAGTCGCATAACACTATCCAAAGATTGCATGTATTCACTTGAGCCAACGCCCAATTTCTTTAGTGTCTTTCTCGTCTTCGGACCCCCGAAAGATTCATTAGAGTGGACAATTGCGCTACGTATGTCATACATGCATCTCATAATGTTGAATGTTTCAGCGGGTTTGCACTTTAGCCGCAGAAGCTTCGCAGCTCTTAGTGAGAGTCGGTACGAGAGCTCATCTTCTACACCATGCAACAAGGTACTCTCAAGACATATGGCATAATCCAGAATCTTGTCAGCATCTCGCTCTCTTTGGCAAGACCGATTGAATTGTCGCAATGGTAGTTCGAGTCCATCCATGACATCAAAATCCGTATCACTCAACATCCTATAGATGCCTCGGAATCTTCTTGCTGCGCGGTAATCGAGTTCATACCTTCCGCGAAATATGGAATGCATCGGCATGTCGTAACTTTCCAGTGGACTTAGTCCGGCGCCGCCCGTTCTGGGGACTTTTTGAACGCGTATAAACCCGGTCGTGCCAACCATCTCGGTCTTAACCAACCGAAGACAGGTAATTGCGGCTCGAAGTGCCTTGCCAGCACTCTCTTCGATTTCCTTTTTCTTGTTCGGGTCGTACCGAGAATCGAATTGTCTCTGTACTGCTACGTGAGTGCATTCCGCGTAGCTCTGAATATCGAAACCTCGTCCAAGCGGTCCAATTGCATCGAATATCTCGGTCTTTTTGTCGTCAGTAAAAGGGACGATACTCACGTATTGACTAAGCCGGATGGATTGGAGATGTGGGTGAAAATTATAGATCGGAGCATAGCGTGGGTCTGGCGCTTTCTGTTCTAACCATAGCGGAACGTACTTATCCAAGCATCTTTCAATGTGCCGGCTGCTTAGGCGAATCGATCGATGCTTTCTGATCAAGTAACGAATGGGGTGGGTAAGCTCAACGGCGATGTAGGGAAATAACCTTTCAAAACTCCGATTTTCTTTTGGCGTTCCGGAGTTCTCCGAGAAGCGTATACAGTTTGCCAGGCCCGCGGACACGAATGCTTTCATGCAATCTTCTGCCTCTACAGTTAGAAAGAACTGGTCATCGTGCCAAGGAATGCATTCCTCGTACCCGTCAATGTAATTTGGCTCAATCGTCCAGTTGTGTCCGTAAAACCTGAATTTCTGCCTAAAAAGTTGCCGAGCGCCGCTTTCTTGAAATCGCTGTGCAACCAGTAGCAGGAGCTGTTGTGCGAACTTCTTGTAGCTTGATCTGAATATGTCTTGTTTAGGATTTCCGCTTAACATAATTTGGCCTCATCGTCTGCGTGCCGCGTAACCGGTCAGGTTGTGTGACCTCGATCTTGTAAGTGATATTTGTCCGGTGTCATCCGCAGGCGTCCCCATGGACCTGTTATGGTTGTACCGCATTGAAGCCTATTGCGGACCGCATGCGAGGGACGTCGGGGGCGCATGGGCATTTATCAATTCCTCGATCTTGTTGGCGATGCGCTGAGCGGGTTGTCGAAGCTGTTCGATGGTCCAGTCTTCGGGATGACCGGCGGCAATTCCGCCGACCGGCGCGCGGTTGAGAAGCCGGCTGGTGAGCGAGGATGGCAGCAGCAGTTCGCGCTCGGCGACGGCGAGATAACAGTTGCGCATTCCCTGGAACCAGAATTTCGCGCCGCCCGTCTGGGATATCCGCGGGTACAGATGCTTCGTTTCCCTCAGATGGCCGGAGGCGCTGGTCTGCGACGGGAAAACCCAGGCGCGGCGGCCGGGCTCTGGACGCCCGCACTCTGCATGGCGGCTGTCGAGGATGGCGGCGAGTTGGGCGGTGATCGGCAACTCGGCTGAGAGGGCGCCTCGTGCATGCCGGACCCGGAAGGTGCGCGCCGCGCTGTCGACGTGTTCCCAGTTCAGGGTGAGCACCTCTTCGCGGAGCAGGCCGGTGAACGTGGCGAACCAAAACGCATCGCGGATGACCGCGTTGTCGACTTCCGCCTCGATGCCGGCCCGCCAGCGCGGAAGAATCTCGGAAGGCGACGAAATCTGGCGCCGTGGCTTGGAATGGAACCGGCCGCCTCCGGCGAGCCAGAGGCTGACCGGGTTGTGCAGGGTCTCGATGTCGGCGCAGGGTTTGCGGTAGAGCGAACGGAGGAGCGACATCGCGCGGTTGGCGGGCGACCAGCCGTGATTGTCGGTGATCCGCTCGAAACGGTCCTTCACGTCTTCGGCATCGATCGAGTCGAGCGGCCGGGCCAGCCAGTCGCCGAGATAGCGCTTCACGTCGTAGCGGTAGGCGCGGACGGTTCGCGGCGAACGGCCCTCGTCCGCGGCCATGTAGGCCTCGAAGACCTCTTCCAGTGTCGGAACGGCGAGGACGGCCTCGCGCACCTTCTCGGGATCCTGGCCGCGGGCGGCGCGTTCGATGATGGCCCGCGCGCGCTGGCGCGCCTGGCCAGGGAGCATCTCGCCGACGCGGGCGATCACCATGCGCTTGAGGGGTCCGCCTTTCCCCGCCCGGAAATTGACGATGAAGGACTTGGCGCCGGAGCGCTGAACGCGGACGCCGAAGCCGGTAACCTTGTCGTCCCAGGCGATCCATGGCCTCGCTGCCGGCTCCAGAGCCTCGATCGTCGGGATGGTCAGCTCGGTGCGCAGTTTCGCTACCCGTCTGCCGGCGTTTCCGTTCATGCACAATCGATGGCTTGCCCTCTCGGCAGAGTCAACAGAGTTGGATCAACGATTCGTTCGGATCAGGCGGCGCCCCGACGAGTGTCAGCAATGCCGAGTCAACAAAAGGGCCGCAGAAATCCTTGCATTCCGGGCCAACATCGGTACAGTAGGTGCCAGACGGGTGAAGGGCGGTCGCGAAGACAAAATAAACCGTTAGGCTCATAACCTGAAGGTCGTAGGTTCAAATCCTACCCCCGCAACCACGAAAAGCGTCGCTAATCCAATGGGTTAGCGGCGTTTTCGTTTTTGGAGGAGTTCTTCCGAAATGACTTTCGGAATGCATTCGGAATGGGAAATGCGGGAATGCAGGAGTAAGCGAGTCCTCTCCCGGCCGCGATCCGTGACGGTAATCTAGTTTATCAAGTTGCATTTTCCCTCCACGCGCGTCGGACCGAGATCCGAGAAATGCCCGAGCTTCGGCATCGGCAGGCGCGAATGGTAGCTTTGCAGCGTAAGCGTCCGGTCTGACAGCCCTTGTGGCGGGTGGGTTCTGAGCCGCAATCTTTGACGAGGTTCCTGAGGTCGATAGTGTCCATTATCGGCTATCGGAGAATCTCCGCAGGGAGGTCTCCGAACAGCGCGCGCACATCACTCAACGCATCCGCGTCCTCATCCAGCAGATGCCGGACGGCTGCTAGGTAGTCCTTCCTCGTCGCGAATCTAAGAGCAGTCGAGATCCGGTCCAGGGCAGCCGTCTCCCGGACCGGACACAGCCTCAGGATCGCCTCCCAGTTGTTGCGGCCCACGGCGGCGTCCAGTTCGCGTTTCCTCGACGCCCGTAACCCCCCGGCACCGTTCTCGATGCGCAGGTCTTCGCCCGCCAACAACTCGTCGTCGTTGGGGAGTTGCTCCAGCACGGCCCTTCGAACCGCTTTCTTGGCGACCTTGTCGCTTAGGCGCTCGGTGTGGTCCCTGACAGCGGCGACCCCCGCGGCGATGGCGGCCGAGACCAGGGCCTCTTCGTTCGTCCCTAGCACCGACGACTGCCGCGAGGCGACTCTGGCGATGACGGTCGGATGGAAGTAGACGGCCTCCGCCGAGTAGAACGGCAGGGCGTACACGCCCCGTTCCCGCCGGTCGGCGATCCGGTCTGCGTCCATCCCATCCCCGTCCACGATGCCGTAGGCCCTCAGCCAGTGGAGGGGTTCCGCTGCTCGCGACCCGGCGACGGCCTGCTCGACCTCGGCGCAACCCCCCTTGGGCACGACCGACACCATCGGAAAGACGAGGCTGTAGAGCGGTTTGTCGATGCTCCACTCCGCCCCTTCCACGAAGAGAATCCGTCGGCGCGAGCCGAGAAGATCCCGCTTCAGGCCGTCGTCCGGGGGGGTTCCCGCTGTCAGTTCGTCGGCCTCCCACGCCGTCGGGGCCTGGCCGTCGAAGGCGCACGAGCGCAGTAACAGGGCACGGCTCTCCCCGCTTTCCAGAGCGAGCTCGGAGTCGTGCGTCGAAATCACGAATCCGCAGTCCTTCCGGCGCCCGAACAGCGCTCCCAGAAGCGGCGCGATTATGGATCTGTGCAGGTGCCGTTCCGGTTCGTCGATTAGCAGCAGCGACCCCGGTGGAGCCGTGAGCACGTTCGCCGAGATCAGCAGGACGTTGCGTTCGCCGTCCGAGAGTTGTGCCGCCCCGTACTCCGGTCCCCCGTTCTTGCTCGCCGTCACCTGCTCGTTGTCCCGAATGGAGATCTCGATCGGGATGTGGGACTCGCGGAGTAGCTCGTTAATGACCGTGATCGGCGAATCGGCTTCCGCTTCCGTCGACAGATCATCCATCCGCCCGTCGTCGTAGGCCCTCGCCATCGCGCGTGCACGACGGTTTTCCGCGTCGACCAGTTCGAATACGGCGATGCTCGCCCTCGCCGCCGCGAACGGGTCGCGATAGCGCGATTGGTCGTTCCGGTCCTGGTTCAGGATTTGCTGCTCGGTCTGCAGCTTGTTGGACGGAGTCAGGTCTAGCGCATCAGACTGCATCCAGGTCTGCCGGTGCGCGGAAACCTTCCGCGCATGTCCGCGGTTCTGAGTGTTGAAACGGAACATCAGACTCGACTTGCCAGTTCCGTTGGCCCCCAGAACGAACAGGGTTTCTCCGACATCCAGTCGAAGCGGGTGCACTTGGCCCACCTCCGTCGGAAAACTCAGGTCAAACGTCACACTCTCCTCCGCTTCTGCGCATCGACGTTCCGGGCGGCGAACGGGAGGACAGGCGGCTCTCCCGCCTTACAGCACCCGGGCCGAGTCTCCAAGCGATGCACCGGCGCGCGCAGGTAGGGGGTCCTCCTGCCCCGACCCGCCACTGGTCCATGCAGATGCAGACGCGGTCGCAGCCCGACCCGACGAACCATGTAATCGCCGGCGGCCCGGTCCAGCCACTTGCCCTCCCGAGCCACGGACTTCCCGGGCGCGTTCCCGACCGACCGCGCCCAGTCTATGTGTCTACAATCCGGATGTTTTTCCTGACATGCCTGACGATCAGGTTCGCGACGGAGACGGTTCCGATTTGGTTTCCGAAGGATTCGATCCGGGTGTGTTCGATCGCGTAGTCCTGCGCGCCGGGTCTCAGGCGGAGGTCGACGGGCGGACCGCAGCCCTCCTTGTCGGGATGCCGGACGTCCGTGCGTGTCTTGCGCGTCCATTTCTCTAGCGCCCGGATGACGGCGTCGCACACCCTGCCCTCGTTGTTCCGCACGATCACAATTTGCGAGTCCTTCATCGCAATCACCAACCCGCCCGTTCCGAATCCTGGGATTGCGGGCTCGGGTTCTTCAGAAACTTGCTAAGTCTTCCCGAGACGCCCGTCGTGAAGATACTCAGGGTCGAAATCTGCCAGGGGTTCAAGCGGATCAATTGGATCGCCCCATATATTGCTACGCTCGTCCGGCGATAGAGACCAAAACGCTTCCAGCGCCACCGTATTGCCGAAATGTGCCCAGAGCGCATCGTCGCCGATGATCCTCGCCAGAGCCGACCGTGCGATATATTCGACGATCGCCTCCTTCGCCACCAGGTCCAGCCGAACTTCGCGCTCGAATGTCTCCAGATATTGGTTTTCATGGAGGTGTTCGACATTGCTTCGAATGTCGTACAGCTCACCCATCAGGTCATGACGGGTCGGCCCGATGAACAACTGCGTCCGGCTCTTGAACTGCCGCTTTGTCTTCCCGATAGCGGGCAGGATCAACCCGTCGATGCAGCGGCAATACTGGTGGATCCGGTCAAGAGGCTCTCTGATCGCTCTCGTCCTGACGTATATGTGTAACGTCCGCAGCAAGCGCAACAAGTGCGCGGGCGCGGCGTCCGGCTGCATTGCATCGAGCTGCTGTGCGAGTTGAGCCGCCAGACGGATGTCGCTGGCGACAACCGGCGGGTAGGGCCGGAAGATTTGCGGCGCGGGAATATCCAGATCCGTCTGCTGTCGGATACCAAGCACCCCTTCCTGTCGCGCACCCGTCAGCATGACCGGCTCATGGGAGGGCGAGAACATCGCCGATAGCAGGAGCCCGGCGTAGAAATGCCGGACACGCTGTTGCAGCGATTGGTTCTCGCCATCCAGAACAGCGGGCGTCGTCGATTCGAGCTTGCTGACAAGGAACAGGTTGCTGCCTTCGACCTGATCGGCGCGAATGCTGCCGAGCCATTCCCGCCATTCCGGCGGGACATCGAATGTCGTGTCGGTGAGGACCCGGAGATTGGGCGCGATCCGCTCCGGTGGCGGCTCCCCTTCGAGGTTTACCTGGAGGCCGACTAGGGCATACTTCTCACCGTCGTCAATCCACATCGCGTAATTTCCTTTGTCGGTTGCCCCTCAACGCCGACAGGTCTCGGCGCGCCGCAAGATCTGGGTTCCTTGGTCGCAGCGGTGGCCGAGTTTCCTCATTTCACCGGTGTACGGGCGGACAATCGTCGGGCGGCTCGCGGCGTCTTGCAGCAACGCGGGATCGGCTTCACCCCGCTCCGCCATCTTCGCCAGACAATATCAAGGGTCGACGTCCCTGCCGATGTTCTGCCAGACCAAATGAATCCTAATCCGCCTGGATGAGCAGAGTATCGCGGGTCGGGCGCTGGAGATGGCGCTCCGTGTCGACCGAACCGTCCGCTTCGACTTCTATCCATCGACCGCGGCGTGATCGCGTGCGGAATCCTGCGCAGCTGACGGCGAGAGCCGCCGCAGCCGACGGGAGATCCCGCGGCATCTGACGGCGGACCCTCCGCCTTCCCGGACATCCGTGCCATCCCGCCGAATCGTCGCCCGCGATTCGCCTGATTCGCCGCGCGCCGCCCGCGGGAGTGGCGATTCGCGGCCCTGCGGGGTGGTCGCCGGCCTGGCGGTGCCGCGACCGATCATCGTTGTGTCCGCTCCTGTCCTCGTGAGTCCTTTCCAGGGTGGTCGATCGGGGGGGTGCAGTTCGACCATGCACGGCGGCCGGTTTTTTCGCTTCGATGGCTGCACATGCGTCCGCGCCTCCCTGGGCACGGGCGGGGTCCATCGGAGACGAGGAGACGGGAATGACGGAGGACACCAACTTTCTGGACACGCAGCAGGCGGGCCGGTTCCTGGGGCTGTCGGCGAAGACGCTGGCCCGGTACCGGGTCACGGGCGAGGGGCCGGTGTTTCACCGCTTCGGGAACCGGATCCGCTACCTGCGCGACGACCTGAAGGATTGGGCGGCGAAGCGCCGCCGGATCTCGACCGTGGACGACGGCACGGCGCTTGAGGGAGCGGACCGGTGAGGGCGCCGGTGAAGAGAATGCCGGGCGCCTGCAGCGCCAGCGCATCTGGCGCGCTCCGCGGGCTTGCCGTGACGGCGCTGGCGGCCGCTGCCGTTCTGGCGGGACCGGAGGCGGCGCTGGCCACCACCGACACGACCTTCGGCGATCCGCTGGACACGGTGCAGGACATCGTCGGCGGCACCGGCGGGCAGCTCGCCGCCGCGCTCGCGGTCGGCGCCGCCCTGGTCGGCTCGGTATTGCGGTTCAATGCGATGCAGCTGATGGGCGCGGTCGGCGTCGGCATTGCGGCGGGCGCCGGCACCGGCATCGTCACCGGCCTGGTCGGCACGGCGATCGTCTGATGAGCGAGACCGCGCGCCATACCATTCCGCGCCGTCTCGACGATCCGGAGCGCTGGCTGTTTTGGACCGTTGACGAGGCCGCCGCGCTGATGGGCCCGGCCCTGCTCGGCCTGGCGGCGAACCAGTTCGTGCCGGGGCTGATCGCGGGGGTCGGTGGCTGGCTGCTGCTGCGCCGGGTGAAGCGCGGCGGCGGGGCCAACATCGCGCGCTACGCGCTCTACTGGTTCCTGCCGGACTTCGTGCTGCGTCTGAAGGGGACGCCGCCGAGCCATCTGCGCCGGTATGTCGGCTGATGCGGCGCGGCGATATGGACACCGCTTTGCGCCGGGTGCGGGATATCCGCGTCGCGCTTGCGGGACTGCTCGTGTTTTCGATGACCGCCAACCTGGCGCTCACCATGAGCTTCGCCGGGCGCGAGACGGTGACCGTGCTGGTGCCGGCGACGGCGGGGCCGTCCTGGGAGGTCGGCAGCCGGGGAGCGGGCGCGCGGTATCTCGAGGACATGGCGCGCACCGTGGCGGTGACGCTGCTCACGTTGACGCCGGAAAACGCAGTCCATGTCCGCCACGCGGCGGCCCGTCTCGCGCACGCCTCGGCGCGGGGCGCGATCGGCGCCTGGGTCGAGGCCGAGGCCGCCCGCATGGCCGGGCGCGACCTGGCGAGCGCCTTCTATCCCACCGAGATCGAGGCCGATCCGGAGCGGCTCAGCGTCGAGATCGCGGGCGAGCTCGTGACCTGGATCGGGCGCGAGGAGGCTTCGCGCGAGGACCGGCGCTACCGGCTCGTCTTCCGCATCGATGCCGGGCGGATCGGGCTCCTGCGCTTCGAACAGATGGAGAGTGGAAAATGACGATGATCGGTTCGCGACCGCGCGCGGCGCTCCTTGCCTTGCACTTTCTCACTATGGGCGCGCTTGCGCTGCCGCTGCCGGCGGCGGCGATGCAGATCCTGGACGCGGCCGATCACGCCGAAATCGCGGCGGAGGTTTCCGCGACTGGGGTCAACCGCATCGCGCTTGCAGGCGACCGGATCGCGAAGGTGGTGCGCGCGCCCGACGGGTTCGCGGTCGAGCACGACGCAAGCTCGGGCGACCTCTATCTCAGGCCCGCCGGCGCACCGCCGGAAGCGCCTGGCGCGGCTGCAGGCGGGATCGATCCCGTCACGCTGTTCATCGGCACCGAGAAGGGCTTCACCTACCGGCTGACGCTCACCCCTTCGGACCGCGACTCGGCGCAGATCCTGATCCGCAACGCGGCCGCCCATCCGGGCGCTTCGGTTGCCGACCCGATTGCCGGCGGGCCGCACGTCGCGGCGCTGGTGCGGCTGGTGCGCGCCGTCGCCCGTCGCGATCTGCTGCCGGGTTACGCCATCCATGCGGGCGGAGGATCGTTGCAGCCCGGGCTGACGCACATCGAGACCTGGCGGGGCCCGCGCTTCGCGGCGCTCGTCTTCGAGGCCGCGCACCCGGCATCGGAGGATGCGGACGAACGCGCGGGCCTCGCCGGGACCATCGGGAGCCTGCCGGGCATCGGTCCCGTTGCCGCGCTCTGGCTGGCGCCGCCGGCCACCGGCCCCTCGGGCGGGCGGCTCGGTGTGGCGGTGGTCGAGTCCGCCGGCGCGGGAGATCGGCGATGAATGCCCGCGCCGACGGGCGCCCCGCCGGCGACGCCAACGACGCCGATGCGGTCAGGCGGCGCCAGCTTCTGTTGTTCTCGGTCGTGGCGGCGGTCGTGCTGGTCGCGGTCGCGGCCTGGCTCGGCATGGGCGGGAGCAAGACGGATGCGCCTAAGGGCGGCATCGACGCCGGAATCGTGGACCCGGACGCCGCCGAAATGGTCTGGACGCGGCGTTCGGAGGCGCGTCTCAACAAGGTCGAGAACACTCTGCGGCGGATGGAGCAGGAGGCGCGCCGGCTGCGCACCGAGAACGAGGGGCTTCAGACGAAGCTGGCCGGCCAGACGGCCGACGCGCTCCGGACCATCGACGCGCAGAAGGCGCAGATCGACGAGCTCGAACGGAAGCTTCAGCCGCCCGGGCCGGGTGGCGCGCCGGCGGGCGACCCCTGGTTCCGGGGCCAGGCGCCGGCGCCGGCGGGCGGCGGTGCGCAGCAGCCGGCCGTGCCGGCGCGCTCGCGCATGATCGAGACCTTCGAGCTGGAGGGGGAGCCGCAATCGTCCGTCTCCGATCCCCGCAACGGCGCGGAGCTGGTGGCCGACGCGGTGGCGAAGCCGGTCTCGTCCTGGCTGCCGGCCGGGGCCCATGCCGAGGCGGTCGTGCTGGCGGGTGTCGACGCCTCCGCCGGCGTGTCGTCCCAGGGCGATCCGCGCCCGGTGCTGCTGCGCATCACGGGACCAGCCTGGACGGCGGCGGAAAACGGCACGGCCCTGCAGGTCGACATCGACGGCTGCACCGTGACCGGCGCGGCCCATGGCGACCTCTCCTCGGAGAAGGTCTATGTGCGCTTCCGCACCATGACCTGCGCCGGGCCCCGGCCCGGCACGGTGATCGAGACCGACGTCGCCGGGTTCGTCGCGGGATCCGGCAAGACCGGCGTGCGCGGCCCGGTGGTGAGCCGCGAGGGCGCGCTGGTCGAGAAGGCCTTCCTCGCCGGCATGGTCTCCGGCATCGGCCAGGGCGTGTCGCAGGCGTTCCAGCCCCAGGCGGTCGCGACGGGGACCGGCGCAACGGTCGCCAACACCGCGCTCTCCGACATCGGCCGCGCCGGTCTCGGCGCCGGCGCGTCGAGCGCCGGGCAGAAGGTCGCCGACTACATGATCCGGCGCGCCGAGCAGTACCAGCCGGTGATCCAGCTCCAGGCCGGCACGAAAGTGACGCTGGTGTTCCTCGAAGGCGCCCGCATTGACGGCCGCGCGCCGATCCAGACCGCCAGGAAAGGACAAGGACAATGATGCATGCGATGAATCCCGCGCCGCGCCGGACGGTTCCGGCCGCGGCACTCGCCGCTTTCCTGCTCGCCGGCTGCTCGTCGGGCCATGTCGGCGAGAGCTGGCAGTGCCCGCTGGCCGACACCGGGACCTGCGACAGTGTCGCCGCCGCCGATCCGGCGGTGCCGGATGCCGGCGCCGCCCGAACTACGGTCCTCGCAGAGCCGCTCTGGCAGGTGCAAAGCACCAGGCAGCCGAACGCGCCGGTCGAGGCGCCCTGCGATACCGCCTGCAATGGCGGGTTCGATCCCTTCGGCTGGCTCACGCGGCTGTTCGCCCCTGAAACCGCCGACCGGGAGAAGACCGCCACGTCCGACCCGGCCCGGCGGTTGCCGCCCGAAACCCCGACCCTCGATGCCCTTCCGGCCGCACCGGAATCGCCTGAATTGCTCGCGGGCGGCGAGGCCTCCCCCGACGGCCATGACGATCTGCGAACCGTCGAAGTGGTGGCGCGGATCTGGATCGCGCCCTTCGTCGACGCCGACGGGGTCTACCGCGAGGCGTCCTGGGTCCGTGCGGTGCTGGAGCCGGCCGGCTGGAGGCTGAAGTGATCGGCCGTCTCCTCGAGCTCTTCGAGGGGCCCGAGGCGCCCGGCCCCTGGTCGCCGCCGGCGATGCCGGCCGCGCTGCATTCCCTGCTGCCCTGGCGCGCCTTCGACGAATCGAGCGAGCTCTATGTCAACGCGGAGTCGGTGGGCTTCGTCATGGAGCTGCCGCCCTTTGCCGGGATCGACGCCGAAACCCTGGGGGCGCTGGCCGGCACGCTCGCCGATGCCGCGCCCGAGCGCTGCACCATTCAGGTGATCCACTGGGCGAGCCCGCGTTTCGGCGCGGCAAGCCGGGCTTGGGCGGAGCCCCGCAGCGATGCCGGCGGAGCGCTCGCCCGGATGGGCAAGGGGCGCCGCGACCTGCTCGCCCCCGGCGGCTGGCGCCGTCTGCACGGGGGCGGCCCGCCCTTCAGCGCGCGCGACTACCGCATCGGCTGGCGGCTGACCTCGGCGATAAAGGGCGACCCGGGCTTCGAGGTCAATCTCGACGCCACCCGGAAAGAAGCCGCCAATAGCAACGTACCGCCCGAGCACGGGTTGATGCTGAGGGCCGCGATCAAGTGGTAGGGCGGTCGTGTCGAAGGGCGGCCCGGGCGCGTCGTGCGGGTCCGGGAGAGAGCGGACAATGACTGCCGACGGGACCGGGGGACGCGGCTCCTGGGCGGATGAGGCCTTGCGGATTGCAGCGGCCGGACTGCGGGCCGGCAAGGGCATGCGGGCGATCGCGGTCGACCTGTTCGGCCCTGATCGCGTCGACGAGGAGTGGACCCCCGACGGCCCGATGCGGGCGATTGTTCGGCGGCTGGTGAGCCGCGCATGCGACGAGACCCCGGCGCCCGGAAACGGACCCCGGGCTGCCGGCCGGCCGTAAGCGTTCGCGGGCCGGAGCGTGGCGGAGGGCGATACACCGGCCCGGGGGCTGCTGCGCGGCCTCCGGGCGCGCCGGTAGGACGGGGGAGCGGCGGGNCCGGCGATGGGTCGCGGCAAGGCGGCGGACGCGGACAGGATGCGGGGCGCCTGCGCCTGGGCCTGCATGCGGCGCGAGGCCGCTTATCGCGCGGCCTGGGCGGCGCAGGCGGGCCCGGTGCGCTTCGAGGCGGCGCCGTTCCC
>JGIcombinedJ30088_10003714_pt1 | contig 13989 bp, 7 predicted proteins | sample PinacodermPK_FD_30088 | JGI IMG/M metagenome (IMG submission 30088)
GGTCATTACAGCTCGTCCTCGTCGTGCATCACCCTGTTGGCCAGCACCCACGCCAGCGTCTCGCGCGCCGGGCGGTTGAGCGGGATGCGCTCGTCCTCACGCGCCCTCTCGATCCGCTCGTACGTCTTGTGCCGCCGGCGCCGGGCGTACAGCCCGAGGAAGTGCGCCAGGGCCTTGCTCGCGCAGACTTCCCTGACCGTGTAGTAGCGATACGTCGGCGGGTCGCCGCTCCGGCTGTCGAGCAGAACGTCGATCTCCTCCGCCCGCCCCGGCAGCCACGAGATGCCCCGTCCGCGTCCGCCCAGCCCTGCACTGAACGCCACCATCTCGTCGGTCCACTTGTCGAGGAGCATTCCGGCCTCGCCCTTGCCGAACTGCTCGCCGTGCTCGTCGGTCACCCAACGCCGCAGGTAGCGGCGTCCGGCCGCGCGCAGGAACGCCGGGCCCCGCTGGCCGCCGTGACTCTTGCCGTCGCTGTCGAGCCCCGCCGGCATCGTGCCCTCGTGCAGCCATGCGTCGGCTGCCCGCAGGTCGACCGCGCGCGCGAGCGTCGGGTGCAGCTCGGGCGGCACTCTCTTCACCACGTCCGCATACAGCGGGTGCTCGCTCCATCGGATGTCGGGCATCATCGCTTCGGTGCCGCGGTTGGCCTGCCGTGGCGCGCGGCCTTCGCAGCCGCGCGGCCAGCGGCTGATTCGGGCAGCAGGCCCACGGGTTCCGCTACGGCCGTACAGTAGATGATCTCGGAAGCGTCGGGCGCGCTGTCGCCCGCCCGGCCGGGGCACTGCTCGACTTGCTCGACCCGTCGCCCGGCACGGCCTTGACCTGGCCTCGCATCGCGACGCCGACGTGGATCTGCGCGTCCGCTTGGGCGAGGCGTCCAAGGAAGGGACCTCGGCGGGCGTGACCATGGTGGCCGCACCGGTGTTGGGGTTCACGGGCCGTCCGGTACGCCGCCTGGCGATGAATGCGGATCACCCTCGACGGCCAAGTGCTCGCGCTCGGCGGCATCGCCGAGAAAGTGCTCGCGCGCGCCGCGGCGGCCTGGGCCGCGTCCTCCTGCCGCTTGGGAACCCCAGGCACGTCGACGAGGATCTCGACGACGGCCTCCGGCGCGCGGTCGTCGTCGACTACGTCACGCGGACCGAGGAGTTGGGTCGATCTGGCCCTGCATCGTGAGGAGGTCGNGAGCCGCATCCCGAGCAGCCGCGCGCGCATTATCCGTGGATTCGCACCGAACGTAACGGCAGACCGGGTCTCCTATATCGGCGGCGACCCGGTGTCGGGCCGGTGCGTGACAGGACGATTGGTGTAGCAGATGGGGTAGGATTAGCCTCTGTGAGGCTCGCGCACCCCCGGGCTCGGCGATGCTCTGGAACGTCGCGACGGCGACAGCCGGCACGCGATAGAGATCGTCGCCGCGATTGCGGCACCGAGCCGGCGAGCCGGCCGGGTTCATTGACGTCCGGTTCGGAGAGCGGGCTGGAGAACCCATCGTTGCCAGACGACAGGGCGCTCCAGTCCGACCCCTACACACGATGGACACCGGCTTTTGCCTCGATGCGCTGGAAGCGGCGCTTCGGATGGGCACGCCGGAGATCTTCAACACGGATCCAGGGGGATCGGGACCACCTCACGGCACCTGAGTTCCAGTCACGTCGGTTGATCCAACGAGCTGAGCTACATGAGGGCACGAAACGGCGCGTCGAGACTGTGGACACCGGTCGGTGACGGACGGTGTCTCCGTGAAGGCCTGACGGTCGTATTCGCGTTCGCGCTCGTGTCGGTTGTCGCTACTTGGCCGCTCGTCCGCCAGTTCGGGGACTCTCTTCCTAGCGGTCTAGGCGACCCGCTTCTAAATGCATGGATTCTCGCTTGGGACGCGAACCGCTTTCTGCACGGCCTGCGCGGGATCTGGGACGCACCGTTCTTCCATCCCTACTCAAACACCCTGGCGTACTCCGAGAACCTGTTCGGTATCGCAATCTTCACCGCTCCGATCCAGTGGCTGACCGGTAACCCGCTCGCCGCCTACAACGCGGCGTTCCTCGGATCGTTCGTGCTCGCCGGCAGCGGCATGTTCCTGCTCGCCAAGCACCTGACCGACAGCCGGGCTGCCGCCCTGGTCGGCGGCGTCGCGTTCGCGTTCCTCACGTACCGTGCCCACGCGATCGGACACCTTCAGACGTTGATGTACGGCTGGATGCCGATCGCCTTGTATGGCGTGCACCGGTACTTCCAGACGGGACGGCGAGCGCCGCTGGTCGTCTTCGCAGCGGCCTCCTTGCTCAACGGGCTCTCGAACGGCTACTACCTCTATTTCTTCGCGTTCGCCGTCGTTGTGGTGGTCGGCGTCGAACTGCTCGCGCATGTGCGGTCCAAGCCGCGGATCCTGGCTGACCTCGCAGTCACCCTGATCGTCATGCTGATCGTGATCTCACCGGTGATGATCGCCTACCTGGACGCTCGCGTGGAACACGATCTGATCCGGCAGCGCAACGAGATGGTCGTGTTCAGCGCCGATGCGCAATTCTACCTGGACGCGCCGACGGCCACGATGTGGAACGGTCGACTGCCAGGCGATCGGGCCGGGCTGAACGGGCTCTTTCCGGGCTTCACCATTGTGTCGCTTGCGGCTCTCGGACTCGCCGCGGCAGGTCTGCGGGCCAGGAACCGCAGGTGGGTGCCGTCCTTCCGTATCACCGCGGCCTACACCGCCGTTGGCGTCTTCGGACTCGTGTTCTCGTTCGGACCGGTGATCTACTTCGACGGAACGGTGTTCATGAACAGCGGACCGTACGACTTACTGCTGGACATCGTTCCTGGCATGGACGGTTTGCGCGTTCCGTTGCGGCTCGCCATCCTGGCGTATCTCTCGCTGGCAGTCCTGTCTGCTGTCGGAGTTCGGTGGCTGTTCGAACGGCTGTCGCGCACCTGGTCTGTGGCGCTGTGTTTCGTCGCTGTCTGCGGGCTGGTCGCGGAGGGCTATCATCCGGTGCCGATGGTCGCCTTCGACACCTACGAGGCGTCACGTGGCGTCCGTGTTCCGTTCCCGACGATTGAGCATCGGACCGCTCGTGCGGTGTTGCGCGGGCGTGCACCGGGGGCCGTGCTCGAGCTTCCGTTCTACGGCCAGAGCGTGGGGCATGCTGACGTTCAGACCATACGGTACATGCACGGCATCTTCGAGCACGGGCGCCCGCTGGTGAACGGACACAGCGGTTACCACACCCCGCACATGCGCAGGCTCGCGGGCGAGTTGTACCAGTACCAAAACTATGACATCATGCTGCGGGAACTGCGGTCCATCGGCGTGCGATTCATCCTGCTGCACTCGGACATGTTCGCCTCGAGCGGCCACTCGCGGAACACGCTGAACGCGATCCTCCGGCAACGGGATCAGGTCCTCGACGTGCACCGCGTCGAGGCGACGTACATCATCGAGTTGACCGCCGCGGGTACAATCCCGGCACCATGACGAGGCAGTGCGGGCGTTGGCCTGCCTGTTGATCCTGCCTGCCGTCGCTCAGGCGCAGGAGCGGTGCCGGACAGTGCCGGACACTGCTTGAAGCGGGCATAGTCGGCGGCAACACCATCTCCTGCCCCGGTCGCTACGTAGCCATCGAACACGGGCTCGTCGGTCGTGTGGATCTTCCTCTTTTCGAAGATGACGTGGACATGGAAGTCGCCTATGACGCGCTCAAACAGGAAGCGCTTCGCGGGACGCCAGAGAGGGAAGTGGCCCGCATCCAATCGAGCATTATCGACGCCCGCGCCGCCGACCGATCCCTTTGAACGGCCGATACACCCCTCGCGGGTTGGGTCACTGGACGGCCCCCGGTGAGCCGATATGGTCATCGTCTACGCACTACCCGGCAGGAGGGTAGGGGCGATGCGAACAATGACACTCACGGTTTTTCTGGTGCTCGCCGCCGCGACCACTGCTGCGGCGCAGGGCAGACACGAACTTGAGGTCGGCGCCGGCTGGATGCAGTTCAACCCGCTCGACATTGATGACTTCACGAGCATCCCGTCAGGCCCCACGCTCACGGTGACGCGCGTCAGCTGGCGCGAGGACGAGCGTCGAGGTTGGGCCATCGGGGTGACCGCTGTACTGACCCCGCAGCATGTGCCGCACACCGTCAACACCAGGTACCACTTCCCGCTCTATGGGAGCGTCGCCTACCGCTGGCGCTGGGGGAGCGATGACGGGTCCGACCTGGTCTTCGGTGTCGGTGCTGGCCCGATGATGTGGATTCGGAAGACTCCGCTGTGGGAATTGGACCCGGACACCTTAACCAGGTCTTATACCGGCGAGACGGAGCGCGAGCTGGACATATTCCTTCGCCCCCACATTGACGTGTACGCCAGCAGACCGATCCGCGACGGGCTGAAAATCCGATACGGGGTGACGTGGATGCCACTACTGTGGATACCCCTGATGATTCAGCCGACCGTCATGGGAGTGTGGGAGTTCTGACGGTGCCCGCTCGCGTACAGCGGCTTTCGCACCGAACACCGCGACAGGCGAGATCGGCCGGGCAGCAACTCCTCCTGCGGCGGTGACGGCCGGCCGCAGGTCGCCGGGACGCCGATGGCCAGCCGAACAGCGGACGATTTGCAGCGAGGTCGACGCCACGGCGCCGGCCGAATCGGATCCTCAACGGCAAGAAACTGTCGTTGATTATCGGCGAGACGATGTCTGCATCTACCGCATCGTACTCGCGACGGCACCTCACAGAACGTCCGGTGGACCGCGCAGGCGGCGATTGGCGAAGCCGCAGACCTGGAGTTGCATCGCGACGAGCCGCAACCGGGCGACACCGAGCCGAGCCAAATCGAGCCGCCCAACGTCAGGCGGCTGTACCGCGTCGACGCCGCCCGCCAGCAGGATCACCGCCAGCAGCGAAACGACGTGCGGTCCCGCAGGCGCCTTGTTCGCATTCATGACCGTCCCGAGCGTACCACCGCCGCAGTTCGTCCGGTGCGGTTGGCGGTCTTCGTTCTCGAACTGGTCAGCGTCTCCGAGTCTGCGGCAGCGTCTCGCCGGAGGGAAGGACAGGGGCTCGTCCCGGAGGAGCGCCTTATGCCAGCACAGGCAAACCGGCCTATGCTACATTCGTTTATGCACGTAATCAGGGGCAACAGGAGACTCCATTGAGACCAACCCATCACCAGATGATTCACCGCTCGTCCCGCGCCATCGCGATGCTTGCCGTCCTGGCCCTGGCCGGGATCGCGCCCGACGCCGCAGCGCGCGGCGCCGCGCAGGACGAACCCGAAGGACAGACGGAAGCCCTCGGCCGCGCCCTCGGCATGACCCCGGAAGAGGTCGAGGCGCTCGGGCTCTCACCCGAGGAGATCGACAATCTCCTCGCCGGGTTCTCGGAAGAGACGGTCGTCGTCGGCTCCCGCGCGCAGCCGCGAACGGTGACCGCGTCGCCGGTGCCGGTGGACGTGCTGTCGACCAGCGAGCTGACCAGCCAGGGAAGCGTGAACCTGCAGGACCAGCTCCGCACCGTCGTTCCGTCGTTCGCCGTCAACACGCAGCCGATCAGCGACGCCTCCACCGTCGTCCGGCCGGCCATGCTGCGCAACCTGGCCCCGGACCACACGCTGGTGCTGGTCAACGGCAAGCGCCGGCACCGCTCGTCGATCATCGACTGGCACGGCGGCAACGGCGTTGCGTTCGGCTCGCAGGGGCCCGACATCTCGGCCATCCCGGCCATCGCGCTGCGGCAGGTCGAGGTGCTGCGGGACGGAGCGGCGGCGCAGTACGGCTCGGACGCCATCGCCGGCGTGCTGAACTTCCAGCTCAAGGACGCCGCCTCGGGCGGCGCGGTCGAGTACAACATGGGCGGGTTCGGCGACGGCGGCGGGCGCGCGGTGAACGTGGGCGCCAACGCCGGCCTGCCGCTCGGCGCGACCGGCTTCGCCAACCTGAGCCTGGAGTACGGCAGCTCGGAGCCGACCGACCGCACCGCGCCCCGCAGCGACGCCATCGCCCTGCTCGCGGCCGGCAACACCGACGTGCCGTCCGACGCGCCGCAGGTCTGGGGCTCGCCGGACATCGACGACGACGTGAAGCTGTTCGGGAACTTCGGCTACACCACCGCGGCCGGCGTGCAGGTCTACGGCCACACCAACTACGCGAGCAAGCGGGTGACGGGCGGCTTCTTCTTCCGCAACCCGAACACGAGAGGCGGGGTATACAGCCTCGACGGCGGCGAGACGCTGCTTGTCGGCGACACACTGCTGGCCGGCGGCATGGGGTCGGCGAACTGTCCCACCGTTGCCATAACCGACAACGTGGCCGACCCGATCGCCCTGCAACAGGTCTTCGACGACCCGAACTGCTTCTCGTTCCGCGAGCTGTTTCCGGGCGGCTTCACGCCGATGTTCGGCGGCGAGGCGCAGGACATGTCGCTGGTGGGCGGCGTGCGCGGCTTCACGGTCGACGGCTTCAACTGGGACGTCAGCGGGACGTTGGGCGCGCACCAGACCAACCTCTTCATCCGCGACACCGTCAACGCCTCGCTCGGCCCCGCGACCCCGACCGAGTTCAACCTGGGCAGCAACCGGCAGCGCGATATCGGCCTCAACGCCGACCTGTCCTATGCCGCCACCGACATGATCAACATCGCGGCCGGCGCGGAATGGCGTAACGAGCAGTACCAGACCGTCGCCGGCGATCCCGACTCGTGGACGGTCGGCCCCTACGGACGGGGCCAGGGCTTCTCGGCCGGGTCCAACGGCTTCTTCGGCTACGGGCCGCTGGCCGCGGGGACCTGGAGCCGGAGCAACGTGGCGGTGTACGGCGACGTCGAGCTGAGCGGCATCGAGGACGACTGGACGCTCGGCACCGCGGTCCGCATCGAGCACTTCGACGACTTCGGCACCACGATGAACAGCAAGCTCTCCGGCCGCTTCGGCTTCGTGCGGGCCAGCGTGAGCAGCGGCTTCCGCGCCCCGACCCCAGGCCAGCAGAACGGGTTCAACATCTCGACGATATTCGACCCGGCCCTCGGCGACTTGGTGAACAACGGCACCATCCCGTCCATCTCGCCGGTGGCGGCACTGCGCGGCGGCGAGCCGCTGGCCCCCGAGAAGTCGATCAACTACACCGCCGGCGTGGTCTTCGACAGCGGACAGTTCAGCCTCACCGCCGACTACTTCCGGATCAACGTATTCGACCGCATCGGCATCACGAGCAACTTCACCCTGACGGATCCCGAGATCGAGGGGCTGCTGGCCGAGGGGATAGACGCGGCGCGCGACCTGCGGCGCTTCCGCTTCTTCACCAACGCGTTCTCCACCGCCTCGCAGGGCATCGACCTGGTGTCGACCTTCACACCGCTCGCGCTGCGCGGCAACACGACCGTCAGCGCGGTCTTCAACTACACCGACACCGAGGTCACCGACAACCGGAAGGGGCTGCTCAACGACCGGCGCCTGACCGAGTTCGCCTACGCGCTGCCGCAGACGCGCTGGAACATCGGCCTGACCCAGCAGGTGGGGCGGGTGAGCGTCCTCGGCCGGGTGAACTGGTTCGGCGGCTGGTACGACTTCGACAGCGGGTTCGCGCAGCTCTACATGCCGTCGGGCGGCATCGAGCAGGGCTTCTTCGACGGCCGGCCGATCGTCGACCTGGAGGCGAGCATCGCGCTCGGCGGCGGCACGACGCTGGCCGTCGGCGCCCAGAACGCGTTCAACACGTATCCGGACGAGAGCGCGCGCGCGATGTCGGTCGGCGAGAAGTACAGCGAGTACACGCCGTGGGGCTTCAACGGCGCCTACTACTACGTGCGGGTCGGCTACGGCTGGAACAACTGACGGTCTCGATGCGGTCGCGGCGGCCCCCCGACCGTCCGATGCACCACGCTCGGGGGTGGTCAAGCCGACGACAGCGGGAGCGTGAGCGATGGGAGCCTGTGGACGCTGCCGGCGTTGTGGACGCGCAGACGCGCCCACAACGCCTTGGACAGGCCGCAGACGGCCTGCCCACAGCCCCCACAGGCACTCATTTCATCGATGTTTTCAACCAGGGGTGGGGGAATTTCCGATGACCGCGGGTGGGGGAATTTGAATGACCGTTGACACCGGCAAGACCTCGCTGGCGGTGGCCGCCGCCGGGGCGCTCGGCCACCCCCACATGCGCGTGCCGCTGGGCGGGGGAGACGCCCAGCGCCTGCTCCGCGGGCGGAAGGGCGATGCCGCCGGGGCCGTCGTCCGGGGACTGCACCGGACCGGCGTGCGGAATCCGGTCGTCATCCTCGAGGCGGTCGACCGGGTGGACAAGCCTGCCGCCGACGCACTGCTCGACGTGCTGAACCCGGCGCACCGGCCGGCGTTCCGGGACGAGTACCTGCGGGTCCCGATCGACCTGTCCGCGGTCGTGTGGGTCGCGACGGCGACCGACGCCAGCGCGATCCCGGAGGAGGTGCGGGAGCGGCCTGGCGGTGATCGAGGCGCCGGGGTACGGCGAGGAGGAGAAGCTGGCCATCGCGCAAAGCCATCTGCTGACACGCCCCTGGGACCCTACACGGCTTCCACTCGCACGGCGCGCTCATCTCGATGCTGTTTCTCTGCTGCGGCGGCATCGAACTGGCCCCGCCCGTACCCACACGGGTTTGATCACATCGCTCCTGCCGGCCGGTCATGTTCCTCCCACTCTATGGATCGCGGTTCTCTGAAGGGTGATGTGCAGTATTCTTGCGCAACGCCTGCAAGTCTACGACTCGCTGTCCTTCCTCCCGTTGTTTACTCTGAAGATCCGCCGCAAGCCGGGCGACGTCGTACCCGTGTTCCCGTCCCATGTCGTCCTTGATCCGCCAGAGTTCCTCAATCACCTCGTCCGACATCTTCGAGTCCCCCCATCAGTTCCCGAGGTGTGCAGATCTCCGGGGCGGCGTGCCCCTGCCGGGCGCACACATCCTGTATCACCGGTTTCGTCTCGGCGTTGTCGATGTGGCGGTAGTTCCAGGTCAGCAAGTAGTTGATGCCCTGTACCGCGGCGACGGCCACGTGAAGCGCGTCGTTGGCTGCCTTGGCGGGCAGTGCTCTTCCTTCCAGCAGCGCGCTGGCCAACGCGCTCGCTTCGTGCGGGATCGGCAACAACGGGATGTCAGCTAATGCCGCCAAGCGTCGCGCACTCGCCTCTCGGTCTCCCCTCCTGGCCTCCTGCACCGTCACCTCGGACGTGTAGAGCTCGAATGCGCGCCGCCGCATCTCCCACCAGTCCAGGGTAACCTTCTGCCAGGCAGCCGCGAGCAGGTCCGCTGTCGGTCGAGCCGTCAGGTAGGAGACGATGCTGGTTTCGATGTAGACCGTCTTCTTGTGCATTCGCCAGCTCGTCTGTCGGATTATTCCCGCACCGGGGCCGTCGTGCCGAGCACCTCGACAAGCTCGGCTACGACCGTCACCGACTCCTCCTCCTCGGCCGTCAGCTCGATCGGCGTGGAGGTCGGGTTGGTTGGTTCGAGCAGGATCCGGACATGCCGCCACCCGCCCGAGTCGGTCGCCTTCTCGCTCCGGTATTGCTTCACCGTGTACGGCTCGCCGGTGTCGGGATCGACCGTGTCGCGCAACTTCACGAGCACGGTTCTCCCTTGGGGAGTGCCGATAACGGGGCTGGTGAACAGGCAGTACGAGCCGTCCTGGACGGCGGGCTCCATCGAGCGTCCCTGTACCTGCGCCACGAACATGCCGGGCCGCAATGGCTGGGCCGTGTCGACCTCCACCTGTTCCCACTCGGAAGCGTTGGGAACGTCATCTGGATCGCCGAACGCGGCCGCGGCGATGTCCAACGGCACGAGCGGAACACACGCGGGGTCGCGGCTGTCGGTGGTTGAACTTATGAGTCGCAGGCGGGGCCGCGGGGCCGCCTCTTCGTCAGTCGGGCCCTGGCGAAACCACGATCGGTCCGCCCGCACCCGGTGGCGCACGTCCGGGAGGCTCAGATAGCTGGCCAGCCGCCGGAAATGCCGCACCATCGTGTCTTCGTCGTCCAGATCGTGGGCGCTGATCTCGACTACTTCGTAGCCGTGGTTGCGCAGCCAGGTCCGGATGTCGCGATCCTGCTCGGCGGTCGCCGGGTTACCGTGCAGGCGCTTGCTGAGCCCGTCCAAGTAGATGCACACGCCTTCGTCCGGATCGTGGTCCTCGGCACGATAGATGACGTCGGGCGTCGTTGTGCCCAGCGTCCGGTCCAGCCGGATCTGCTCGCCGCGGACTCCCTCACTGAACCCGGCGGCGACCAGCAGGTGACGCAGCTTGACCTCGGCGTCGTTGACCGGGGCCGCCTGCTCCTCGGGCGGCGGGGCGGGCTGCTGCCGTGGTATCTCATGGTCGACGGTGAGCTGCTGCCCCCAAGCACCAATCCGCTCGCCGACCGCCGCGCGATCGAGGTGCCGGTGATACCAAGCGTTGCGGAAGGTCTGCAGGCAGTCGATGCAGGAAGACTCGCAGTTACCGGGGCAGGCTGATGCCACCTCGCGAGCCACCTCGACGACCTCCGCGAACCGCTCGCACAGCTGGTCGAGCAACCCCGATCCGCCGGGCATCGGGTCCCACAGCAGCGCGTCCACCTCCTCCCGGTCGACGTGGCCGATGACGAGGATCTGCAGATCCTCCAGGTGCATGTCGAGCACCCGCGCCGCCCCGGTCCGCAACGCCTCCAGCACGCTGTACGCGGTCGTGGCCCCATCGCAAGCGGGCAGCGAGAGCACATTCGCCGTCACGTCGGCGTGGAACCCAATCCCATCCGGCGCACGCCCGCACTGATCCGTGTGCTTCTGATGAAAGTCCTCGCGTTGACGCTCGGAGGAAAGCGGCGACACGCTCTGGCCGCAGATGGTGCAGACGGGGTAGCCGAGTTCGTTCTCAATGGTTCCGGCGGCGCCTACGTTGACTAAGCGCAGGCGTGCGCCGCAGCGCAGGTGCACCCGTTGCGGTCCCCAGCGGAACGCCTGTCCGCCGTTGTGCTGGCCGAGCTCCGTTCCGTAGATGGCGACACCCAACTGGAACCGCAGGTCCTCTTCGTCGGAGATGTGCGACGTGTGGACCATGTCGACGTCGCAGACCGTCATCGTCCGCAGGACAGTTCCGCTCAACGACGACGTTTCTCCCCAGCGAGTCTCTCGCACGGCCTGCCGTTGCACCGACACTTCGTAGACCGGCATGTCGGCGCTGTCTGCACCGGCCGTCTGCGATGCAGCCTCGGCCGTGTCGTGCAGTTCGCGGTGAAAGCGCCGGGCCACGAAGCGGTGGCCGTTCGCGTAGATGAGATTGCCGGGCACGTATTCGCGGAGCGCTGTCGCGGGCGGGCGCGGCAGGCTGAAGTCCATCGCCCCGCTGCGCCAGAACGGAATCTCGGCCGACCCGACGATGGACCCGACCTCGAGACCGTAGCCGGGCAGGAATCCCTCTGCCGCCAGGACGCTGAACGTGTTGGCATCGTCGTGGCCCTCGGCCTGCCGCCGCGTTCGGCGATCCGTTCCCTTGAGCCGCTTCACTACCCGGTCGCAACGGCGGAACAGCGCCTCGTCGTCTCGTTCGAGCGTTCCATGGCGTTCGCGCAGCGCGTTCAGCCGGGCGATCTGGTGCATCGCCCATCGCAGGCGCCGCCGCAGGCGGGCGACCACCGCTTCCAACTCGTCGACGATCGCGTCAACATGCGTGCGTAGCGACGCGGAATCAATGACGCCCGCATCGCCTTCCGGCCAGCCCTGCTGGAACACGCGCTCCACGCGGGCGGCAAGGTCTGTAGCGTGGCGCTGGATCAGATCGCGTAGCGGGCCGAAGTCGAACGGGCCGCCGCCCGCCCTTGGCGCCGCGCTGCGCGCATCCCGGACTTGCCCGTCCGCGAACAGGTACGGCTCGACCTGCCGCGGCAGGCAGCGGTGTAGCACGTCGCGGATCGCATCCCGTTCTTCCTCCGGCCGGCCGGCGTCGCGCGTGTAGCCGTGCAGCACGCCGATGATGGTCGCGTGCACGTGCTTGGCGATCATCACGTCGTTGCGCAGGTTGAAGGCGGGCGGATCGATGCGTCCCGCGAGCAGCTTGAGGGGTTCGGCGAAGTACGCCCGGTCGTGCGAGACGGGACGGCAATAGGTCAGATCCACGGCCATGCGATGGCGGCGGCCGGCGCGCCCTGCCCGCTGCCGGTAGTTGGCGGGCAGGGGCGGCACGTTGCGCATCAGCACGGAATCGAGCCGGCCGATGTCGATGCCGAGTTCCAGCGTTGGCGTGCACACCAGGCAGTTCACCGCGTCCGAGGCGCCCTTGAAGAGGTTCTCCAGCCGTTCCCGCTCGTCGGTCGGAACCATCGCCGTGTGTTCTTCGGGACGCAGCATCGAGTAGGCGCCGTCGAGGAGCTGCAGATCGTAGTTGTCCTCATCCTCCGGGACCCACTCCAGGACGCCGTCGCACCGCCAGGCCGGGCAGCGGTCGTACGGGGTCTCGCGGACGACAGCGCGTCGGCAGTTTCGGCAACGCCACACGCCCCGGTTCGGAGCCAGCCGCAGCCGGTCGGCGTTCACCTGATGAACGCCGCTGACCTTCGGCAACGGTCGTCCCCGCGAACTCTTGAGTCGCACCGGGACCAGCAGCTCGCGTTCCACCAGGAAGGCGAACAGGCTCTCAAGGAACGTGTCGGCGGCATCCGCGGGCACCTTCCACTTCGCCGCGATCTGCCGAATCGTGGTCCGGCTGGCCGCGCTCAGCCACTGGATGACCAGCTCCCGCTTCTCGGTGGCCTCCCGGCGGAGCTTCGTCCCGGCGGGACCGCGGAGATTCGGCAGATAGCCCTGCTGTACCTCCCGGTCACCATCCATCCAGTACTTCGTGAAGATCTCGTAATCGGGGTCGTGCAGCGCCCGCCGGCGCCGCAGGTAGTCAAGCGCGCTGGCCACGCCGTCGCGCAGGCGCGTTGCGGAGATGCCCAACGCGTGCGCGTGCTCCTGCATCCAGGGCAGGGCGGTGTCCAGTCCGTCGTACTCCACTCTCATCCGGCCCCACGGTTCGAGGCCCAGCGCCTGGCGCGACGCCAGGGTGACCTCCCGCAGCACCTGGAACCGGAGGTACTTCCGGCGTTCCTGGTCGTGCCGTCCGCCGCGTTGCTCGCGACGCGCCACCTGCCAGACCTCCGGAATCAGCGCGCGCGAGAGCGCCTCGTCCCCTTCGAGTTGATCGTCGAGGTGCGCGACGAGGTCACCGATGGATCGCGGGCGCTCCCGGATGCCCTCCGCCATCAGGGCCCGCAGCCGGAACCGGCGGGCGTGGTCTTTCATCCAGCCAGCCTGGAACGCTGCGTCCTGCCGGTTGTCGCAGAACACTAGCAGCCGCCGGCGCCGGGCGCGGTGCACCATGTCCTGGGCCAGCACGTGCACGTCCGCGACGTTGGTGGCTCGCACGGGGCGGGCGGGCTCGCGGTAGCGGCCAGCGCCCGGCGTGCGGCCCGTCGCTCCGCACGACAGACAGCTCGTCAGCAGGCCGGGGCGCTTGTCGTTCTGCCGCACCGCCAGTAGTCGGACCATCTCGCCGCGCCGACCGCAGGCGAGGCAGCGTGACACCACGTCGGGGTGCCCGGCCCCACAGCGACGGCAGAAATGGAGCGCGGCGGTCCGCCCAGCGGGCGGTGTTTCTGCGACCTCCTCGTCGTTGTCGCCGATCAGCGTGTCGACCAGGACGACCCGCCTGCCGCCGTGCGCCTCTTCCTTGCGTTCCCAGTAGGAGCCGCCCGAACCCGCGTCGCCGCCGCCCGGCCGCCGGCCGGTGAAGCTGAAGTCCTTCAGGAACGCGATGTAGTAGTGCTGTCCGCACACGGTGCAGGTGGTGACAGGAAACTGCGCGTGGCGCTCATCCACGCCGTGCGCCCGACGGTCGTTCACGACCTGATCGTTGCTTTCGGCCGGATTGTCCGCTTCCGCGGCGCTGTCGTTCCGCTTCGGGTCGTCGTCTTCGGCCGCAAGCCACAGGTGCGGCTCCCCC
>JGIcombinedJ30088_10003718_pt1 | contig 13983 bp, 8 predicted proteins | sample PinacodermPK_FD_30088 | JGI IMG/M metagenome (IMG submission 30088)
ATCGGATGCGGGCGAGATCTATTTTATTGCCGATGTCGTCGTCTGCGAACTAGTATGGGTGCTCGATCGGGCCTATGGATACAGCCGGGCGCAGATTGGCGACGCGCTGGAGGGCATTCTGCAGACGCGCTCATTTCATTTTGTGGACAAAGACCTGCTCTGGCAGGGGCTGGGCGATTACAAAAAGGGTAGGGGCGACTTTGCCGACTATGTGATTGGGCGCGCGGGCGAAAAGTCCGGGTGCGAAAAAACGCTCAGTTTTGATCGCACCTTAAAAGGCGATGTGCGATTTGAAGTGCTTTAAAAAAAATTCAATCTATAGCGAGGATACCCCATGCCACTGCACGAACCCTTTACAGAAGAAAAACTAGCGCCGATTCTCGAAGATTTTTACCGAAACGGCGCGACCATCATCCGCAACGTCTTATCCCGAAAAGAATGCGAGCAAATATGCAGACGCGTTGACCAGATCTTCGCCGAACCCTATTTCACCGAAATGCGGAATGTAAAAATAAGGCCACAGCTCGATGGCAAAGCGCCCATCGTGGTCCATCGGCTATTTGAATGCGACCGGATGTTCCGCGATCTGCTCGTGCGCGAGCCTATCATATCCATCGCCGAAACAGTCCTCGGCCCACAGTGCCACTGCATGGCGCAGGGATGCATCTTGAACCGCAGAGATATGGGCATTAATCGCTTTCACGTAGATGACAGCCTAGAATTTCCAATTACCGACGACAATATCAGCAGTCACGACCGGCGTCTGCAGATGCCCGTTTTTCGCATGTCGTTCCAAATCGCCCTGACCGACCAAGACGAAANCCAGTATGGCCCCAGCCAATTCGTGCCGGGCAGCCACTATGCAGGCAGACAACCCAACGACCCCGAGAATCCAACCTTCGACGGCCAAGGCCCTACCTCCCTGCTCATGCAAGCAGGAGACCTCTACCTCCTCAGCAGCCAAACCTGGCATCGCGGTGCCCCCAATACATCGGATCGCGTCCGCTACCTCTTTCACCAAGTCTATGGTCAGCGCTTCGTCGCCCAGCGATTCTGGCCCTATCTCAACTATCACATGCCCGATTACGTCCTCGAAGACGCCGACGACCGCCTCCTGCGCGTTCTCGGCAAACACCCCGAAATGGCCTATGGATAGCCCGCGACGACAGACATGGCGCGCGTCTGACTCGTCGATACTGACAATAAATCAACTGATGTTACGCAGCAGCTCTCTATCTTGTGGTTTATCAAAGCCTATTGACCCAAGATATTGGGGCGAAATTGAGGATCTTCTGGAAAACTGCGTAACGTCAGTAAATCAAGTCAAGAGAGGAGATCATTAGTGGCGTACCAATTTCAGCCGGGCGTGATGTATCTCATGCCCACTCACTTCGGGCCAATGACGGGACCGCGGCGCGGCCTCGACGGCAAGGGGTATGCCTGCATCGACACCCCCAAGTCCACCAGCTACTCGGTCAGCTTCCTGACCAACGCCGAACAGCTCGAAGAGCTGCTGCCGGAGGGATTCGCGCTGCACGATGAGCCGGTGGCGACGGTGTACCAGATCCACATGAAGGAGATCGAGTGGTTGGCCGGACGCGGCTACAACATTATGGGCGTGACCTTTCCGGCGACCTACACCGGCAAGCGCGACCGCGCAGAGGGACCGTTTCTGACCGTTCTGTGGGAGAATATGACCGAGCCGATCCTCACCGGCCGGGAACAGCTCGGGTTCGCGAAGATCTACTGTGAGCTGCCGGAACCGATCTGGAATCGCTACGGCTATGACAAGTGGGACCACAGCCTGCTCTTTACGGCGGATTTCTACTGGATGCTATTGAAACGCTTCTGGCATAGCGTCTATACGCCTGCGGGAGCGGTCCTGGTTTTGGCGGGACTGGCCCTCGCGCCTGTCCAACGGCGCGAGTGGACACTGTGGGTATGGATGGGAGGGCTGGTACTCTACTTCTTTGTCGTCCCCGAAGGCAATCGCAGGCTGCATTACTACCAGTTACCCTTTGTCCCGGTGGGGGCTCTGCTAGCCGGGCGGGTACTCGAAGCCATTATTGAGACAGATGTCGCATCGGCCGGGGGGTGTAGATTCGCACGGAACTGGAAGCACCGCTGGCGCGTCGCTTTGGTATGTACGCTAGTCGTTGGGGTCACCGCCTACAGTGCGTGGGCGGTTGGACCGTATTACGCACAGCCCAACAATTGGCACAATTACTACCAGAGCTGCCATCTGGTGGGCCGGATAATCGACGCCAAGTTGCCGCAGGATGCGCTGCTGGTCATCGGCGACGAGGATGAAAACACCGGAGTGCCGCACCGGTCGCAAAGCCCGACCTTGCTCTATTACTGCCATCGCAAGGGATGGCAAATAACTCCGCCCGAATTTGCGCCAGAGCGGCTCGACAGCCTCGCGGCCGAGGGTGCAGACTATTTTCTAGTCGCGGCTGGCTTCGCCGTGGATAACGAGCCTTTTTGGCAGGATCTATTGCGNCGNGGCGTGACGATCCCTTCAGCGCACCCGCGTCAGTGGCACGACAGAGCAGAGTTCATGCGCTTCGTTACCCGGCAGCCAAGAAAGGATCGTCACTTCATTCTCGTATCTCTTGCAGCCGACGGCGAATAGTTGACAGCAGCCGAGGGCCTATATATTATGGCTCCTAGGTAATTGTCCGTTTTCTACGGTTCGTCACAAGGAGGGAGAGATGGCGTCGAAGGTCGAATATACCCAGGTGCGAAAGTGGCTTCTGGTCGGTGCTCTAGCGGCTGTTGTGGCTGGCTGTGCCACCACCGGAGGCAGCGGAGGTGGTTATGGTCTGCCGCCCATTCTCGAGGGCAAGGGGCGGCTCATGTTGGAAACGGGAGGGATCAACGAAGTAAATTATTACGTACTCGACGGAGAGACTGGCGAGGAGGTTCACTCGGAATCGCCGCGCATGGCCGCGAGTTCACCCATAGGATACGAGACGGGCTACCGCTCTCTGCCGCAATTCGTCGATCTAGACCCTGGCAGATATACCGTTGTGGTCAATACGGATATCGACGACAGCGTTGAGAAGGAAGTCGATGTCCTGATGGGACAGGAAATGTACGCGACCATACCCATCGGTCGTTTTCAGGTCATTTTTTCTGACGCACAGGGTCGCAGTCAGGTGCCTTTCCTGATTTTTGACTACAATTTGCGGACTATGCTAGGCCGGGGCATGACCTCGACAGAGGTGCGCTACTTTATCGTGCCGGTGGGCGAATACAAGGTGCGAATTGAAAATTCTCCCACCGGTCAGGATGACATTAGGCCCGTTCAGGTGAGTATGGGACAGACCCAGAACATTCAAATCGGACCGCCCCCCTCGCCAGCACAACCGGGCGAAAGCGGGAGCGAAGGGGCCGCACAGCCTTAGGCTTATCGCGGAGCAATACCATGAAGCGCAAAGGACTATGGGGTGGCGTTGCACTCTTGGCCGCGCTGTGGGTGTCGGCCAGTGGAGCTGCTACTTCCCCTCTCAAGGCGACCATTATTGATCGCTACGGAAATCAGCACCAAGTAGATAAGTTCACCTTTCAGGGGCGTCAGGATTTGGAAATCTACTTCCAAGGGCAGCGTCGTTTGGTGAAACTAGTCAAGGTGGCTCGGTTGCGCTTTGAAGGGGAACGCAGCGACGAGGAACAGCGCGTCGTGCTCGTATTCCGGAATGGCGTCCAAGAAGCGGGTTTGATGGTGACGGGAGGCTCTTCTTCGCCCCACCAGGATGCCGTCGGTGGTGGAAGCAGCGGGCGTCGCTTCGCTGGGGTGACCGAATTGGGCCCGTTCTTCATTCTCGCCAGCGATGTGCAAGAGATCGTCTTGCGCCATCCCATCGGCGAGGAGCCGCCGGCAGAAAAAATCCTCAAGGCCACGATCATCACGACAAACGGCAGGCGCTTTGAGGTAGAGAATTTGCGCTTTCGCGGCAAGAAGCGGCTCGACTTCTTCAAAGGCCGCAACAAGCGCTTTATCCCTTTAGACAAAGTGGCGCGAATCGACTTTGAAGACAGCGGGACGGGCGATGAGTTCAGGCCGATAACGGCTGCCTATTGGTCGGGAAAAACCGTTATGGGCACGGTCGAGGCGAGCCTAGTCCGCCTTTCGGGCGAGACCGACAAGAGCTATTTCGAACGCGTCAATCGGGCCTTTACGGGCGTCGTGGGGTCAAGTCCGTTTGCGATTGGCATGCACGATGTGAAGCATATTCGCTTTCGGAAGGATAGTGATGAAGAGGGGGCTGAAGACCGTGCTGACGATACCGATGACAGCGTCGGCGATAGTACTGGCGACACTGCCGGAGATTCTCAATGAGTGTTACTAACTGATGTTACGCAGCAGCTCTCTATCTTGTGGTTTATCAAAGCCTATTGACCCAAGATATTGGGGCGAAATTGAGGATTTTCTGGAAAACTGCGTAACGTCAGTTACTAATATTTATCGGGAGTATGTCAACAGGCTAGGCACTGCAGAACGTAATAATTACTTGCAGTATCGTGGCGAATATTCTATATTACGGCCTCACGCCGGAGAAAAGTCCTCTAAAGCGGTTTCGATCTATTTAAAGGAAGAGAGTTCGGATGCCGTTTCCTAGTGGGCTTTAATTCACTATGAGGGAAAGATAGACCTACGGAGGCAACAAGAGATAGTTCGTGCTACGACGCACGATCGAGCCGAAAAGGTCGCTACCCTCAAACCACCACACTCCCGATAGGGGAGTATTAGAAGGAGTCGCAGCTTATGAAACGTTTATATGGCCTCCTCGCTATAGGCTTGATACTGGGCCTGACAAGCGGTGCCAATGCGCATATTGGAGAACAGGTTTACCTGCTCTTTGAGATGCTCGATGAGGATATAGGTGACCTCGATTTTACCGATGGTACCGTTGAGGATTGGGAAGATGTAGTCGGCGAACCCCAGTTTCTCCCCACGGATCTATACCAAGATCCCACGGTGGGCGACGGTGCGCAGTACGACCCGGCGGACCTCGACTATCGCATCTGGACGGGCTGGAACGCCAGCCAAGGCACGATCTGGTTCGCCATGGAGCGCATCGATAACGTGTACTTCGGCAGAGAGTACGACGGCAGCAGCCCTTGGAATTATGAAGCCATCGAATGCATGCTCGACGGCGACCACACTGGTGGCGACTACACTGGCTCGGCTAATGAGGACTGGACCGACGAAGAGAAGAAACTGAACAACAACCGCACGGCGCAGCAGTACATCGCCGTTGCCGATGACCCTTCGGGCCGCCACGTCTTCTACTTGGGTGCAGGCTCTGAATGGGTCAACGATGTGCCCTATGCCGATGGCGGTGGTGTCTCAATAGGGGACAATCCAACGGTCAGCATCATCGAGTTTTACTGCACGCCGTTTGACGATCTGATCTGGAACAGTCCTGACGATAGTATTGCGTCGCCTCTCTTCGAAGGTAAGATCATTGGTTACCAAATTTCGACGCCGGATACGGATCAGGCTCCGGGCCAGGATCGAGCCTTCCACACCATATCTGGTCAGGCCGCAACTTGGCGCTTTGCCGAGCGCTTTGTCGATGCTCGCTTGGTCGGTGCCGGTGGCGATACTGGTGGCACGGCGGTCGAAGAAGACTCTTGGGGTCGCATCAAGGCCTCGCTGAGCGAGTAAGCGACCGAACATCCTGTTGTTTGACCTGTGCAAAGAGAGGGGGGAAGCATCCTCCCTCTCTTTGCGCTTAAAATCGTCACTTATCTATTAGTTTCACATATATATAGCTGCTCGTATCGCATATAGCTCGTTCCCAATGCCTATGCCAACCTGGGCGAGAGCGCAAACTCTACCGGGGAGTAACGGAATGAGAATAGGGATTTGTGTCGCCGTGCTAGTTTTGTCGGGTTGGGTAGTAAACGCTGCCGCGGAGTTGCGCTTGTTATCCATTCCTGGCAATTCCACTTGGGGCGACGTCAAACAGAGGTCGATCTCAAAGAATACCTTTATTGAACTAGTAGATCTCGAAAGTTATGAAAACGGCATTGGACCCATCGCGCCATCGCGCACAGTGCCCGTTCCCGAAATTTCCCTCGCCTTAACTTCCGACGAAGTAGATGCGGCGATTGACTCTAGCCTCTTTGCCTTTTCGCTCAATGTGACTAGGGCCGATGTGGTGGCACTGACCGATGCGGAACGCGAAGATGGTACGATTGTCGAGGAGGGCACAGTGCTGATTCCTCGCTGGAGCCCTTTCCCGCGCAGCTTGGAGGGCGTCCAGTTGTTGCGCCGGGCCGGCATCACCGAGATCGAGGCCATGATCAACGTGGCTGAGTCTTTTCCCCGCCCGCCCGGTGGCGATAAGTACAACAAGAGTCTCAACCTCACGGCCCTCGGTAGATTTGAAAGAGCCTTGACCGGGATACGGTTGCAAGAGGGGTTGGGGCGGGTCTTCGACGGTGATCCATTGACCCATTTTGAACGCATCGATCGATTGGGAGAAGACGTCACGCAGCAATGGATTCTCTTTATTGATTTGGGACACTACTTTCCAATCCGGCTTTTTCGCCTCTATCCCAGCCTTGAAGAGCCGGTGCGCGTTTCCGCCTACACCCTCTTTCGCGGCTTGCCCGAGACCGAGACTGTGATCGCCGGTCTCAGTCTTGAAGATCCGAAAACCGGACCGTTGGGCTTCCCTAGATTCGATAAAATCGGCGATACGTTTCCGACCTTCGTCCCCGAGGCGAGTGTGCCAGTCAACGTGGAAGATACTATTTCAGTAGTGTTCGACCCGCTTGCCAAAATGCGCTACGCGCGCTTTGATTTTCAGACTCCGCTGGATTACGACTTGGCTGAAATGGAGTTTTTAGCTGACGGTTTCATGCCCGAGGCGGTATATACCTCCAATGCGCTACCGCTGCCCCCAGCGACTCTGGGGAGGATCTTCTGGGATGAAGAAAAGATCGGCGATCCCACCAAGTCGAGAGCGATCGTACGCGTACGGACGGGGTTCACTGACGAGCCCGATGTGCTCTTCCGCATCAACTACTACGACCGAGAAGTGGAGTGGAAAGAGGGGGCAGCTATCATCGACCGACGGCTCGGTTCCGCGACCCAAGGCCAAGAAGTACATCTGGACTCCTCGGAGTTCAACATAGAGGCCCGCGAGGTCTTCAGTGCCGCCCTGCCCGAGGATCGCCAGGCGATCCTCTTGACCCGCGATGAGTATATAGACTTGCCGGTCAGCGTGCGGCGCCGCATCGAACCCGATCTTGAGTTCTGGAGCAGTGCACAAACAGCCGACAATGGCGAACTGGTCAATGCGCCGAGCGGGCGGCCCTTTATCCAGGTTGAGGTAGAGTTCCTGAGCCAGTCGCCGGAGTCGGCGACAGTTATCCGCAACATGCGTGTTGAATACTCCGCCCCACAGATCACCGATCAAGTTCTCGGCGAGATCGCCCCGGCAGTGGATGTAATCGCCGGTCGCGATACCTCCTTCGTTCTGGCCTTGAAAGCTTCCATCGGGCCTGAGAACAATGGCTTCAATCGCCTACAGGTTTTTACGCCGGCACGCGCCGAGGAGATTGAGGGGATGGAAGTGGACCTGGGCGACGGCCAAGTCGAGGGTCTCTCTCGCGTCGGACTCGGCGAAGGCGAGGCTGGCGAAGGGCAATTTCAAGAATTGTACATCGCCGATGATCAGTTTGTTGTCGGTTTTCCGACCATTGGTCCAGCCGAGGACGGCCAAGTACGCGATGCGCTAGTGAAAGTCCGCTTTCGAGGCCGAGTCATTGATTTCCGCACCAACTTCTCCACCAATGCCTTCCTCGATACCTTAGACGCCAATATGGAACGGCGCTTTACCCGCAATGGAATCCTAGCGGTCACAGGCGGCGAGGGTACGCTTGATACGCTGGCCTTTTTTTTACCGCAGGGAGTAGAGGGCAACGATGTGGTGGACTTTGGAGCGACGGACCAGCTCTCAGATCGCAACTCTCTGGCTGTCATCGCCGATGTTTCGGCCCAGAGCGAGGATCTAGTGAGCAACTTTAAGGCCAAGCCTAACCCTTTTACGCCCAATGGCGACGGCGTCAACGACGAGATAACCGTGCTCTTTGATGTGCAGCGCCTGCTGACGCCGAAACCGGTGCGCCTAGAGATATTCGATTTGAACGGTCGGCGCCTGCGTCTTATTGAGCGCCATCTATCGTCGGGAGGGTATTCGCAGCAGTGGGATGGTCGCGCTGATGGTGGACAAATCGTGCCGCCGGGCCTCTACGTATTGCGCATTTTAGCTGAAGCCGATGATGCGGGCAGTGCTCAAATGCGCATCATTTCTGTAGCGTATTAACCTTAGTCGGAAAGCACGGAAAGAGAGGATATGCTATGAAGCGGCTGCTAAAGTGGGGGGTACCCCTCGTCGTAGTATCTATGCCGAATTTCTGTCTGGCCCAGAACAGTAATGCCTATCGCCTCCAAGGCAATGCAATCCTCGTAGATCGGGCTTCTCTCTGGGGAAACTGGATCTATCAGAACGATCTGGTCACGAGCTTGAACGTGCCGGTCGGGGAAGCGGATATCTTTGAGGTAGGGGCCGATGGGATGCGTCCGGTGTTTTTCCGCCGCAATATCAATGTTGGCCCCACGGCTAGAGATTTCACCTATCCCGATTTGGTCCGTGCCACTGGCGAGCTAACTACTGGCGGCGCGACCGCCAAATCCAACGATGCCTTGGCCAACAATGTCCTCGACGGCGACTTGAGTACGTTCTGGGAGCCGGACACGCCGGCTAGTTTTGAACGTCGCTTGAGCGACCCCGGCGACTTCAATCTCGACGGACTCAGCAATTGGGAGCTTGAAATAGATCTAGGGAGGCTGGTTTTCGCCGATAGCCTGACAATCATCTTTCCCTCCGCTCAGTTCGAGGCCGAATTTCTCGGTCAACCAGTTAAGGCTTTCGCGCTCTTCGCCTCAATGGGCGAGCGCTTTCCCTTTCCCTTGGGTAACAATCTTCAGTTTACGCTCGTAGCCGAAGCTTCGGCAGGTGTTGTTGGGGTGGGTGGTGTCCAGACCGTCGCCGTGCCCGGTACTGAAGGCCGCTACGTGCAGATGACCTTCCCCCTCTCGCCGCTAGATGATGCCGACTGGAACTATGATGGTCTGCCCGACATCGGCGGAGCCTTCATCCAATATATCCGCGTCAAGGCCACAAATTCGGATCTCTGGCGCGATTCCTTCTTGGGTGAGGGCGAAGAGGCGCGCCTCGCCTATGAGGCACTGCCCGAAGAGCAGCGCGGTGCGCTCGTCTATCAACGCCAGACGGCCGGCGGTTTGCTCGTCGAAATCCAGGACGATGCCAACCAGACCGCCCGCGAAAAGTACCAAACCTTACCCGANGAAAAGCGCGGGCCGATCCTCTACTATGTCAAGGAGGTTCCCCGCATCGCCGAGGTCCAGATCTGGGCTAGGGGCGACAACTACTCGCTGCAGCCCGAAAAGCGCGGTGGTGCCTCGTTTGAACACGGTAAATTGGGCGCTCCCGATTTGGCCACCGACGGGCTATACGACTCACAGTGGACTGCTAATACTTGGTCGCCAGTTTACACAAAGGGCACGGCTTGGTACGATTTAGGGGCCGTATTCTGGGTCGATAATGTTTCGGTAGTCAACAAGCGCATCAACCAGAGCAACAAGGGTGCCTTCTTGGGGCCGGGTATTCTGGTCTCCGACGGTACCTTGCTCAAACCCCTGAACATGAAGGACCGCCAAGACTTTACCCAACTTGAAGAGGGGCTCAAGTGGGACAACATCATTAGCGAGGAGCACATTGATAACCGCACGCCACCAGTAGTGCGCATTTTCCAAGAAGACTTTGCCCTCCGTAAAATTCGCTTTCTGCAGGTCCGCGATCTCGACGTCACTGGAATACAATCGGGCCGCTATGGGGCGTTGGCGACCATAGCTGAGATCCAGCTCTACGGCGAGGGATATCCAGTGAGCGTGTGGGCGTACTCGCCACCCATCTCCCTGACCGATTCGCGCGGCAACTTCATCCGCAAGACCCTGCCGCGCATCGCTTGGGAGGGCGACGTTCTCATCCGCGACATTGACCCGCTCACTGGTGAATCTATCGAGCGGATTGAGCCGCTGGATCTTCACCCGGATGTCCGCTTGCAGGTACAGACCCGCACTTCCGATCAGACGGATACCAATTTTACTTACTATCAGGTCGTCAGCGTCGCTGGCAGCGAAGAGCGCGAGGAAGTGACAGAAGAGGCTTACGACGAGATCGCCTTGCAGTGGTTGGCATGGGAGATCTGGCAGACCTTACCCGACAACAAGCGGCACGCCTCGCGCGCGGACGACGATGGCGACGGTGCCAACGATGAAGATCCCATTGACCTCATCGACAATGACGGCGATGGGCTCATCGATGAAGATGGTAAAAAACTGCGCCGAGCACCGCGGTCGAGCTTTGCTAAGGACGGCGAGTTGGCCTTCGTCGGCTGGAGCCCGTGGAGCGAGAGCTATCTGCCTACTAACGGAGTTAATGAGGCGACGATCACCTCGCCCAATCCGCGCAAATTCGTCCAGGTCCGGGTCAATATCTCCTCTGAGAATCCCTTCAAGACGGCGCGAATCCGCGAGTTGCGCATTGAACTCGCACCGCCGCTGGCGCTGGAGTTAGCTGGTGAACTGGCGCTGGTAAGCGACGATGGGGAGGCAAAGGGACTGACCAATTTAGACGTTTTGCCCGTCGATTACACGCCGCCGCGCGATATCAATCCGCTCACACCGCAGCAATTTTCCTATTTTATTCGCGCTGCGGCACCCGACCCGACCGACGCCACTGTGCGCGATGGCTTCAATGAGGTGTTGGTTGTTACTCCCCGTGCCGCTCGCCTAACTGGGATCCGCGTCGGTCAGGTCGAGGTCACCGAGACGGCCTCGCTTCTCGACCCAGATCAGATGCGGACCTCAGCAGTGACCACGCGCTTCGACCGCGCCTTTGCCGAGGGCGACGACGGCATCTTGCGCGCCGAAGACGGCTCGGTACTAGAGCGCATAGCGACGGGAGAGGACTCGATCTGGGTCCGCTTCCCCTTCTCGCTCAACGCCGATTTGCCCGCCGAGGCACACGCCCTCATCGAGGTACAGTTCGAGTCGCAGAGCTTCCGCGAGGGCATTGAGTTCACCTCCTTTGTCCGCGCGTCGGACTCCGATGAGGGCGTTTTCCAGCGGGTCGATACCGACGCGAGGGACGCCACCGAACTAGTAGACTCCTCGACGACGCGGGTCAGTCTGATGGCCTTGCTGGGATCGTTGATCCAAGACGTAGTGCTGACACCGGTCTTTACGCCCAACGGCGACGGGATCAACGATGAGCTTTTGGTGCACTTCGCGCTGTTGAAGGTATTGGAAGAGCGGCCGTTGGGGGTGGCATTTTACGATCTGAGTGGTCGCTTGGTCGGCCGGGGGCAGAGTGCGACGGGGAGCGACAAAGTGGGGGATCAGACGTTCACTTGGGACGGGCGGAATCTGGATGGACAGGTCGTGTCGCCGGGGATCTATCTCTGCCGGATTGAGGTTGAGGCCGACGACAAAGATAACCAACTCGTGCGTCTCGTCCACGTCGCCTACTGATTGGAATACGTTGCAATTCAGACCGGAAATTTGATAAACAAGGGAGGGCTTTTGTGAACACAGCTAGGAGTTGCCGCATCGGTGCGGTTGTGTTGCTGATGCTGGGAGTGGCGGTAGAGCATCTCCCAGCACAGGAGGACTTCGGTTCGCGTCTGGGCGTGCGTCGCGGCGGGGAAGTATATTACGACCCTGTGGGGCCTGGTGTCCTCTTTGACGCACTGGATCCGGCGGTGAAAAAGTGGTACGTGCCCCAGGAACTTTTCAACGAGTACCAGTGGCGGCAACAGGACTATACGAATTACGCCCGTCGGCACTATCAGTACTATGTCGCGACTACCCAAGAAGGCGAGTATTTCTACGACATTTATGGGAATTACATCACCCGCGGCCAGCTCGTTTACGACTGGAGCATTTCCGCGCCGCAGACATCGGGTAGCAGTTTGTTCAAGACAGGCAGGTTCAGTTCCTGGTTTTCGAGCGTGGTTATTGCCTCGGACCAGAAGGGTCAATACGCCTATGCCTTGACTATCGGCGACCGCATCCGCACTACCCTGACGCCGATGACCTTTTCCAAACCGACGTTCGCCGGTATTCTGTTCGACTTGGCCACCGACAAGTACGAAGCGACTGTTCTCCTTTCGCGTCCCAGTTCGCCCGGGCAGGTCGAAGAGCTGACGAGCGCTACCAGTACCGCTCGCTTCCGCTCGAACGATACTAATATGCTTGGCGGTCGTAGCACTATACAGATCGGCGACTTCGTCAAGGTTGGCGCGACCTACATCAATGCTTTCAACTCCTCGACCAAAGGGCAGGCATTTCAGGGCAATCCTTTCAAAGGTACGCTTACCGAGGGCCAGAACAACGCTGACATTTCGCGCATTGAAGTGCGCTTAAGCGACGATTCACCCGAGGACAACGTCGCCGGTGCGGCCTTCTTCCAGGAGGAGATGATCATTACGACCATTGACGGTGAGCGCATCAGCAATCGCCGCCAAATTGGCGATAGCAATGTCCTCGCCTATAGTCCGTCGGTGCAGGGTGGTTTCCTCCGCGAGGGATTCCTCTCGGCCGATGGCAACGAAACTATCGTGCTAGTGTACGATCTCGAAGGCCCTCAGTACCGCAATTCCTTCGGCCCCCGGCCCGAGCAGATCAAGAGCATTGAGTTCCTGTTGCTCTTGGCCAACGATTACCGGATCGACGTTACCTCTAACCGCCAAGCCAACCGCAACTTTCAGCCGGTCTTGCTCTCCGAGGGTATCCCCGAGCGCACGGTACGTGCTGACGGCAATGTGAAGGATGGCTCGAACCAGGGCTTTGTGCGCGTCAAATACGGGCTGCCGGTAGCCAATGAGATTTTCGGCGTCACTCTCGACGTTTCCGATGTCGCCGGGTTTTATCTTGCGGGCGAATACGACCGGAACCGCCAGCACTTTCGCTACCCGCGGCGGTCCGAGATTGATGTGACCAATCACCAAGCCCACAATACTTCGGCCGACGCTTGGTTCGTCAATGCCTATAAGCGAGCGTATCCCTACTACGGCTTCGGCGAGGTCTATAACGTTGATCCCAGCTACAGCACCAGCACCTTTTTAGCCGGCACCCTAAACGACGCGGCCGATATCAACTACGACGACAACATTCGTTTTGTGTACGAATTCGTCGACGACAACGACGACCAGGACCGCAACCCGGACTGGCATCGCGCCAATTTCTCGCTGGATCGCCGGGTTTTCCCCGGTTTTGACGAGAACAACGACTTCATCAACGACTTCAATCAGAACGACTCCGAATTGCGCCAAAACACAGTGCCGGACTACGAGGAGCCGTTCTTGCGCTACGCATCTGATCGCCCCGAGTTCCTCTTTGGCATCGATATGAACAACAATGGCATTGTCGACCGCTTTGAAAACGACGAGTTGCCCGACTACCTGTACAAACGGGACCGGCGCGGGTACAACATCTACGTAGGTTCCCATTTAGGCCCGGAAGCGAGGCTGACCGTCGGCCGCCTCGACGAGCACCAGCTAGCCGACGCCCGCGAGAACGTCACCAATTACGTCTTGCTGACCTTTGACAAGGACTACGCAAGCAAGGGGCGCGTACAGGTTTTCAACAACTATCGCCTAGTCCAAGACGATATACGCGACGACGTAATCGAGTGGGTTGTGCGCCAGGGATCTCGCGGCGATCTAGTGCCCTATGCTGACCCTCTGCCCTTGCGCGATGGCTGGGCCAATACCTTGTACCTGGGCTATCAGTACCAGAGCGACCAGATCCACTTCAAGAACCGCCTCAAATGGGAGGTCTTCAAGCAGGCGAATTTCGACGAGCGGCCCATT
>JGIcombinedJ30088_10003731_pt1 | contig 13958 bp, 14 predicted proteins | sample PinacodermPK_FD_30088 | JGI IMG/M metagenome (IMG submission 30088)
GGCGGGTCGCCCGCCGTGCCGCGCTGGCCGATGGTCATCAGGTGGTTCCCCTCGGCGTCGAACTTCACGACCCGGTGCCCGCGCTGGTCGGCCACCCAGACGTTACCCTCGTCGTCGACGTCGAAGCCGTGCGGGAAGTCGAACATCCCCGAGCCCCAGCTCAGCAACAGCCGGCCCGACGGGTCGAGCTTCAGCAGCGCCGGCTCGCTGCGTCCGGTGCAGGAGTTCTGCAGACAGCGGCTCAGCAGGTAGATGTTACCGTCCGGTCCCTCGGCGGCGCCCATGAACGAGGCCCGTTCGTCGTAGGCGCCCGGCGCGTACGGATCCGGCAGCTCGCCCCACGGGTGCACGCGGGCGTAGGGATTGGACAGGTCGTTGGTCGGCGCCACCCGGGTCTGGTCCTGGAGTTGCGCGGGCGCGGACGCGGCGGCTGCCGCCAACATCGCCGCGGCCAGGATACCGATGGTCAACGCAGAGGGCATCGGGTTCCGCATGGGCTGTCGCCTCCTCATGCTGTCAACGGATCGCGTCGTCCGGTCGCTCGCAACGCCGGCCGCGCTCGGCGCCGCGCTCGGCGTCGCGCTGGTCTTCGTGCAACGCGGGGTTCACCGCGATTGCCGGTCACCAGCAAACACGGACTGTCAACATCGGCCGTCGGCAGGCCGCCGAGTAGTCCGGACAGGGTGTTTCGCCCGATGGTCTCGGCGACATCGCCGCTCGCGTTGGTCTGGTTGGACATCCCGTGCATGTCAGCCCGCGCGCCGCCGCCGCGCCGCGGACGGCTCCGGAGGCGGGGACTTCGGCTGCGGCGCCGGCACGATCCAACCGTGCAGCTTCAGGTAGCGCGCGGCGCTCTCGGCAAGCTCGATGGTGTCGCCTCTGCGGACCACCCGCTTGCCGTAGCGGAACTGCCGTTTCGCCAGATACGTCATGCACGCCAGCGGCCGGACGATGCGACCGCACGCAGCGTCTGGTGGAATCTGTAGTGGAACCCGAGGGTGACCCGTCTATTGCGACTCGTCGCCCCCGGCGGACTCAGCGGCCGCCGCGCGGGCCGCGGCCAGATCCTCGTACTCGGCATCTTCGAGATAGGTGATGCCGATCCACGCGTGCGACATCTCGTCGACGCCCCGCGCGCCGAACACCACCCACTGATCCGGGTCGGGATTGATGCGGTTGGCGGCCGTGTTGTCCCACTTCGCGCGCAGCATCACGACCGAGCCTTTCGGCAGTAGCGGCTGTGCGTCGTCGTCGTAGACGTAGGCGATCTGCCAGTTGTGGTCGTAGCGGTTGACGCTGCTGAGCAGCTCGCGGCGGCCGTCCGGATAGAGCACCGCCATCGACATCTCGGTCCCCCGCATGTGCATGTGGGGCCGGAAGCTCTGGATCAGCGCCGGCTGCTCCATGACGTACTGGTCCTCGAGCACGAGGTGCCCGTGCGGCGGGATGAGAATGTCGCTGGCCCGCAGCCGCTCGCGATGGGTGCCGTCGACGTAGAACTGCCGCTCGCCGGCGGTCACCTTGTCCGGCTCCTCGCCCTCGGGATAGAGCCACACGCCGACGTCGGCCACCTCCGTCACCTCCTCGCCCATCGGGAAGTAGTGGAGGCTGAAGTTGACCGTCCCCGAGCCCGGCGGCAGCAGCTTGCCGACGCCCTCGGGCAGCACGTCGTAGCGCTTGCCGATGCCCATGCCGACCAGATGCGTCCGCGGCGGGTCTTCGCCCTCGGCAGCCGCCGTCCGCAGTGTCGCGTGCCCGTGGTGAGTGACCTTGATGCCCAGCGGGTAGGACGGCTTGAACTCGGCCGCTCGAATGTAGCGGGGCACGTCGAAGCCCTCGAACTCGATCCGCGGCGACCACCACTGGTCCTGCCCGTTGGCCACCAAGTGATACGGCGTCGACTGCACGATGAGATCGGGCGGCCGGCCGAGGATCGCCTCCACCTCCCAGGCGTCGGCGCGGGGGAACTCCAGCGGCGGGGGCAGATCGGCCGGGTCGCCCTGCGGCGCGCCCGCGTCCACCCACCGCACGATGGTGTCGATCTCGTCCTCGGTCAGCGAGATGTCGTTCTTGTAGTCCTGAATGCCCACCGTCGTGTCGAGGTGCCAGGGGGGCATGAGGCGCCGTTCCACCCGGTCCCGGATGCTGCGCGCCCAGGGACGCGCCTCGCGGTAGGTGAGCAGCGACATCGGCGCGATGCCGGTCGGCTGGTGGCACTGCTGACACGAGCGCTGCAGGATCGGTGCGACGTCCCGGCTGAACGTGGGCGCCGTGTCGGCCGCCGCCGCCGCGCCTGCCGCGCCGGACTGCGCCAGGACCGGACCCGCACCCGCCAGCAGCAACGTCACCGCCAGCCCGATGCTGGCCGCCACGAGCAGCCTACCCCCACCGAACCGGTCCACCTTGGCCATGATCTTCTCCCCCGGCCGGCCGGCGTTGTCTCGCCGGACAACCCAACTCTCTACAGAACCCCGCGCCGTTCCAGGCGGTCGCGTCCAATCGCCGACAGGCCGCAGACAACCGCGAAGGACACCCCCCAACCGCTGCCGAGGAACTCGTGCGCCAGCGCCGCCATGACGCTGGCCAGAGCCAGCACACCCGCGCACCACCCAAGGCGACGCCCTCGCCGGTGCGGTTCGCCCTTCAGGATCCACCAGGTCCCGGTTGCATAGACCATCGCCAGCAGGAATCCCACCATCACGGCGAGTTCGTGTTCCGCCGTCACAGGTCTCCAATCGACGCTCACGGAGCCACCGTCACCGGCACGAAGCCGTTGGTCCAGCAACACTGGAACTCGAACTCCCGAATCACGTTGAACGTGAGCAAGCGCAGCAGATACTCGCCCGGCGCGGAGAAGGTCACCGTGGTGGCCACCTCCGCCCCGCCCTCCTGCGCCCAGGCGTCCGGCTCGACGACGGCGATCCGCTCGGCGAACGTCACGTCGCCCGGTCCCTGGTGCTTGAACCACTTGATGTTGATCGGACGCTCGTCGTCGACGGCCTCGGCGTCGCGGGCCACCCACGCGCCGAGATCGAGCGGCACGCCTACCTTTGCCTGCCGCGCCGCGCCGGTGATCCCGCGTGGTCCACGCCCGACCGGTCCGTCCGGCGCCCAGCGCAGCAGCGGCGAGACGCTCGACCGTCCCGGAAACTCCCACCCGGCCAGCTCGTAGGCAGGGCTGGTCAGCCGCCCCGGCACCGAGAGCGTCTGGCCGCGCACGTGCAGCGTCCAGACCACGTCGCGGCTGCCGAAGTCGGCCGGCACCGTCACGGTGAAGGCGCCCCAGTGGCGCCGGTCGCTCTCGGGCACCGGCTCGAACACCGTCGGCTGGCGCCCGTCGAACTCGGCCGGCTCGATGAAGTTGTCGGACCCCAGCGGGATCTCCAGCGTCTCCTCGGTGTTCACGTTGAAGTAGCCGAACGACAGCTCGAAGGTGCCGTCGGGGTTCCGGTACCACCCCTCGAAGATCGGCACCGCGGGACCGCCCGACGGCCGGAACAACTGGAGCTCGAACTGCGTCTCTCCCGGGTTGGCCACGCGCCGCTCCGACGCCCGCTGCGCCCCAAGCTCCGTCGTGCAAAACGTTACGGTCGCCACGAGGGCTACCACGAACGGGATGGTCCGTCGCATCGCTTTCGCCGGACGACACCTCCGGCCCGGAGACGTCGCCGCTACACAGAAACTCGACCCCTGTTTCATCCTTCTGGGTGCCCACCCCCGGCGGGAATGGGCAACTAGTCCGAGTGAATGCCCGGGCTCGTCACGTGCGTGACGAGCAGTGCCTGCAGGGCCTGGACCTGGCCGGCCAGCCGGTCGACCTTGCTGTTGACAATCATTACGCCGATCGCGCTGATGAACGAGACCAGGAGCGTGAGCACCTGCAGAACGGTCGAGAGGGTTGTGCTGCGCTCCACGTCTCGACTCTATCATCATCTCGCCAGTCCGACGCGCACCCTCGACTGTCCCGGGACTCCGGGTTCGGCGGGCGTCGCTCTCTCTCTCTCCGACCTCGCGCTCTGCCTACCTCGACTCAGACAGGTCGCTCAGCTTCCACAGGTGCGAGCGCGTCCGAATGAACAGGTTCCCGCGGACGATGGCCGGGGTCGACATGGCCACCTCTTCCAGCGCGTTGGTGGCGACCAGCCGGAAGCGGTCGTTGCTGTCGAGCACGTAGGTGTCGCCGTCCTCGCTCAGCAGGAAGACCATCCCGTTGTAGGCCCACGGCGACGACGTGAACCCGGTCGCCCCGCGCGCGATGCGGCGGCGCACCTCCTGCGTCTGGATCTGCTGCTCGGTGAAGTACAGCTCCTCGCCCGTGTGGGCGTCGTGGACGGTGAAGAACCCGCGGTCGAGCAGCGTGATGTAGTGGTCGCCGTAGACCAGCGGGGTCGGGTGGTACGGCCCGGCGGCATCCTGGTACCAGGCCACCCAGTCACTGCTGGTCGCCCCGTCGGGCAGGGTGATGTCGCCCTCGCCGCCCGGACGGATGGCGTAGACCGGCCGGACCGCGTCGCCGACGTAGCCGGACATGACGTAGAGCATGCCGTGGGCGGCGAACGGCTGCGGTATCGAGATGGAGTTCATGCCGCGGAAGCTCCACAGCTCGCGGCCGTCGAGGTCGTACGAGCGCACCAGGTCGCTGCCCGTGGTCACGAGCTCCGTGCGGCCCTCGTGCTCCCAGACGAAGGGCGTCGACCAGTTGGTCCCCTCGTCGCGGTCGTCCCGCCAGCGCTCCACGCCGGTCGCGGCGTCGAGCGCCACCAGGAACGACTGCTCGTCGTTGTCGTTGACGACGTAGAGCGTCCCGTCGTGCAGCACCGGCGAGGCCGCCGGCCCCCACCCGAGACGCGTGTCCGCCGCCTCGAAGCGCCGCTCCCAGACGATGGCGCCCTCCATGTCGAGGGCGTAGACGCCGACGTTGCCGAAGTAGGCGTAGACCCGCTCGCCGTCGGTCACCGGCGTCGACGAGGCGTAGGTGTTCTTCAGGTGGCGGTCGAAGTCGGGCCGGCCGGTGTGCACCTCGGACGTCCAGAGGACGTCGCCGCTCTCGAAATCGATGGCCTGCACCAGCCAGTGATGGACGGCCACCGAGCGCTCCAGCAGGTCGCCCGGCTCCGGGTCGCGGAACCGCCCGCCGGAGGGCATCGGCTGCGGCGAGCCGTAGGGGAAGTAGAGCCCCATGCGCGGCTCCTCCTCCTCGCCCTCGCTGATGACGGTGGTCAGGAAGATACGGTCGCCCCAGACCACCGGCGACGACCAGCCGAGCCCGGGGATCGGCGTCTTCCAGACGACGTTCTCCGTCGTGCTCCACGTGAGCGGCAGACGCGGATCGTCCTCAGCCGTCGACATGGCGTCGGCGCCCCGGAAGGCGGGCCAGTTCTCGGACGCCGTGGCCGGCGGCGCGGCAGCGACGAAAGCGAGCAGGACGGCGGCGAAGGCGGCGGCGGCGGAACGGAATCGTGCGTGGCGCATCGGATCTCCCTTTGGATGTCGGCGTTGCCGCCGCGATTATACGCAAGGTCGGGGCCGTACCCGCCCGCTACGGGCCGCCGGTTCCACGAAGCAATGCGCGGCCGGATTCCTCAAAGTGCCGGTCGAGTCCCAGCACATCCTCGATTGCGTGCTGGCGCATGAACTCCAGGCTCACACAGTCGACGAGACTGAGGCGACGGCGATTCTCTCTCGACAGGCGTCGCATGCCGCGTCGATGCAGCTCGTCCGACACCCACTCGACGGACAGCAACGGGAACACGTGGTCGTCGAAATCACGCACGGCTTCCAATCCGACGCGGTGCTGCAACAGGGCGAGCGTCTCGACGACGACATACGACGTCGTCCGGAGCGGACGCTGCTGAGCGACAAGGCCGCGGAACGCGCGCACCATGTCGGCATGGCCATCTTCAGAGCCGACGAGCAGAGCGTACAGGCCGGAGGTGTCGGCGAACACGCTCACGAGCGGTACGCTTCGTCCAGGTACCGATCGTGGTCCCGAGCCACGCGGGTCTCGCCGCTCGAGTCGCGGTACTTTCCGCAGACGGCGAGCGCCGCACGAATTCGTTCATCGCGCGTCGGCAGCGTTTCGTCATGGTCGAGCTGCGCATCGACGCAGCGCCGAACCGCTTCCGCCAGCGAAATACCGAGACGCGCGGCGTAGCGGGTCAATCGCCGATGTTGAGCTTCGGTTACCTGTATCTGTGTACGCACCATGATGTATGGAAGATTACATCACTCTGGTACGGCGAACTGAGCACCTGGGAGGCCTCTTCCAAACGACCGGGATGCGGCCAGGAAAAACAGGACTCATGCATGCGCTGCCCGTCGGAATCCCCACCCATGCGATGTACTGTACCGATCGATGCCCGCGACCGCTGCAGCCATCCGTCCGTTCACCTCCCGCGCCGACTACGACGCCTGCGTGCGGCTGCAGCGCGAGACCTGGGGCGAGGACTTCGTGGACGTCGCCTCGGCCACGATCCTGATGGTGTCCCAGCGGGTCGGCGGCGTGTCGGCGGGGGCGTTCGACGCGGACGGCCGCCTGCTCGGCTTCGTCTTCGGCATCAGCGGCATACGCGACGGCGAGCTCGTACACTGGTCCGACATGCTTGCGGTGCGGCCCGAGGCGCGCGGGACGGGGCTCGGCAAGCGGCTCAAGAACTTCCAGCGCGAGCAGCTTCTCGAGCGCGGCATCCGTCGCATGCTCTGGACGTACGATCCGCTCGTGGCCCGCAACGCCAACCTGAACCTCAACAGCCTCGGGGCTCTGCCGGTGGAGTACGTCGTCAACATGTACGGCGACACGCGCAGCGCACTCCATGCCGGACTCGACACCGACCGTTTCATCGTCGAGTGGCGGCTCGACCGGCAGGTGCCGGCCAGGACCGAACCCGAGGCGGGAAACGGGCCGCCTGGAAGCGCGCCGGGGCTGGAAGGACCGCGAACCGCACCGATCGTAGACGCGGAATGGCTCCGCCGGGAGCGCCCGCTACCGACCGGCCCGCAGGTCCGCGTGGCCGCGCCGGCCGACATCGACGGCCTGAAGGCGACCGACCCGGCGTGCGCCCGGGTGTGGCAGCAGGTCCAGCGCCGCGCGTTCACCTGGTACCTGGCCAACGGGTACCGCGTGTCCGGCTTCGAGCACCGCCGGGCGCCCGGCGACTCGCACTACCTGGTGACCAGGGCGCCGGCATCCGCGGGTGAATCACCAGGCTCACCCGCAACGGACGACCGATGAGCCTACGCCTGTCGCGCATCACGCTGCGGGAGATCCGGATGACGCTGCGCGAGCCGTTCGAGATCTCGTCCGGCCGCACGACCGGCCGCCGGATTCTGCTGCTGGAGCTGGAAGACGTCGACGGCACGACTACCTGGAGCGAGTGCGTCGCCGGGGAGCGGCCGAACTTCTCGGCCGAGACCATCGACACGGCGTGGCTGGCGCTGACCGAGTGGATCGCCCCGCGCGTGCTCGGCGCCGGCATCGGCCACCCCGACGCTGTCGACGGCATGCTCCGGCGCAGCTTCCGCGGCCACCCGATGGCGAAGGCGGCGGTCGAGATGGGCGCCTGGGCGCTGTGGGCCGAGCGGGAAGGCAAGAGCCTGTCGCGACTGCTCGGCGGCACGCGCCGCACGATCGCCACCGGCATCTCCATCGGCATCCAGGACAGCCCGCGGGCGCTGGTCGACAAGGCGCGCGAATCGCTGGCGCTCGGGTACCGCAAGATCAAGATGAAGATCCGGCCCGGGGCCGACATCGAATACATCGGGGCGGTGCGCGAGGCGCTCGGTCCGGACGCGCCGCTGATGGCCGACGCCAACAGCGCCTACACGCTCGGCCACACGGAGCACCTTGCGGATCTGGACGCCTACCGGCTGCTCATGATCGAGCAGCCGCTCGCGCAGGACGACCTCCGCCGGCACGCACAGTTGCAGGACCGGCTCGAGACGCCCATCTGCCTCGACGAATCCATTTCGCATGCCGCCGCCGCCGAGGACATGCTGGCCCTGGGCGCCGGCCGTATCGTGAACATCAAGCCGGGCCGGGTGGGAGGCTTCACCCAGGCCCGGGCAATCCACGACGTGTGCCAGCACCACGCGGTGCCGGTCTGGTGCGGCGGGATGCTCGAGAGCGGCATCGGCCGCGCCTGCAACGTCGCGCTGGCGTCGCTGCCCAACTTCACGCTGCCCGGCGACGTCAGCCCGAGCGCCCGCTACTGGACCGAGGACGTCGTGACGCCGGAATGGACGATGGATTCGGCGGGGATGGTGACGGTGCCGGCCGACCGGCCGGGCCTCGGCGTCAAGGTGGACGTCGACCGGGTAGACGACCTGACGGTACGGACGCGGACGCTCACCGCGTCCTAGCCGGGCAATCGGAGCCGCAGGCGACGATTGTCGGGCGAGTTGTGGGGACATGATGGCGCGCACACAGATACAGGTCGCCGTGTTGACGCTGGCCGCCGGCGTGCTGGCGCCAGCGCCGGCAGTTCCGCAGGAGCCGGCCGCAGCCGAGCGCGAGGCCTTCGCCCTGGTCGCGCGCGCCGGAGAAGCCATCGAGCGTGCTTCTGAAAAGAACGCGCTGTGGCGAGCGGCCGAAAGGGCGGCAACCGCCGCCGGGCACGCCGCCAGCGCCTTGACCGCAGCCGATCGCGAGCGCGATGCGGCCCTGGCCGCGTACCGCGCCGCCTATCGCGAAGCGCTGGCGGGCGCGGTCACCTGCGACAACGGCTTCCCGTGCACCAACGGCCGGATCGATCCGTTCGACGGCTTCGCCGCCGCGTTCGCCGCGCATTTCGAGCTCCTCGCCGCGGTGTCGGCCGCCAACGCCGCCTATGTCGACGCGGTTGGCGTTGCGGGCGCCGGCGAGGCCCGCGCCCGGGCGGCCCGCATCCGGGGGCTGGCCGCCCGGATGCGCGGCCTGGGAGCCATCGACGACCCCCGCAGGTGGAACGCGCTGGTCGCCGGCGCCGGCGCCGAGATTGCCGCGGGCAACCTCCTCCACAGGCGTGCGACCGAGGCGCGCCATGCCGCGGACCTGGCCCTCGTCGATGACGTGACCCGGGTGGTGGAAGCACTCCATCTGGCCGGGAGCCGCATCGCGCAGCTCTCCCGGCCGGCGACCGGCGGCCCCGCCGCGGACGCCGGGACCGCATCGGCCGCCGGCGCGCGCGACGCGGCCGGCACGGCCAGCGACGCCGTGTTGCGTGCGGCGCTCGATACCGCGCAGGCCGCCATGGAGTCGTTACGCTCCCGCATCGTGGCGGCGGCAACGTCGGTTCCCGACGTGCGCCCCACGCGGACCGCGGAAACCGGCGTGGCGGGCGCTTCCGAAGAACGCGCTCCGGCCGGCAACCTCGCTCCCGACCGTTCCGCGGAAACTGCGCGGCCCAGCGACGACGGCGCCCCCGGCAACGACGGCGCCCCCGTTGCCGGCACTGCGGCCGCGGAGCCCGAACCGGCCGACGACTTCGCCGGTTGGGTGCGCGCTCTGACCGCGGCGGCCCGCGCGGCGGAGCAGGCCGCCGCGGATGCCGAGGCCGCGGCGGGCGGCGCGGGAAGCGCACGCGCGCGCGCCGGGTCGTGCAGCGACGCGATAGCGCGCGTGACCGCGGCGGCAAGCCGCGTCACGAGCCTCACCGTCGGCGACGACCGGCCCCCATACGTGCCCTCCCGCACCGGGCGGGAGACCTACAGCGACCTCTTCCATCTGCTGGATGCCGCGCAGCGCCGCGCGCGGGCCGCCTGCGGCTCCATCGAACGCCGATCGCACTCGCGGCGCCAGGAGCAGGGGTAGTTCACCGTGGCGGAATGGAAACGCAGAACTGTCGACCTGCCCGACGATCACGGCTGGACGGCCAAGCCCGGCAACAGCATCTTCGTGGCGAACCGGGGAGCCGTGCTCTTCGAGTACCCGTCCGGCTGGGTGATCAAGCCCGACGGGAATTCCATCTGCCTCTACGACCGCGAGGCGCCCGACGACAACATGCGCCTCCAGGTCTCGGTGTTTCAAACGGGTTCCGACCGGTCGATCGTCGACTGGAGCGCCATGCCCCCGCTCGCCAGCATCATGCAGCATATCGTGCTGGCCGACGACCCGCGGCAGTGTACGCGGAAAGGACCGTTGTTCGGCGCCTCCCGCCGCAATCTGGAGTACCTGTGGTTGGAGATGGACTTCATGGACCCGGCGGGGAAGCGCAAGGCGCATTCCAGGGCCTGCCTCGCCCGCGGCGGGAACGTCCAGGCGTTCATCACGATGGAGTACTGGCCCGAAGACCGCGGGGTTGCCGATCGGGTCTGGAGCAACATGCTGGAGTCGCTGAAGCTGGCCGACTACCTGTACGACGACCACCCGCATTAGGCGCACGACTCGCAAGTCGGCCGAAACGGCCATTCCGTGTTCATCGAGTCGACGTCGCCTCCACGGGGCGCGCGTCGGTAGAATGCGTCGGTTCAACGCTTGCCGATGAGCACCACGCGAGCCGACCGCACCGCCATCCGCCGCACCGCGCTGTCCCGCCCCGTGGGCCTCGCGCTCGACGACGGCCTCATCCATCAGGAACGCACGTTCTTCGACTACGGCTGCGGTCGGGGCGACGATCTGCTGCATCTGCACAAGATGGGGATTCCGGTGTCCGGCTGGGACCCCGCCTTCTTCCCCGACGAAGATCGGACGCCGGCCGACATCGTGAATCTCGGCTATGTCGTCAACGTCATCGAGGATCCGGACGAGCGCATCGTCGTCCTCGCCGCGGCGTGGGAGCTCGCCCGGAAGGTCCTCATCGTCGCCGCCCGCCTCGACTGGGAGGCCACCGACGCCGCCGTCGACTTCCAGGGCGACGGGATCGTGACGGGGAAGCGCACCTTCCAGAAGTTCTTCACGCAGGAAGAGCTCCGCCAGTGGATCGAGCAGGCGCTCGACCGACAGCCGGTCGCCGCGGCTCCCGGCGTCTTCTACGTGTTCCGCGACGAGGCCGACGCCCAGTCGTTCGCCGTGAACCGGGTCTCCAGACAGCGCCGCGTCCCCGGCATCGAGAAATCCCAGGCACTCGTCGCCGACCACAAGGAGCTGATCGAGCCGCTCATGGCGTTCGTGACCGAACGCGGGCGCCTCCCCGTGGACGGCGAACTGCCGGAAGCACCGCAACTGACGGCGGTATTCGGCAGCGTAGCCCGCGCGTTCTCGCTCCTCCGCCGGGTCACCAGCGCCGATCGCTGGGACCGCATTCGCCAGGAACGGCGATCCGACGTCCTCGTGTACCTCGCCCTGGCGGCGTTCCCGAAGCGACCCCGGTTCGGCGCGCTGCCGGACGACCTGCGGCACGACATCCGCGCCTTCTTCGGGTCGTACAGGTCCGGCTGCGCAGAAGCAGACGCCCTCCTCTTCTCCGCCGGCGACCCGGATGCCGTGGATCGCGCGTGCCGCGACGCCACCGTCGGCAAGCTGCTGCCCGACGCCCTCTACGTCCACCACACCGCGGTCGAACACCTGCCGCCGGTGTTGCGGGTCTACGAAGGTTGCGGCCGGCAACTCGCGGGCGCCGTCGAAGGGCTCACCCTCGTCAAGCTCTTTCGGCGACGCGCCCGCGTGTCGTACCTGGCCTACGAGGACTTCGACCGCGTGGCGCACCCGGCACTGCGGAGCGCTATCGTCGCGGATCTGAAGCGGCTCGACCTCCACTTCCGCGACTACACGCGCTCTGCGAATCCGCCGGTGCTGCACCGCAAGGAGCTGTTCGTCGCCGACGACTACCCTGCGCGGCAGCGCTTCGCGCGTCTGACCGTGCGCGAGGAGAGGCTGGGACTGCTCGACCTAACGAGCACCATCGGCACGCGCGACGGGTGGCACGCCGTGCTCGCCGAGCACCGGGTGTCCGTCCGCGGACACCGCGTGCTGCGCGCCCCGTGACATCCCTCCGATCCACGCCCATATCGGCGGATGACCAGGGGTGATTCGACCAGCGTGTCGTTGGAGACGATGTAGATCGGGCGCCGCGGTTCGCCGGCCGGGACGGCGGCGGCGATCTCCCATGCCAACTGGAGCAGGAGCGTGGAGTCCTTCCCCCCCCGGCGAGTAGGCGACGATCCAGGGATCCGTGTGGTCCCTCGTGAACTCCGCGTGCATCGTCTCGCGGACAGCGGCGAGACGGGCCGGCACAGCGCTGCTGCTGGTCGTGCGACGCGAACGCCTCCTTCCGGGCGATCCGGTGCCCGGCGATCGGAGTCGCAAGCTCCGTGCCATGCGGATGAGAGCGACCGCAGCTCGGCGACCGCGTCCCGGATGCGCTCCGCGGCGTAGTCGATCTGCGTCGCGGTCGTGAACCGGCCGAAGCTGAAACGCAGCGAACCGTGGGCCGAATCGTCGTCCAGACCGAGCGCGCGCAGCACGTACGACGGCTCGACCCGCGCCGACATGCCAGGCCGAACCGGTCGAGAAGGCGACGTCCGGGAGCGCCACCATCAGCGATTCGCTCTCCACGCTGGCGAAACGCAGGTTGACGATCCCGGGGACGCAATGCGTGCGGTCGCCGTTGACGGCAAGCTGTTCGATGTCCTGCAGGTGGTCAAGGAAACGTCTCTCCAGGTTGCGGGTGTGGGCGGTGTCCTGGTCCCGTCTTTTCGCGATCAGGCTCGCCGCTAGAGAGCGCCGATGCCCTTGGGGGCCGTACATCTTGTGTCCGCTGAGCGACACGAAGTCGGCATGCTGGCGCCGCACGTCCAGGGGAATCCGGGCGACGCTCTGCGCGGCGTCCACGTGGAACGGAATCCCGCGATCACGGGCCAGCCGGCCGATCGACTCGATGTCGGTGATCGTCCCCCCGATCTCGTTGTTGACGTGCATCAACGACAGGAGGACCGTGTCGTCGCGCAGCGCCGCCTCCACGAGCGCCGGCGTGATCAGACCGTCAGGTCGCGGCACGATACGAGTGACCTCGAACCCGTGTTCTTCGAGATGGCGGCAGGAATCGAGAACGGCCTTGTGCTCGATGGCCGAGGTCACGGCGTGGGCGCCCCGGTCGGCATAGGCGGCGACGGGTGCACGACATCATTGTGAGATGAGCGTCAGGCGGCATTTGCGGCTCGTCGCTTCCAGAAGTCCTCGAAGCGTCCGCTGAGGATGCAGCAGCGCAGGGCGATGATGGTATTGGCGCCGGCGACGGTCCAGCGCATGCCGGCGCGCTTGAGCCGGTCGCCGATCTGCTTGCATCCGGCCTCGACGACGCCCGACGAGACGCACAGGCCCTTGGCGCGGAACTGCGGATAGCGCATCCGGTGGCGGTTCCCGAACAGGTAGTGAATGCACTTTCGCGCTTCGGGCGTGGTCTCGACATGGATGCGCAGCACTGCGACGACGCCGCGGAGCCGGCCGGCGTCCAGCTCGGCACGGCGGTCGCCGGCCCACCGGTCGGCCGGGTCCTCCCGACGACATGGGATGGCCTTGGCGACGTCGCACAGTGCCATCCACTGCGCGGCGATGTCGAGGGCCTGGTGACGGACTGCCTGTTCGAGAGCCTCGAAGGCCGCCACGCCGGCGCGCCCGGGGGCGGCGGCCGACGTAGCACGCCGTGCTGCTTTTCTCGAAGATTTCCTTGACAACTTCCTGACGGCAGGTCGTTGGCGGTCCGGAATGACCGCCAGAGCAGCTCTCAAACCGACACATCGACACGCTGCAGTCCGTATCCGGGGAAGGTGACCCCAAACCGCCACCCCGCCCTGGAAAGACGCGCACAGATGCTCTCAAGCTATTGGAAAACAAGGGTTTACAATAGATCCATGAGTGTCGCGTCAGAGCATAGCTGCCCGGTTCGCCGCGGAGACGATCCCACGACGGCAACGGTTGGCGGCGAGGCCACCGTCATCGACATGCCGGCGCCGGCCATCGCGCCGACGGCCACAACGACCACTCCGGCATCCATCGCGGAACACCGCGCGGCGGTGCTCCGGCGCCGCGACGAGGCCGAGCGCCT
>JGIcombinedJ30088_10003735_pt1 | contig 13956 bp, 17 predicted proteins | sample PinacodermPK_FD_30088 | JGI IMG/M metagenome (IMG submission 30088)
GTTTCTTTAAGGACTATAGTTAATCTGACTGCTGGTGAAGTGAGACAAGAAGGCAATCGGACGCCAATGCTTCCAGCAGGATCGGGGAAAGATAAATGGTGTAAATGTTCTGCTCGGCAAGGGCAATGACCCGTCCCGGCACACTCTCCCGAAACAGAAAGGCACTCACCAAAACGGAGGTGTCAACGACGGCGCTCTTTGGCATACTTCCGGCGCTCTTGGTTCACGACGTCCAAAATCTCCGCTTCTTGAGCCGCCGACGGTTCTCGAGCGTGGACATTAACGGGCCGCAGCAAAACACCGCCTTTGGTGAACTGGGGTGCCAAATAGTCTCCTTCTCCCAGATTCATAGCTTCCCGCACCTCACGGGGCAGCGTAATCTGCCCGGCCCGCCGGACCCTCACCAGATCCAATCCGCCTTTCCCGGATAAGCTGTCTTTACTTATTCCCATATCCAACACCTAGTTTAGGATTTTCTGATTTTCGTATTTTATTATGCCCTAATCGGAACGATAAAACAAATTCAGATGCCGGCTGGGCCGCTTGAAGCGGTTTCGGAAGATCTCCTCACCCCAGCCCTCTCCCTCAAGGGGAGAGGGTGTAAAGAGGGACATCAGCCGACGGGGTTGTCCTGGAAGCGGTCGATGTGTTCGCAGAGCATTTCCGCAACCTTGTCCAAGTCGAAGGGCCAGGCGTAGGTCAGGGTTACGTCGGGATATTTCTGACGCAGTTCGGCCATTTCCTCGGGAATTTCATATTCCGAGTGCGAGCCTCCCGGGGTGAACATGGTGGAGACGACGGTAATGTCGTTGGCTCCGTCGGCGATCTGTTGTTCAATGGCTTCGCCGAGCGTGGGCGTGCAAAACTCGTTATAGGCCGTGGAGAACCGTGCTCCGTCCAGGAGAGGTTTGAGCCGGGCGGCCAACAATTCCAGTCCGGCCTGATAGGGTTCGTTTTCCGGGGTTCGGGGCCACTGCCGGATTTTTTGGTCGAGGTCGTATTCCTCCTGGGACATCGGAACGCCCGCGGCACGTCGTTGGGCTTCCAGCCGTTTGAGTTTCGTGACCAGTTCTCCCGGGTAGTCTTTGGGAATGCCTCCATGCCCGACGAGCACCACACCTTTTGTTGAATCACTCATGGGTACCTCTCTTTTTTCTACCTCCCCTTTGCCCCTCCTTACAAAGGAGGGGAAGAGAGAAGACCCCCCTCACCCCGGCCCCCCGATTAAAAATGTCGGGGGCTTTGCCTCATTTCAGACCAGGGGCGAGGGAGTTGTGGAACGGAAACGGGGCGTCGATTCCTTCACGTGTTTCATCTCTCCAATATACCGCATTCCTTGTTGTCATTGTAGGGGACAGCCGGAGCCTGCCCTGAGCGAAGCCGAAGGGTGCCGTCCCGAATGATCTAGACATGGTTTCGCAACATGAGTTCCTTGGGATGAGGTGCAAGATACACCTGGTCCTTCAGGTACGGAATGTCCAGCACCCGGACGTAGTGCCTGATCAAGGTGACGGGGACGCTCAGCGGGACAAACCCTAGCTGATAATCGCCNANCACCGCGTGGAGTTCGNCCCGCACCGCGGAGCTGAGGGCGTCCTTGAAATGTCCGGCCAGGTGTTGGAGCACGTTCACATGTTTACGAATGGTGGTCTTGACGGCCAGGGTCTCCATAAACAGGTGGCCGTAGGTCCTGGCCAACTCCCGGGCGGAATACTGTTTGACATCAGCGACCAATCGACCAAGCTCCCGGTAATGGCGCTGGCTGTGGGCCAACAGCAGGTANTTGTGGGCCGTATGAAACGCCACCAGCCGNCCACGGGTGAGGTGTGCGGTGAGNCCTTGCCACCGGTANTAGCCGAACACGCGTTCGATAAAGTTTTCCCGAAGGCCCTGGTCCNGGAGTCGTCCTTCTTCCTCGATGGGAATCAAGGGAAACGCGCGTTGGAACGCATCGGCAAACAGTCCCTTCCCTGTTCCCANGAGATTGCCGTCGCGGGCATACACGCGAACGCGCCGGGTCCCGCAACTGGGGGAATCTTTTTTGAACACGTATCCGGACAGGTTCAACGTGTGCAAGTCGCGCAATCGTTGTTTGGCGTAACGGCGCATCCGGTCAGTGTAATCGTGATGAGAACGAACGGCCATCAATCGCGGTTCAGCCACGTCATCGACCAAACGCATGGATTCTCTCGGCGTGCCGAATCCGGCTTCCACTTCGGGACACACCGGCACCCACTCCACGTGTTGCCCGAGCACGTCAACCAGAAACGGATTCCGCTTATGGCCACCGTCGTACCGGACGGGTTCACCCAACAGGCAGCGGCTGATCCCCACACGCACGGGAAGATCCGACGCGGGGAGTCGTTCGGCCGAAAGCGGTGGCTTGGGCGTGACGAGGGACGGCATCAAGGGTTCCTCAGATCCGTTGTTCTTCTTCGGTCAACTGCGCCTCGCTGGCGCGGATGATTTTCACTTCCTTCACGTCGGAAAAGGTTTTGACGAGGAGCGTGACGGACGTCCCGATCTCGCCCCGAATCATGGACACGACCTCCCGGTACGTCTTGCCTTTGACGGACTGCCCGTCCACGGCCAGAATTTCCTGCCCGTGTGCGAGTCCCGCCTTCACGGCCGGTCCCAGTGGATGGGTCGCCCGGATAAACAAACCCGCGGGATCGCCGATGCGTTCGGCCGTAAGGTGCAGTGCGACTCCGACGATGCCGGGCGGGGGCAGCATGGGGTCCGACAAGTCACCGTGGGGATTGCCTTGTGGGGGAAGTCCTTGCTGCGCATGACCGTGTATCGGGATCATCAACAGGAGAGCAAACAAGGCGGCAAGCAGAATGCGGCCCTGGCAGGTTTCTTGAAGTGATAACGTCGTGGCTGGTGGTGGCATCTGTATCCTCCTTCTTGGTCAGATCAATCCGATCAAGCACAATCCCAGTATGAGCGCCACGCCGTTGAGTTGAACCGCGCGGCGATGCAGGGCATCCCGATCCTTGCGAACCGGGACAACGTTCGCCCCGTCTTGGCCGGCGTCCTTGAGTTGGTCACTCAACGCATTGATGCGTGGGGTTAATGGAGAGCGGCAGTAAGTCTCGATGGCCAGCACGCCGAGCCAGAGCGTCGCGGCGATCAAGGCCCACGGGCCGAACCCGTTGAGCAGGCCGAGACCCGTGACACTCGCCCACCCCACGGTGGCCGCGATCATGCCCAATGCGTAGTAGCGAGGAATGAGCAGGCGCACCAGGCGGGCAAAGGCGTCCGCGTTCAGGGTTTGGACGAACACCGGCGCGGCCACAAACGACATAAAGACGACCTTTCCGACCAGCACGGCGACCGCCAGCAGATAGAGATAGGTGAGAATTTCGACGATCATGTTATGAGGCACGCAGGCCCAGGCCCCGTCGAGCCTCGGTCGGAGCGGCGGTGAAATCGGGTAATTGGCTCATCGGCACCCTTTCACTATACCGCACGACGTTCCGCTCATCCACTACCATGACCGCACGTTCAGTTTGTCATCCCTGTAAATGTTCACTCATTCGCTGACAATTTCCGCCCCGCTTTTTCCCCTCCTTTGTAAGGAGGGGCGAGGGGAGGTAGAGGCATTTGCAGTCACCCGGCGTTCGGACTCTACCCCACCTGACCTCCCCTTACAAAGGGGAGGAAAACGACGGTTCTACCCCACCCGTATTCCCTCTTCGGAAATGCGCCCCCTTACAAAGGTGAGGGAAAGAACACGGCGACAGATTTTGATGTTTTCATACCCACATCGCCTACGAATGCTTTCCCAGGATCGCGGACAAGGCCGATTCCAGGTCCGGATATGTGAAGGCAAATCCCAACTGTCGCGCCCTGAAAGGATTCACCAATTGACCGCGAGTCAGGAGCGTCGACAGTTCACCCAGTCCGAGTTGAAGAGCCCACGCCGGAACGGGGAGCCAGGACGGTCTGCCCAAGGCTCGCCCCAGTTGACGGCAAAATTCCTTCATCGTGACCGGATGGGGGGAAGCCGCGTTGATCGCGCCGTTGAAAGAAGGCTGCCTGAGAATGGCCGCGATAAGCCGCCCCAGATCCTCGACGTGGATCCAACTCACGGGTTGCGTGCCCTGGCCGACGGGACCTCCCAGAAAGAGTTTGAAGGGAAGCAGCATTTTTTGCATGGCACCGCCGTCTTTCCCCAACACCATGCTGATTCGCAGACATACCGTCCGGATGCCGTAGGCCGCCGCCCGGAAGGCTTCGCGTTCCCATTCTACGCACAGGTCGGCCAAGAATCCGGTTCCGGGCCCCTGCATTTCATCGACGGCGTCAGCGGTCTCGAGTCCATAGAACCCGATACCCGACGCGTTGATGAGGATTTTTGGTCGAACGGGTGCGACGAGATGGGATAAGGCCGTCACGAGCATCCGCGTGGTCTCGATCCGGCTGACACGAAGCACGGCTTTGCGCGCCGGCGTCCACCGGCGTTCGGCAATAGACGCGCCCGCAAGGTTGATGACCGCGTCCTGTCCCTGAAAAGGGTTTCCCGAGGTCTGCCCATTCAACGGATTCCATTTTCGAACGTGAACGTCGCCCCCGACAACGGCAGAGGTCGCGCGTGGGCTACGGGTCAGAATGGTCACCGTGTTTCCGCCGCCGGCAAGAACCGGTGCAATGTTTCTTCCGATAAAACCCGTTCCTCCGACGATAACCACCTTCATCGTTCATCTCGTTTGATCGGCCGGGGCGTGACGGACACGTCCCTCGCACAACGGAAGCCGGTGCCATGGGTTTTCAGCGCAAACCCGCCTTTTCCACGGGCTGCCGCCCGAATGTCGGAAGCGAAGCTGTGCCAGGACCCGCCGCGTATGACTTTGAGCAATCCGGTTTCAGGGCCCTTGGGGTTTTGATCCGGCGCCATCCGGTAATACTCTTTCGCGTACCAGTCCTGGACCCACTCCCGGGCGTTGCCGGACATGTCGTGCACGCCGTAGGGAGAGGCCCCGTCGGGTAATGATCCGACCGGTAACAGCGTTCCCAGTTCCACCCAATCACGATTGTAATTGACGTGACGGGACGAAGGTGCTTTGTCTCCCCAAGGGTATGCCCTCCCATCGGTGCCCCTGGCGGCTTTTTCCCACTCGGCTTCAGTCGGCAGCCGTTTGCCGACCCACTGGCAATAATCCGCGGCATCATGCCACGTGACCTGCACCACGGGTACGTTCCCGATATCCTTCATGTCGAACAAGGAGCCCGTGCCGTAGACGTTGAACGGTTCCTTGTGCCCAGTGGCCGCAATGAATGTGAGGTATTGTGCATTGCTCACTTCATATTTGTCGATCATGAAGGCCTCGAGATAGATCGTTCGACGAGGTCGCTCATCGGCCCGCCCGGCTTCCATCCCGCTTCCCCGGATGAACCGTCCTTCCGGTATTGTGACCATGGCAACGGGATCCCGATCTCTCACGGGATGTTCGGCGAGAGCGGAACCGCTCCCCAACAGGATGCACAGGGTGANTGANACGATCAATGGCGTGTTCATGTTTTTTGCCTTCGACTCTTTTCNTTGATCTGCGTGGAAATGTCCTGAATCCGTGCAGTGAGTCGGGATACGACACGTTCGTCGTTATCCTGTGCGGCCTGTCGAGCATTGACCAACAGGAGCCGGGATTCGTGCAAGGCCTGTTCGATCTGCGTCTGGATGGCCGGGGAANNCAGGGTGCCTCCCAGCGCGGCCTGGTGGAAGGCTTCCCACGCCTCATCCACGTCCTTATCGGCCCGGTAGAGAGANTCTTGCATAGGGCTTTGTGCGTGAGAATGGGGCCCTGCATGACCGGCCCACTCTCTGTCGACGCCGATGACGGTCGGGCCGGAAGGAATAGACGCCATGGCCGCCGGGACCGGAGGAAGGTCCTGTGCATGGATGGTCGAAGGCGGAGGACCCCCAACGCTCAGCAAAATGGCCAGCCATACCGGCCCCATGGTTTTCAGGTAGTGTTTTGGAACGGTCTCGAATACGTCCATCGGATTCCTCGCATTTCTGGCTGGTGGGGGTACTCGCCCCACCAGCCTGCCTAGGTTACATCTTGATTTGTTTCATGATGATGTCACGCGTTTGCCGATATTCCATGTTCTCGGGATCGCGTTCGATCGCCTGGTCAATGGATTTCAACGCATCGGTCCATTGCTCCTTGCCCATGCTGATGAGGGCGTGCATGAAATCATATTTCACCACGTCGCGTCCCTTGGTATCCGCCGACAGGGCGCATCGGAACCCGAGCCCCACCCCGTAGGAATTGTTCTCCGGCTGATTCCAGAACCGGTGGCTGGTGTGCAGCGACGTTTGGGGAGCCAGCCAGGAGCCACCTTTCAGGACCTTGACGGGCCCCTGGTTGGCAAAGTCGTAGCCATCGGCAGGCCCTTTGGGATCGAAGGCGGGACTGACCCGGAAATAGTTCGGTTCGTACCAATCACTGACCCATTCAAAAACGTTTCCGGCCATGTTGTAGACTCCAAATCCACTCACACCGTCCGGGTAGGAGTTCACGGGCATGGTTTTCCCCACGTTTTGACCATAGTTCGCCTTGGTGGCGTCGATGGTGTGTCCCCATGGGAAATGGGTCCCATCAGGCCCTTTGGCCGCGTGTTCCCATTCCGCTTCCGTGGGGAGCCGTTTGTCCGTCCACTCGCAATAGGCATTGGCATCGTACCAGTTCACTCCGACGACGGGCTGGTCGGGTTTGTTCAGGCGCGGGTCATCCCAGTAGGCCGGAGCCGGATGGTCGGTGGCCTTCATGAACTTCCGATAGTGGTCGTTCGAAACCTCATAGATGTCAATGTAATACCCATCCAGCACGACTTGATGGAGCATTTCNTCACTGTGATCCTTACTGCCCATGGTGAATTCACCTTTCGGGATCAGGACCATGTCCGTGGTGTCGGCGGCCAGGGCCGTAGCCCAAGGGCTGAAAATCAAGGTCAGGGCCATGAGAACAACCGTGGCTGGCGTAAGACAAAATTTGTTCATGTCGTGTCTCCTCTTTTGAAGGTTCATTCCTCCCTCGCCCCTTGTCTGAAATGAGGCGAAGCCCCCGACATTTTTAATCGGGGGGCCGTGGTGAGGGGGTTCTTCATTTCCCCTCCTTTGTGTAGGGACAGGCCTGCGTGCCTGTCCGAGGGACCTGCGTTTTTGAAACATCGACGATCACCAGTGCGTGGACTTCTTGATCAACACGTCTATGCCCGTCCAACGTCTGGGCTTCATCGGGTTGAGAGCCGGAAGACCAACGCCCATGCGGTGTTTGAGAATGAGCGAATCCACGATATCGCCACACTGCACGCACCGTCTCGCCCATCGGCGCATGTGCCCCGTATCGTCGAACAGGTCGAACAGGCCTTCCCTGATCAACAGTCCGCCGCACCGGGTACACGTGTGCATGTCTTGATAGGCACCCAACCTCTGGTCCTGGATGTTTTTTGAAGTAGCCATATCGACGCCTCTTGGTTAAACGGTAAACATTCCGGCTGTTGTCTTCTCCGATTTTTCCGTCTCTCTCCACGTGTATCAAATTGCGTGCCAGATTCTTGAATAAAAATTTTCACTGTAATTTCATATGGTTGGAGAAATACTTGGCAAAGGAGTTTGGCTGGAGTCTTTTTTGTGAGACAGAAATATGTCTCNTAATTTGAATATGAGACACTTCAAGGAGAGAGGACGGGGAACAACGAATACGTGAACCAATACAACGGGACGGCACGCAGGCCGTCCCCTGCAACGACAAGGATGTAGAGGGTACAGAAAATTTCCTCTCCCTTGATGGGAGAGGATGAAGGTGAGGGTGATGAGTCTTGTCGCGGCCGCATCCCGGCCCGTAGGGGACAGGCCCCCGTGCCGTCCCGAATGAAGGACACGGCTAAGAAGGCAATCGGCTGGTGTATGTCGAGGGAAGGTGCGCCATCTCGACCAAAAAATATTCGAGGGCTTTGACGACGTCGATAAAGGCATCGAAGTTGGCGGGCTTGGTCAAATAACAGTTGGCGTGAAGATCATACGCCTTGGCGATGTCATCCGGATTTTGTGAAGAGCTNAGGACAATCACCNGTATCCGCTTCAGCCTCTCGTCGCGTTTCACGTACTCCAACACTTCAAACCCGCTTTTTTTCGGGAGATTCAGATCAAGGACAATCAGGTGCGGCAAGCCGTTTGACGGGTCCCGCTTGCCCGTTTCCAGCAACCGGGCGGCTTCCACGCCGTCACGGGCAACATGCAGGGTGGGGTTGAGGGAGGACGTGTTGAGAGCCTCCAGGATCAGGCGCACGTCTCCCGGATTGTCTTCGACGATCAAAATAACGGGTAATTGCTTCATGGGTCAGCCACAGGGGGATTGGTTCTCCGGTAGGCGCTCTTTGCTCTTTTAACATTACAAAGGTCATGCCAAATGGCACCGTGTCGAAACCACACCCCATATCGTGTCAATTCAATGGGTTACGATTGCCTTCAAGTTGCCGGCATCCCTTGATATGTCTCACGAGTGTCTCATGAGTGTCTTGTCGAGGAGCCGAATAGAGAGCTGGCCTAGGAAAGATCGTCTTTGGAAATGTTCAGATCATCCAACCAGCGATAGAACGTGGCGCGACTGATGCCGAGCCGTTGAGCCGCCCTGGCGCGATTCCCTTTGGCTTCCTTGAGGGCGCCTAAGAGACGCTCCCGGTCCTTGACTGCTGCGGTCGTTTCCGTCACGGGACCCGCGGTTCCGGATGCTTCGAGCAGTTCCGGGGGAAAATGCCCGGGTTGGATGGTGTCGCCTTCGCATTGGAGGACGGCATATTCGATTACGCTTTTCAGTTCACGAATATTGCCCGGCCATTGATACCGGGTCAGACGTTGCATCGCCTCGGCACCGACGTCTTGCACGAACCGTTTGTCCATCGCCTTCCGGCATTGGCCGACAAAAGCCCAAATCAACAGGGGAAGATCCTCTTGTCGTTCCCGGAGCGGAGGCAAATGGATGCGTCCCACCCGAATGCGGTACAGCAGGTCGGCCCGGAAGCTCTGTTGTGCCACTTGTGCCTGTAAGTCGTGATGCGTCGCGCAGATAATGCGGACGTCCACCTTTCTCGGTTGCGATTCCCCCAGCCGGGTAATTTCTTTTTCCTGGAGCACCCTGAGCAGACTCGTCTGGACGGGCGCCGACATGTCGCCGATTTCATCCAGGAAAATCGTACCTCCTTGCGCGGATTCAAAAAATCCACGGTGGTCGCTGTTGGCTCCGGTAAAGGCGCCTTTCCTGTGACCGAATAACTGACTGCCCAGCAGGGAATCGGTCAGGCCGGCGCAATTCACCGCAAGAAAGGGTTTGTCTTTTCTCGGGCTCAAGTCGTGCAGGGCCCGGGCGACGAGTTCCTTGCCCGTCCCGGTTTCCCCTTCGATGATGACCGTCGAGTCGACCCGGGAGAGATTGCGGATTTGCCGGTACACGTCCTGCATGGGCCGGCACTTCCCGATCAAATCGTGAAATTGGGATTTGTCCTCCAGTTGTTTGCGCAGCGTGTGGATTTCAGTCTCGTCGTAAAGAAAGAACATTTTGGCCCGCGTGTCACGAGGGTCATCGTGGATATCGATCTCCAGCCAACGTGAGGAATGGCCCGGTGGCGTGAAATGGACGACGAATTTGTTCCGTTCGTCCTGCTGCATGAGCCGTTCCAGGGCATGGACGTCATGGTCGGCGAACCCCACGGCGTCCTGCCAGGGCCGGCCTTCCGGGATGGGGGGTTTTTTGCCCAATAACCGCAGGGCGGACACGCTCATGTGGAGAATCCGGCCCTCGGGATCGATCAAGATTGTGCCGATGTGCAGTTGATTCAAGATGGAATGGAGATCCTCCGCGCTCTTTTGGAGCCGGGTATTTGCGGCTTCCAGTTCGGCCTGGATGCGTTTCCTCTCGATCGCATAGTCGATGGCCCGCATGAGGATGTGCCCGTCGGCTTCGCCTTTGAGCAGATAATCCTGCGCTCCTTCTCGAACGGCTTGGATGGCGGTTTCCCGGTCATTCAAGCCCGTCAGGAGGACTTGTGGGAGCGCGGGATAGTCCCGGGCGAGTTTCCGAAACGTGTCCAATCCGTGGCTGTCGGGCAAGAAAAGGTCAACCAGGGCGAGGTCCACGGTGTGTTTTTTTAAGCGATCATGGGCTTGTCGAAAGGATTCCGCGGTGAGGATGTCGAAGGATCGCCCTTGAATGTCACGAAAAAGTTCCCGGATCAGGCGGGCGTCACCGGGGTTGTCTTACACCAAGAGAATGGTTGTCGTGTTCATGTGACTGCCCTGAGTTTGTCGAAGGGTCCGGCCGTTTACGGCATAGGCTCCATGACCTCTCGATGGGTCGTCAAGGTGAAATAAAAGGTCGATCCCTTGCCGAGTTCGGAATCCACCCTGATGTTCCCGCCGTATTTTTCCACGATTCGTTTGCAGATGGCCAGGCCGATCCCCGTGCCCCGGTAGTCACTTTGACCCTGCAATCGTTGAAAGATCGAAAAGATTCGATCGAGTTGATCGGCCGGGATCCCGACTCCGTTGTCGCGGATCGAGAATTCCCACCCGTCCGGGAGCGCCCTGGCCCCCACGTGAATTTCGGTCGGGGTGTCTCCCTGGAACTTCAGCGCGTTGCCGATCAGGTTTTGGAAGACTTGGGTCAGGTGCGTCGGGTTGGCATGGACGGTGGGCAGCGGATCATGGGTCACTTCGGCGCAACGTTCCCGGACCGAGGCGGAGAGATTATCCAGGACCTGTCGAAACACGAGTTCACAGTCGGTTTTTTCAAAAGACTTGCTCTCCGATCCGACTCGTGAGTATTCCAGCAGGTCACGAATGAGCCGTTGCATGCGGATCGCTCCGTCCACGGCGTACCCGATAAATTCATCGGCGTCTTTATCCAGCTTGCCCCGGTATCGTTTGCCCAATAACTGGGTGTAGCTCGCCACCATGCGAAGCGGTTCCTGCAGGTCGTGAGAAGCCACGTAGGCAAACTGCTGGAGTTCCGCGTTGGATTCGGCCAATTCCCGCGTTTTGTGCGCCAATTCAGTCTCCTGGTGTTTTCGTTGGGTGATGTCCGTTTGAATCCCGATGAAATGCGTGAGCTGTCCCTGTTGATCCTTCACCGGCGCGATGTAGAGTTCGTTCCAAAACAGGCTGCCGTCCTTGCGATAATTGCGGAGATCCGCTTTGGCCTCGGTGCCCTGCCGGATCGCTTGGCGGATGGCCTCGATCCCGGGTTGCTGATGGTCCGTCCCCTGGAGGAAACGGCAGTTGCGGCCAAGCACTTCCTCCGCGGCGTAGCCCGTGATTTTTTCAAAGGCGGCGTTGCAATAGACCGTGGGCATGTCGGGTTGACGGGCATCGGCAATGAGAATGCCGTTCGTCGCCGAATTGATCGAGCGATCGCGTAAGACCAACTCCTCCTCGTAGGCCTTGCGTGCATCCTCGGCTTGTTTCCGTTGCTCGATTTCCCGTTCGAGCCGGCGGCTGGCGGACACCACTTGCCGGGCCAGGACCAGGCTCAGGAGAATGACCAGGAATCCGATGACCGGCTCGCTTCTCAGGAGATTCACGATGTTCTGACGGGAACGGTCGCTGAACAATTTGAACACGGTGTCGGCGTTTCGTTGAAGTTCATCGTGGAGCTGACTGAGCAAGGAAAAGGATTCCGACGAAGGAGAGTGATCGGGATCTTCGAGCAGCAGGGTTTTGGTTTTGACGAAAAATTGTTCAAGCAGGGAACGTTGCTGGTCCAACAGTTCCCGTATCCTGGCGGTCGGGGCCTCGGGAATCGAGCGTCGTTCGTCGGTGAACGGGTTCACGACCACTTCTCCCCCATTCCGTAAGGCATCGGCAGAGTGCAATAACGCCTGTTGCGTGCGTTGAAAATCCGTCCGAATCTCATGGGACACCAACAACATTTCATTGAGGTGGCGTTGAATCATCATCCGCTGGCGGCCCGCCACGTCCATCACCACCACGTCGAGCTCGAGCGTTTTCACCGCGNTGTGNGTGAAGGCCAGGATGNCCCCCAACGCCAGAACAAAGATGATCACCATGGCGAGTAGGCGTTGCCCAATGGTCAATGGAAACCGTATTCCCGGTCCGGACGATGCATTCATTGTTCACTGCCCTCCATGGCCTGCTACGGCCCCTTGGTGGTAGAGGAACGTCTTACACGAAACGTGGTTGCGGCATTTGTCCTATTATGAGTCGAGACAATGCCTGACTCAACCAATGCCCCCATTGACAAACGGAGTAAAGTGCGGTTAACTACGACTTGAGAATGACAAAGTCGTCATTTCGCTGACAGAACCAGGCTGTGTGAGGACAATGAACGTCCTTCCCCAATGAAGATTGGGAAAGGGCGTTTTTTTTTGCGTTTTTGGGAGACATGAGCGGCACGATGAAACGCGATCTTTCAAAGGACGACGACAAGCTCATCACCCGACTGCGGGCTATTCTGGATGGAAGGGATGCTCCTGAAACACGGATTGGCCAAGCTCTGGCTATGCTGGAGCAGGAATCTGAAACGAAAGAGACTCCGGGCCGTTCCTCCGAGGCGTTCGGGTCGTCTCTGCGCTTTGAGCAAGCAGATGATTCACCGACCTCTGTAGGGGACGACCTGCGTGTCGTCCCTGCCGCCAGGAAAAAGAAGCAGGCGCCGGTCATCATTGGCAACAGCACGGCGATGCAAGCGGTATACGCGGCCATTCAGCGGGTCTCGAACACCTCGGCAACGGTCCTGCTCCGCGGAGAAAGTGGAACGGGCAAGGAGTTGGTCGCACAGCGCATTCATCTCTCCAGTGCGCGTGCCGGTCAACCGTTCGTGGCGGTCCATTGCGCGGCGGTTCCGGAGACCCTGATTGAAACGACCCTGTTCGGGCATGAACGGGGAGCCTTCACGGGAGCGAATCAGGCCAGAAAAGGACGACTGGAACAGGCGGCCGGCGGAACGTTGTTCCTTGATGAGGTCGGGGACATTCCCCTGTCCACCCAGGTCAAGCTCCTTCGCGTGCTGCAGGACAAAGAATTCGAACGAGTCGGGAGTGGACAGACGCTCTCCGTGGACGTCCGGTTGATTGCCGCGACGCATCGTCATCTCGAAGGCATGGTCCGCTCAGGCGAGTTTCGGGAAGATTTGTATTATCGGCTGAACGTCGTGCCGCTCACGCTTCCTCCCCTACGTGCCCGGCGGGACGACGTGCGCCCGCTCATGACGCATTTTCTGGACAAGTTCAATCGCGCCAATAGCCGGGACATTCAATTGGGGAAGGACTTGGTCGATATGATGAGCGTCTACCATTGGCCCGGCAACATTCGTGAATTGCAGAATTGCATCGAACGCCTGGTCGTCCTGGCGGAGACGTCGCTGATCGAGTTACAGTCCATTCCCGAAACACTCGCTCCCTATTTCGAGCACGTGCGAACCGTTCAATCCCGGTCCACTCCCCAGTCAAGCGGCCCGGCCTCCCACCAAACCCTTCCGGCGCGGCTGGATGCGCTCGAACGGGACCGTCTTCGAGATGCCCTCAGGAAAGCAGGATGGGTCAAGGCGAAGGCGGCCAGGCTGTTGGGCATGACGCCGCGTCAAATCGCCTATCGAATCGAAAAATACCGGCTGCTCGAAGAAGCCTGAGCGTCGAGTTACCCTTCACCAACCGACCTGCCCGGTCTGGAGATTTCTGAAAAATTCGTCTTGCCGTGTTTCTTTCGGCTCGCTCTCTCTATAGTATAGAGATGACCAGGCATGAAAATACCCAACGACATCCCGAGTCTGTCATTCCGGTTTTTCCCCTTCTGTCATTCCCGTANGTGTTCAGTCATTCGTTGACAGAATGAGGAACTGCCCACAAAGTGGGAACCAGAAAGAAGGGCTCTTTTTTCCCTCTCGTTTGTATGGGGAGGCCAGGTGGGGTAGAGCCACGCGTCCATGGGGCATAGGG
>JGIcombinedJ30088_10003740_pt1 | contig 13951 bp, 13 predicted proteins | sample PinacodermPK_FD_30088 | JGI IMG/M metagenome (IMG submission 30088)
CGCGCCGCTCAAGGCCGCGCTGCTCGACCAGCGGCGCATCGCCGGGCTCGGCAACATCTATGTCTGCGAGGCGCTGAACCGTGCGCGGCTCCACCCCGACCGGCCTTCCGGCAGTCTCTCGGCGGCCGAGGCGCGCGCGCTCGCAAAGACCGTGCGCGAGACGCTGGAGGAGGCAGTGGCGGCCGGCGGCTCGTCCTTGCGCGACTATGTGCAGGCGTCGGGCGAGCTCGGATATTTCCAGCACAGCTGGCGCGTTTACGGGCGCGAGGGAAGCCCCTGCCCCTGCGGGCGCAAGGACGCCATCGTCCGGCGCAGCGTCCAGTCCGGGCGGTCCACCTTCTTCTGCCCCGTCTGCCAGAAATAGCCGGGCAGGGCCGATGTCATGACAGACCTTCCCTCCCACGCTTCCGCCGTCGTCATCGGCGGCGGCATCATGGGCTGCTCCACGCTCTACCACCTTGCCGAAATGGGTGTCGGCGACGCCATCCTGCTGGAGCGCAACAAGCTCACGTCCGGCACGACCTGGCACTCGGCGGCGCAGGTCCGCGCACTCCGCCATTCGCGCAACCTCACCCGCATGATCCGCTATTCCATCGACCTCTATTCCCGGCTGGAGCGGGAAACCGGCCAGAGCACCGGCTGGATCGGCAAAGGCTCGCTGTCCATCGCCACGACACCGGACCGGCTGACCCATATCCGCCGCCAGGAGGCGCTGGCGCACGCATTCGGCGTAGAGGCGGAGTCGATAAGCCCCGGCGAGGCGAAGGAGCGCTGGCCGCTGATGAACGCCGACGACGTGCTGGGAGCCGTCTGGTCGCCGGATGACGGCCGGGTCGGCCCCTCGGATGTCTCGGCGGCGCTGGTCAAGGCGGCGAGGGAGCGCGGCGCCGGGCTGTTCGAGGATGTGCGCGTGACGGGCATCCTCACCGAAAACGGGCGGGTGCGCGGCGTCGAGACGACCCAGGGGGTCGTGATGTGCGAGGCGGTTGCGGTCTGCGCGGGGCTCTGGTCGCGCGAGGTGGCCGCCATGGCCGGCGCGCGGGCGCCGCTGCTCGCCTGCGAGCATTTCTACCTGCTGACCGGACCGGTGGAGGGCATCGACGGCAATATGGCGACCCTCTCCGACCATGACGGCCGGCTCTATATCCGCGATGACAGCGGCGGCCTGCTGATCGGCTGCTTCGAGCCGCTGGGAAAACCGATACCGCCCGGGGAGCTCGGCGGGAATTTCGCCTTCGACCTGCTGCCGGAGGACTGGGACCATTTCGAGCCGATGATGGTGAATGCGCTTCACCGCCTGCCGGTGCTGGAGACCGCCGAGGCCCGGATGCTGCTCAACGGGCCGGAGAGCTTCACGCCCGACGGCATGTTCATGCTGGGCGAGACGGCGGAGACGCGCGGCCTCTTCCTCGGCTGCGGCATGAACTCGGTCGGCATCGCGTCCGGCGGCGGGGCCGGCATGAACCTCGCCCACTGCATCGTCCACGGCCGCACCGCCTACGACCTCTCGGAAGCCGACGCCATGCGCTTTGCGCCGGTTTTCGACAGGGTAGAGCACCTGATGGCCCGCGCGCCCGAAATCCTCGGCACCCATTACGAGATCGCCTATCCCGGCCGGCAATTGGCCACCGCACGCGACCTGCGCCGCCTGCCTCTCGACGCCGAACACCNCGCCGCGGGCGCCCATATGGGGCAGTTCTACGNCTGGGAGCGNCCGCTCTGGTTCGGCAAGNCTGCCGAACCGGTCCTGCGCTTCGACCGGCCGGACTGGTTCGAGGCGGTGCAGGGCGAGGTCATGGCCGCCCATGAGCGGGCCGCGGTCTTCGACGCCAGCCCNTTCGGCAAGATCGAGGTGGAAGGACCCGGGGCGGAAGCTTTCCTCCAGCATNTGTGCGCCTCGGACATGGCGCGTCCGCCGGGCGCGGCAANCTACACGGCCATCCTCAATGCGCGCGGGACCTATGAGAGCGACCTCACCGCGCAGCGCCTNNCNGCNGACCGNTACCGGCTCTTCACCGGCGCGGCGGCCATCGCGCGGGACCTCGCCCGGTTCAGGCGNCACGCCGAAGGCTTCGATGTCCGGCTCCGGGACGTGACGGAAGACTTTGCGGTGCTGGGCCTGATGGGCCCCGACAGCGCCCGGATCGCCGAGACGCTGGGCGCGCCGGAGCTGAACGAGTTGGGCTATTTCCGGCACGCACATGCAACTCTCGCCGGGCGGCCGGTGCGGGCCGCACGCCTCTCCTATGTCGGCGAGGCCGGGTGGGAGCTGACCTGCCGGCCTCCCGACGCTACCGCCCTCTACGGCGCATTGTTGGAGGCCGGCGCAGTCCCGGCGGGCCTCTATGCGCAGACCTCGATGCGGATTGAGAAGGGCTTCGCAGCGATGGGCCATGAGCTCGACGGCGATATCGGCCCGGTTGAGGCCGGGCTCGACCGGCTGTGCTCGCGCCGGAAGAGCTTTGTCGGCTCGGAAGCGCTGGCCGAGCGCCGGAAGACGGGACAGCGGACCCTGGCCACGGTCGTGCTCGACAACCCGGAGGCTGAGCCGCTCGGCCATGAGCCCGTCCGCTTCGCCGGGCGCATCGCGGGACAGACGACCTCTGCGGCGTTCGGCTACCGCATCGGCGGTCCGCTGGCGCTCGCCCATGTCTCAGGCGTGCCGGACGGCGCGGAAGTCGAGGTCGATATCGCCGGGGACCGCCATCCCGGCCGCCTCCGGTTCGCGCCCGCCTTCGACCTCGAGGGCCGCCGGATGCGCAGCGCCGGCCGGTGAGCGGCAGAGGCTTGCAACGAATGCCTGCCGGACCTACCGTTTTGCGCCCTGCGGCGGGCTTTGCCGGGCGCTGCGACGATTGTGCGAAGAAGAGGCGGCTATTCAGACATGACGGTTTCCGGAAAACGCCGTCGGGAGCGCCGGCAATGAGAGCAGTGCTTGTCCTCGCACTCTGCCTGCTCGTCCCGGGCGTCCAGGCCGGCGAGCGCTTTGTGCCGGGGTTCGAAGCCCTGCCGCTGATGGCGGGGCTGGAAGTCGAGCCGGGCTCGGCGATGGTGTTCGACAAGCCGGGCGGGCGCATCGTCGAGGCGGCGGCGAACGGCGCCGTGCCGGAGGCCCGCATCCGCAGCTGGTATGCGGAGGCGCTGCCGCAGCTTGGCTGGCAGCCGGCGGGAGAGGGCCGGTTCCGACGCGAGGGCGAGATGCTGTCGCTCGCCGTCACCCGGGAAGGCGCGCGAGCGCGCGTGGCCTTTCGCCTCTACCCCCGGTAGCGCCCCTCCGCCTATCGCGGCCAGTCGCGGATGGCGAGGAGGCCGGCATCGACGGGCAGCAGCAGCCCGGTAATCCAGCGCGCCTCGTCGCTCGTGAGATAGACGGCGGCCCAGCCGATATCCCAGCCCGTGCCTTCGGTGCCGAGCGGCACCATCGCCGCCCGGCGCGCACGGGCTTCCGGGCCCTGATGGGCGACCATCGGCGTGTAGATCGTGCCGACGATGATGCAGTTGCAGCGGATCGCGTCCTTGGCATAGTCGGTGGCGAGCGACATGGTGAGGCCGTGCAGGCCCGCCTTGGCCGAGGCGTAGGCGACGGAGCCGGTGCTGCTCAGCAGGCCGCGCGCGCCGACCACCGAGGAGATATTCAGGATCGACCCGCCGCCCGCGCGCTGCATGGCCGGGATGCAGGCGCGCGAGCACAGCATCGCCGAGGTGAGGTTGACGGCAATCGTCGCGTCCCACCCTTCGCGCCCGATCTCCATCACTGCGCCCTGCTGCCGGGAGCCGCCGACATTGTTGACCAGCGCGTCGATGCGCCCGAAATGCGCTTCGGCGGCCTCTGCCATCGCGTTCGCATCGGCTTCCTCGGTCACATCGCCCGCGACGACAAACGCCTCGCCGCCTTCGGCGCGGATTTCCGCCGCCAGGCCTTCCGCGCGTTCGGCGGAGCGGTTGACCAGCACGACCTTGGCCCCCTCGCGCGCCGACAGGAGCGCAATCGCCTTGCCGGTGCCCACGCCCTCGCCGCGCGAGGCCGCGCCGGTCACCACCACGACCTTGCCGTCGAGCCGTCCCCCCATTCGATCCGCCTTCCGTTTCAGTATCCGAGCGCGAGACCGTCCTTGCGCGGGTCCGAGCCTGCCACCAGCGTGCCCGATGCACGGTCGATCCAGATAGCCTGTCCGCCTCCATGCGGAGGGCCCACAGGCGCGAGCGCATGGCCCCGGCGGCCGAGTTCCGCACAGGCCGCCTCCGGAATGCCGCGCTCGACCGCCACCTCGCCGTCGTAAGCAAAGAGGCGCGGCAGGTCGAGAGCCGCCTGCGGGTCCAGGCCGTGATCCAGCATCGAGGACAGGAGCCAGGACTGGCCGACCGGCTGGTAGTGACCGCCCATGACGCCGAACGGCATGACGGCGCGGCCGTCTTTCGCCAGCATTGCCGGGATGATCGTGTGCATCGGGCGCCGGTTCGGGCGCACGGCGTTCGGGTGGCCGGGCTCGAGCGAGAAGCCGAGTCCGCGATTGTGCAGCATCACGCCCGACGCCGGCGCCAGGATTGCGCTTCCGAAAGACTTGAACAGCGAGTTGATGAAGGAGCAGGCATTGCCGTCCCGGTCCACGACGCACAGATAGACCGTGTCCTCATGCGCAGGCCAGCCGGCGGCCGGCAGCGCGGCCGCGGCCCGGTCCTCGCGGATCGTTTCACGCAGCGCGGCGGCATAGTCCTTCGACAGCAGCATATCCAGCGGAACCTCCGCGTCCGCCGGGTCGGCGACGAAGGCGTTGCGGTCCCGGTAGGCCAGGCGCGTCGCCTCGACGAGCCGGTGCATGCGGTCGGCCGAGAGCGGGTCCTCCGTAGGCTCGAAGCCCTCCAGCATGTTGAGGATAAGCAGGGCTATGACGCCGACGCCGTTGGGCGGGCATTCGAACACGGTGTAGCCCCGGTAGTCGGTGGCAATCGGCTCGACATATTCCGCCTTGCGGGCGGCGAAATCCTCTTCCGTGTGCAGCCCGCCGAGCGCGCGCAGCTTGCCCACCATGTCCGCCGCAATCTCGCCCTCGTAGAACGCGGACCGGCCTTCCCCGGCGATCCGGCGAAGCGTCTTCGCGAGCTCGGGCTGGTGGAATATGCGGCCTTCGCCGACCGCCATGCCCTCGGGCAGGAACCGCGCAGCCGTGTCGGCATCGCCGGCGAGGCGCCCGGCGGCGTCCGTCCAGTCGGAAGCCGTGCGTGCATGCACGACGAAGCCGTCTTCCGCATAGCGGATGGCCGGCTGCAGCAGTTCGTCGAGGCCCTTGCTGCCGTGGTCCCGCAACAGCTGTTCCCACGCATCGACGGCGCCGGGCACGGTCACCGCATGGGGGCTCGACCCGTCCAGCTTGTTCATACCGCGGTCCGCGAGCCACTCCGCCGAAAGCGCGGCCGGCGCGTGGCCGGACCCGTTGAGCGCAATCGGCGCTTCCGCGCCCGCCGGGGTGTAGAGGCAGAAGCAGTCCCCGCCGATTCCGGTGGACTGCGGCTCGGTCACACACAGCACCGCGCAGGCGGCGACCGCGGCATCGACGGCATTGCCGCCCGACCGCAGCACCTCCACCCCGGCCAGCGTCGCGGAAGGCTGGCTCGTGGCGACCATCGCATTGGCCGCGCGGACAGGCGAGCGGCCCGGAAAATGGAAATCGCGCATCGCAGGGGTGTCCTCGCATCGAATCGTCATATATTTCATGCACTTTAGGGCCGCATGAACAATCTCGCCACAGACATTCTCGACTCCCTGCCCGACCCCGTCCTGCTGCTGGACGCCGGGCGGGTCGTCACGCGCATCAACCCGGCGGCGCGCGCGGTGCTGGGCGATCCCGCCCTCGGCCGGGACCTCAGCCACAGCCTGCGCCACCCGGATGCGCTCCGCGCCGTGGACGCCGTGCTGGCCGAAGGCGGCCTCCACGGCGTCGAGGTCAGCCTGCCGGTACCGATCGCGCGCGCCTTCGATCTCCAGGCGTTGGCGGCCCCCGGCGGGCAGGGCGGCGCGCTGGTCATCATGCGCGATGTCACCGCGGTCCGGCAGAACGAGCGGATGCGCGCCGATTTCGTCTCCAATGTCAGCCACGAGCTGCGCTCGCCGCTGGCGACGCTGATCGGCTTCATCGAAACCCTGCGCGGGCCGGCGGCGAACGACCCTGAGGCGCGGGTGCGCTTTCTGGAGATCATGGACGCGGAGGCCGCGCGCATGTCGCGGCTCGTGGACGACCTGCTGTCGCTGGCGCGCGTCGAGTCGCGCGAGCATATCCAGCCGGAGACGGCGCTCGAACTTGCGCCCCTGCTCGAGGGCGTCGCCGAGATGCTGGCGCTGCGCTCGGACGTGCCGGTGGCGCTGGACATCGCAGACGACCTGCCGCCGGTGCTGGGCGAAAGGGACGAACTGACCCAGGTGTTCGAGAACCTGCTGGACAACGCCATCAAATATGGCGGCGAGGATGTGCGTCTGGAGGCGGCGCCGGTCGCGCGCATCCCCGATATCGGCCTGCCGGGTGCCTCCATCGCCGTGACGGATGCCGGCCCGGGCATCGACGACGCCGACCTGCCGCGGCTGACCGAACGCTTTTACCGCGCGGACAAGGCCCGCTCGCGGAAACTCGGCGGCACCGGGCTTGGCCTCGCGATCGTGAAGCACATCGTAAACCGGCATCGCGGGCGCATGGCGGCAACAAGCACGGTTGGCCAGGGAAGCTGCTTCACCGTATATCTGCCGTCCGCCGAGGGCGCGAACGCCCCTTAGGCCAATGTCGTAATTCCGTTCGGCACGGGCCGGCGGCGTCACATTACCGTAATGAAAATGCAGTACCTGTGACGCGGGTTTGCAACGGCCGCATCATTGCCGCGCGGCAGGGTGGTAGCGGGCGGTCAGGCACACGCATGGCTGTCGCCGTAACCATGTCAACAAGGGACGCTCCCAGATGAAAAAGACGCTGATAGCCGGGCTGCTTGCCGGCGTGGCCGTCGCGGGCGCCGCAGAGGCCCGCGACCAGATCCGCATCGTCGGATCCTCGACCGTGTTCCCGTTCTCGACGGCAGTGGCCGAACGGTTCGGCAAGACGACCTCGTTCAAGACCCCGATCGTCGAGTCGACCGGCTCGGGCGGCGGGCTCAAGCTGTTCTGCACAGGGATCGGCGAAGGCCATCCCGACATTACCAACGCCTCGCGCCGCATCAAGGCGAATGAAGTGAAAAAGTGCGCGGAGAACGGCATCGCCGATGTGATCGAGGTCAAGATCGGCTATGACGGCATCGTGCTCGCCAATTCCCGCGCGACGGACCGGATGTCGTTGACCCTCAAGGACGTCTTCCTGGCGCTCGCGCACGAGGTGCCGGACGGCGCCTGCGGGAGCGCGGACGCCTGCCCGATGAAGGCGAACCCGAACAAGACCTGGAAGGACGTCAATGCCGACCTGCCGGATGTGCGCATCGAGGTGCTCGGCCCGCCCGCGACCTCCGGCACGCGCGACGCCTTCGTCGAGCTCGCCATGGAAGGCGGCTGCAAGACGTTCGCCGGCATCGCGGCCATGAAGAAGGCGGACAAGAAGGCCTACAAGAAGGTCTGCCACACGATCCGCGAAGACGGCGCGTATATCGAGGCCGGCGAGAACGACAATCTGATCGTCCAGAAGCTGACGACCAATCCGCGCGCGCTCGGCATCTTCGGCTTCAGCTTCCTCGACCAGAACGACGACACGCTGCAGGGCAGCACGATCAACGGCGTGGCGCCGGAGTTCGAGGAGATCGCCGACGGCAACTATCCCGTCTCCCGCGCGCTGTTCTTCTATGCGAAGAAGGCGCATATCGGCGAGGTGCCCGGCATCGCCGAGTTCATCGCCGAGTTCACGAACGAGGCGACCTGGGGCCCCGACGGCTATCTCGCCGACAAGGGCCTGATCCCGATGTCCGATGCCGAGCGCGAGGAGTGGCGCGCGGCGGCCAACGGCCTTCAGAACCTGTCGATGTAAGGTCCGGCGGCGGCGGAGCCCGGCATGGCGCAGACAGTCGCAGCGGTGCGGGGCGGAACGCGCCCCTCGCTCATGGCGGCGCCGGAAGGACGGCGCGCGCGCCAGGTCCTGGGCGAGCGCGTCCTGCTCGGGCTCCTCGCCGCCAGTTCCCTCGTCGCGATCCTGACGACCGTCGGGATCGCATTGTCGCTACTGTTCGAAACCCTTCGTTTTCTCGACGCGGTTCCGCTGTTCGACTTTCTCTTCGGGCTGAATTGGAGCCCGCAGATCGCCATCCGCGAGGACCAGGTGGGGTCGAGCGGCGCGTTCGGCGTGATCCCGCTGCTGGTCGGCACCGGACTCATCGCCGCCGTGGCGATGACCGTCGCCGGGCCGTTAGGACTGCTTTCGGCCATCTATCTTGCGGAATATGCAAGCCCCCGGGCCCGGTCCTTCGCCAAGCCGATCCTCGAAATCCTGGCCGGTATCCCGACCGTGGTTTACGGCTTCTTCGCGGTACTCGTCGTCGCGCCCTTCGTGCGTGACAGCTCGGAGGCCGTCGGCTTCGAGGTCTCGTCCGAGAGCGCGCTGGCCGCCGGCGTGGTGATGGGCGTGATGATCGTGCCCATCGTCTCGTCTATCGCCGACGATGTCATTTCCGCCGTGCCCCAGTCCCTGCGCGAAGGCGCCTACGGGCTGGGCGCAACCAAATCGGAGACCGTCCGGGACATCGTGCTCCCGGCCGCGCTCCCCGGCATCGGCGGTGCACTCCTGCTTGGCGTCTCGCGCGCCATCGGGGAGACCATGATCGTGGTCATGGCGGCCGGCCTTTCGGCCCACCTGACCGTCAATCCGCTTCAGGCCGTGACCACCGTCACGGTGCAGATGGTCGCCCTGCTGACCGGCGACCAGGAATTCGACAGCCCGAAGACGCTGGCCGCCTTCGCGCTCGGCCTCCTGCTGTTCATCGCGACGCTGATCCTGAACCTCATCGCGCTCATGCTCGTGCGCCGCTACCGGGAACGCTATGACTGACCCGCGGCAGAGCCCGACCGAGACGATCCTGGCGTCGCTGCCGCGGCGGCGGCGGGCCGAGGCGCGGTTCCACTTCTACGGTATCGCCGCCATCGGCATTGCGCTTGCCTTTCTCATCCTGTTGATCGGCGCGATCGGCCACCAGGGTATCGGCGCCTTCTCGCAGACCGAGATCGCCCTGGACGTCACCCTNGACGAGAGCGTCCTCGACCCCTCCGGCACACGCGACCCCGAAACCCTTTCGACCGCGAATTACCGCGCCGTCGTCCGCGCGGCGCTTGGCGAAATCTTCCCGGAAGCGGTGCGCAAGCGCCGCGACCGGCGGAAGCTCACCGCGCTGGTGAGCGTCGGCGCCGGCTTCGAACTGCGCGAGCAGGTCCTCGAGAACCCCGGCCTGATCGGCCGGACCATGCGTGTCTGGGCGCCGGCCGACGACGAAGTGGATATGCTGTTCAAGGGCGTGACCGCCCGCGATTCCGGGCGCTTCACCGAGAAGCAATTGGGGTGGCTCGACCGGCTGGAGGCGGAAGGCCGCATCCGCAGCGCGTTCAACTGGCGCTTCTTCTCCAACGGCGACAGCCGGGAACCGGAGCTTGCCGGCATTCTCGGTGCGATGTCGGGCTCGTTCTTCGCGCTCATGACCTGCCTCGTGCTGAGCTTTCCGCTCGGCGTGATGGCAGCGATCTACCTCGAGGAATTCGCGCCGCGAAACCGGTGGACCGATCTCGTCGAGATCAATATCAACAATCTCGCCGCCGTGCCCTCCATCGTCTTCGGACTGCTGGGCCTCGCCGCCTTCCTGGGCTTCATGGGGATGGCGCGCTCCGCGCCGCTGGTCGGCGGCATGGTGCTCGCCCTCATGACCCTTCCCACCATCATCATCGTGACGCGGGCCTCGCTGGGCGCCGTGCCGCCCTCGATCCGCGAGGCCGCCATCGGGCTCGGGGCCAGCCGGATGCAGGCCATGCTCCACCACACGCTGCCGCTCGCCACGCCGGGCATCATGACCGGCACGATCATCGGCATGGCCCGGGCGCTCGGCGAATTGGCGCCGCTCATCATGATCGGCATGGTCGCCTTCATCGTGGACGTGCCCCAGGGGCCGCTCGATCCTGCATCCGCCCTGCCGGTGCAGGTCTATATCTGGGCGGACAGCCCGGAACGCGCCTTCGCCGAGAAGACCGCAGCGGCTATCATCGTGCTCCTCGCGTTCCTGGTCGTGATGAACCTGACGGCCGTCATTCTGCGCCGGCGCTTCGAGCGCCGCTGGTAGGAGGTCCGATCCCGTTGGACATGTCCCCGAGCACGATCCGGCCCAAGCTGACGGCGCGCGGCGTCAATGTCTTCTATGACGATGCGCATGCGCTCAAGCAGGTCGATCTCGACATTCGCGCACACGAGGTCACGGCGCTGATCGGCCCCTCCGGCTGCGGCAAGTCCACCTTTCTGCGCTGCCTCAACCGGATGAACGACCTGATCGACATCTGCCGGGTGGACGGCGATATCCGCCTCGACGGCGAAGACATTTACGACCCGGCGGTGGACCTCGTCTATCTGCGCGCCCGCATCGGCATGGTGTTCCAAAAGCCCAACCCGTTCCCCAAATCGATCTACGACAATGTCGCCTACGGGCCGAAGATCCACGGGCTGGCGCGCTCGCGCGCCGACATGGACGAGATCGTCGCGTCGAGCCTGGAGCGCGCCGGCCTCTGGGAGGAAGTGAAGGACCGTCTCGACGCGCCCGCGACCGGGCTCTCGGGCGGGCAGCAGCAGCGCCTGTGCATCGCGCGCGCGATTGCGGTGCGTCCCGAGGTCATCCTGATGGACGAGCCCTGCTCCTCTCTCGACCCCATCGCCACGGCGCGCATCGAGGCGCTGATGGATGAGCTCAAGCAGAACTTCACTATCGTCATCGTGACCCATTCGATGCAGCAGGCCGCGCGTGTCTCGCAGCGCACGGCCTTCTTCCATCTCGGCGACCTTGTCGAGGTCGGCGATACCGACACGGTGTTTACCCAGCCTGTCGATCCGCGCACGGAATCCTATATTTCCGGCCGGATCGGCTGACGGAGGACCGGGAGAAGCCTTCGGATGAACGATCGAGCCGAGCATATCTACAAGACTTTCGACGAGGAGCTGCGCCAGCTCGACAACCGGCTGGCCGAAATGGGCGGCCTGGTGGAAGCGCAGCTTGCCGGCGCCGTGGAAGCCCTCAGGCGCGGCAACACCGAACTCGCCGAGCAGGTCGTCGCCCGCGACAAGGAGATCGACGCGCTCGACATCGAGATCGACCTGTTCAGCGTCCGCCTGGTGGCGCTGCGCCAGCCTGTGGCGGCGGATCTCAGGACGATCTTCGCCGCCATCAGGATCTCTTCCGACCTGGAGCGGATCGGCGACATGGCCAAGAACATCGCCAGGCGGACGCACGCGGTAAGCCGCTTTCCGCCGCTGACGACAACGGCCTCCATCGCGTCGATGGCGCGCGTCGTGCAGACGATGATCAAGCAGGTGCTGGACGCCTGGACCGCGCGCGACACCGAAGCTGCGGCGGATATATTCGCCCGCGATGCCGAGGTGGACCAGCACTATGCAAGCCTGTTCCGCGAACTGCTGACCTACATGATGGAGGACCCGCGCAATATCGGGCCCTGCACCCATCTGCTTTTCGTCGCCAAGAACCTGGAGCGCGTCGGCGACCACACGACCAATATCGCCGAGCAGATCGACTATGCCGTGCTCGGCACCCGGTCCGCGGAGCGGGAGACGCACGATCCCACCAATACCCACATCCCGGCGGCGGAAGACCGATGAGCGCAGACCGTCCGCATATCCTGGTGGTTGAGGACGAGGCGCCCATCGTCGAACTGCTGCGCTACAACCTCGAGACTTCCGGCTATTCGGTGTCCGTGGCGACGGACGGCGACGAAGCCCTGGAGCGGGTGGCCGAGGACCAGCCGGACGCGGTGCTGCTCGACTGGATGCTGCCCCGCAAGTCCGGAATCGAGGTCTGCCGCGAGCTTCGCGCGAAGGCGGGGACGCGGATGCTGCCGATCATCCTGCTGACGGCGCGCGGCGAGGAAGCCGACCGGGTTCGCGGGCTCGAAACCGGCGCGGACGACTATATCGTCAAGCCCTTCTCGCCCAGGGAGCTGGAGGCGCGCCTCAAGGCGGTGCTGCGCCGTTCGCACCCTGCGCTGGTGGAGGAGAAGCTCGAATATCGCGGCATCGTCATCGACCTTGTCCGCCACCGCGTCTCCCGCAGCGGGCGCAAGGTGCATCTCGGCCCCAAGGAATACCGGCTGCTGCGCACCTTCATGGAACGGCCGACGCGGGTGCTGACGCGCGCCCAGCTGCTCGATTCCGTCTGGGGCCGGGACGTCCATGTCGAGGAGCGCACGGTCGACGTCCATATCCGCCGGCTGCGCAAGGTGCTCAACGGCGAAGGCGAGCCGGACGCGATCCGCACCGTGCGCTCCGGCGGCTACGCGCTAGACCTCGACCGCTGAGCCGGCCGCAGCCGCCATGGCGGCACGTCGGAGCGTCGCGCTATAGTGACGGACCGCTGGCGGAGCGCCTCCGATGATCGACGCCTATTACTGGCCGACCCCGAACGGCTGGAAAATCTCCATCGCGCTTGAGGAGATGGAGCTGGACTACCGTGTCGTGCCCGTCAATATCGGGCGCGGCGGCCAGTTCGAGCCGGATTTCCTGAAGATCAGCCCCAATAACCGCATGCCGGCGATTATCGACCACGACCCGCCGGGCGGCGGCGAGCCGGTCTCCGTGTTCGAGAGCGGGGCGATCCTGCTCTATCTCGCGGAAAAGACCGGCAGGTTCCTGCCGACGGACCTGCGCGCCCGCATGGAGGTCATCGAGTGGCTGATGTGGCAGATGGGCGGCCTCGGGCCGATGCTCGGCCAGTCCGGCCATTTCCGCTTCTACGCCCCGGAAACGCTGCCCTACGCCGTCGAGCGCTACACCAACGAGATGCTGCGGCTCTACGGCGTGCTCGACCGGCGGCTGGAAGGGCGCGAGTTCATCGCCGGCGACTACTCCATCGCCGACATGGCCTGCTGGCCCTGGGTCATCACCTACAAGCGCCAGGAAGTCGATCTCGACAGCTTCCCGAATGTGAAGCGCTGGTACAAGGGCCTGCAACAGCGCCCGGCGCTCCGGCGCGGCTACGAGGTCGGGCGCGAGTTCGGCAAGCCGACCGGCCAGTGGGACGAAGAGGCCCGCAAGAATCTCTACGCCCACCCCAATCCGGGAGCCGCCGAATGATCCAGATCAACGGCATGGCGCATGTCATCCTCACCGTGAGCCGGTTCGAGGAGTCGCGCGCGTTCTACTGCGGGTTGCTGCCCTTCCTCGGCCTGCAGAAGGTCTATGACGGCAATAATTTCGTCTATCACGTGGGCGGGCGCACCGCGCTCGGCATCCAGCGCCCGGCGCCGGAACATGAGGGCGAGCGCTTCGAGCAGAACCGGGTGGGGCTGCACCATCTCTGCTTCCGGGCGCGCTCGCGCGAGGATGTGGACAAGGCGGCGGCCAAGGTCCGGGAGCTCGGCGGCAAGATCGACCGCGGCCCGCTGGAGGGCGATTTCGCGCCCGGCTACTACTATTTCGTCTTCGAGGACCCGGACGGCATCCGGCTCGAACTCAACTACGTCCCCGGCAAGGGCCTGCTCGCCACCGAAACCCCCCTGTCCCCCAGCGACGACCCCGACTGGGACCAGAACCCGTAAGGCGAACGCCTGCCATCAATCGGGCAGCGAATCCAGGAACCCCTGGAGGATATAGACGGCCGCCAGCGTGTCCTTGGCGGCGCGGCGGCGGCGGCGGCTGGTGTCGTCGGCGAGCATGGCGCGCTCGACGGCGTTGGTGGAGAAGCGCTCGTCCCACATCAGCGCCGGCAGGTCGCGGTGCGCCATCAGGTTCAGGGCGAACTG
>JGIcombinedJ30088_10003779_pt1 | contig 13832 bp, 8 predicted proteins | sample PinacodermPK_FD_30088 | JGI IMG/M metagenome (IMG submission 30088)
CGTTGCACGAGCCGCTGGTGCAGCGCGAGACATCCCTGGCGATGACGGCAAACCCACGCCTGCAGGCCTGGCAGCGGGGAGCGCGGTAGCGGCAGAAGGGGAAGTTCAGGCAGTAGAGGGTGCGTCTGCTCGCCGACTCATCGAGGCGGCCCGTGCGGCAGCGCGGGCAGGGGGGCGTGCGCTCGCGCCGGAACTCCCCGAGGCGGCGCAGGCCGGGCGACTCGCGCAGCAGCTCCTCCACGAAGGCGGAGGGGCGCAGCGCGTCGGCGACGAGGTACGTGCCCCGGCGGGCCCGCGTCATGGCGACGTAGAAGAGACGCCGCTCCTCGGCGTGCGGGTACTCACCCTCCGGGGGAGGCGGCAGCACGAGGTCGAGGAGGGGGTCGTCCTCGACCTGTGAGGGGAAGCCCCTCCGGGCGTCGCGGAGGTCGAGCACGACCACATAGTCGGCCTCGCGCCCCTTGGCCGCATGGACGGTGCTGAACTCGACGCGCAGCCGGCCCGGACGGCGAGGCGACACCGCCTCCCGGGCGCTTCGGTAGCGGCCAAGCGCCATCACGGAGATGGGCGGGCCGCCTTCGCCCTCCTGTGACTCGATGTCCACCAGAGCGTCCTCCACCCCACGCCGGGGGTCGGCGGCGGCGATCACGGTGACGCCGCCGTTGCGCACGTCGTCGGCGGGTCGCAGCGCGCGGCGGGTCTGCGCCGGATTGCGCACGACGAAGGCGGTGGAGGGCTCCTAGATGCCCGACGCGAAGCGGAATGTGTGGCTGAGCGCGCGCTCACGCACGTGGCCGAGGTAGCGACCGCAGTCGCGCACCAGCCCCATGTCGCTTCCCGCGAAGCGGTAGATCGACTGCCAGTCGTCACCGACGAGGAAGTAGGCGACGCCGGCGCGCCCGAGCGCCTGGAGCAGCGCCATCCGGCCTGCGGAGACATCCTGGAACTCGTCCACGAGCACGTAGTGGAAGGGGGATTCCCAGCGGCCCCCGCGGATGTGCGCCGCGGCGTGGTTGATGAGGTCGTGGAAGTCGAGCGCCTCCTCCTTCGCCAGCGATGCCTCGTAGCGGGCGTGGACCGCTTCGAAGATGTCGAGGAAGGCCTCGCTGCGGTCGCGGTCGGGGGAGGCCCCCGCACGGCCCCGCAGTTCCTCGAGAGAAAGGCCGCTCGTCTTGACGTGGTTGAGGAAGGACGCAACCAGCCGCGCCAGCCAGGTGACGAGCCCGCTCTCGCGCAGGTCGTCGAGGAGCTTCGCCACCGCGACTCGCTCGAAGGTGACCCCCGCGCTCTCGATCCTTGCCCGCAGCGCGTCGAGCAGGACGCCCTCGCGCCGCTGCCAGCTGTAGGTTTCGATCAGGGTGGTCCCGTGCTCCGCGTGGATGCCTCGCTTCCAGGCGACGCCCTCGGCGTAGCCCCTCCACCCCGGCGGCGGGCGGCCCTCCCGGTCGAGCGCGAAGTGCTCGATGTAGATGCCGTGGTCGGGGAGATGGAAGTCTGGATGGTATTGGCGATGCTGCGCGGTGGCCGTGGGGACTTCGTAGCGTCCCTCGTACTCGAAGGTGACGCCGTTAAGGGTGAGGAAGTTGGCGATGGCCAGCTCCTCGAAGCTCTTCACGAGGTCGCCGCTCAGTGTCCGCAGCTCGGAGCGGCGCACGTAGTCGTAGTACTCGCCCGGGTTGCGGAAGTCGAACTGCGAGCGGTAAACGGCGCGGTGCTGGAGGATGAAGTCCGTCACCGCCTCGCTCTGCCGGGGGTCCGTGAGGAGCTCGCCGAGGATGCCGTCGATGACCCGGTCGAGCTGCGCCTCGTCCACCGCCAGCTTCGACATCGTGGGGGCGGCCCCCGCCTCGGCGAGCACCTGGCGCCCGAAGGCGTGGAAGGTGGCGACGTGCGCGCCGGCGAGGTCGTCCGGGAGGCGCTCGCGGATCTCCTCCGCCGCCTTGCGATTGAAGGCGAGCACGAGGATCTCTCCCGGCGGGACGCCCTCGTTGCGGACGAGGTGGGCGACCTTGCCGGTGATGACGGCGGTCTTGCCCGTGCCTGCGCCCGCGAGCACCAGCGTGGCATCCTCGTCGGTGGCGATCGCGGCCGCCTGCTCGCCCGTGGGCGGGGAGGAGAGCACGCCGACCGCCGCCTCGACGACGGCGGGACCGGAGGCGGCGACGTGGCGGGCGTTGGCCTCCCTCGAATGCCCTGGGACTAGCGAGTGGCTCGATGCGGGCGAGGGCCCAGGCCGCGCTCTCGGGCAGGTGCGCCCGCGCCAACGCGCCGCTGATGCGCAGGACGGTGGCTGCGATGTCCGCCCGGAGCGCCCTGCTCCGGGAATGGCGACGGTAGCGGCCGCTGGCCTCGTAGCGCTCGACCCGCTCTCCGAGTTGGGTGAGTTCGGGGGCCAGCTCAGCGGCAGCGCGGGCGGCGTCCTCGCGCAGCGTCCGGGCGAGCCTCTCGGCGTCCTCGCGCGGGAGCCCGCCGATGGCGCGCACGGCGCCTCCGGCCACATGAACGGTCAGCTGCGCCCAGAACCACGAGCGGCTGGTCTCGACGGCGTCGACGGCCAAGGCCGGGATACGGCCGGTCTTGCCGATGTGGAGGACGCCCCCATCGAGTGCGACGTTGGCCGGACCGCCGCTGAGCAGGCGGACGAGGGCGGCGCGGGTCGCGGTGATGGGTCCGGCAGATTCGGGCATAGCGGTCCGGGCGCTTTAGGACTAGCGGGTGTGCGCACCGGGTGCATGGGTGGAGTGGCTCGGGCCGCCGGTGCGGATTCGGCCCAGATGAGCGCCTAAAGCGCTGCCTACACGACTATCGGTACTTTTCCTCCGAATTCCGGTAAGGCGCCCTTGTAGCCTATGTTTCGGCACAGCAGAACAAAGTTAGACCAGACAGAAAGCGCATACCGCTGGATTATTTCTTCGGCGTCAAGGTCTTCCCCGTAGCTACCCCGATGGACAAGGGCATTTCTGTACTCGACGATATGATGGATGTGAGGTTCCAAGGGCTCGCACTCGATGTCCTTAACCATTGCCTTGAGTCGTCTCCGGAAAGAACTCCGATACGCTCCTTGCAGATAGTTCCCGGTTGCCGTTCGTTGATCCTCCGTCAGAGCGTTGCCCTCTAAGGCTTTCCTCAGACTCGGCAAGATTTCTTTCTTAAACTGCTTTTCCGGAACGATAGTCTCGCCACCATTCTCCGCTGCGTGCTTGGCAGCCATGATCTCGATCAGTGCATATCCCTGGAGGCCACTCGCTTCGATAAGTGCGGCGTTATCACAGCAGCTTACGAACTTGTTGATAAGTCCCATCAGGCTCCGAAACTCTTCCCAACTCCTTTCACTGATAACGTATGATTGAAGGAGATTAATGACATCAATCTTGGGGATAGCACTGACTTGGTCGCTACCGACGGGCCGAAATCTCACGGTGCTCGAAAAGGACTGGGGTACGGAGTACTGGAGAATTCTCTCGGCGCTAGTGCTTTGCGACGAGGCACTAAAGTCACCGTGGTACCAGTTGACTCTGTTACCGCTGACAAGGCGGAGAATGCAGATTACCTTGTCTAGGAGCGCCATAATTGTCTTCGGATCTTGAGGATCGTCTTCGGGGAATTCAATGGTGATGTAACCAGTAGGCTCTACGCCGCCAAGTTGGCCCAGTCTTCGTGCTGTGTCGAGGTAGTCTGGCGTAGGGTCGACAGTCACGCGAAGACCCTGCATGTCAAGGATCAGTGAATCTGGTTCACTGGCGCCTTGGTCATGCCAAAGAAAATTGGAGACCAGGAAACGGGACTTCGTATAAGTAACACTCGCTTGACCCTTTTGCCGAACGCGCAAGAAGGTGGGGCGGAAGGTCAATTCGGTCGGCGGCTGCCAAGCAGGAGACAAGAGCCAGGTATGGCGTGAGAAGACAGCCTCACCGCTGCTGTGGAGGGATGAGCCATCCAGATCTTCTCCGGAGAATGTGAGGTTGCACGGCATGGACCGCGAGTGAGCCCCCGTCGAACCATATGGGCGTTGGGTCGGTATGAAAGAGACGTGCAGTGCTCCTGAGGGAAACTGAGCGGCCTCGTAGTAGCCCCGGCGCAGGACGGCACTGGAGTCCTCTTGGACAAGAACCATGCCGGTGCCGCGGTAGGTGACCAAGGGAGTTCCCGAAGTATCGATTACGGTCATGAGCAATTGTCCTACTGGTTGCGAAGGGTTACGCATGCGGGGGTTCGTGACAAGACCCGCGCCCTGGTTCAGTGGCTAGCTGAGGGGGCAGCAGCGCGACGCCGGTGACCGAGACGGTCATCTGGAGCAGTTGGGCAGGGTGGTCGAAGCCATGACGATGGTGCTCGACGGTACTGGCGACTGGCTCGAATCCTATGCAGGGGTGGCTGGGTAGTCGTTGCACCAGCTCGGGGCGGTCAGTACAGCAGGAGGCGGGCCTCGTGGGCCACGACCGTGGTCGGCAGGCTAGAATGGAGTTGAACGGGAGCGAGCGGAGATGACGACCACGACCCAGTCCAAGCTACTGACCGCCACCGACCTCCTGCGGCTAGACGGTGAGGGTGTGCGCGGTGAACTCATCCGGGGGGTGCTCTGCGAGACCATGCCAGCGGGACAACGACACGGGAAGATTGTTGCAAAGCTTGTGGCTGCGCTGGTCAACTTCGCTGAGGCAGGGGGACTGGGTACAGTCGTCGCGTCCGACTCGGGAGTCTGGTTGGAGCGCGATCCTGACACGGTGCGCGAGCCGGACATCGCGTTCACGTCAGTCGAGCGGCTGCCCCTCGACGAGAATGTCGCTGGCTACGCTGAGGTGGTTCCCGACCTTGTCGTGGAGATCGCCTCACCGAGCGACAGCCGCCGCGAGGTGCATGACAAGGCCCATATGTGGCTGAGCCATGGCGTGCGTCTCGTCTGGGTCGTGCATCCAGAGACACACACGGTCGATGTGCACCGCCCTGACGAAGCCGTGGCGACGCTCGGCTACGAGGATACCCTCGACGGGCTGGACGCGCTGCCCGGTTTCACCTGCGAAGTGAGCGCCGTGTTCGGTCCGCAGGCTGCGGATGAGGCTGCGGGTCAACCGCGATCGTGAACGCGCCAGACCCACTGCTGGCACGCTAGTTGCCGTGAGACATTGTCCGGGCTTGCCTGGACATCAAGATCGCTTGCGAGCCTCCGCCGAGAAGCGCGCGCGCCTCTCGAAAGGCAGCGGCAGTCCGGGCGCGAAGGCGGGGGGGTGGATCTGTGGCTTCCGACTACGAGCGGATTAGCCAGGAGAATCTGGAGGAGTACGGACGCAACCGTACTGGCTGGCGAGAGGACCTGCTCGTCGACCTCTACCCGGACCGGACTCACTTCGTGTTCGAACTGCTGCAGAACGCTGAGGACGCGCTACGCCGGCTGAACGCGAAGGCGAGTTCCAGCCGGGTGGGTTTCGTGCTGGCAGATGATGCCGTGCGCTTCTCCCACTACGGAGATCCATTCACAACCGAGGATGTGCGGGGAGTCTGCGCGATCGCTCGCCGCGCAAAGGAGAGCGACCTTACCGCGATCGGCCGCTTTGGCATCGGGTTCAAATCGGTCTACGCGATCACCGACAACCCGGAGGTTCACTCGGGCGATGAGCACTTCACGGTCACGGACTACGTTCAGCCCGCCGCTGTTCCTCCGATCCCGTTAGCCGTGGGCGAGACGGCCATCACACTTCCGCTCAAGGAGGGCGCAGCGGCGGACGACATTGCGGGGCAGTTCGAACGCCTCGCCGATCAGCGTACGCTCCTATTCCTCCGCGCGATCGACGAGATTGCGTGGTCGGGAGGGGAGCACTCCGGTTTGCATCGGCGCGAGGAAGTCGCTGAGGCCGACGGTGTTCGACGGGTCAAGCTCCTCAGCGAAGTCGATGGCGAACACCGGGACGAAGAGGTCTGGCTCGTGTTCTCGCGCGAAGTGCGCCACGAAGAGAAGTCGGCTGGATACGTCGAACTCGCTTTCCGGATGATGCCAGACGCCGATGGCGAGGAGGCAATCGACATCATCCGCGACTCGCACCTGGCCGCCTTCTTTCCGACCGAGATGGCGACGGGCTTAGGGATGCTGGTTCAGGGGCCCTACCGGACCACGCCCGCCCGCGACAACATCCCACGGGACGATGACTGGAACCGGTATTTGGTGGAGGAGACGGCTAGGCTTCTGGTAGAGGTCGTTCGCTGTCTCCGAGACCGCCGTTTACTCACAGCGCGCACCTTCGAGGCGCTCCCCCTCGATCGGGCGCGGTTCTCAGGGGGCTTCTTCGCGCCGCTGTTCAATGGCCTGCGCAATGCCATATGGGAGGAGCCGCTGCTACCAAGTCACCGAGGCGGATATGTGGCTGCATCGCGGGCGAGCATCACGGATGATCCGCGCTTGCGCGATCTCGTGTCGCGCCAGCAGTTGGCCGAACTGCGTGATGAAGATGAACCTGTCGCGTGGCTGGCGGGTGACATCTCCAGGGACGAGACACCCGAGCTCCATCGCTACCTGACCGATGAACAGGATGTTGAAAGAGTCGGGACCTCCGGTCTGCTGGAGTCACTCTGGGGCAATACGGAGTTCCTGAAGGCCCAGACCGATAGGTGGATTCAGCGACTGTACTCGTACCTCGGGCGAAGGACGGTCAGGCCGCATCAACTGCGGGGCGTGCCGCTCCTCCGGATAGAGGACGGAACACAGGTTCGTCTGGGGACGGGTCCCGAGCCAGCGGCGTTTCTCCCGACAGAACCGCCCTCAGGCTTTCCGAACACAGTCCGGCAGGCGGTGTGCACGAGCAAGCCGGCAAGGGAGTTCCTTGAGTCGCTTAGGCTGTCGGAGCCTGATCTGGTCGATGAACTCGTCCGCAACACTATCCCGAAGTATCGCCACAGGGAGGCAGTCGGGGCTGCTCAGTACGGCGATGACCTGCGCCGCATCACTCAAGTCTACCGGGGTGCATCGAGAGACCGGCGTGATCGGCTCGTCGAGGTACTTCGCGATGTCCCGTTCGTCCGCGTAGTGGACGCTGGAAACGACGAGCACTCGTTCGCCTGCCCCAAAGATGCGTACCTCGCGACGAGGCGCCTGCGTGACCTCTTCAAGGGTGTGAAGGGCGTGCTGTTGGCCGCCCCGCCACGACTCGGCAAGAAGCTCGATGGGGAAGTAGCAGAACTGTTCGAATCCTGCGGGGCGCGGTCGACGCTGGCGACCATTGAGCGCAGGGAATCCAAGTCCTATGTCGAGGGGGGTTGGAATGCGAGCGACTCATGGGAGCCGTTCGGGATCACAGCACAGAAGCGGCTTGTTCTGCGCTTAGCAGAGGGTGAAGCGGAGATCACGCACGGTAAGCTGGAACGCCTGACCAACAAGGAGCTCCGCGGACTGGAGGCGCTCCTGGAGCACATGCCGACCCTGCCTGGCGACGATGTCAGGGCCCGCACCCGGTTGCTGTGGGACGCGCTCAGGGACTCCCCGAAAGACGCGTTCACGGGAGCGTACGAATGGTTCCGCCGCAGACCCTATCGCCACCCGTTCCCCTCCGAGGTAGTTCGCTTGCTGGCGGTCGCCGCGTGGGTGCCGGACGGCTCCGGCCGTCTGCAGACTCCAGATCGCGTTGAGTTCGCGTCCCTCGGCTGGACCGCGGATCGGTACCTCGAGTCAGTCGTCAATTTCCGGCTGCCGGAACGGCCGTCAAGGCTTGCTGTTGCTGCCGAGGAAGCGGGAGTAAGCGTCGAAGTCTTTGAACAGGTTGTGAAGCTCAAGGCGCAAGGCGTTGGTGACGAGGCAATCCTAGAGTGGCTCAGCGAGTATAGGCCGCGGAGTGGGCGCCCCGATTCAGTATCGGGCGATGGTGCCGGTCCTGACGGGGCCAGTAGCCTCCTACCAGTTGACGCAGGTGGCCTGACGCAGGTGCCGGGTGGCAGTCGAGGGGATAGGGACGGGCCGACAACCGGACGGGATGGGGCGGGTGGCGGTTCTGGCGTCGATGTCCCAACCCGCGCCAGTGGCGCGGGCGCTGGGGTAGGGGAGCCCAGGTTCCGCTTCATCTCCTACATCGCCGCACAAGCAGAGTCCGAGAACGATCCAGACCCCGACGGCTTGAGCCACGAGCGGCGGATGGCGCTCGAACGTAGCGCGCTGGACTACGTCGTTGCGCTGGAGTCCTCGCTTCAGCGGACCCCACCCAACAACCCGGGCTTCGATCTGTACGAGACCGAGGAGAGCGGAACGCCCGTGCGCTGGGTCGAGGTCAAGGCCCTGTCGCGCGACCTGCGGTCACGTCCAGCGACCCTCACGCACACGCAGTTCGACTACGCGCGCGCGAAGGGCAAGGCGTACTGGCTCTATGTCGTCGAGCATGCCGGAACGGATCGTGCCAACCTTGTGAAAATTGCCGACCCGGCGGGCCGGGCGTCCACGTACACGTTTGACGAAGGGTGGAGGGACGTGGCGACGGCATTGCCGGAACGACAACCGCAGGACAGTAACAGCGGCGCGCTACCGCATTGATGAGACTGACGGCTCGCTGAGCGAGATCCCAGAGACATCACTCTCCGGCGAGAGCAAGCGGGAGCGCAAGGATCTCCAACGCTGGCTGGGCCACTCCCCGGTGTCTTGGAGAGTGGCCTGTGCGCGCTCAATGGTGAGCGCCGCTTTCGTCGCGACGGCCTGCGGGTCGGGCGAAGTGTGTGGCGGCGGGTCCCCCGGAGGAATGCCCTATAGGAGAGGGCGCGCGAGGGCCCGCCCCCGGGAGGCGGGCGCAGCCGGGCGCGAATGGTGTCATGGGTGTGTACAGGGGAAGACGTGAGTTCCGAGAGAGGGAAGTCCCCGAAAACGCAGGCAGTTCAAGGGGAAACGGCCCTACCGGACGTGCGGACGAACAACTCGGGTGTCGGGGCGCGTTCATGGAATGAAACTCCAGAGTTCCGTCGGAGGGAACTCGAAAAAGGGCCGCCAGATGTGCCAAACGCCGGTGAATGATGCGACGGGAGTGCGGACACCGCCGTCGTAGGTCGGCTCAGGGGTATTCCGGGAAGGAACCCTGACGGGTGGGAGCAGAGCTCCCCTGGGAGCGAAGGCGAGAGGGCAGCGGGATGCGCGAAGACGCTCGGCGGCAGACGCCACGGGAGCGGAGCAGCTTCGCGACAGCTGGCTCGATGCGTGGGCGCCGTGGAGTCCATCGTCGCCGCCGCGCGCGGGTACCTGGTGCACGTCCCCCTGCGGGAGGTTTCAGCCGTGAAGGGTCTTCGAGGGCACTTCACCCGGTTCTGGAGCGGTTTCGACGTCAGCGGGGCGTACAAGAGGTCGCATCCGGCCCAGCCGACCAGCCGCGGCCTTCACCAGCCGGTTCGCGAGGATGGCGTCGGCGAACTCATCGTACCGAACCTCGACGGCCAGTCCGCCGCCGAGGCGACGAAGCAGCGGCCGCTCAATCACGATCCGCCCCCCCTGCAAGGTCTGTAGCGCGTCTTCCTCTTTGCGATACCCATGCAGGAGTCCGCGTGAGAGCGCCATTCGGACGGCGGCAACCAGCGCAATCGCGAGGGTGTCCGGGGGACACCGAATTGTTCCTGCCAGGTGAGGGACACTTAGAGTACACAGGGGATGAAACAGGCAAAGCTGTGGGGAATCGCGCTCTTGGTAGGCGCGTTCGTGCTGGGGTTCACGTTTGGCGTTGACGCACAGAACTCGCCCGCACGCTTCAGAGGCACCGTCACCGTGAATGGTGAACCTGCCGATGTAGGCAGTTCGGTCGTGGCTATCGTGAATGGTGTCGGCTGCGGCTCTGCCACCGTCTTTTGGGGTGCAACCTCCCCTTCCTACATGCTTGACGTACCGCCCTCCTGCGCAAGCGGCGGCGACAGCATCTCCTTTGCCGTGAACGGTCAGGCTGCCGACCAGACGGGTACTTGGCGCAGTGGTGGCTCCAGCAATCTCGACCTGACTGTTCGAACCTCGCAGGGTGACGCCCGTGCTAAGGCCGGAGTCGAAGTCACCGTCTGGCGACGTGTCCGCGACCCCTCACTTCTTTACGTGAGCACCCGGCCCGAGGGGGGACGCTGGCGTACCCTCGATACGGCCCTTGACATGTCTCGCCGTAGTGACTCAGGCCGGTTCCACCAAAGCAACGCGGTCGGAGTCGGTGTGCCCCTGGAGGCGGGGACAGCATTGGTCGAGGTCACCGTGTGGCGGCGCATCTCTGATCCATCGCTCCTCTACGTGAGCACCCGGCCCGAGGGGGGGCACTGGCGCACTCTTAATGCGGCCCTTGACATGTCTCGCCTCAGCGACTCGGGCCGGTTCCACCAAAGCAACGCTGTCTCTGTTGAGGTTCCCCTGCCGGAGCCAGTGGCTGCACCAACCCCGGCTGCTGTCTCAAAGCCCTTCATGGGTGAGGGCTGCACAGGGGACCCGTTTTACGACGGAGGAGCCTGGTGTTCTGGAATCAGCTATAGCGCCGACCGCAATAGCTTCGATGAATTTGTGACGATAGTCAGCACTGATAGTGGAGCGGGTTCGTTCTACTTCGGCTGCTATGAGATAGGCGGGGGGAGACTCGCTGTCACTGTAAGTGACTCTTCTATCTCAAGTGCAACCAGGCCATCTGAGGTCAGTCGTGTTGTTGAATACAGCGTTGACTCCGGGGCTTTCATCAGAGAGCTTTGGGATCAAGGTGCCTTGGCTTCGAGGCTCTGGGCTCCAGACCCTGTGGGCATCCTCGATAGGCTAGAAGGGGCTGCGGTGCTGGTCGTTAGGGCGCTGGGTCAGGAGCACCGGTTCGACGTGGCAGGTATGACGAGCACGCCTGCGAAATACAACATCGACAACTGCTCCGTTGTATCGGTGGGAGAGGGCTTCGCAGCGTGCCACCCGTCGTACGAGCCGTGTCTTCCGCACTTTCCTGATGATGCATTCGACTGTAGTGACTTTGAAGCTCACCAAAGGCCTGTCCATGTGGTAGTGCTTGGCGTGGACCCATACCAGCTTGACGACGATGGTGATGGTTGGGCGTGCGAGCTGCCAAGGGGACGCTGAATCGCCGAAACCGGGCCTTCTAACGTACCCGACGCCCAGGTTGGGAGGGCGATACAGCAGGAGCTGCCGCCTCGGCCGGACCCGCGCCGTCAGTCCCGTCCGAGCACGAGGTTGGCTGGGCAGCGCGCCCGCGCGTTTGAGCCTAGCAGACGAGATGATGCCACCACCTAGGCTGCGCGCTGGACGCTGAGTGCGTTGTCGCGAAGCCCCACTACCCGTGTCGTCAGGTTGCCGACCAACCCGAGCACGTCATCAAGCGCGCCGAATGGGTCGAGCGCGGCAACACTCTAGGAGTGTGCCCTGCATTCCGCAGGTGGTACGACGCGGCTTCCCTCCTCACCCTGCGCCCACACGAGGAGTAGGGTCCACTATCGCGGTGCCCTAACTGTCTGCTCCCCGATTTGGCTACGGACCCTCTCGAAGTACTCCTCCATGGACTTAAGTCTGGCCTTGCCCACTGACTCGATCAGATCGAGCGCTGCTTCGAAGACCGCCTTGCCATCTGGCTGAGGCCCTACGAACATCTGCGCAAGCCCGATCAGGTACCCGACCTGACCAGCCAGTTCGTTGAGCACGACAAGCGCCCCAGCTTCCTGGAAGACCGCGCCCTGTGTCGGTCTGCCGTCCACGTTGTGACTTTGTGGTGCGTGCTCGGAGTGGGGATGAACCGCCCGCCCGCTCAGCAAACCGTACATCTCCGAATCGATCGGAAGTGGGAACTCCAGGCTCTGTAGGCCCTTACGAACGTTGACCGGTGAAAACTCCCTGCGTCGGTCTGCATCCCCAGCACTCCTCCACTTCGCGTGAAGGTCTGCCGATTGCACGAATAGAGCTATCAGGTTCGAGGTCTCACCGACCTGACGCACAAGACCGAGTGCCTCGTCGTAGTAGCCAGTCCTGAGTAACAGGAGCGCTGCCTTGGCGTTGCTGGCCGCCCTTCCGACAAGGTACTCGTCTTGGTGGTCACCTCCGCGACAGCCCCACCAGCAAGAGCCGATCCGTTCGAGCAGCGAGAGGGCAGTGCCAAGTGCCTGCACTGTCGCGGGAGCCCTCGCACCCGCGCTCGGAATCCACTCGTCGAATTGATTCGCGCAAGATTCCTCTTGGCCCCGAATCAGATCGAGAAACTCGCCACTCACCGGTGCGCCCTGGCGTTGCTCTACCACTTGCTGCAACCTTCCGGCCCTACGGCTACCAATTTCAGCCGTATCAACTCGACGCAGGATTCTAGCCTCTTCGACTGTCGGGCACCCAAGTGCGGAAGGAGACGTGCGAGGTCTGGACGGCATCGCCGACTTCACGAACGGACTGGCGGGCAGCGAGAGGCTAACTACGCCCCGCCTCTTCAAGTTGAGGCTGAGCGGCGGGTACTCGTCCACCAGCAGTCCTCCGTTGGTGCCCATGGGCGCGACCCACAAGGCTGCTGCTAGAATGTTAGTTCTGACACCAGCAGCGCTCAGCGAGACTGTAGGCAGGAACACCCTCATGGAGTGCCTTTTGAACTTGAAGAAGTGCCCCTAGAAGAGCAGGTTTCCCTGACGAAGCGAGGCCGCTCACTCGCCACTCAAGAAAGGAATAGCAGCATGAAGCCCCCACTGACCCCCAAGCCCGCCGCCCTCTACGCCCGCGTCTCCAGCGACCGTCAGGACGTTGACCTCTCCGTCGCCGCCCAGCTGCGAGCATTGCGGGACTACGCCGAGAAGAACGGCTACGTCGTCGCCCGCGAGTACGTGGACGAGGCCGAGAGCGGCCGCGTCGCCGACCGGCCCCAGTTCCGCAAGATGCTGGATGCGGCCAGCGACGCCGATGCCCCCTTCGAGGAGATCCTCGTCTGGAAGTTCTCCCGCTTCACCCGCAAGCGTGAGCACGCCGTCGCCTTCAAATCGATGCTGCGCCGCCGCGGCATCAGGGTGACCTCGATCACCGAGCACGCGGACGACTCCCCCACCGGCAAGCTCATGGAGGCGATCATCGAGAGCGTTGACGAATTTTATTCGGAGAATCTCGCTCAGGAAGTCACGCGCGGGATGCGCGAGTCCGCCTCGCGCGGGTTCTTCCTCGCGTCGAGGGCGCCTTTCGGCTACCGGCGGGTCAAGGTAAGCGACGGAGCAAGGGAGCGCCCCACTCTGGAAGTCGACCCGGCCACCGCCCCGATCGTGCGGGAGGTGTTCGAGAGCTCACTGCGGGGCAACGGACTCAAGGAAATCTGCCGCGACCTGAACGAACGAGGCATCACCAACCGGGGCAGGCGCTGGTACCGGAACGGCCTCCACTACCTGCTCACGAACGAGGCCTACACAGGCACCGCCGTCTGGGGCCGTACAAGCAAGGGCGACAAACCGCCCGAGCCCGTGCGTGCGGAGGGGGCCTGGGAGGCGATCGTCCCCAGGGAGACGTTCGATCGGGTGCAGGAGTCTCTCGAGGAACGCGCGCCGAAGAGGCAGCGCCCGGCACGGGTGGGGAGCAAGTTCCTGCTGAGCGGTCTGCTGCGCTGCGGAATCTGTGGCAAGCCCTACACCGGCCAGGGGGCGAAGGGCGGGCGTTACGCCTACTACGTCTGCGGCACCCTGCTCAAGGAGGGCGCCGGCTCATGCGAAGCGCGTTACCTGAACGCGGAGAAGGTGGAGGGGTTCATCGTCGACAAGATCAGGGAGCGCATCCTCACCGATGAGACCATCACCGAGCTGGTTACCCTGGTGGCGGAGGAGGTGGATGCCCTGGCGGGTCAGCTTGGCGGCAAGCTCAAGGCCATCGAGGCAGAGTTGGAGGACGTGCAGAGCCGGCTGCTTCGGCTTTACGA
>JGIcombinedJ30088_10003820_pt1 | contig 13759 bp, 10 predicted proteins | sample PinacodermPK_FD_30088 | JGI IMG/M metagenome (IMG submission 30088)
GCCTGGGTTGCCTGGGTTGCCTGGGTTGCGTGAGTTGCCTTCGGGCCTCCCTCCGAAAACAGAGTCCTCCTTTGATCCGGAAGCGGTTTGATCGTTGTTGGGCTGTGTGTNCGCCCCCCTTGTTTCCGGTCAGGGGGCGCTGGTGTGGCGGTTCCGAATTTTCAGGTGTTATAGCCAGGGGCGATGCGGGCTCATGTCAAGCGTGCCTCCTTCTGGCGTGCCTTCTTCTGGCGTGACTTCTGGCCGCGCACAGTGGACAGAGGCGGCGCCTGTACTGTTTCGCGCCATGGTGCCGTTTCGTGCTCAACGAGGCGGGGCTGTGGCAGTGAGGCTCTTTCCCTGATACAAGCTCTCTTTTCCGGGGTGTCTGTAGCTGCTACCTTTCGTTCAGAGTTTCTTCCCTGTGGTGTTGGCGTGCCTTGGCACTCCCGATGTCCGCGTTGAAGGGGGGCAACACCCTGCCAGCAGTCAACTTGCTTGCCAATCTTCAGTTTGTGGTACCGGCTTTTGTGTTTGTCTGGGTTGTGTTGGTTCGTCTGGCAGCGGCCGCAACGGGAATGTTGCAGTCTGGCTGGTGGATGACCAAAACACACCAGGCTTGTACTGGGCTCGGTCAAAATTCTTCCTGGTTATAGATGGCCTGTATTATGGGGACGCCTTCATGCTGTGCTTCCGTGTTGGAGCCTTTCTCCCCCTCCTGGCTCTCTTGTCTATTTGCGCGGCCTCTGCTGTGGAAGGGTGCAGTGGCCCGACAATCGCCGATCAGGTGCTCTTTCTCTCTTTTTGCAGAGATAAAGCGGGCGGCCTCAAGCTCAGCACCGATACTCCCGGCGTTGTTTGCGTGGCGAACAGCGAGGAGGTAAGCAGGGAGCGGGGTTCCGCCTGTTCTGGCGTTCATCCTGACAATCTGATTGTGACGAGGGGGCTGTGCCAGGCAGAGAAGCAGAGGCACTGTTTGTCTTCGTTGCAGGCGGCTTCGGGGGGGGAGGTTGATGCCCGGTGGATTGACCTGGTTTGTCACAGGGGGGGCGGTGTCCGGCGTTCCCACATGGAATCTATGGCCGGGGTGCTGGTGCCCTTTGGTGTCGCCTGGCTGTTGTTGCCAGGGGTAGACTGGGACTTGGCTGAACCCGCAAGGCTGGGGTTGCGTGTTGCCGCTGGCAAAGTTTTGCTGTCTGCCGGTGTTGTGAGTCTTGTGGGAAGCGTTCAGGAGCTGGTGGCCGATGTGGGGCACGTCTGGTTTGGAGACCTGGTTTCGCCTTGGTGGATCAGCCAGTCTGCTGTGCTCCTGTTGTGGCTGAGTCTGGGCCGGCTGGATCCGGTAGGCCCTGAAGAGAAGGGAACCCTTGGCGGTGTGGTGCGTGCTTGTGCCCAGTACGGTTTTGTCCGCTCAGTCGGCCAGCTGTTGGGAGAGGCCGGTGTGCAGGTTGTGGAGGCTGTCGCCAGACTTGGTCCCCGGGCACGTGCTCTGTGCGTGCCGCTTATAGGTGGGGGTCTGGCTGGTGTTGTGTATTATCTCGCCAGACTCTGGGGTCAAACTGCCTGGAATATCGCTGATTTCCATCAAGGGATCAGCGGGTGGGCAGTGCTGGGCATCAGTAGAGCTCTGGTTCCCGTTGTTGGCGATTATTTTGCGAACTTGACTGAGCATCGGTCTTTGCTCGAAGCCGGTAGCTATGCGACGCTTGCGGTGTTGGCTTCCGGGGCGGGAGCCGGGCTGTGGATCCTGAGCAGTGAAAATGCGGGTGGATTTCAGCGTTGTGCGGGACTCTTGTCACGGCATTTCGTTGCTGTGGGGGGCTGGGCTTTTACCAATATTCTGGGCGAACCTTTTTTGAAACATGCAGCAGCCGGTTCAGCCCTGCTTCCTGTGTTGAAGGTCGGTAACCTGGTGGGTTGCGTCCTGGTGGCGCAGGGCCTTTCCTGGGGGTGTCGTGACCTGTCGGGTGTTTCTGAGCTTGCGAACCAACTCCGCAGCCGGGTCGAGAGCATGGCTGTTGCCCGTGGGCTGGCTTCACTGGTCAAAGATGTTGTGCAGCTGATTGAGGCTCCGGCACGTGGCTGCTCGTTACGATTGTGTGTCCACCCGGTCTGTCAATCGTGTCATGCTGACTGATGTCCAACCTTGCCCGTTTTGTGAGGGCGTTTGCTGACAGCGCCTGGCGGTTGTATGAGCCAGCGGGCTCGGGCGAAAGGGCTGGATATCTGGTGCGATAACCATAACGGAGAGGGAGCTTTCCGGTTTTTTGGCACGGCGTGTTCATGAGGTCGCAGTNGAATGCGATGCGGGGCCGACAGCCGCTGGTCNAAAATGGCTGGCGTCGGTGAGCGGCCCCGTATGAAAATATAACGCGGGCTCCCCGGGATCTTATTGTGTACACTGTGCGCGGGTGGCCTTTACGTTGCCGTGGCAGCTCAGGCAGGGGCCGAAACAGACCGGAAGTCAGGAGTGCTGGCGCATGTGTGGAATTGTAGGCATAGTGGCCTCACAGGTGGTCAAGCAGCTGATCTATGATGCTCTGACTTTGTTGCAGCACCGGGGGCAGGATGCGGCCGGCATTATGACTTGCCACCAGGGTCGGTTCCATCTGCGCAAGGGTAACGGCCTGGTGAAGGATGTTTTTCACGATAGGCATATGCAGCAATTGCATGGCTCCCTTGGTATAGGGCACGTACGCTATCCCACTGCTGGTAGTTCCAGCTCTGCCGAATCCCAGCCTTTTTTTGTTAACTCACCTTACGGTATTGCTTTGGCCCATAATGGCAATCTGGTCAATGCGGAGCAATTGCGTACGCAGTTATGTGAGCAGGGGCGACGCCATATCAATACCGGTTCAGACTCTGAAGTGCTTCTCAATGCTCTGGCCCATACTCTCGAGTCTCAAGGTGGCCCCCGGCTGGAGCCGCAACAAATATTCAGTGCTATCAGCAGGGTCTTTGATTTGTGCCAGGGTGGCTATGCTGCCGTGGCACTGATCAACGGCCGTGGNCTGGTGTGCTTTCGTGATGCGCATGGAATCAGGCCGTTGGTGTATGGCCGCCGGAGGACGGCGACGGGGGTGGACTACATGGTGGCCTCTGAATCTGTCGCGCTGACAGCTCTGGGATTCGAGCCCGTTCGCGATGTGCGTCCCGGGGAAGCCATGCTGTTCACCCCGGAGGGGCAGGTCCACAGCCACCAATGTGCTCGCGCTGAGACTGTGGCCCCCTGTATTTTTGAGTATGTCTACTTTGCCCGGCCGGACTCCACTCTCAACGGGATATCCGTATATTCATCCCGCCTGCGCATGGGGAGAAAGCTGGCGGCCCGGGTGTTGGCGGAGTGGCCGGATCAGGATATTGATGTTGTGATGCCGGTTCCTGACAGTAGCCGTCCGGCAGCCATGGAGATGGCTCGTTGCCTGAATGTTGACTACAGGGAAGGGCTGGTCAAGAACCGCTACATAGGGCGCACCTTTATCATGCCCGGTCAGCAGGAGCGTAAAAAATCGGTGCGGCAAAAACTTAATGCCATCGCTCTGGAATTCAAGGGAAGGAATGTGATGCTGGTGGATGATTCCATTGTCAGAGGGACGACCAGTCGTCAGATTATCCAGATGGCCAGGGAAGCTGGAGCCAGACGTGTGTATCTGAGTTCGGCGGCTCCTGCTGTGCGCTATCCCAATGTCTACGGTATTGACTTGCCTGAATTCAGCGAGCTGATAGCTGAAGGCCGGTCTGTGAGCCAGATAGCGGCACTGATCGGTGCCGATCGTTTGTTTTACCAAACCTTGCCTGATTTGATTGAGGCAGTGCGGGAAAGTAATCCCGAGATATCTTCCTTTGATTGCTCTGTTTTCGATGGTGTTTACGTGGCAGGTGACATTACCGAGTCATTTTTGAGCCAGCTGTGCGGCACCCGGTCTGAAGCCGATCGCCAGACTCCTCTGGTGAGTGAAGAGGATCAAGTGGAGATGTATGACGCTGTGTCAGAGTAAGAAATTGATTTGCAATAGAGCCTGTGCTGCTCTGGTGAGTATGACCTCTACGCAAGTGCGCTTCTGCGGTCTGTGTTTGGGTCTGTTTGTGCGGTGCCTTTTGGGGTTGGGTATTGTACTTGTCCTCTCAGCCCAGCTCGAGATTGGTGTCAGAATTTGCCAGTGAATGCTGAGTTCTCCGTTATTTTGGGTTGGCGTTGCGCCCGCTCAACGGTTCCCGCTGAATAAAAAAATCCGAATGATGCCAGGGGGTTCAGCCGCACAAAAAAATTTTACTTTCTCATGATTTTGGTCTTCCTTTGGTGCTGGAACAACAAACTGTGTGGTCGTCATGTCATATCATGATTTCGCTCCCAACAGTGCATCCTTGGCAGCCAGACGCCTCGTCAGAGATGTGACAGACTGTCCTGACAAGATTCCCGACCACAGACCCAATCGTTGCCAAAATGGCATACCTTTTGGAAATTTTACCAAAAGTGCCTTTGCCATGTTCCAGATGAAAATGTCCTCTTTGCTCCAGTTCGATACCAGTCGACAGGAACCCGTACAGGCGCATAATCTGGAAACACTATTCGATGCAACAGGCGCGAGGTCACCCTGTGACACGCATATGAGGAGCATCCGGGACCTGACACCTATTCCAAAATCACCAAAAAGGTGCGGCCATGGATGCCGAATCTGTTTGAACTCAAAGATATCGTGGAGAAGGAGAGCTGCGAACACTTTAACTCCTGCCTGCTCAAGCTATATCATGATGGCAGTGAAGGTATGGCTTGGTATAGAGTTGCTGAAAAAGAAATGAGGCGTAACGGTGCTACTGGATCGCTTAGCTGGGGTGCAGTTCGCCACTTTGGCTTCAAGCATAAGCAGACAAAAGAGTCGGTCACTCAATTATTAGAAGAAGTCTGCTGATATGAAAGGGACAACATAAACACATTGGCTTCGTCGCTTGCCATCGACAAAGTGGGTCCATGCGCCACGCCTCAACCTCGCTTTTCAATGTATCGAAGTTTAGATCGGACGCGCGAAATGCAATCAAAGGTTGTTGGTAAAGCGCTTGTTGGATTTAGAGAATTGTAGCTGGAAAAATCAAAGGCTTAGAAAATGACGCATCCAAGCATTAAAAAATTTCTTCATGAACTCAAACAACTTGCAAAAGCTGAATCCATTCCCTGTGTCGGTGGTCGTTCTGAGTTGCCTACACAACCCGGTTTGAAAGTGAAGGGTCGTCATATTTCCTTGCCAGTCAATCAGGTAGAACTTGACTGGATTTGTAAGCAAGGTCAGGTATCACCTTTTGGCAAAGGTGTGGACACTGTCGTGGATTCCGACATACGCCGCTCTATAGAATTTGAAGCACGGGATGTCGAGGTTTCAAATCCTCATTGGGAAACTGCGCTAAAAAACTTGATCAAGTCAATCTCAACGCAAATGGGAATTGATTTTCAGTTTGAAGCAGGATTATTTAAGCTGCTGGTTTATCGGGAAGGAGGCCATTTTAAGTTTCATCAAGATACCGAAAAAGCGTCGGGCATGTTTGCCACCTTAATTATTCAGTTACCTTCGCGATGCCAAGGTGGCTCCTTGGTTTGTCGCTTTGCCGATAAAGAGTATGAGTTTGATTTTGGCAACAAGGCAGCCGACTCTGAATTCTCCATATACTATGCGGCTCACTATGCAGACGTTCACCACCAGGTTGAGAAAATTGAAGAAGGCGCCCGATTGGTGCTTGTTTACAATCTCATACAACCCATAAAAGAAAGGCAACTGAGCGCAAATCATCATAAACAGTTACTGGACTCAGCAAAGGAGATAGTGTTGCCCATTTTTTCTTTGCTGAGTCAGGAACAACACGCACTTCTTCTTCAGCATGAATACACTGAACAGTCTTTATCAGACATGGGTTTCCTGGCAGCAAAAGGACGGGACCGAGGTTTCATAAAAGCCCTGTTAACGATTAATGAACACTTGCCGCTCGAACACAAACTCTATTTCATGATCAGTCGCGTAAGTTATTCCGTAACCAGTGATGGTTGTGGTGGCGGTTATTACGATGATGATATTTACTGGGAAGAAATCGAATCAAGCGAGCCTGGCTGTGACCTTTGCTTTGATGAGGAAGGTCAGATAATTCCCGCCGATAATTTTAGTATTGACTGGGTGCATGACTTAAATGAAAAGGCTATCAACTCGGTTGCGTTTAATAAGATTGATGAAGATTTCTGGGGAGAGGGCGATGATGATATTGAGGGATATATGGGCAATTATGGCCCAACCAAAGAAACCACCTATTCCAGATATCTATTTGTCGTCATGCCAGTCTATCCGGCCAATGTCGATAGCCTTACTCAAGACGCTGTCTTCCAGGCGCACAGAGTTTCATTGATGGCGCAAGACTTAGGGAGTTATCCAAATTGCGATTGGTTGCAAGAACGATTTGATCTGGCGTTGAAAGATGTGGTCTCACAATTTAATGCTATCGTCTCTCAAAAAGAATCGCCATATCACTGGAATAGTGGTTTTGATAAGGCCGGTCAACCTATATTTGCAAAGCTACTCAAAACAGCGATTGAACGAGATGATTGTGAGCTATGTAACACCTTGCTGATGACAGCAAAAGAACGTCTTGTTGCCAACTTGTCGTCAGAATATCAAGCCAAAAACGTATTAAGCTTGCTTAAAGAGGTAATTGATCATTTCGGGTGGGAGATTTTGTCAGTCGCTTGTCTTCCCTTGCTGAATCTGTTATCGGGAAGTATCGCTTTACAAGCATCCATAGTCTTGGCAGAAAAGAACACTGATATCAAATTGCGTGCTCAACTGATGGATGTCTGTGTTAGTAAGATTTGTCGTGAAAAAAATGCTTGGGGAGGACGATGTGGCTTTAAAGCAACTATTCTGCCGCTTGCTTTAAATCTCTGCCAAACGGGTTGGCATGCTTCTAACAAATCCAAAGATCTATTTTTAGTGACGTGCCTTGAAAAAGGTGCAGAGCAACCGTCTTTCTTGTCGGTGCTGAGTAAACATTTAATCGCTGATATACAAGCAGATAATAAAGAATGGTTGCTGCCAACNTTNATTNCGACTCGCTTAAAGCATCTGAGAGATGAGCTGAGGAGAGAGCCAGAAGAATTTGCCTGGTTCATGCCCAATGCGAGTGCACGAAACAGTACTATCGCCGAATTCCTTCGGAGTGAAAGTCAAGAGGCTAAAATTACAGGTTATGATGGGATTGCAATGGCAAGGAATGATGTAGTTAACCTGGAGCCAAAATTGATTCTTCCAGAGTTTTATATGGAGTTCAATGCCGACTTTCTGCAACTTGAGGGAAATCATGGATTCTCTGCCAGTATGCAAGCTTTAGGCCGAGGCAAAAAAGCCTATATCGAGATTAAAAAGGATAAAAGATACTATGAGTTGTCCTTGAAACTACGAGAGTTGCGCAAGAANGAATTCAAGAAGTTGGAAAAAATGATAGATCTCGAATCAATCAGATAGAATGGTTGGTGACTATGGCATTCAAACTGAAAAATTGAGTTATTGTTAAAATCGTGAGGTTATACTTGGAGTTCCACGCCGCAAAGTAGAACAGATGAAATGGGTCAATGCATTCTGCTGGCTGGATGAATATGTGTCAGGTCCGCGTAATCGTCCGGGACCTGACAGCTATTCATTGTCTGTATGCAGTGCTGGCAAGGCGCTTTTCTTATTTTTTTTCCACTACAAGTGGGCAGCTTCTGATCAATAGAGTGGCAGGCTCTTGTTTTTTGGTGTTTTCGTTAATGCTTTTTACGATGGAATGAAAGAGCCTGTGACCAATCTCTCGCAGCCTCCCAGGTTTCTCCGTCCTGACTGAAGCACTGCCCGGAGGCGGTTGCAGCCCATTTTTACGGAGGGAGCAGAAGGCAGGTCCCTTTGTAATCGGTGAAGCGCTGCCTGGAGCATCTCATTGAGGCGTGTTTTGCTCCAGGTTGCTTTCAAGGGTGGGCTCTGCGGCCCACGCCTGAGAGCTGCCTGGTGCTGTTGCAGCTGGCAGGTCTGTAATGGGGGGCTCGCCTGTATACGCTGAGTTTCTGGAGAACAGGCGGGCGTACCAACGGGTCAGAGCGGCAACAGGGGAGCTGTAGTGTGCTGAGGTGGACGAGGGCTGTTGTGGGGACGCTGATTGGGGAAGGAGGTTGGGCATGCCCGGTAACGACCGGGTCAGCTTGCGCCACTGTGCGCTCAGGGAGGGCAAGCCGGGGAGGTCATCCCATGAGATAAATAGCGTTGCCAGCCCTATGACCGCAGCACCAGCCAGTCCCAGCACCCAGGGTTCGTTTTCGGTGTACAGACTGCCCGGTTCAAGGAAAAACGCGCGTGGGGCATAGAGAAGGTGTTGATTGAGAAGAAGTGTTGCCGCTGTGATGGCGGCGGACAGCCATTCCTCAGTCAGGCAGCTCGCCATTATGACAGGCATCAGGTGGTTGGCGTTCCAGAAGCGGGCCCCGGGGACATCGGGCGGGGGGATTTGCACAGCTGCGGTCAATATGGCAGCCAGTGTTGTGTAGAACAGGGCGTTCTTGTTCTTGTTGAAGTGAAGCGCCAGCAGGCTGTCCACAACAGCGTGCTGGTAGTATCTGTTCTGCCAGTGATGCCAGGCGGTGCTCAGCATGCCGGCCGCGTGCCCGTTGAAGGTCGTGTGCTTGAGCAGGAGCTTGGCAGAAAACTGCGAGGCCAATGCCAGAAGGATGGCGTAGCTGCTGGTGGCAAGGGCCATGCTGGTACGTCCCTCTGCGTAGTAGCGGTAGAAAAGATAGGCTGCACCCGCCGCCTGCTGGGCCATGTTGACAAGAGGCTGGACTCTGGGGAACTGGCTGAGGATGTAGTGGTTCATTGCGATGATGCGCAGTGCGAGCACCCCCTCGGCTCCGGACTGGGTGGTGTGGTCGGCAAATTCCATCAGCGGATCCTGAATGTACAGGCTGTAGTAATAGAGCGCCAGTGTGATCGCAGTGAGTGTTTCCATGGCTGCTGCCGGACTTCTCAATCCTGTTGCGGCTCTTTTGTCAGCATTGTCCATGGTGTCGTTGTTGGTGAGAGGTTGGAAGTGGGCGGCCAGTTGGTCGCGCAGCAGAGCGTGCTGCGTGGGTGTCAGCTGGGTAGCAAGGAAATAGTTGAACAGGGCCAGAGCCTGTTGCCTTTGTATCTCCAGGTAGTCCCAGGTGGCAGTGTCAGGTTGTCTGGGGTGGGGAAGGGTCTGGTCCCATGCTGGCTCGTAAACCAGATCGGTTCCGTCGGGTCCCTCAGCCTGCTGGTAGCCCATGTCCGGTCGCAGAGGGACGAACTTTGGCAGTGGGGCCGCTTCTGACTCCTCTTGTGTGGTATCATCCGCCGGCGAGAAAGACTCAGGCTCTATGGCGACGGGTGGTGTGCCATCGCGACTGGCCTCTGTCTTTGGTGTGTTGGGCCATGCTGCCCGGGCTGTGTTCGTTTGCCCCCCCTCTTCTTCGTCCCCGTCTTCGTCCCCGTCGAGGGCGGCTGTTACAGGAGCAGGTGCTGCGGCAGCGGAGGTCGCAGCTTTGCTGCCCGGGTCTTCGGCCTCCAGTCCTGAAGCGCTTGCCGCAAGCAGTGGCGCGGTCAGAAGAAGAGTCAGCAGCCAGGGGCTGTAGCGGGANAGCTGTGTCGTCGGTGGCAGCCNCTGTGTCGGTGCTGACGTGTCACAGGCGGCGTACTCGCCGAGCTTTTGGTTTTTGTACATGTAGAATAATGACCCTGCGGTTATTATAATTACCGGCCTGCTGGGATTCTGAAGGAGTCCCATTGCGTTTTTCATTCGGGTTGTGTCCTGTCCGTGCGGGCTTTGCCACTGGCGGGTGCAGACTGGCGAACTCTTCCGGGTGGACTGCAGATTCGGAACAAACCATCGAAAACAGACATCTGGGAAGGTAGGACAGCGATCTCCTGTTTTCCAGTCAGGTTCTATCTGTTGTAACAGCCTTCCCGGCTATCACAGGGGCAGTGCTTATGATCAAAATAAAACGGGGGTTATCCTTGCCAATTTCAGGATCGCCCCAGCAAACCCTGGGCCGGGCTGTAGAGCCGCGCTCTGTTGCCCTGCTTGGCCCCGACTATGTCGGTATGCGCCCTTCCATGGCTGTTTGCGTTGGTGACCGGGTGCGCAGCGGTGACCCGCTTTTTACGGACAAGACACATCCGCAAATCAAATTCACCTCACCGGCCTGTGGGCAGGTGACAGCCATTCACCGCGGCCATAAAAGAGTTCTGCAGTCTGTTGTGGTTCAGGTGGAAGGTGACGAGGCAGCAGACTTCCAGGCGTGGTCGCCAGCGGAGCTGGCCGGCCTGTCGCGGCAGCAGGTTGTTGAACAGTTACTTGAGTCCGGGCTCTGGACCGCTCTGAGGACCCGGCCTTTCAGCAAGGTCCCTGCACCTGACGCGATGCCCCGCTCTCTTTTCGTGACAGCCATGGATACCAATCCTTTGACGGTGAATCCTGAGCTGGTGATTGCCGAGCAGCCTGAGGCCTTTGAACAGGGCCTGGTGCTCCTGGACAAATTGAGCGAAGGGCCCTTGTACCTGTGTACGACGCCGGGTGCGGTTATACCCTCCGGGCCGGCGCAGGTGCAGACCTTTGCAGGGCCTCACCCTGCAGGACTGGCCGGTACCCATATTCACTTTCTGGATCCGGTGGGGCCGGGGCGTGAGGTCTGGAGCATCGGTTACCAGGATGTGATCGCGCTGGGGAAGTTGTTTACAACGGGTCGCTTGTGGACAGAGCGCGTGATTGCTGTTGCAGGGCCCCAGGTAGAAAAACCTCGCCTGGTACGCGCGCGACTGGGGGCCCGGCTGGACGATCTGTTGACCGGCTCACTGCGCTCGGGTGAAAACAGGGTGATTTCGGGCTCGGTGTTTGGTGGGCGGACGGCAACGGGGCCGCTGGCCTTTCTGGGGCGCTGGCACAATCAGGTGACGGTGTTGCAGGAGGGGCGGGACAGGTCGCTGTTGCACTACCTGTCGCCTGGCGTGCAGCGCTATTCGGCGATGCCTGTGTATCTCTCCAGCCTGATCAACAAGATGCATGAGTTTACGACTTCGGTTCAAGGAAGTGAGAGGGCCATGGTTCCTGTCGGTGCTTATGAAAAGGTCATGCCGCTGGATATTCTGCCCACTCAGTTGCTGCGCAGCCTGATCGTCGGTGATACGGAAACGGCCAGCCAGCTGGGTGCCCTGGAACTGGATGAGGAGGACCTGTCGCTATGTACGTTTGTGTGTCCGGGCAAATATGACTACGGGGCCATTCTGCGCAGGTTGCTGACGCGAATGGAACAGGAGGGCTAGAGCCGGTGTTAAGAAAACTGCTGGACAGACTGGCGCCTCATTTCGACAAAGGGGGGCGGTTTGAGAAGTTCTATCCCCTTTACGAAGCTATAGATACGGGGTTATACAGTCCCCCTTACGTCACCCAGGGCAGTGTCCATGTGCGCGATGGGATTGATCTCAAGCGCATTATGATCACTGTCTGGCTCTGTACCTTTCCGGCCATAGTGTTCGGCATGTGGAATCTGGGGTATCAGGCCAACCTTGCCATCGAAGGGGGCCTGGCAGCGCCGACCGACTGGCACAGGTATTTTTTCACCGGTCACGATCCGCACAGCTGGTTGGACAACATCAGTTATGGTGCGGCCTGGTTTCTTCCTGTCTATGCAGTGACATTCCTGGTCGGTGGCTTTTGGGAGACGCTGTTTTCCTGTGTGCGGCGTCATGAAATCAATGAAGGTTTTTTTGTTACCTCCATCCTGTTCGCGCTGTCGCTTCCGCCCTCGATACCCTTGTGGCAAGTGGCCCTGGGGATCAGCTTCGGCGTTGTCGTTGGTAAAGAAGTTTTTGGTGGAACGGGCAAGAATTTTCTCAATCCTGCACTGACCGGGCGGGCTTTTCTTTTCTTCTCGTACCCGGCGCAGATGACAGGAGACAGTATCTGGACGGCTGTCGACGGGTTTTCCAGCGCAACGCCCTTGAGTCTGGCAGCAGAAGGTGGCGTAGATGCCATTACAGCCGCCGGGATTGAGTGGCAAGACCTGTTTCTGGGCAGGATCCAGGGATCCATAGGTGAAACATCGAGCCTGGCCATTCTGGCCGGAGGTGTTCTGCTGGTCATCATGGGACTGGCGTCCTGGCGTATCATGGCGGGCACACTGCTGGGTCTGGTTGTGACCAGCTGTGTTTTCAATCTGTTGGGCTCGGATACCAATCCGCTGTTTTCTGTTCCCTGGCACTGGCATTTTGTGATGGGAAGTTTCGCTTTCGGGCTGGTATTCATGGTGACGGATCCTGTGTCTGCTGCCATGACCCACAGGGGCCGCTGGATTTTTGGTCTGCTGGTGGGGGTGATGGTGGTGCTGATCAGGGTCATCAATCCAGCCTATCCGGAAGGGGTGATGCTGGCTATTTTGTTCGGCAATCTTTTTGCACCTCTTATTGACCACTTTGTGGTTCAGGCCAATATCAGGCGAAGGGAGGCGCGGCTTCATGGCGAGCAATGAAACCACCAGGAAAACCTTGTTGGTCAGTCTGGTGCTGTCGCTGGTGTGTTCGGTGCTGGTGTCAGCTTCTGCTGTGTACCTGGGGCCCCGGCAACAAGAAAACAAGGTACTTGATGTCCAGCGCAACATTCTGGCTATTTCGGGGCTGGTTGAGCATCCGGAGTTTATGGACCGCGAGTTTGTCCAGNAGAAATTCCAGGCGATCACACCGCGGCTGGTTGATATTCGTACCGGGCACTATGACACCAGTGGAAATGACCCGGTTCGTTACGATCAGCGTACGGCTGCCCGGGATCCGGCGCGTTCAAGGTCCTTGCCGCCAGCTGCCGACGCGGCGAAAATTCGCCGCCAGGCTCACCTGGCCCAGATTTATGAGGTCCGCGAGCAGGGTGAACTCAAGACATTGATACTGCCGATTCACGGCTATGGACTCTGGTCCACGCTCTACGGCTACATTGCCCTTGAGTCTGACCTGACCGAGGTGGCAGGTCTGGGCTTCTACGAGCATGGCGAAACGCCGGGGCTGGGTGGTGAAGTGGACAACCCCCGCTGGAAGGAACTCTGGGAAGGCAAACGGGTGTTCAACGATCAGGGACGGGTGGATATCTCTGTAATCAAGGGGGCTGTAGACGCGAACTCCCCGAGAGCTCTGCATCAGGTCGATGGTCTCTCTGGAGCGACTCTGACCAGCCGTGGCGTGAATAATCTTGTACAGTTCTGGCTGGGTGATGAGGGCTTCGGTCCCTTCCTTGCCAATCTGAAGGAAGGAAAGGCCTGAGTATGAGCCAAGTGACTGCGAAGGATGTGCTGTTTTCGCCCATCGTCAGCAACAATCCTATCACCTTGCAAATTCTCGGTATTTGTTCTGCTCTGGCGGTGACCACTGGCATGCAGACCGCGCTGGTCATGGCACTGGCTGTGACCATAGTGACGGCCTGCTCCAGTTTTTGTGTCTCGCTGATTCGGCACCATATTCCGTCCAGTGTCCGCATTATTGTCCAGATGACGATTATTGCGTCTCTGGTGATTGTTGTGGATCAGATTCTCAAGGCATTTGCGTTTTCCATCAGCAAACAGCTGTCGGTTTTTGTGGCGCTGATTATCACCAACTGCATCGTGATGGGGCGAGCGGAAGCTTTTGCCATGCAGAATCGGCCCTCGCTGTCGTTTCTTGACGGCATAGGCAACGGGCTCGGTTATGGTGTTGTATTGTTGGTTGTCGCCTTCTTCCGGGAGCTG
>JGIcombinedJ30088_10003823_pt1 | contig 13757 bp, 10 predicted proteins | sample PinacodermPK_FD_30088 | JGI IMG/M metagenome (IMG submission 30088)
TGTTGATGCGGCAACTCATGGAACGGCTCGGCGTGGCGCGTGCAATCGACGCCGGCGTACGCGTGCTGCGGCGCTGCAAGTGGTACCGGGAATCGGATCATGTCCTGACCCTGATCTACAGCATGCTCAGTGGTGGCAGCAAGCTGCACGATGTCAACCGGTTGGGTCAAGATGAAGCACTGAAGCGAGTGTTGGGCAGCGACCGCATACCGCACGCCACCACGATCGGCAAGTTCCTGTGGCGGTTCGGCGACGACGAGCACGATAAACAGCGGCTGGGACTGGCGGAGTTACGGGACACGAGTGAGGCAGTACAGCAGGATGCGTTCGCGCTGCTGNCGCGAGAGCGGCGCAANGTAGCNACGCTGGATTGGGACTCATCGATCCATGANGTATATGGGCAGAAGAAGGAAGGGGCGGACTTTGCGTACGACAATACGTGGAGCTACAGCGCCTTGTACGGGACCCTTGCNGAGACCGGAGATGTGCTCTATCTGGGGCTGCGGGAAGGCCATCGGTACACCAGCTATGGGACCAAGGAAGTGCTGCCGGGAACGATCGACCGGGTGAGCAAGCACTTTCGGCAGGTGCGGATGCGCGCCGACAGCGGCTACTACAACCAAGCGTTGGTGAACATATGCGAGCAGCGGGGAGTGGAGTTCTTCATCGTCGCCAAGCAGCACAGGAACCTGATGAACGCGGTGCGCGAGATCCCGGACAGAGAGTGGAAATCATTTGCTCACAGTGACTTACAGGCAGGTGACCGGGGCCGGCGCCGGCGGCGGCGACGCGCCAACCTGAAACGGAAGATAGCGATACGGCGCAAACCCGACTCCCGGTTCAAAGGAGCGCCGGAGATAGCCGGCATGATGTTCAAGCCGACAAGCTGGAAGAAAGCACGCCGGTACGTGATCAAACGGACGCCGATTGTGGACAAGGACGACCAGCAATTATATCTGGATGACGGGCTGCGCCGGTACGCCTACTGGATCGTGGTGAGCAACTCGAAGCGCAGCAACGAGCAAGTGTTGCGAATCGCGCAGGGCCGTGGCAACCAGGAAAACCTCATCAAGGACTTCAAGTACGGGCTCGGTCTGGCGCATATACCGACCGGCACGCTGGCGGCGAATCAAGCCTACTTCATGATCGCGGCACTGGCTTGGAACTTGAAGACGTGGCTATTGAATCTGCTGGACGTCGGGGATGGCGCGGTGATGCGGTTCCAGCGCTTTCGGTATCAGTGGATCTGGCAAGCCGGGGTGGTCGCAAAGAGCGCCCGCAACACCGTCGTTCTGAAACTGCCGGCGGGTGACTATTTCCAGCGTTTTGGTGTCGCTATGAGTCGATTGGCGATTCTCCCACGATAACGGACAACGAACTGCTCCGCCGCAGGGAGTAGTATGTCCCGAGAGCCACTCTGATGGTGCAATCGGTCCTCGGTTACGCTCAAACGACGATCTCTGGGAGGCCACAAGCGCATCAGTTAAGCCGAATCGGGACCGCGGACCGACCCGCGACATCTCGAACTCCAAAATCGCCAACTTTCCTCCCCTATTCGACTGTCCTTGTGACCTAGTCGACCGCCGAGTCGCTTAATCTGGGTCCCGACTGGCAGTGAACCCGGCGTCCGATCTGGAGCATAACCGTTTTGCCTTCCCGATCCGGCCCCGGCGTTCGCGAAGTCGTGCCGGGTGGGATCCTCGCCGCGGAAAAGGTGGATCGTCGTCTGCACTTCCAGGAAGCCGAGGTTGCGCGCTACGGCGCCGTTCTCGTTCGGGAGCGCGATCTGCTGAGCCGGCTGCTGGACCGCTGGCTGCTGTGGTTCGGCGCACGGCTGGCCGCTTACGGAGATCCCCCCGCCGTGGTATGCGATGTCGATGGTCACGCGGTCGAGAATCGGGTCGCGGAGTTGGGCGACCGGATGCTGCAGGACGCGCTACGGAGCGGCGCGTCCGATCTGCACCTCGATCCGGTGCACGCCGGAGCCGGCCTGGTCTGCGGGGCGGGATCGAGGGGAGAGATGGCGCGTTTCGACGCGGTGCTCAGCTCCCGGCTCGTGCAGTGGTTCGTCGAGCTGACGGAACTGCAGCCGAACGGAGACGCCGGCGTACGTGAAGGGTTGGCGAAAAGGAGTGGGGGACGACAGCGTGCCAGATACGGGTGCGAGAGATTCCCACCGTACTCGGCCCCCACTACCACCTCCACCTATATGCCGACTACATGGATACCACCCTTGGTGATATCGGCTATACGCCGGCGCAGAGCGGTGGCGTGCTGAGCTTGCTTACCGCATCCCGCGGCTTGTTTGTCATCGCCGATGCCAGCGAGCCGCGGGACGACCGGCACCGGTTGCTGCTGGCGCGCGGGCTGGTGCGCAGCGGACGCCTGGTGGTCAGCATTGAGCGCCGCGTCCAGTACCAGGATGAGAGTCTGATCCAGCTGGAGCTGAAGCAGAGCGCATCGGAATCGGGCGAAGAGGAGTTTCGAGTGGTTTGGCGGGCCGCGCTGGACATGAGCCCCGACGTGATCGTGGTCGATGAAGTGTTGTCCGCCCCGCAAGTGGCGGCGCTGCTCGCGGGTGCGGCCAGCGGGGTGGTCATCGTTCTGCGGATGGCCGGCGACCGGCTGGCGGCCGCCGGAGCAGGGATGGCCGAGTTCGGCGCCGATCGTCACGCCCTCACGCGTGCCCTGCTGGGCGGTGTGGAGCGGGTGGTCGTGCGACGGCTGTGTCCCCAGTGCCGTGTGCGGAGCCGGCTTGCCGCGGAGGAGGCGGCAGCGCTTGGTTTCAAGACAGATGCCGCCGCGGCGCGTCCCGCGGGATGTACCCGCTGCCGGGACGGCTATTCCGGGCGTCGCGCGGTCTACGGATTGTGGCACGACGGTCCCGAACTGGCGCGCGCGTTGACCGCCGGGCCGAACGAACGATATTCATCCGCGTCTGGAGAGCAGGATTTTGAAGAAGCGGTTCGTGGTGCGGTCGTCGATGGCGAAGTGGCCGCCGCGGACGCGGTTGCGTTGCTGTGCATACGCCGCTCCGACGACAGTGTGACCGACCTGGCATAAAGCTGTTCGAAATCCTCAGTATCGGCGCTCGGCAGCGACCCGTCGGTGGGCGTGCGTGCCTTCGACGGTATCAACCGTCTTTGTGCATCAATTGCTCGAACACCACGGTAGCGTCACCCGAGTCCGGGCCGCCCGGCATGACCTCACTGATGGTCGTCGAGATTGAAAGCTGATGTCGTACTCCACCACACGCGTGAACGCTTCCTCAACCTTGCGTGAACCTACGCAGATATTTCCACTATCGTACATCAGCACGACCTCGCCTCCATTACGCCTACTGAGAGTTGCCTGATGTTGACCGCAGAATTCGTTGTGGCCGGCGGAGTCTGTCCTGCGGCTGGCGGTCCCGAACCAGACCGTGCGCCGGGAGATGTACGGCTACCTGCGCGACGGCTACCGGGACATCGGGAGCCGCTCATGCAGCGCTACACCGGCATATGCCACGGCTACATAATCGAACTGAAGTATTTGAGACGCAGCGGGCCGGCAACCGAGCCGCGCGTAGCAGCGACCGCCCGCGAAGCAGGCCAGCAGCTACCGCGTTAAGTGGCCGACCAGCGGCTGGCCCACCAGTACCCCTCCATCCGCTTCACCGGCCTCACCCTCGTATTCCACGGCTGGCAGCTAGTCCACACCAAATCCACACACGCCCACTCCCGCTGAATCGGCCGCTCCTCTGTCGTAAGCGGAGCCCACCACGGCGGCGCCGCGCCCACTCCCGGGTACCCTTGACTGTCCACCACCTTCCTTTGGTTCGCGAAGGCGCAAGCCACGCGCCCCATATTGACGCGAACCGACTTGATTGCCGACACTACCACGCCATGAACGACATTCATGGATGCTCGAGAAACACCCGTATCGTCGTTCGTCGAACTTAGAAGACAACTACACGAGCGCAACGGAATCCGCCGGACGGCGCAAACAAAGAGGCCGGGACCGAGGGGTCCCGGAATGGCGCCGCGCAACGATCCCAGCAAGCCTACGGCGTGACTCGGCTTCAAAGAGGCCACCCAGCGGAGGGTAGTAGACGGTGTTGACAATTATCGGACATATCGTTATTCTCATTTAGAGTAATGCCGTAGGCATTTAAGTGTACCAAAGATCTGTGACTATGTGTATACTGGGTTCCTCAGGCGCGTGTTCAATGGCCGGAAGGGGCATCGCCACATCATGACCTACTCGGAGTTCTTCTCCCGAGCGTTCGGTGGGAGCGCGACACCATTCGCCTACCAGCGCGCGCTCGCGGATCAGGACTGGCCCGATGCGCTGATTGCTCCCACTGGGCTCGGCAAGACGGCGGCAGTGGTTCTTGCCTGGCTGTGGAAGCGGACCGCGGCAACGGCCCCACGCCGGTTGGTCTACTGCCTCCCAATGCGCACGCTGGCGGAGCAGACGGCCAGCAATATCTCCGCGTGGCTTGGCCGGTTGTCTTCCATTCATGCGGAGTGGCAGCAACGGCTGCCGGACGCCGCTCGCGATGTCCACTTGCTGATGGGCGGCGCGAACGAGCGTCGCTGGTTTGAGCATCCCGAGCGCCCCGCGATTCTGGTCGGCACGCAGGACTTGCTGATCAGCCGCGCGTTGATGCGGGGCTACGCCATGAGCCGTTTCCGCTGGCCGGTCGATTTCGCGCTTCTGCACAACGACTCGCAATGGGTGTTCGACGAGGTCCAACTCATGAATTCGGGGCTGGCCACCTCCACCCAATTGGAAGGATTCCGGCGATCGCTCGGAACCGAAGTTGCAGCCGCCAGTCTGTGGGTGTCCGCGACTTTGCACCCCCAGTGGCTTCGTACCGTGGACGCACCATCTGACCTCCGCGTGTGGCGCGTTCCCTGCGACTTTCCCGAAGATCGTCGGTCGCCGCTCGTACGCACGCTGCTCGACGCACCGAAGCCGATTGCGCCCGCGACATTGAGGCCGGCAAGCGCCAAGAAGGTTGACGTCGGTGCCTATGTCCGCCACATGGCGGAGCACATTCGTGAGCATCACCGACCGAATCGAATGACGCTCGCGATCCTGAACACCGTGACGCGTGCGCAGCAGGTGTACGCGGCTCTGATCAAGCAGGGTGTGCCCCAGCAACAGGTTGCCCTGATCCACTCGCGGTTTCGATTTCCCGACCGCCAGGCACAGATGCACCGCCTTCCTTCGCCCCGCGCGGCAAGCGACCTCATCGTGGTAACCACGCAGGCCATCGAAGCGGGAGTCGATCTGTCCGCCGCCACGCTCATTACCGAGTTGGCGCCGGCATCCTCGATGGTGCAGCGATTCGGCCGCGTGAATCGGTACGGTGAATTGAACAACACTGGCGGCGCGACCATCCGCTGGATAGACCTTGCGTGTGGCGACGACGCGCTGGCCGCGCCGTACGAACCGCAACAGTTGGCAGACGCGCGCACGCGCATCGCTGCTCTGCATGACGCCAGCCCATCGAACCTGCCTCCTCCCGAGGCCGGAGACTACCACCACCGCTGGGTGATCCGTCGGAAGGATCTGTTTGACTTGTACGATTCCGATCCGGACCTCACCGGCTTTGACGTGGACGTGTCGCCCTACGTGCGCGATGCAGAGGACACGGACGTGCACCTGTTCTGGCGCGAGTTCGACCGCTCGGACGGTCCCGTCGACCAGCCCCCGCCGCGACGCGAGGAACTGTGCCCGGCACCGATCGGGCAGGTTCGTAACTGGCTCAAGCAGTTGCGATCCAAACGGCAACTGCGCGCCTATCTCGCGGACCCGCAAACCCGCAGCCGCGGCGGGCGCGATCATGCCTCAGCCTGGACACCGCTAGACGCCGCCCCATGGCCAGGGCTGGTGCTGATGTTGCACGTATCTGCGGGCGGCTACTCAACGGCCACCGGATTCGACCCGGCGGTCACGGCGGCGGCGGTGGTGCCGACCCATCAGGAGTCCGATTCGCGCGAGGTCGAGGCGCTCGATGCGGACCCAGAAAGCGAACGGCATACCGCGGTGCCCCTGTCTGATCACCTCCGGCATGTCGAAACCGAGGCCGAAAGACTGGTTGATGCGTTGGGCGCGGTCGGGAACAGGCGCGAGGTGATCCAGGCGGCGCGCTGGCACGACGTGGGTAAAGCGCATGCTGCTTTCCAGGAGCGGCTCGGGACGAGCCCCGCGGGGCCGCTGCTTGCCAAGGCGCACCACTATGACCGAACCAAGGGGCGCTCCTACTTCCGCCACGAACTCGCCTCAGCGCTCGCGTGGCTCACCCACGCCGGTTGGGCACGCTCCGCCGACCTAGTGGCATACCTGATTGCCGCACACCACGGCAAGGTGCGCATGAACCTCCGTGCACTGCCCGGTGAGCAGCCGCCGAACGACGCCGATGGGCGCCGGGACGCGCGCCGTTTCGCGCGGGGCGTGTGGGAGGGCGACGACTTGCCGACCATTGGCGTGCGACCCGGTGACCGCTGGCCGGGGGGTGCGTTGAGCTTGTCGATAATGGACCTGGGCGAAGATCCGGTTTCCGGCGCCAGTTGGACCGAACGCTCGCGAAGTCTCCTGGACAGTTTCGGGCCGTTTCGACTGGCGTGGCTCGAAGCCCTCGTGCGGATTGCCGATTGGCGGGCATCGGCGGATGAAACGGTAACGGCGCACCGTGGCTAACGGCATGCGACTGGCTGGGTGCACCACTAAGCCCCTGGCGAGCTACCTGAAGGCGATAGGCATTCTGCGGCTCATCTCCAGCCCATCAAATCACGTCAGCGGCAGCGCGGCGGACGGGGCAGCGCGCGCTTGGTGGGAGGACGGAACCTTCCATCTCTCTACCAATCTTGCGTTGGACGACCTTGTTGGCTTCTTTCTGCGCGACTACGCGCCGAGTGCGATCATCGCACCGTGGAACGGGAGCAGCGGTTTCTACCCCAAGGACAACAAGGATGGTTTCGAACCGCTTGCGCAGACGTCGGCACCCCGCTTTGCGGCCATCGCCGCGGGAATCGCCGACGCAGCCGATGAGATCCGCCGCCAAGGATTGACTGAGAAACCCAAGGGCGACATGAAGGCCGCGCTCATAGCAGCACTGCGCGGCCGTCTGGCAGACGCTGCCCTGCACTGGTTGGATGCCACGGTGGCACTGTCCGGCACCCGACTTAGGTTTCCTGAGCTGCTTGGTACGGGAGGCAATGATGGCCACCTCGACTTTACCAACAACTTCATGCAGCGATTGGTGGCCGTCCGTGGCGGCTTGTTCGACGCCGCCAGCGGCGGAGCGATGTCGGGCAGCGAACGCTTGCTCAGAGCCGCGCTCGGCACCGCCGCAACACAGGGGCTGAAGGCTAACCCACCGGGCCAATTCGCCCCCGGCGCCGCGGGCGGGGCCAATGTCAGCGTCGGGTACAAGGGCAAGGCACACGCAAATCCCTGGGACTTCGTTCTAGCGCTGGAGGGAGCGGTGCTGTTCGCCGGGGCCGCGACCCGCCGCCACCAAGGCGCAGTGGAGAGTGGAGCGAGCTTCCCTTTTACGGTTCGGTCCACCCTCGGTGGAGCGGGTAGCCTCGGGCTAACCGACGCCAGCAGCGTGCGAGCCGAGTTCTGGGCACCGCTCTGGCGACGGCCGGCCGGATGCGACGAACTGATCGGCCTGTTCAAGGAAGGTCGCGCCGTCCTAAACGGCAAGAGCGCCTGCGACGGTCTCGACTTCGCCCGCGCCGCCACCAGCCTGGGCACCAGCCGTGGCATGACCGCGTTCGAGCGATACGGATTCGCGATGCGCCAGGGCAACATGTACCTTGCGGCGCCCCTTGGCAGGCACTCGGCCACCTCGCACGTACCAGAGACGGCGGAGTTGATAAACGATCTCGATATCGGTGGCTGGCTGCAAAGAGTTCGCCGGGCGGCCCTTGACGGCAACGCGCCCGGCCGCGCGCAGCAACTCATGAAACGGTTCCAGGACATCCTATTTGCGATGAGCGATGCGCAGGCCTCTCCCGCCACCGTGCAGACTGCACTTGAGATACTCGGGGAATTCGTCGGCTGGATCGCAACCAGCCCCGCTGTGCAGGCGGCGATCACGCCACCGCCTCGACTTCGCGTCGCGTGGACCAAGCACGCGGACGACGGATCGCCGGAGTATCGGGCCGCTGCTGCGCTCGCCACCTTGGGCTGTGCCCAGGGCATCGGCAACGGTGCGCAGGCATCGGCGCACGCACCGTCTCCCACTTCAGAGACGGCATCGGTATCCGGGACGGCGGCGCAATCGCTGTCAACAGCCAACGCACGACAGACTCCGGTGCCGATGGCGGTCCACCTCGCCCCGGTAGCGCCCGGCACGGTGGCCCGCCGTTACCGAGCCTGGGATGCCGCTGGCACCCGCGCGGTGACCGTGTGGGGGTCCGGGGAACTGGTGACGAATCTGGTGGAGGTGCTGGAGAGACGGCTACTCGCCATCCGCGAAAGCGAACCGCTGTCAGCAGCAGCTCCAACGCATCTGGATGTGATCACGCAGTTTCTGGGGCCAGACTTCGACGACCGCCGCTGCGCGCGCCTGATAGGGGGCTTGGTCTGGGCTCAACCCACCCGGTTCTCACACGCCTCTGGTGGCGAACGCATGCGGCTGCCACCGTTCGCGTACGCAGCCCTGAAGCTTCTGTTCGCTCCCGGCGACGTAATCGACACCCTCGCCGGGGGCAGCAACAATGACCGGATGCGCCGTGTGCAGTTGCCACCGGGGCTGATCGCGCGGCTGCGCGGCGGCGACGTGGACGGCGCCGTACACATGGCCTTCGGTCGTGCGCGCGCGTCCGGAATCGCCGCCCCGTTTGTCAATACCGGCGCGGCCCGCGGCACTGCGTTCGGCGCCGGGCTGGACGGCCGCCGGCTGGCTGCCGCTCTGTTGATACCTATTCACGACTACCAATTACGAGCGCTCCTGGATCGAGCGTATCCCACAGACAAGGAGAAAGAAGATGCCACTTGAATTGACACCCCTCGCCGATGAGCCGCGCTTGCTGCTGGAAGCGGAGCTGCAACCCCTGCAGGGCTCTCGATTCCAACCGACCGGTTTTCCCAACCTTGGTCCCGCGGTCTATTCGGCGCCGGACGGCAGCGGACAGACCGTGCTGGTGGAGAGCGCGCAGAGTATGGCGAATCGCCTTGAGACGGTGTGCTGGGACGACGTTGCTGACGACTGGGTAGCGCCCCTGCGCGGCCTTCCGTTGATCAAGGTGGTCAACCAGAACGGCAAGCCACTGACCAATTCGGTCTTGGAGGCCCATCGAATCAACTCCCCCTATATCCTGGAAGGAAAGGACAAGTCAGTGTTCGACGTGCTAAAGAGCGGGCTCGCCGGGATGGAAACTGGGAGAGTCGACTTAAGAAAGCTCGCGCGCGTGCTACTGCGGTTCGATATCAACGCCCTACTGCACGGCGTATTTCTGGCCAAGAAGGACCTCGCGGGAGGGAGGCTGCGTTTGCCGCGCGCGTTGTCGGCATTCATCGAAGCCTCCAGCGCGGATGTCGTGATCAGCGGCGGCGTCAAGAATGACGCGGTCCACCCGAGCGTTGACACCCAAAAAGGGTTTGACACCGCCAAGGGGTTTGGAAACGTGCCATTTTCGCGGGATGAATACGCCGCCGAGCAGATCATGGCGTATTTTAACTTCGATCTGCGCCAGATCCGTTCATTCTCGTTGGGTGATGAAGTAGAGCGGCTACTCGTCGCTCTGGCGCTATTCAAGGTACAGGCATTTCTCAAGAATGGGCTGCGTCTTCGGACTGCGTGCGATCTTGACGTAACGGAGGTCCGGGTCACACGGCCGACGTCCTTCACGCTGCCCTCGCTGGAGACACTCTCCGCCGAGTTGCCCGGACTGGTTTCCGCGGTTGCCGGACTCGGACTCTTCAACGAGCCGCGCTCGGCGATGGTGACCTTCTCGTAGTCTCGTACCGGCCATGCTCGCCCTCTCGTTCAACTTTCCCGGCCGCCGCTACCACGCGACTCCGTGGGGGCGTCACGTCAACGAAGCCGACGTGGCGTGGCCGCCCGAGCCGTGGCGAATTCTGCGAGCCCTGATCGCTACCTACTGGCGCAAGGGATCGCAAGCGCACTGGTCCAATGAGGAAGCCGCGGACTTGATCGACGCGCTCGCAACGGCGCCGCCGATTTACCGTCTGCCGGAGGGCGCTGTGCATGCACACACGCGGCACTACATGCCGGCGCCAACCAAGAAGACGCTGGTATTCGATGCCTTCGCACACTTACCGGACGGCGAAGCGATCGTCGCCGCGTGGCCGGACCTGGAGTTGGAACCGAGGCTCTTCGAGCTGGTACAAGATCTGGCCGACGGTATCGGCTACCTTGGTCGTGCCGAGAGTTGGGTGCACTGCACGGCGCTGGCGAAGTGGGATCCCCAAGCGGCGAACTGCCGCACTGGCGCAGCCACGGCGAACGGCTTCGGGGACGTGGTATCGGTTCTGGGGCCGCTGACCGCGAGTGGCTACGCCGAACGGCGTGCTGGCCTGCTGGCGGACGCCGAAGCGGAGGAACGGACGAAGGCGCAAGCCGCCGGCAAGGGGCCGCCCACCGCACGAACGCTGGACAGAAAACTCGAAGGGCGATTTGGCGTAACGCTGCCGGACCGGCTCATCGACGCGGTCGCCGTCGACACCGCCGACTTCCAGAAACACGGTTGGAACCGGCCGCCGGCGGCGCAAGAGATACGATACCAGTGCCAGCCGCTCTCCCCTCATCCGCGGCGCGTGGCCACGGTGCGCGCGCGAACGCCGGAGCGCTCTCGCTACACCGTTGCTAGATACCTGCTTGCCGGTCGGCCACAACCGCGTATCGAAGACGCGGTGCGGATTGGCGAGTTGATGCGCCGAGCTGCGCTGGCGCAATTCGGCTGGGAGGCAGACCCAAGCACGGGCCGCAACCGACCGCTCGCACCGCGGGAGATCTCCGGCCGTGGAAGCGGCAACAGTCCGCTTCGCGATGCCCACCATTCACATGCGTTCTGGCTTCCGGAGGACGCCGACGGCGACGGTCTGATCGACCACGTGTGCGTTTACGCCGCGGATGGATTCGATACTCGCGTGCGGGCCAACCTCGATCGACTCACGCGGCTATGGCTGCCGGCGCGCGGCGCAACAGACGGCAGCGACGGCGAGTCCGGTGAGCGAGGCAGGGGTGAGTGGCGACTCGCGCTGGAGGGATTCGGCACGTGCGATGAGTTCGCGGACGCTTCCGGACTGCTCCGGCACGCTCTGGCATGGGAGAGTGTCACCCCGTTTCTGGCGACTGCTCACCTGAAACCAACCCGCGAGGCTCGCAACGCGCGCCGTATGCTGGAAGCCGGGCGCACCGTCGAGGGCCTCTTGGCGGAGGCCACCGGTTACCCGCGCGAAGTGCGCCGCCTTCTGCAACGGCGCAATATCATCGATCCGGCGCAAAGCAGCCGCCTCCAGGTCGACCTGCTGCCCCACGTCGAAATCCACGGCAGCCGCCGCCGCCCTCTCCAATTTCACCGGTTCCGGTCTCGGGGCCGCGAACGCACCTCCGACCCACACGGCGCACTTCTCCGCGTGCGCTTTCCGGAGCCGCTTGCCGGCCCCCTGGCCCTCGGCTACGGCTGCCACTTCGGCCTTGGCCTTTTCGCCGCCACCGATTCGCCGGATCGGAGACCCGACTCCCGATGAACAACTCTCCGTCAACGGGCCGATGGCCGGCCGCTGCAAGACGCCGAACATACGCATGCCGTCTGGTTGCCGGAGGATGCGGATCGCGACGGCAATATCGACCATGTCTGCGTGTACGTGGCGGCCGGCCTCGACCCACGCGTGCGCACAGCGCTGACCAACTCACCCGGCTGTGGGTGCGGGCGGCAGACGCCGCCGAGCGCATGGCCGAGGAACCCGTGGACTGCGCGAGTGGCGCCGCTCTGGAAGAATCGGGGAGCGTGGACGAGTTCTCTGTGGCGTCGGCGCTGTTCGCACGGTCGCGCACTTGGGTAAGCGTCACACCCTTCCTGCCCACCGGCCTGTACCGCCCCTGCCGGTGGAGATATCGGCTTCAATGAGGCCGCCGATTTCCATCGGCGGAAACAGACCTGGCCGGCGACTGGAACGAGGTGCAAATGATCACGCTTCAATGAGGCCGCCGACTTTCATCGGCGGAAACTAGTCGGTTGTCCCGGCGATGCCGTACCGCTTGCACACGCTTCAATGAGGCCGCCGACTTTCATCGGCGGAAACGTCCTGGAGCTGTTCGGCGACATCATCCCGTTCCCGGGGCTTCAATGAGGCCGCCGACTTTCATCGGCGGAAACCCGACCGGTGCGTTGCGGACCATCTCGCCAACCTGGAGGCTTCAATGAGGCCGCCGACTTTCATCGGCGGAAACATGGCAAGCAAGCCGGTAATGTTGGTGCCGCTGTCCTGATGCTTCAATGAGGCCGCCGACTTTCATCGGCGGAAACGTCGCGTTGATCGGGTGCTCGCCCGCCGTGCTACCGGGCTTCAATGAGGCCGCCGACTTTCATCGGCGGAAACGGTAGCCGTGGCGGCGACCTGCATGGCGTACATGCGCCCGGCTTCAATGAGGCCGCCGACTTTCATCGGCGGAAACTATGGTCCAACAGTGCCCTACTTTGCAAAGAGCAAAGGGCTTCAATGAGGCCGCCGACTTTCATCGGCGGAAACATGCTCAAGGCGCGCAAAGCCTTTTGCCGCCAAGCGTTATGCTTCAATGAGGCCGCCGACTTTCATCGGCGGAAACCTCTCGATACGATGGAGCGAGACTGTCTTTCCTTCTCTAGCTTCAATGAGGCCGCCGACTTTCATCGGCGGAAACTACGCCGAGGGCGGCCAGCCGCGCACCCGCTACAACACCGCGCTTCAATGAGGCCGCCGACTTTCATCGGCGGAAACGCGCGACCACGCCCCACACCACCACCAGCGACGGCGCCCGGCTTCAATGAGGCCGCCGACTTTCATCGGCGGAAACCAGCCGCACGCCGCCGCGGGTGAACGCGAGAGATTGCGCTTCAATGAGGCCGCCGACTTTCATCGGCGGAAACACGTGTCGGCAGCGATCGGAGCGATGAGAGGCACGCCATGCTTCAATGAGGCCGCCGACTTTCATCGGCGGAAACGACCTTCGCCGGGTTGTCGCTCGCTTCCGACCAGGCATCGCTTCAATGAGGCCGCCGACTTTCATCGGCGGAAACCGATGGGCACCAAGATCGAGAAGTGGACACCGGAGGCGCTTCAATGAGGCCGCCGACTTTCATCGGCGGAAACACGTCGGTGCCGGCGGACGCCCCCGTTTACGACCTGCGCGCTTCAATGAGGCCGCCGACTTTCATCGGCGGAAACCCAGCGGCGTGCCCTCGCGGTGCAGGCGGCGCAACTCGGGCTTCAATGAGGCCGCCGACTTTCATCGGCGGAAACCGCCCAGGAATGCAACAAGACCGGCTGCAAGCTGTTCTACGCTTCAATGAGGCCGCCGACTTTCATCGGCGGAAACTTCAATCACCATTTCCGACCCGTACCCGAGGCACTTGCTTCAATGAGGCCGCCGACTTTCATCGGCGGAAACGACTGGCGCTGGCAATCAGGCATGTTCACCGCGAGCAGGCTTCAATGAGGCCGCCGACTTTCATCGGCGGAAACCAACAGCGCGTGCGCGCGTTGAACCGCGACCGCATCGCTTCAATGAGGCCGCCGACTTTCATCGG
>JGIcombinedJ30088_10003838_pt1 | contig 13736 bp, 8 predicted proteins | sample PinacodermPK_FD_30088 | JGI IMG/M metagenome (IMG submission 30088)
CCACTCGGCATACCAACGCCCACGCACCACGCCCCCAAGAACAGGAACCACGATCCGACAATGCCCACACTCCAATGGCTAACCCGAGACGAGGATGTTCGTGCTGCTGAAAAGGTGGCCACTCGGCTGCTGGAGGAGGCGCCAGAGCTGGGCTGCGGCGACCGGGATGCGGGCAATATGCTGATTCAGGGGGATAACCTTGAGGCGCTGAAAGCGTTGCTGCCTTATTATGCAGGGCAAGTGAAGTGCATCTACATTGATCCGCCCTACAACACCGGGGCTGCCTTCGAGCATTACGACGACAATTTGGAACACTCCATGTGGCTGGCCATGATGTGGCCGCGGTTGGAATTGCTGAGGCAGTTATTGGCTGAAGACGGGTCAATTTGGGTGAGCATTGATGACAGTGAGGGACATTATCTTAAGGTTATTATTGACGAAATTTTTGGACGTTCNAACTTTTTAACATCTGTGATCTGGCAGAAAATTTATACAATTAAGAACTCAGCAAAGCNCTTTTCAGATATGCACGACTTTGTATTTTGCTTTGCAAAAGACTCCAAACATTTCAAGCGTAACAATCTTCTCCGTTCTACAAAACAAGATAATGCATACAAAAATCCAGACAATGACCCTCGTGGCCTTTGGAAGGCAACACCAATTCAAGCACGAAATTATTACAGTAAAGGCGAATATGGAATCGAAACGCCGTCTGGACGAGTGATTAAAGGTCCTCCCTCAGGTACTTATTGGCGAATGGCAAAGGAGAAATTTATTGACCTTGATAAAAATGATAGAATCTGGTGGGGGAAAGATGGTAATAACGTACCAGCTCAAAAACGGTTTCTTTCTGAAGTGACAACTGGCGTTGTCCCTACTTCGCTTTGGCTGCACCAAGATGTCGGCCATAATGCAGAAGCAAAGAATGAAGTTCGTGAGGTCTTTCGGGATGTAAGCCAAACGTTTCTTACCCCCAAACCTGAACGCCTGATTGAGCGTATCTTTCAAATCGCCACCAACCCCGGCGACCTTGTTCTCGANAGCTTNNTNGGCTCCGGCACTACCGCTGCTGTGGCGCAGAAGATGGGTCGTCGCTATATCGGCATTGAATTGGGGGATCATGCCGTCACCCATTGCGTGCCGCGTTTGCAGAAGGTGATTCACGGTGAGCAGGGCGGCATTTCCAAGGCGCAAAACTGGCGCGGTGGCGGTGGGTTCCGCTTTTATCGCCTCGGTCCCCCTGTGTTCATGGAGAACGGCGCCATCCAGCCGGATATTCGCTTTCCTGTGCTGGCCGCCCATCTCTGGTTTGCGGAAACCGGCCGTCCCTGGACCCGGCCCCACCCGCTCACGCCTTTTCTGGGCGNCCATGACGGCCACGGTTANGCCTTGCTCTACAACGGCATCCTGGGCGACAGGTCCGCCAANGGCGGAAACGTGCTCACCCGCAGGAGCCTTGCCGCAATCCGCAGCGCCCAAGGGGAGTTCACAGGCCCGTTNACCATTTATGGTGAGCGCGCCGCCCTCAGCCCGGCGACCCTCAAGGCCGAAGCTATTACGTTCAAACAAACCCCCTATGACGTGAAGGTGCGCCCATGAGACTGAAGGACTATCAGCAGGCTGCCCTGGCTACCNTGGGCAAATTCCTTGAAGAGGCGCGAATCACCGGGCCACAAGCGGCTTATGAAACCATCACCCAGGAGCCGGAACCGGCCAGGCGCTTGCGCGGCTATGGGGCAGGCTATAGGCCGCTCGAGGCGTTGCCCCATGTGCCGTACGTATGCCTGCGCCTGCCCACCGGTGGCGGCAAGACGATTCTGGCGGCCCACGCCATCAAAGTGGCCAGGGATGCCTGGGTGGAAAAGGATTTTCCCCTGGTGCTGTGGTTGACGCCNACCAACACCATTCGCAGCCAAACCGCCGAAGCGCTGAAAAACCCGCGCCACCCCTACCGGCAGGTGTTGNATNAGGCGTTTGCGGGTCGGGTGCGGGTGTTCGATATTGCNGATTTTNCCCAGCTCAGGCCCCACGATCTACGCTCCAATCTGTGTGTTGTTGTGGGCACAATCCAGACNCTACGGGTAAAGAACACGGACGGGCGCAAGGTCTATGNNCATCACGAGATGTTGGAAACCCATTTCACTGGTGTGTCCCCCCAGGCGCCGGGGTTGGAGCGCACCGATGCTGGCGCCGTCCGGTTCAGCTTTGCCAATCTCATGCACCTGCACCGGCCGCTGCTGATCATGGACGAAGCCCACAAAACAGGCTCGAAGCTGAGCCGGGAGATCCATGGACGGATCAACCCCACGGCGCTGATTGAGTTCACGGCTACACCCAAGGGCTTCAACAATATCCTCTACAGCGTCAGCGCCCAGGAACTCAAGGATGAGGACATGATCAAGATGCCCGTCATGCTTGCTGAGACTGACACCTGGCAAGCCGCAGTGAACTCGGCTATTCGTAAACGGGCCGAGTTGCAGCATTGGGCAGAAAGAGATCATGAAGATTATATCCGGCCCATCGTTTTATTCCAGGCACAGAAGAAGGGCGAAGAAGTTACCGTTGATGTTCTGAAAAAACATCTCATCACAANCGAAAACATTGACCCTGCCCGGATCGCAGTGGCCACCGGCGCACAACGGGAACTGGACGGCATCAACCTGTTTGATCCTGCTTGNCCCGTTGAATACGTCATCACCATTGAGGCGCTGAAGGAAGGCTGGGATTGCTCCTTCGCCTATGTGTTCTGCTCAGTGGCCAATATCCGCAGCTCCACCGATGCCGAGCAGCTTCTGGGGCGGGTGTTGCGGATGCCCTATGCCACGCGCCGCAAGGCGGCAGCCCTGAACAAGTCCTATGCGCGGCTGGTGTCCAGTCACTTTGCCGAAGCTGCCAAGAGCCTGCTGGACAAGCTGGTGCATATGGGATTCGAGGAGAGGGAAGCCGAGGCCAATATCAAGCCCGAACAGTTGCAATTGGTTGGAGGGTTATTTGGTCAACAGGCGCGCCCCGATCCAACAGCGGTTGTTGAGATGGATGCAAGCCCGGAAGAAGCCCAAAGCATTGCCCGTGTCGCCCCCGATAAAATCACGATTGTGGAACATTCTTCCGGGAAGACAACGGTTCAAATCAGCGGCTTCCTCAAGCCCCATGAGAAAACGGAGCTTGACGCGCAAGTGCCCAGGCATCTTCACAGTNCTTTATGCAACGCGATTGCCAGATGGGAAGCAGAGCACGCCCACGCAGTGCCGCCCGCACAGCGGGGTGAAACGCTTGTCGTTCCACGCCTGATGGCCCATGTGCAAGGGGAGTTGGTGTTTGCCGATACCGATGTGCTAATGGAATATCACGATTGGTCGTTGAATGGGTGTTCAGTACAACTGGAACCAGAAGAATNTGATATTCGCGAGACCAGCAGCACCTTTGAGATTGATCTTGACGGCGACCGCCTGCGAATTGCGCCAGTCGGCGAGACTGACCAGCTCACCATGTCTGTCCATGTGGAGGACTGGACAGAAAACAGCCTCATCCATTGGCTTGATGGGCAACTGCGTGATCCATCCATCAGCCAAACCGACCTGTTGGCCTGGCTAAACGCTGTGGTCACCCACCTCATCCGAGACCGGGACATCCCCCTGTCACAACTCATGCCGTGCAAGTTCATCCTGGCCAGAGTACTTGCCAAGAAGATCAAGGCNTGCCGCCAGATGGCGCAGAACAGTACTTATCAGCACAGCCTCTTTGGACCGGAAGCGGCGCTGGAGGTGTCGTTTGATGATGGATTTAAATTCTTTGATGGAGTGTATGAAGGTGTGCCCAAGTATGACGGCAGCTACAAATTCAGTAAGCATTTCATGGGGGCAGATCATGTACCCGCCTTTGATGGTGCGCCGGAAGGAGAAGAAGAGCAGTGTGCAATGGTGATTGACCGTTTTCCTGGCGTGAAATACTGGATACGCAACGTTGCCCGTCATCCCAGGTCTTTCTCACTGCCAACCTCAACCGACAAATTCTATCCGGATTTTATTGCGTTAATAGAGGATGGTCGCCTTCTGGTGGTTGAGTACAAGGGCCAGGATCGGGCGCCGGAAAACAGCTCCGACGCAAGAGAGAAACAGTTGATCGGAGAAGCATGGGCCAAGGCGTCTGACGGCAAGGTGGTATTCGTTATGGCCACCATGGAACGCAGGGACACCGAGGAGATCACCCACACCATCCGCGATGCTTTGCAGAAGCGGCAGCTTGACCCAAGCTAAAATGCAAACACCGAGGACGATGCACTGTGGGTGGTGTTGTCCTGCTACATGTAACGGCCTACGACACGGTCCGCCCAGGCAATCAACATCCTCTGCCCATTCCGGGAACGCTAGCTGGCCTCCTGCACAACGCTGGTTATACCAATTCCTGACGTTCCGTCTCCGTGCGGGAGCAACATTCATCCCCCTGGAGGGATTTTCAACAAGCTCCTAGTGAATACCCTGCAACTGTCCGAGTTGCAGGGTCACCAGCTTGTCCCAGTTGCCACCTTCAAACAGCACAGCGGCGCGCTGGTCGCTGATGCGCTGCACAATGCCGGTGTAGCCGTGGTAGATGGAGCAGGGATCATGGACCGTTACCGAAGAGCCCGGCAGGACGGGGGGCACTGGATCTTGGCTGGGGGAAGGCACGGCTGGCTGGCGATGGGTGCGCTCCCATCATGGCGCAACGGCTGCCTGGGGTAGTGGCGGGGCGCTGGTAGAAGCCTCCTGGATGCATCCGTCAGCAAAGTGGAGAATCTTCTCGGCCCGCGCTGCCACATCCGGCTCATGGGTCACCAGGATGACGGTCATCCCCTCCTGGTGCAATTCGCCGAACAGGTCCATCACTTCGTTGCTGGTGACGGAATCCAGGGCGCCGGTGGGTTCATCCGCCAGGAGCAGGACAGGCCGGTTGATGATGGCCCGGGCAATGGCCACCCGCTGCTGCTGGCCGCCACTCAACTGGTTGGGACGGTTGTGGAGCCGCTCTCCCAGACCCACCCGCACCAGGGCCGCTTCNGCCCGCTGGCGCTGCTGGGCACGGGTCACACCGGCATACACCATGGGCAACATGACGTTTTCCAGAGCCGTCAACTCCCGCAAGAGGTAAAACTGCTGGAACACGAATCCCAGCTTCCGGTTGCGCAACNCCGCCAGTTGGTCGTCGTTGAGGCCAGCAGTGCAGCAGTTCTGCAGCCAGTACTCTCCANCACCTGGTTGGTCCAGGCAACCCAGAACGTTCATGGCGGTGGACTTGCCGCTGCCGCTGGCCCCCATCACCGCCAGATAGTCCCCCNGNTACACCTTGAGGGAAAGTCGATCCAGGGCCAACACCCGATTGTCCCCCTCGCCATAGGATTTGCTCACGTTCCTCAGTTCGGCCACGACGGAAGAGTCCTGGCCTTGGGGAACGGTGGTNGAGCCGGATGGGGCAGGGGGGNTGGTTGCCATCCCTTCAGGTGACGGGGGTGTTGTGCAGAGCAACAGCCAGGACCTGTTGCAGCATGGGGGTGCCGGCCACGGTTTGATCCGCCAGGCTGAAGAGGGGACGAGACAGAATGCCTCCCACCGCCGTCACGGCCACGCAGAACACCAGGGCAAGGCGCAGGGGAGGTAGACCAGCCAGGTCCCAGCGAATGTCCGGGTAGTTCTTGACCACGGCGGAAGCGTCCTGGGGCTCTTTCACCACCATGTTCTTGATGACGCCGATGTAGTAGTAGATGGAGACCACCGACGTCACCAGGCCCACGATCACCATGGTGTATTGGCCGCTGCCCCAGCCGGCTACGAACAAATAGATCTTCCCGAAAAAACCCAGCATGGGTGGAATGCCACCCAGGGACAGCAGGCAGAGACTCAGCCCCAGGGTGATGAGGGGATCCTTCTGGTACAGGCCGGCGTAATCGCTGATGCGGTCGCTGCCTGTTCGCAAGGAGAAGAGGATCACACAGGCAAAGGCCCCCAGGTTCATGAAGAGATAGGTGGCCAGATAGAGCACCGCCGCCGCATAGCCCTCGGCGGTGCCACACACCAACCCGATCATCACGAAACCGGCCTGGGCGATGGAGCTGTAGGCCAGCATCCGCTTCATGGAGGTCTGGGCCAGGGCCACCACGTTGCCCAGAACCATNCTCAGGATCGCCAGCACGGTGAACAGCAACTCCCATTGTGCGCTCAGGCTGCTGAAGCAACTCACCANCAACCGCAACGCCAGGGCAAAACCGGCGGTTTTGGAGCCCACCGAGAGGAAGGCCACCACGGGGGTGGGGCTGCCCTCGTAGACATCCGGCGTCCACTGATGGAACGGCACTGCCGCAATTTTGAATCCCACCGTGGCCAACACGAAGATCAACGCCAGAACAGCCACCGGTGTCTGGCTGGATTGCACCGCCATCCCCACCGCTTCCAGACTGGTGTCTCCACCGGTGAGGCCATAGAGCAGGGAGGCGCCGTAGAGAAACACCGCCGCCGATGCCGAACCCACCAGCAGGTACTTGAGGGCCGCCTCTCCGGAGCGGGCGTCTCGCTTCATATAGCCGGAGAGGATGTAGCTGGCGATGGAAAGGGTTTCCAGCGCAACGAACACAGTCACCAGGTCCGTGGCGCCACAGAGGAGCATGGCCCCCAGGGTTCCGGCCATGAGAATGGTGGCGTATTCTCCCAGCGGGGTGCCACTGCGCTCCACGTAGCGCCAGGACATCCACAGGGAGAGCATGGTGGAGCCCACCACAATGGCGCGGAGGGCAACGGAGAGGTTATCGGCGATAAAGGCGCCAAGAAACGCCGGTTCCGCGAGGCCGTTCCATTGACGGGCCAACAGCGCCAGGGTGGCAACGAGACCCACACTGGTCAATGGTGGTACCCAGCGCGCGGCTGGGCGCTCACCGGCCAGATCCACCAGAAGACACAGCACCATGGTCAACAGCACTGCCCCTTCCGGCAACACCGCGGCGGCATGGAGATCAAGGCCGCTGGCGATTCCCTGCATGGAGTGACGGCTGGATGGATGATATTCAGACTCTATCCACTCAACATCCCCTCCCCGGGTTCCCAATTCCGGCATTCCTGCGCTAAATCCAAAGACGTTCCCCCTTCTCCGTTCACTGCTGTCCCCTTCTGTGTCCAAAACCCTTGTCATCGTCGAGAGCCCCACCAAGGCCAAAACCATCAGAGGCTTTTTGCCCCGTGGCTTCCAGGTGAACGCCTCCATGGGTCATGTGCGTGACCTGCCCAACAGCGCCAGTGAAATCCCCGCAAGTCACAAGGGGAAACCCTGGGCAAAGCTGGGGGTCAACACCGCAGATCGATTCCAGCGCCTTTACGTGGTGCCCAAAGAGAAGAAGAAGGTTGTGAAGGAACTGAAGGCTGCCCTCGCAACTGCCGACCAACTCCTTCTGGCCACCGATGAAGACCGGGAAGGGGAATCCATCAGTTGGCACCTGCTGGAGTTGCTCAAGCCCAAGGTTCCGGTGAAGCGTCTGGTGTTTCACGAGATCACCCAGGAGGCCATCGACCGGGCGCTGGCACACCCCCGTGATCTCGACCAGAACCTGGTGCAGGCTCAGGAAGTCCGCCGTGTGCTGGATCGCCTGGTGGGCTATACCCTCTCGCCCCTGCTGTGGAAAAAGGTGGCCTATGGCCTTTCCGCCGGACGGGTGCAATCCGTAGCGGTGCGCCTTCTGGTGCAGCGGGAGCGCTCGCGCCTGGCCTTTCACTCCGGTTCCTACTGGGACTTGAAGGCCCGATTGGAGCATCGGCAACAGGGTTTTGAAGCGCGGCTCACCCACGTGGCCGGTACACGGGTTGCCACGGGGGCAGACTTCGACCAGAACACCGGCGCCGTCAAGGCGGGGCTGGCGGTGCGGCTCCTGGAGGAGCAGGACGCTCAAGCCCTCAAAGAGGCGACGGCCCACCAGTCCTGGAGGGTGGTGCAGGTGCAGGCCAAGCCCGCGATCCGTCGCCCGGTGGCGCCATTCACCACCAGCACTCTGCAACAGGAGGCCAATCGCAAGCTGCGCCTCCCGGCCCGTCAGACCATGCGCACGGCCCAGAACCTTTACGAGAACGGCTTCATCACCTATATGCGTACGGACTCGGTCCATCTCTCGGAGCAGGCTGTTGCCGCGGCCCGCCATTGTGTGGAAGAGAAATTCGGCGCCGACTACCTTTCNCCCAAGGTGCGCCGCTACACCACCAGGAGTCGCAACGCCCAGGAAGCCCATGAGGCCATCCGCCCNGCGGGGGAACGGTTCCGCACACCCCGGGAAACGGGCCTCAGCGGTGTGGAGTTGTCCCTCTACGAATTGATCTGGATGCGCACGGTGGCCTGCCAGATGGCAGATGCCAGGCTCACCCTGCTGACGGTGCAGTTGGAGGTGGGGGAGGCCCGCTTCCGGGCAACGGGGAAACGCATTGATTTTGCCGGGTTCTTCCGCGCCTACGTGGAAGGAAGCGACGATCCAGGCGCTGCCCTGGAAAGCAAGGAGGTGCTGCTGCCAACCTTGAAGGAAGGGGATTGTCCCATCTGTCGGGCCGTGGAGGCCCTGGACCATCAAACCCAGCCACCGGCCCGCTTCTCCGAAGCGGCCCTGGTGCAACGGCTGGAGACCGAAGGCGTTGGCCGCCCCAGCACCTATGCGTCCATCATCAGCACCGTCTGTGATCGGGGGTATGCCCGGTTGGTGGCCAATACCCTGATCCCCACGTTCACGGCCTTCGCGGTGACGGACCTGTTGGAGGAACACTTTCCGGACTTGGTGGATACCGGATTCACGGCCCGTATGGAGGGAACCCTTGACGAGATTTCCCAGGGTCAGGTGCAGTGGCTCCCCTACCTGGAGCAGTTCTATCGCGGCGACAAGGGTCTGGAAGCGGAAGTTGCCCATCAGGACCAATCCATTGATTCCACCACCTTCCGGACCGTGGCGCTGGAGCAGTTGCCCTGTGTAGTGCGCATCGGCAAGTTCGGCGCCTATCTGGAGACCGACCAGGACGGGCAGAGCGTCAAGGCCAACCTGCCCTCCGACGTGACGCCCGCGGATCTGAGTCCGGAACGGGTCCAGGAGCTCTGCCAAAGCAGGCTGGCCGGCCCGGAAGCCTTGGGGGTGGACCCCGAGACCGGTGAGTCCGTCTACCTTCTCAACGGTCAATACGGCCCCTACGTGCAGCGGGGAGAAGCCACCGGTGATCAACCCAAACCCAAGCGCTCTTCCCTACCCCCCGGCGTTCAGCCGGAAAGCGTCACCATTGCGGAGGCGCTGGATCTGTTACGTTTACCCCGCCTGCTGGGGGACCACCCTCAAGGGGGGCGCGTGGAGGCCGGTCTGGGACGCTTCGGTCCCTACGTGGTGTGGCAGAAAGGGAAGGGGGAACGGGAGTACCGTTCCCTCAAAGGGGAAGACCAACTGCTGACCGTTACCGTGGAGCGGGCCTTGGAGTTGCTGGCGATTCCCAAGCTGGGGCGGGGCAAGCGGGCCCCGTTGCGGGAGTTGGGACCCCACCCTGACGATGGCGAACCGGTAGCCGTCTTTTCTGGCGCTTATGGGGAGTACGTCAAGCACGGCAAGCTCAACTGCTCTCTGCCGGAGGGCAAGACTGCCGCAGACGTGACCATGGACGAGGCCGTCGGGCTGTTGGCGGCCAAGGCTGAAGCCAGAGGCATGGCCAGGGCTGCCAGGACTACAAGGAAAACCACGGCAAGGGCCAAAACGACAGCAACCAGGAAGACCACCGGAAAATCGGCCGCCAAAACCACGACAAAAGCCACCACAGGGACCCAAGCGACGGCAACCACCGACAAGACAAGCCGGGCCACCCGAGCGCGGCGCGCCGCCAAGCCCTTGGCCCCATGACCAAGCCCCCTGCGCGTCTCGGGCTGGTTGTCTGGCTTCTGGGATTCTGGTGTGCCGGCTGCTCCGGTACCCCCTTGGGAGAACAATTGGCGGAGCGTCTGTCCGAGCCCGCCAATCCGGTCGAGGAGACCACCCTTCCGGATTCGGCAGCCGCCGCCTCTACAGGGGAACCATTGACGGAGCAGCCGTCCGAGCCTGGTGATCCCGAGGTGGAAACGTCCCTTCCGAACCCGCCGGACGACACCGCGGTAACGGCTGACCCCCTCCCTTCTCCAGCACCCGATGAACCGCCCGCCAATGCATCTCAGGAGGCTTCGTCTCCCGGTTCCTCCATCACAACCCAATCCCCCCAACCCCTGAATCCAACCCCCTACCGTCTGCTCCTGCGCCTACCTGCGGCGGATCCCGCGGCCCCTGCCGAAGCCGTGACCCAGGCGCTGCGGGCGGCGGGAATCCTGTTCGAGGTGGAAACCATCGAGCGGCTATCCAATCCGCCCACCTCTCCGGCCCCATCCCCATGACCTGGTTACCCCCGTCGCTGCGGAGCCAGGCCCTCAAGTGGTCCGAGGCACGCCGTATCACCGATACCGCCTATCTGGCGGCGGCCACGGGGCTGCTGTTCCTTGCCCTTTACTACCTCCCGGTTGGCGGCCCCCTCCTTCGCCTGGCCCTACCCTTGCCTCTGGCCATGCTCCAACTACGCCATGGACGCCGTAGTGGCTTGATGGGGGCTGGTGTGGTCACCTTGTTGCTGAGTGCGCTCATGGGACCCATCCGTGGCCCGCTGGTGTTGTTCCCCTACGGTTTCCTGGGAATCTGGCTGGGCTGGTGCTGGAATCGTGGGCTGGGATGGGGCGTGAGCTGGAGTGTGGGGACTCTGGTGGGCAGCCTCGGCTTCGTGATTCGGGTGGCAGTGCTCTCCCTGTTGCTGGGGAGCAATCTCTGGGTGGTGTTCACCAACGCCGCGGTCCGGATGCTGGACTGGCTCCTGGGTATCCTGGAGCCGGTTCTGGGGTTGAGTCTGGCGCCCACCATCGCCCAGGTGCAGGTCATGGCCGCGGTGCTGATCCTGCTCCAGAACATCGTCTATACCCTCACCCTGCACATCGTTTCCTACTGGATCTTCCCCCGTCTGCGCAGTCCCATCAGCGAGCCTCCTGATCTGTTGCGTCCCCTGGTGGCCCTTGATCCGTTATGAAGTCCCGCGCACAATCCATCCTTCGGGATGTTTTTGGTCATCAAGCCTTCCGCCCTGGTCAGGCGGAGGTGATCGAGGCGATCCTGAGCAACCGCCATGTGCTGGCGGTAATGCCCACAGGTTCCGGCAAATCCCTCTGTTTTCAGGTGCCGGCCCTGGTGCTGGGCGGACTGACGGTGGTGGTCTCTCCCCTGGTGGCCTTGATGCAGGACCAGGTGGCGGCCCTGCGCCTCTGTGGTGTGGCGGCGGACAGCATCAATTCCGGTAGGCGCCGGGCAGAGAACGTGGCCACATGGCGGCGCGTGGTTGCCGGTGGGACCCGCCTGCTCTACATGGCGCCGGAGCGGCTGATGACGGAACCCATGCTGGCTGCCCTCGCCAAATTGCCGCTCACGCTGCTGGCCATTGACGAGGCCCACTGTATTTCCCAGTGGGGTCATGGCTTCCGGCCGGAGTATGCCGACCTCTGCCGCCTCCATGACCTGTTCCCCCATGTGCCCATCCTGGCCCTGACGGCAACTGCGGATGCGGTCACACGGGACGACATTGCCCAGCAGTTGCTGGGAGGGCGGATGGAGCATGTGGTGCAGGGGTTTGACCGACCCAACATCCACCTCTCGGTGCAGATGAAGCGGAACTGGAAACAGCAACTGCTGGATATCCTGGCCCGCCACCCCAACGAGAGCGGCATTGTGTATTGCCTCTCCCGCAAAAAAACGGAAGCGGTGGCTGCGCTGCTCCAGCAGAAAGGCTTCCATGCCCTCCCCTACCACGCGGCCATGGATCAAGCAGCCCGCGAAGCCAACCAGAACGCCTTCATCACCGATCCAGTGGTGATCATGGTGGCCACCATTGCCTTTGGCATGGGCATCGACAAGGCCGACGTGCGCTTTGTGGTGCATACGGATTTACCCGGCACCATGGAGGCCTACTACCAGGAGATTGGCCGGGCCGGACGGGATGGCGCTGCCGCGGAGGCCCATATGCTCTATGGGCTGGGAGATCTCCGGATACGGCGTCAGTTTATTGAAGATGAAGCGTCGAGCCCGGAGCGCAAACGACGGGAACATAAGCGGCTGGATGCCCTGCTGGGTTATTGCGAATCCCCCTCCTGCCGCCGGATTCCGTTACTGGCTTATTTCGGGGAGGTGAGCGAGCCCTGCGGCAACTGCGACATCTGCCACCATCCGGTGTCTTGCGTGGACGGCACACCGATGGCGCGGCAAGTGCTGGCGGCTGTCCGCCAATCCGGGCAACGCTATGGCGCTGCCCATGTCATTGATATTGTTTACGGCTCCCTGACGGAAAAAGTGCGGCGAGCCGGTCATGCGCAACTGGACAGCTTCGGGGTAGGAAAAGAACGCAGTAAAAGCCAATGGCGTTCCCTCATTCGCCAGATGGTGGCCAGTGGCCTGCTCAAGCTGGATATTGCCGGCTACGGCAGCCTGATGATCACTCCAAAGGGCTGTGAGCTACAGGGGGGCGAGGAAAGGTTCTTTTACCGGGAGGACGTTGTTGCTCCATCCTCCCGATCCTCCGAGCCATCCGCCAACGGCCGCAAGACCAAAGCCGGTCAGAGTGCCCCGGCAGAGGAACCTCTCAGTGATGAGCAGGGGGATCTTCTCGCCAGACTCAAAGCTTTACGCCTACATCTGGCCAGGCAGCGTGGTGTGCCGGCCTACGTTATCTTTCCTGACCGCACCCTCATCGATATGGCCCGCCGCTGTCCATGCACGAAGGAGGAGTTTGCCCAGGTGAATGGTGTCGGGACTGTAAAATTGAATGATTTCGCCGAACCCTTCCTGGAGGCAATTGCGGCAAATGCGCCCCCTTCCTCCGATCCCCGGTAGTGAACGCCATGCGTCGCCTTGTGTCGTCCGTCTTTAACGACAACCATTTCCTTGAGCTTCTGGGTCGCTTTGAACGGGTGCTGGCCCGTGTCCTGGCCGTGGCGTTGGGTCTGGTCATTGTTGTGGCCACAGTCCACCTGCTGGTCCATATGGCCCAGGCCGTCTATCCAACAGATGCCAACCTGGTGGGGGATGGGCTGATTCACCTCCTGGGGGAGCTGCTCACCCTCCTCATTGCCGTGGAAGTACTGCAAAACATTACCGCCTATCTACGGCACCACATCATCCAACTGGAATTGGTTCTGGCCACGGCCCTGACGGCTCTGGCGCGCAAAGTGATTGTGCTCAAGCCCGATATCGAGGATCCGGCGCCCCTGATTGTGGCGCTGGGTGCCGCCATTGTCTTCCTCTCGGCAGGGTACTGGATGGTGCGCAAAGCCCATGGCCAGACCACCAAGGCCCGTGGCCCCAACGATCACCACTGACTCCCAAGCGCTGACGCCGGCAGACGATGCGTCTCGGTTCAAGATCCCTGGCCGCCAGCAGGCCCGACCGGTGATAGCGCCCGTTGGGACAAATTCAACTCAACGGAGTATCGCGGCGGCGCCAGTTGAAAACCGGATCTTGAGGGCTCCAGGAACGTGATGGCGTTGTAGAAATCGTCCAGTGGGATAAACAGGCCGTGGTCCTCTGCCCAACGGCGCATCCGCTGATTGGTGGAACGTGCCCATGAGAGAATTTCAACACGCCACCGACGTCTGTGCATACGTTCAAGCGTGCTATGAAATCCCATTCCTTCCATATAGCCAGCCCCGTCACC
>JGIcombinedJ30088_10003842_pt1 | contig 13730 bp, 10 predicted proteins | sample PinacodermPK_FD_30088 | JGI IMG/M metagenome (IMG submission 30088)
GGAGCCCCGCCAGCATGGCGGCCAACTCGTGGATGGGATTGCAGACGGAACCGCCATAGCTGCCGGAGTGCAGGTCGCGGGAGGGACCGGTGACGTCCACCTGCACCGCGCATACGCCGCGCAGGGCCACCGTCAACGACGGCTGATCCGCGTCGAACTGGCCGCCGTCGGAACTGACCGCGATCTCGCAGGCAAACTTCTCCTTGTGGCGTGCCAGGAAATCGCTGATTTGAGGGCTTCCAATCTCCTCCTGGCCTTCGTAGCACAGCTTCACGTTGACCGGAAGCCGGCCTTCGGATTGCAGGAGGCCCTCCAGCGCCACAATGGTGGGAAACATGTTGCCCTTGCTGTCCGAAGCCCCGCGGGCCGACACCCGGTCGTCGGCCAACCTGGGTTCGAAGGGCGGATGATCCCACAGGTCCAAGGGATCGACGGGCTGGACATCCAGGTGTCCGTAAATCAGCACCGTGGGCTGGCCGGGGGCGTGCAGCCAGTCGCCGTACACGACCGGATGGCCCCCAGTCTGCATGACCTCCGCGTTCTCCAACCCGGCCTGCGCGACGCGGTCGGCCACCCACTCGGCGGCACGCTGCACGTCCGGGGCGTGTGCGGGCAGGGCCGAAATGCTTGGGAACCGGAGGAATTCGAGGTACTCCTCCACGAACCTGTCCTGATGCGCATCCAGGTACTGCTGGTATTCCATGCCGGACCTATCCGTTGTCAAGTGGGCAGTCAAGAGTCACGGCAGCCGGGCCTGGGCCCGGCTGCCGTGAGGATTGGGGCGTCCAAATTCGAACGCAGTCTACTTGGGCAAGGCCTTGAGTGCCTGGTAGGCGGGCAATGGCGACCAATCGGAATTCACGATGCCCCACTGGGCTCTCTCGGTTCCACTCGCCACCACGCGGAAGTTCAGGTTCCAGAGGAAGGAGGGACCGACCCAACCCCAGGCCTGCATCATTTGATAGGCCTGAACGGTCCAGTCGGACTGCTCCTGGTATGAATTGTCCAAGGCATACAGATATCCATCGCGATATTGCGGATTGCCCGGCGGCGGTTCCACCGCCCACCCGAACTCGGTGGGCCAAATTGGGATGGCCGGATTCACGGCCGCCACCGCTGCCCTGTACCCTTCCATCGTACTCCTGAAACTGAACGACCGATGCGCGTTGTTGTTGTTGCATCCCGCATCGAAGTACGCCATCCCTGTGTCCCGGATTACGGAGCAGTAGTCTTGCAGGGAGGCATGCGGCGGTATGTTGAAGCCGCTGGGATGCGCGCCCACCGCATCAACGTAGTTGAGCATGCCCAGCTGAATCATCTCCTTGAGGTATTCGAGATCGTCTCTCGCCAAGACGAAACCATCGGGTCTGCTGTTATTGCCTGCCGGTGTCAATGCACCGCTAACTATCAGCATGGTGGGGCAGGCTGCCCGGATGGCCGTGCTGGCCGTGCGCAGCAAGGCGATGTAGTCATTGGCGTTGATGGGCAGGTTGCCCCACTCGTAATGGAGATTCTGTTCGTTCCAGACCTCCAAGGCCTTCACCGATGAATTGCAGTAACGGGAGGCCAGGGCCCCTATGTAGTTGGCGAAGTCCTGATCATTGTGCGGCGGTCCCGCCTCGTTCAGGTCCGCACCGGGTTCCCGAGCCCACGCCGGAGCCGTGACAACGCTGAACAGCACGTTGACGTTGGCGCGGTTGGCGCGGTCCACCAGGTCGTCCAGCTCATTCCATTGGCGATTGCCCCGCGATGGTTCCATGTCCTGCCAGCGCACCTGCTGCTTGAGCCAGGTGAATCCCAGGTCGTTGACCGCGCGCAAGACAGGTCTGGAGTTGTGCACCTCGAGGGCATGGGCCTGGATGCCGTAGGCAAAGTCCCCGGGGTTCACCGTCCGCGGTGCCGAAGCAGGCGCGGGCACCGGTGTTGGCACGGGTGCCGGCACCGGTGTCGGTGCTGGAGCCTGAACCTGACCGCGTTGCTCCCAGCGCAGGCTTATCTGTGCATTTTGGCTCCGGTCGTAATACTCGAGGCGCACCCGGTGCGTACCCTGTGCCAGGGCGATGTCGGCAAAGTAGGTGGAAGCAGCCTGGTCAAGCCACGCATCCTTGATGAGGACATCGTCAATGTACAGTCGCATCCCATCGTCCACCACGGAGGTGAAGCGATAGGTGCCGGCGGCAAACGTGAAGTCCCCTTCAAACTTGGCGCTGAAACCATCGACGGCCACCCCGGTACCGGGCGAACCCGACCCCCAATGCAAGTCAAGCGGAGCGGCGACCATCTCGGACAGCACCGGAGTTCCGCTCAGGTCCGCGTTGTTCCAGTACGATGCCTGGAACGCATTGGCGCCTACACCAGTGACTGCGGGAGGCTGTGGAGCTGGAGCAGGTGCGGGCTGGGGCGCGGGCTGGGTGACAGTGGTGTCGGCACCGGGTATCACCAGCACCTGTCCGATGCTGAGGGTCGTCGGATCCGTGATGCCGTTGACAGCCATCAGGCGGCCTGTTGAAACACCGTACCTGAGCGCAATGCGAAACAGGTTTTCGCCTGCGGACACGGTGTGCGTGGTTGCCTGTGAAGGACCTGTCGGGACAGGCGTGGACACCGGCGCCTGCACCACACCGGATCTTCCGGATGGAATGCAAAGCTGCTGGCCAATGCTGATTTGATCGACGTTGGCGATGCCGTTGGCAGAAACGATGGCATCCATGGACACCTCGTACCACAGCGCGATGGCCAGCAGGTTTTCACCAGCCTGCACCGCATGTGTGGCAGAGCACCCCGCCCCGCCCGAAGCGGATGCGCCGACACCGGAACCACCGGGAATGCGAAGGACCTGACCAACATAGATGTAGGTTTCGCTGGACTGTCCGTTCAGGGCGACGATCGCGTCGACGGTGGTGCCGTAACGGGTCGCGATCGAATACAACGTGTCGCCCGTTCGGACCACGTGCTGGTTCTGGCCCTGAGCCAACAAGGTCTGGGACGGTACAAGCGCTACCGCCAGCCCGAGGACCAGCAGCAAGAGGCACACGTGCCCCCAACGGTTTGCGACAAAGGTAGCCATGCAACGTTTTCCTTCGATGTCTGTCCGGCGGCATTGCATCCGACCGGCGGCGAAGCCCCGAGGGACGGTCCACCCGGCCTGTCAGGCGGGTCCGGGATACGCATTGGGCGCAATGCCCCTGATCATTAAGACGATCAACTCCATCAAATGTCGCGACTCCGCCCCGCGCCGGTCTCGCCGGATTCCGGGACGGGAGCCACTGAATACCGGCGGTACCGGGCGCCTCGCTGCGACATCGTCATCGTGCCCAGGTGGACATCAACCCGTAGTCCGAACATGCCTGCCGGCACCGATGGACCACGGGGAACCACCCTGTGTCCCTGAATCCGGCAGTCAGCCTGCGTGATACGATCGACGCGTCCCTCCCCTCCTCCAGCCAAGGGCATGGCTCATGGACCTTGTCACAATCGATGGCGAGCGCGGTTGCCGGATTGTCAGCGAACCCAAACCCAAGGCTGTCGACGACTGGGTGGTCATCAAGGTCGAGACCACTCCCATGTGCACGGAGTACAAGGCCTACCAGGCCGGCTACAGCACGCATTGGCTGGGGCACGAGGCCGCGGGCACCGTGTTTGAAACAGCCTCCGGCGCAGGCCGCCTGCAGACGGGGGACCGGGTCCTGGCACTGCCCTTGATGGCCTGCGGGAGTTGTCGACACTGCAATACCGGCGAGTACATCTTCTGCAAGAACCGGCGCCAAAGTCCGGGGCCGCTCAGTACCTATGCCCAGTACCATGCCAAGCCGGAATGGATGTGCTACCGGTTCCCGGACGACATCGAAACGGAGAAAGGGGCTCTCGCCGTCTGCGGCCTGGGCCCGTCATTTGGTGCGCTGCAACGCATGGCAGTGGACGCATACGACACGGTTCTGATCACCGGCCTGGGGCCCGTAGGCCTGGGCGGTGTCATCAACGCCAAACACCGGGGAGCGACGGTCATCGCCGTGGAGGCACAGCCATTCCGCAAGCAATTGGCGGCGGATCTGGGCGCGGACCACGTTCTGGATCCCGCGGACGGCGGTACGCTGGAACACATCCGCGACCTGACCGGAGGCGAAGGTGCGCCCAAGGCCGTGGACTGCTCCGGCAATCCGGCGGCGCACCGGCTGTGCATCGATGCCGCCGCGATCCGCGGCCAAGTGGCTTTTGTGGGCGAGTGTTCGGACGACACTATCATTCGGGTCTCCCCGGACATGATCCGCAAGGGCCTCACCCTAATCGGCTCCTGGAACTACAACCGCGGCGACATGGAAAAGATCATGCAGGTAATCAGGGACTGCGACTCGGATCTGGGCAAGTTCGTAACCCACCGCTTCCCGTTGCGCAAGGCAAAGGATGCCTGGGAACTGCAAATGACCGGCAACTGCGGGAAAGTCCTGCTCAAGCCCTGGGAGGATGCATGAGCAACCGATACCGATGCGCCATCGTTGGTGTCAGCGGCGGGCGCGCCCGCGGGCATGCGGAAGCCTTCGCCCACATGCCGCGCGGGGAACTGACGGCGGTTTCAACCCGCACGGCCGAGAACCTGCGGCGGTTCGCCGACCAATGGGACGTGCCGCACGCCTACACCGACTACACCGAGATGTTCCGCGAGCAGGATCTCGACCTGGTTCTCGTCAACACCCCGCCCGACGTGCGTCTGGAGGTCCTGGAAGCTGCCGACCTCAACGGAGTCGGATCCGTGATTGTCGAGAAGCCGCTGGCCCTTCAGGGCGAGGACTGGCAGGCACTGACACAGTTTGCCGAGCAGAGCCGCCTGAAAGTGGCCATCAACCATCAGCTCCACTACCAACCGCGCCGCCTGGCCCTGCAGAAACTGGTGCGGCGGGGCGGAATCGGGACCATCCGTCGCCTCGATGCCAGTGCGCGCATGAACATGGCCTACCAGGGCACCCACGTGCTGCAGGCAGTCCATGCCTTCCAGCCCTCGCCGCCCGTTGCGGTGTCCACGTCGCTGTTGCGCGGCGCCACAGGACTGGAACCCAACCCTCGGATGCACTTGGCGCCGGACGAATGCGAAGCGGAAATCCGGTTCGCGGACGGCTCCACGGCGCGGTTCAGGTGCGGTACCAATGCACCTGCGGACAATCCGGAGGACACGCGCATCAGCCACCACAAGCAGGTCGCGGTGACCGGGGAGACCGGGTCCGTGCAGTGGACCATGACCCGGTGGGAAACGCGACAGGGCGACCGGCACCATCACGGCACGCACGACTACCACGAAGAGGACATCATGGGCCAAGCCAACATGTGCGAAGCGATGTTCGACTGGCTGGAGGACGACACCGCGGTGCACGCCCTGAACCTTGATGCCGCCCTGCGGGACTTTCGGCTCATGCTCGCGATGTACATGAGCGGATTGTCGGGTCGGCCGGAGAGTTTGGAAGTTCCGCCGATGCCCGACTTGCTGACGGAGATGCGGTCCCGCCTGACTTGACCGGTACCACGTCGACCGGCAAGGCGGGCATTGACATCCGGCGACTGGCGCGCCCGTGGTTCATGTATCATGGAGGCGATGCCCTAACTGTCCGAATACGCCCCCGACCATGAATTGCGGCCAGCCATGCCGCCCCCACCATGGTGGGGGCCAGCCGCCACCATGTGGCGCCGCACTTCAACCTTGGGGAATTCGGCGGTGCCCGCCTGCCGCGTACGAAACCTCGTCGAACCTCCCGTGAAGTCCCCTCAGGCCCCCGCCGATCCAGTCCTTCGCGTCGACTCGTTGTGGAAGGTGTTCGGAGACCATCCCGAACAAGCCTTGGAGCCGGCCTATCAGGGACGGTCCAAGCGCTACTTCCAGGATGAGCTTCAGTTGGTGGTTGGCTTGCAGGACGTTTCGTTCGAAGCCGCCCGCGGCGAGACGTTCGTCATCATGGGCCTGTCGGGGAGCGGCAAGTCAACCCTGGTACGCACACTCATCCGCCTCATCGAACCGACTGCCGGACACATCGTCATTGACGGCGATGATGTCACCGCCATGGATCCCGCGGAGCTGCTTCAGTTCCGCCGCACCAAGGCAGCCATGGTGTTTCAGCACTACGGCCTGCTGCCCCACCGCAACGTCCTTGACAATGCAGCCTGGGGACTGGAGATGCGCGGCGTGCCCCGTGCCGAGCGGCGTGCCAAAACCATGCCCATTCTGGAACTTGTAGGCCTGGCCGGCTGGGAATTGGCCCATCCGAGACAGCTGTCGGGCGGCATGCAGCAGAGAGTGGGATTGGCCCGCGCCCTGGTCGCGGACACCAACATTCTCCTGATGGACGAACCCTTCAGCGGACTTGACCCGTTGATTCGCAGGCAAATGCAAGACGAACTCATCCGATTGCAGGAGGAGTTCCGCAAAACCATCATTTTCATCACCCACGACCTGGACGAAGCCCTGCGCCTGGGGGACCGCATCGCCATCCTGCACCACGGTCGCGTGGCCCAGATTGGCAGCGGCACGGACATTGTGCTAAATCCGGGCAACAGCCACGTGACGGAGTTCACGCGCGGCGTGAACATGACGGGGGTCCTGACTGCAAGCCACGTGATGAAAAAGCCGTCCCGGGCCTTCGACTGCAACGAATCCACCGTATCCGTTCTGGATTACCTGGGATCCAACCCGTTTGGGTTTGTGTGGGTTACCGGGCCCGACAACGACCTTCAGGGTCTGTTGGACAGCAGTCTTCTGGAACGCATGTACGCGGAGGGCCGCGGGTCGCTGCGGGACGCCGACGACCTTATCGTGCGCAGTCCCCCGATTACCCCCGACATGTTGCTGGACAACCTGATTCCGCTGGCCATGGCCACCGAACATCCGGTTCCGGTCACGAATGCCGAAGGCGTGCTGGTGGGTGAAATCCACCGTCCCAACCTGGCCAAAGTCCTGGCCCAGCACGCACCCGACAAGCGGGAGGAGCACAGCCATGTGGCGGCATAAAGACTGCACCAAGTTCCCGCCGCCGTTGGTTGCGCACCCAAGGACTGGCGGTGTCCCGCGCCTGAAGCGGCCTGGGCCCATTTTTGTCCCCCGTCCGACATGCGCGGCGCAGAGCGGCCACACTTCCAGGCGACTTGCATGAATTCCATGTCCCCAACCGTCAGTCTCGCTGCCAAGGCGGCCGTAGTCATTGCGGTGCTGGCGGTTTCCCTGGTCCTATGGGGACCGGCCATGGAGTATCCGACCACCGTTTCGCGGGTCCAGTCATCCGGAGGAGGGGACGTGGTCCTCACGCTGGACAAGTCGGTGCGGCAGGTGACGGCGGCGGCCATCGACGGTTTTGTGGACTGGCTTACCGTCAAGGGCGGCTGGCTGTTCGACGGCCTCAGCGATTTCGTGACGCACGTCCTGGTCTTCATTTCCAGATCCCTGCTGTGGATTCCGTGGCCGGCCCTGGTCCTGTTGTTGGCCCTGTTCGCCTACGGCGTCGGCCATTGGCCGCTTCTGGCCTTCACCCTCGGTGCACTTCTATTCATTGGCTTCATGGGCCTGTGGAATCAGATGATTGACACGATCGCCCTCATGGTCGTGGCCGTGGCCATATCGGTCCTGATTGGATTCCCGACCGGAGTGGTGAGTGCCCGGAATCCCTGGGTCGACAACATCCTGCGGCCGGTGCTCGACGCCATGCAGACGATGCCCAGCTTCGTGTACCTGCTGCCGGGCATCCTGTTCTTCGGCCTAGGCAAGCCGGCGGGCATCTTCGCGACCATCATCTACTCAGTACCACCGGTGATCCGCCTGACCAGCCTCGGCATACAGCAGGTGTCGCCCGCAGCCATCGAGGCCACACAAGCCTTCGGTTCGTCACCCCTGCAGACCTTAACCAAGGTCCAGATTCCCATGGCGCTTCCGACCATCATGGCCGGGGTCAACCAAACCACGATGATGGCGCTGGCCATGGTCACCATCGCCAGCATGGTGGCCGCGGGCGGACTGGGCGACACGGTGCTGCGAGCCCTCCAGAAAAACGAACCGGGCAACGGCATGATTGCCGGGCTGGCCATTGTTTTCCTGGCCATCCTGCTGGATCGCATGACACAGGCCGTGGTCAAATGAACGCTGCCTGCGCCAGCGCCACCGCATACCAGTTTGACAGGTCCCCANGCGGATNCCTGCCGTTCCTGCCGGCTTGCTTGCGCCTGGCGGCGATGCCGCCCTTGGCCGTGGTCGCCGACGCTGCCGGTTGAGGGCCCACCGCAGGATCGAGGCCCACCGCAGGATCAACATGTGGGCGATGTGGCCGGTTTGGATGCGGTACGCGTCCTCTCGGAAGGCCGTATCCAGGCCCCATTGCAGAGAATTTTCGATCCCCCAGTGGCTCCCAGCCCACCGCAGGACCCGCGCCTCCGGCAGCCCAGGGCATGGAGAGTCACGATGCCGCCTTCCGGCACCAAGATCTCGAAGCGTGCGGGGATGGACCGTGATCGCGTTGGACTTGCCGGCCATCGGCACCACCTGCCGACCAAGTTTCGAGACCTGCGAGTGTACCCACGCTGCCCGGCAGCCGGGGTCTGCCGGGGCGGTGCACACACCCGGTGGGTTCAAGCCCTGTTCGATCCAGATCCGCATCCCGTAGGCGTCGAGGTCCACGCGGGCGGGAAGGATCGCCCGCAAATCCACCCACCCGGCCACCGGTAGTCGCCTGCAAGGTTATGTGCCGGTCATGGCACATGCAGGAAAACCAACCCTGGAGGTGGAGGGCCGGCATCCAGGGGCCGTGACCTCCGGTCTTCAGGCGCCAGGCCAATCGGGATGACACAGCCCTGGTAGACCGCACCAGCGACCAGGGCCACCAGTTCCTCCCCCTTGGCTGTCGGGGCGATGGCCAGGGCCAACTCCGGGTCCGCCCCACAGGCCCACCCAACCCAAGAGAGGCATACAACAGGCCCCTGCGTCCAGCTGCCCCCGGCAGGGCTCGGCCCGGTCAGCCGCGTCATGGAGCCACTACCGCAGGTACGGGTAGAAAGCGTGCCAATCCAGACCCAGACTCTGCAGGTCTCCCGGGACTGCGGTCCGGCCACCGTTGCGGACCATCACGGTGGCACCCACCCACAGGCCCCGTCCCTGAACCTGGCTGGCCTGCATGCAGGTAGGACGGATGCTTGGCAATGCAGTCCGCATGGGGATGAAATACCGTCGGAACAAGCAGGGGTGGCACGACAAACCTCGTGCGTAGGTTTAATATACAAATATTGCATACAAAAAATATATATTTCAGCTCTTTATGAATCTGTTTTCCATCCCCAATTCGACTTTACCCAACCCTGTCAGGAGTCGATCCGATCATGAACCTATGGTATGATGGCTGAGTTGGCAATTTTTTCGTTCATTCTGCAGGCTGCGGCCAAGCGTAGTGTCTCCAAAGTCCTTGACGGATTCGACCGGAGACAGGCAGCCGACACCTACCGGGATCACCCGGTGTCACGTGCTCGGTTTTCCCTTTTGCCAACATTGTCCGGTCGTCCCGGGAATCATTGCCCCTCACCGGACATTCAGGTAATCCGTCGTTGTCTATGTTGTGCGCCCAAGGGCTCAAATCCTCTGGTTGCACGGCACCAAACTCCAAGGGAGGTGCCATTCGTGCATCAATCCATTCGAATTGTCCACCGTTTCCATGTCCTGATACTGCTGGCGTTGGCTGCCTTGGTGGTGGCTGCCTGTGACATGCCGACCGACTCTGCGGAGGCGGACATGGCGGAAGCCGCAGAACCGGTTTCCCACGACCCCATCATCTTTTCCGACCTGAACTGGCAGAGCGCCTTAATCCAAAACCGCATTGCGCAATACCTGGTGGAAAAGGGATACGGCTACCCCACGGGCGCCACCTTCGGCGCCACGCTGCCCCTGTTCCAGGGGTTGCGCAATGGGGACACCCACGTGACCCTTGAGATTTGGCTTCCCAATCAGCAGGAACCGTGGGATGACGCCATCGCGGGCGAGGAAGTCGTCGACATCGGCAAGACCCTGGTTGGCGACTGGCAGTCGTCCTTCGTCATCCCGGCCTATCTGCAGGAACAGTATCCCGACCTGGACAGTGTCGAGGATCTCAAGGACGAGAAGTTCAAGGCGTTGTTCACCACTGCCGAAAGCGGCGACCAGGCTCGCTTGGTTTCCTGTGTGATCGGCTGGGCCTGCGAGGTGGTTAACGCCCAGCAGGTCGCGTCCTATGGCCTCGAAGAGCACGTATACATCGTGAACCCGGGCGACGGGGCCGCGGCCAACGCCGACCTGTACGGGGCCTACGAACGGGGCGAACCTTGGCTGGGATACCAGTGGGGCACCAACGAACCCGCCCTCCTGCTGGATCTTGTCCGGCTTGAGGAACCGCCCTACACCGAGGAATGCTGGGCCACCACCAAGGCCTGCGCCTACGCGTTGTCCGATATTCGCATCGCAGTGCATCCCTCGATACTTGAGCGAGCACCCGAGGTCGTGGACATGCTGCGCAACTTCAACATCGACATCGCCCTGTTCAAGGACATTGCGCGCTGGACCCAGGCCAACGAAGGCGCCACTGAGCGGGATGCCGCACTGTGGTTCCTGCAGGCCAAGCAGGATGCATGGAGCCAGTGGGTAACCCCCGAAGCGGCGGACAAGATTCAGGCGGCCCTGGACGCCGGCGAGGCCGCGGACGGCTGGCCGGACCAATAGGCGGAGACTGAAGTCGAGTTTGTCGGCGGCGGACGTGCGGACAGACTCCACTCCCTCAATACGCGTCCAGGGTCCCGCTTTACACGGGGCCCTGGACGCCGACGAATCCGGTCATACGCGGATCTCGGAACCGGTCGCGATCGGTGGTTGACCGCAACCCTGCGGTTTGACTTGCCGTCCCGGCCAAACCACCGGCATTGTGGCAAATTCCGGCGGCAGCGCGCCAACCCACAGGGAGGCCCACAGGTGCATCAAGCCACAGGATGCGCCGGCCGTTCCCCAATCCTGGCGATACTGCAGATATGGGCCGTCCGAATCCGTGGATTCGGACTCGGCGGAGGCTGGCGAACCCGTCTCCGGCAATCCCGTCGTATTCGCCGACCTGAACGGGCAGAGCGCCTTGATTCAAAACCGCGTTGCCCAATACCTGGTGGAGAAGGGATACGACCACTCCACGGCGGTCATCTTCGGCACAACGCTGCCCCTGTTCCAGGGGTTGCGCAACGGGGATGTCGACGTAACGCTTGAAATCTGGCTGTCCAATCGGCCGGAGACGTGGGACGCAGCGGTCGAGGCGGCGGAAGTCGTCCTCGTCGGCAAAAGACCCGGGCCAGCGACGGGCAGTCGGCCTTTGTCATACCGGCCTACCTGCAGGAAGAGTACCCCGACCTGGACAGTGTCGAGGATCTCAAGGACGACAAATTCAAGGTGCTGTTCGCCACGGCCGAAACCGGCAAAGCCCGGTTGGTTTCTTGCATAATCGGCTGGGCCTGTGAATCGACAAACGCCCAACAGGTCGTTGCCCATGGCCTCGAGGATCACGTATACATTGTGAACCCGGGCAGCGGGGCGGCGGCCAACGCCGACCTGTACGGGGCGTACGAGCGGGGCGAACCGTGGCTGGGATACCAGTGGGGCACCAACGAACCCGCCCTCGTGCTGGACCTTGTCCGGCTTGAGGAACCGCCCTACACCGAGGAATGCTGGGCCGCCACCAAGGCCTGCGCCTACGTGGACTCCGACGTCCGCATCGCAGTGCACCCCTCGATGCTCGAACGGGCACCCGAAGTCGTGGACATGCTGCGCAACTTCAACAGCGACATTGTCCTGTTCAAGGACATTGCGCGCTGGTCCCGGGCCAACGGGGGCTCCACCGAAGGGGATGCCGCGCTGTGGTTCCTGCAGGCCAGACCCGAGGTCTGGAGCCAGTGGGCAACACCCGCAGCGGCGGAGAAAACCCAAGCGGCCCTGGATGCCGGCGAGGCCGCGGCCGGCTGGCCGGCCCCATAGACCGGAGACTCAAGGTGGGTTCACCGGAGATGGTGCAGGGCACCGATCCCCCGAATGAGCGGTCTGGACGCCCGCAATTCGGAACCGGCCCTGATCGGTTTTCCAAAGCCCTACAATTGACATGGCAATCCGGCCCCATCCCATGTGAATGACCCCATGTTGGACACATTCCGCAGCGACCACGGCGGCAGCCTCTCGGACGAGCAGGTGCACTTTTACGACGCAGAGGGCTATCTCATCGTGCCCGGTGTCCTTGACGACGCGGATCTCGAACCGGCGCGCGCCGCGATGAAGCGCAAGGTGGAAACCATCGCCCGGAGACTGGTGGCCGACGGCCTGGTGTCGGATCCGATGGCCGACCGCCCGTTCGAGCGGCGCCTGGCGGATCTGTTCGCCGACCTGACCGACGCGGACTTTCTGGTCTTTGGACGCGGTTGGCGGGACCGCGATCCGGGCTACTACGAGCTCATGGCCAATCCGAGCATCCTGGACGCGGTTGAATCACTGATTGGTCCCGAAATCTTTTCCAACCCCGTGTACAACACGCGCCCCAAAGTACCGCGCGTGGCCGCGGGCGTGGTGCCCTGGCACCAGGACAAGTCCTACTGGCCCGATGCCAACGCCAATCCGGTCATTTCGGTCTGGATCCCCTTCGTGGACTCGACCTTGGAGAATGGATGCCTGCACGTGATGCCGCGCACGCACCGGCAGCGGGTGAAGTCGTGGCACAAGGAGAGCTATTCCGGAACCGGATTCCTGGAAATTGACGCCGAGCACCTGCCGGCCAACCGCCAACCGATACCGTTGATTGCCGAAAAGGGTGACCTGGTCCTGTTCAACGACCGGTGCGTGCACATGTCCACGCCCAACAATTCCGACGAGGTGCGCTGGAGTCTCGACGTCCGCTACCAGCCGACCGATCAGGATCCCATGCCGGAGCACGGCATCGGCTTCCTGGCACGCAGCCGGCTGTATCCGGAACGGGTCGCGACCCGGGAGGACTGGTTGGCCGGCAGGACCGAGCGCGTTCCCGCCTAACCGACCGACGAAGCGAAACGCCGGCCTGGAAACGCGCTACCAGGAAGCCCCGGCCAAGGCCTGCTCCACGAGCCGGTTCCAGGCCTCCAGCGACGGCGAGCCAACCTGCGACGCCAGGAAACGGCCGGTCCTGTCCTCAATGCGGAAGACGGGGGTGGACCATCGTTCCGGCAGCAGCCGCTCCTCGGCTATGGCCTGAAGTTCGGCCACCGCGGCGGGAGCCTCCGATTCGATGCAGGTCTGCATCACCGACGCTTCGGCTCCCGCCTCATTGGCCAACCGCAGCGAGAATGCCTCGCCTTCGGCGATCCAGGAGGCCTGTCCTTCGAACAAATCCGTCCAAAATTGCCATTGGCTTTGGGCACCGACCTGTCGGCCCAGGCACCAGGCTGTGAAATGCGCCTGCTCGCCCCACTCCGGACTGATGGCCAAGTCAACCATGACCATCTGGATCACGCCGCTTTGGACATGTTCCCGAACCAGGGCCGGCAATCGGGACCGGTGGTGGTTGCCGCATCCCGGACAGTTGGCATTGAAGATCTCGTACAGAACCAGGGGTGCTTCCGGGGAGCCAAGGTAGAGGAATCCCTCCCGCGTATGCCCCACGGGCAGGTCGCCCGGCGCAATTTCGGCCGGCTGGACCGGTTCCTCACCGGCCACAAGGGGGACCGGTTCGTCAGGAACATCGGCCCGGCAGGCC
>JGIcombinedJ30088_10003847_pt1 | contig 13722 bp, 9 predicted proteins | sample PinacodermPK_FD_30088 | JGI IMG/M metagenome (IMG submission 30088)
CCAGTGGCTGGGCGACGAGCGCCAGCACCTCAACCGCGCGGGCTGGCGGCTCCACGTCGGCGGCGAGGTCCGCACGCCACTCGAGCTCGGCTACGGCGACATCGAGGCCCTCGACACGGCCGAGCGACGGGCGACGCTGGACTGCACCGGTGGCTGGTACACGAAGCAGGACTGGGCGGGTGTGCCCCTCGACGCTCTGCTCGCACGGGCGGGCGTCGACGAGGGGGCGAACAGCGTCGTCGTGCGGTCGGCCACCGGCTACTCGCGCCGCTTCCCCCTCGGCGAGGCGCGCGGCCTGCTGCTCGCGACGCATGTCGGCGGCGAGGTGCTGAGCGCGGGACACGGCTTCCCGGCGCGCCTCGTCGTGCCCGGCCGACGCGGCTACCACTGGGTGAAGTGGGTGGTGGCGATCGAGGTGAGCGCACGGCCGTGGTGGTGGCAGCCGCCGCTGCCGTTGCAGTAGCAACCGTGGCGCAGTAGCAGCGCCGCGACCCCGTCCTCTAGACTCCGCCCATCCCGGACACGCCCCCGAGGAGGCCACCGTGTTCCTTGGCTACTTCACCGAACGCCCCTACCAGGATCCCGACGCCGGCATCTCCGGGGCGTTCCTCACCGAGGGCGGCCAGCTCTTCGCGCCGGGCAGCGCGCCCGGCGTGATCGACCTCGGGACGAGCAACGGGCTCTACAACCCTCGCGTCGCCCACCAGCTCTACAACCGCTACCTGGACGAGAAGGTCTACGCCGAGGAGATGGGTTTCGACGGCCTGATGCTCAACGAGCACCACGCCAGCCTGTTCTGCATGGGCGGCGCCATCAACGTCGAGGCCGCCATCCTCGCCCGCATCACCAAGAAGGCGAAGATCGTGCTGCTCGGCAACGTGCTCCCGATCTGGGACGACCCGATGTGGCTCGCCGAGGAGCTCGCGGAGATCGACCTCATCTCCGGCGGCCGCCTCGTGCCGGGCTGGGTGCGCGGCACGGGCCGCGAGAGCGTGGCCCACAACGCACAGTCGCCCTTCAACTGGGAGCGCTTCCAGGAGGCGCACGACTTCGTGATCAAGACCTGGACGACCGACGGCCCATTCCGCTGGGAGGGCAAGCACTTCCAGTACCGCTACGTGAACCCGTGGTCGCGGCCGATGCAGCAGCCGCACCCGCCGATCTGGATCCCCGGCACGCTCAGCAAGAACACGCTGCGCTGGGCTGCCGAACACCGCTACCCGTACATCATGCTCGGCGGTGAGCTCGAGGCCGTCCGCGAGTCGTTCGACTACTACCGCGAGTGCGCCTCGAACGTCGGGTACGAGGCTGGCCCGGAGCACTTCGGCTACGTCATCAAGGTGCACGTCGAGGAGAGCGACGACCAGGCCTACGAGATCGGGCGGAAGTACCTGCAGGGGCCGTCGAACCCGTTCATCGAGGGCAACCAGGGCGAGGTGCGGTCGCACCTCCAGAGCCTCCCCGGGCTCAGCCCCCGCAAGGGCGACATGCTGCCGATGCGCCGCGACCGCGCGCAGGCGAAGGCGCGCGGCGTCGATACCGCCGAGGCGCCGCCGAAGCCGAAGCCGCGGGTGCCCGAGGCCGAGCGCGACTTCTCAGGCAGCTACGACAAGCAGATCGAGCGCTTCAACATCGTCGTCGGCTCGCCGGAGACAGTCGTCGAGCGGATGCACCACGTGGTCGAGACGCTCGGGCTCGGCTCGGTGTTCTTCTGGGACGGCGACGGCGCGATGTCGCACGAGGACGCCATGAGCAGCCTCACGCTGATGGGCAAGCACGTGCTCCCGGCGATGCGCGAGATCGGCGACGACCTCAACCTGCCCGGCCCGTACGACTTCGACCCGCCGCGCGGCAGCGTGGGCTAGCGCGGGCGGGGCGCGGCGATGACGACCTCGAACGCAACGTGGACCGAAGCCGCCGTCGGGGTGGCCGGGCTGCGCGTGCAGTACCTCGAAGCCGGCGCCGGTGCATCGACGCCGCTGCTCGTGTTGCACCGCTCCACGGGCAACCCGGGCTGGCTGCCGTTCCACGAGGCGCTGAGCGGCGAGGGGCGGGTGATCGTGCCCGACCTGCCCGGCTACGGGCAGTCCGACCGCCCGGAGTGGGCGCGCGAGCCGCGTGACCTCGCGATCCTGCTGCACCGAGCCCTCGACCGCATGGGACTCGACCGCGTCAGCGTCGTCGGGCTCGGGTTCGGGGGGTGGGTCGCGGCCGAGATGGCGGTCATCCAGCAGCAGCGCTTCGAGCGGCTGGTGCTCGTGGGCGCGCCCGGGATCAAGCCCGACGAGGGCGAGATCATGGACCAGATGATGTTGGCCTACGAGGTCTACGTGCGGGCCTGCTTCGCCGACCAGGCAGCCTTCGAGGCCGAGTTCGGCGAGCAGCCGGACGCCGCAACGCGCGAGTTGTGGGACTTCAGCCGCGAGATGACGGCGCGCCTGACGTGGAAGCCGTACATGTGGGACTGGCGGCTCCCCTACCTCCTCGCCGACGTCGAGACGCCCGCGCTGCTCATCTGGGGTAGCGAGGACGGCGTGGTGCCGCGCAGCGTCGGCCGACAGTACGCCGACGCCCTGCCCAACGCCCGCCTCGAGGTGGTCGAGGGCGCCGGGCATATGGTCGAGGTCGAGCGCGCCTCCGAGCTCGCCACGCTGGTCCGCGCGTTCGTCTCCTAGCCGCCTGACCAGCTCGCCGCCGATGGCCCCGTCGAATTGCGACGCGCTCTCCTGACGTCCACACATGAACCCTGACGTGCGCTGCTATGATGCGCGACACGGCGGTGCGGTCACTCGCGTCTGCCACGGCATAAAACCCGCAGGCGCCCCGGGAACGTATTGCCTATAGAGACCGGGCGAGGGCGGTCTCGTGCCGTCGCCAGGAGGGAAACGCCATGACAGACCACACGGACGCCAATGGGGACCGACCGTTCGCATATACGGTGACCCGCCGAACACTGCTGCGAGGCGGCGTCCTCGGCGGCGTCGGGCTTGCGGCAGCCGCCCTCATCGGCTGCGGCGGCGACGATGACGACGACGAGGAAGAGACGCCCAGCGTGCAGGCCACCGCCGCTGCTCCGGCCGCTACGCAGCAGGCCGCCGCGCAGGACACGGCTACGGACGACGACGAGGACGACGGAGGCGCTCAGGTACAGGAGACCGACGAGGACGTCGAGGACGAGGCCACGGTCGCCACGATCAAGCGGGCGGAGGGCTTCACCACGGAGGCGGGACGCTTCGTCCCGTTCCAGATCCCGGAGCCGGACAAGCCGCCGAAGTTCGGCGGCACCATGACGCAGCGCTTCACGTTCGACCCGGGCCCGCTCGACCCGGCCATTGCCGCTGCCGGCGGCACCATGACCGCGGTCAACATGATGTACAACCGGGTGATCGGCGTGTACAGCGGGTGGGACTCCGACCCCTATGCCCGTAACGACCTGGTGCCGGAGCTGGCGGAGTCGTGGGAGATCTCACCGGACGGCCTGACGTACACGTTCAACCTGCGCGGTGACGCCAAGTTCCACAACATCCCGCCGGTGAACGGCCGCAACCTCGTAGCCAGCGATGTCAAGTTCTCGTGGGACCGCTACAAGGACGTCGGCAGTCCGCACCGCTCGTACTTCCTGCAGGTGGCCTCGATTGACGTGGTCGACGAGCAGACCGTGGCGGTGACGCTCAAGCAGCCGACGCCGGACTTCATCTACCCGCTCTCGACGGCATACACCACGGTGCACGGGCCCGAACTCGTCGACAGCGGCGAGATCACCACGACGGCGATCGGCACGGGGCCGATGATCCTCGACCATTGGACCGGCGGCGTCGGCGGCGGATTCGTCAAGAACCCCGACTACTTCCGTGGCCCGGTCAAGATCGACCGCTGGGACCTGCCGCTCGTGCGCGACGCCTCCGCCGGGTGGGCGCAGTTCCGCGTCGGCAATCACGACTTCGGGATGTCGGCAGCCACGTCTGATGAGCTCGAGAACATCCTCGACACGAACCCGGACACGCAGTACTTCTCGGCCCCGATTTTCGCCTCGACGTTCGCGCTGAACTTCAACCTCGACCTGGCCAAGTGGCAGGACGAGCGCNTCCGGCGCGGCATCTCGCTGGCGTACGACCGTGANGAGATCCTCGANGTNATCTACTCGGGCGCNGGCATCGTGCTNCCGCAGATGGACTGGCGCTTCTTCTGGGAGGATGAGCCGTCTGTGGAGAACGGGCAGCTCGGCAACTGGTGGCGCCACGACCCCGAAGAGGCGAAGAAGCTGCTGGCGGCCGCGGGCGAGGAAGAGCTTGAGTTCGACCTCGTCTACTACAACTACAGCAACTCGTCGAACAGCCTGCAGAACGAGGTCCTGATCGACCAGTTCCGCCGCTCGGGGATCAAGCTCAACGCCCACGCCGTCGACTACACGGAGTACAACTCGCAGTGGACCACGCGGTCCGGCGAGTCCGAGTCCTTCGACGGGTGGGCGTCGTTCAGCCCGACGGCGGACCACTACGTGTTCGGGCTCAACCACTCCGGATCGGGCGGCAACCGCAACCGCATCAACGACCCGGAGATCGACTCGTGGGCGGAGCAGCACCAGGTCGAGCTCGACCCGGATACGCGGACCGAGCTGGCCCGCAACGTCTGGAACAAGGTGCTCGACCAGATGTACCGCATCGAGAAGCCGAGCGGGTACGCCGCCTACCTGCAGCAGCCGTGGCTGCGTGGTGTGCGCTACATCCGNCCGATCGGCAGCGGTCACTTCTACCTNGACACCGGGTACGAGGCGTTCAACGCCTGGATCGACAAGTAGGGAGCGAACCAGGGCAGACACCACGAGGGGCGGCGTCGCGAGGCGCCGCCCCTTCGTTCACCCCTCGCACTCCGGCGCCTCCACCGCGCCTGGCGGACCGGCACTCCTCGACGCGCCGCAGCCGCTCGGCGGCGGGTAGCCCATGTGGTGCTCGATCGCCCTGATCGAACGTTCTGTCTATACGCGTCTGTTATGATCCGGCTGCGATCCGACCATCACAATGCCCTGTTGGCTGAGGATCGGTGGCCGGTATCGCTCGCACGCAACCGGCGGGGTCCGTTGCGATGACTCCCGCCAGGGAGGACGCGCAGTGACAGACCACACCGAGCCAGCTCGCGAAGAACCATTCGCGGTCACGTTGCACCGGCGGACGCTGCTCCGCGGAGGGCTAGCCGGCGGCCTCGGCCTGGCCGCCGCTGCCCTCATCGGCTGCGGCGGCGACGACGATGACGACGACGACGCTGGCGACACCAGCACCACGACGACCACCACCACGCAGGCCACGGCAACGGCCAGCGACGACGACGCCGGCGCGGCGGTGGCCGAGACTGAGGAGGACGTAGAGGCCGAGGACACGGTCGCGACGATCAAGCGAGCGACCGGGTTCACGACGGCCGCCGGGCGCTTCGTGCCATGGCAGCTCGAGGAGCCCGACACACCCCCGAAGTTCGGCGGCACGCTCGTGCAGCGCTTCACCTTCGACCCCGGCCCGCTTGATCCTGCGATCGCCGCGGCCGGTGGGACGATGACGGGCGTCAACCTCATCTACAACCGCTTGATCGGCGTCTACAGCGGCTGGGACTCCGACCCGTACGCGCGCAACGACCTTGTGCCGGAGCTGGCGGAAGGCTGGGAGATCTCCGAGGACGGGCTCACGTACACCTTCCACGTGCAGGAAGGGATCAAGTTCCAGAACGTTGCCCCTGTGAACGGGCGTGTGCTGACCGCGCGAGACGTGAAGTACTCGTTCGATCGCTACTCGGAAACGGGGAGCCCGCACCGCTCGAACTTCGCGCACGTCACGGCGATCGAGGCTCCCGACGACGCGACGGTTGTGATCAGGCTGAGGCAACCGACGCCGGACTTCATCTTCCCGCTCTCCACGCCGTTCAGCACGGTCCACGGACCGGAGCTCGTCGACAGCGGTGACATCACGACGAAGGGGGTCGGCACCGGCCCGATGATCGTCGAGGATTGGACCGGAGGCGTCGGCGGGGCCTTCAACAAGAACCCCGACTACTTCCGGGGCCCCGTCAAGATCGACCGCTTTGAGCTGCCCTTCGTGCTCGATCTGGCCGCCGCGGAGGCGCAGTTCCGCGTCGGGAGGCACGACTTCGGGCTCTCCGCCGCGACCTCCGACGACCTCGAGAAGATTCTGGAGACCAATCCCGACACGCAGTACTTCGGGAACCCGCTGTTCTCGTCGACGCTCGCGCTGACGTTCAACATGGACCTGCCGCGCTGGGAGGATGTGCGGATCCGGCGTGCGCTCTCGCTCGCCTACGACCGCGAGGAGATGCTGGACATCATCTACTCGGGCGCGGGCGTGATCCTGCCGCAGATGGACTGGCGGTTCTTCTGGGAGGAGGAGCCGACACCGGAGTCCGGCGTGCTCGGCAACTGGTGGCGCTACGACCCCGCCGAGGCCAAGAAGTTGCTCGACGCCGCGGGCGCGAGCGACCTCGAGTTCGAGATGATGTACTACAACTACAGCAACACCTCGAACAGCCTCCCCAACGAGGTCTGGCTCGACCAGTTCAGCAGGATCGGCATCACGCTCAACCTGAGCAGCCGTGACTACAACGAGTACAACTCGCAGTGGACCACGCGGTCCGGCACCACGGACACGTACGACGGCTGGGTCGCCCAGCTGGCGTATCCGGACCACTACGTCTACGGGATCAATCACTCGGCGTCGTCGGGCAACCGCAACCGCATCAACGACCCACAGATCGACGCGTGGGCCGAGCAGCACCAGGTCGAGAACGACCCCGACACGCGGACCGAGCTCGCCCGCAACGTCTGGAACCGCGTGCTCGACCAGGTGTACCGCATCACCAAGGGCAGCGGGTACACCGCGCAGCTGCAGCAGCCGTGGGTGCGAGCCCTCCGCTACGCCCGCTCACCCGGCAGCGGGCACATGTACCTCGACACCGGGTACGAGGCGTTCAACACCTGGCTCGACAAGTAAGGAGACAAACGGACAAGACCACGAGGGGCGGCGTCGCGAGGCGCCGCCCCTTCGCCTGCCCGGCGAGCGGGCGCCTCGGCGCCTACGAGGCGTCGGCGGCAGCAGGCGCGGCGGCGGGGCGCATCGACGCGCCCGTGTACGGCCTCGCGAATGCGACCGTGGCGGCGGCGAGGACGAAGATCACCGAGAGCGTCATGAAGGCGAAGCGGTACGACCCCGTCGCCTCGAACGACGCGCCGACGAACAGCGGCCCCGCGAGCGCGGAGCCGAGCGTCGCGAAGTTGATGAGCCCGAAGATCGTCCCGAAGGCGCGCAGACCGAAGGTCTCCTGCACCAGCAGCGGCATCACGGCCCCCAGCGCGCCGAAGCCGAGCCCAAACACCGGCACCGCCGCCCAGAACCACGACGCCGAACCCGCGGCGAGCAGCACCCACAGGCCCGTCACCTGGCAGCCGATGCAGGCGGCCATCACGTAGCGTGACGGCAGCCGCTCCGTCATCCAGCCGAACGACACCTTGCCGCACATGCCGAAGAGCGCGAACAGGCTCAGCGCCGCCGCCGCCGAGGTCTTCGACACGCCCTCGTTCTCCAGGTGCGGCACCACCTGCGGCAGCACGGCTCCGTAGGTCATGGTCGCGAACACGAGCGCGACCGTGACGAGCCAGAAGGCGCGGCTCCGCAGCGCCTCCGCGGCCGACGCCCCACTCAGCAGCGCGGACGCGCCTCCCTCGCCGGCCGCCGTCGCCGATGTCGGCCGCGGCCGGTCGCGGACGACGATGAGCACGACGGGGACAAGGGCGGCGAAGAGCAGGCCGTAGACGAAGTACGACGCGCGCCACCCGATGGTGGTGATGAGGGTGGCCGTGAGCGAGGCGAAGATGATGCCGCCGAAGTTCGCGCCCATCGCAGTCAGCCCCATGGCGCGGCCGCGGTTGTCCTCGAACCACTCACCGACGACGCGCCCCGCGGTGATGATGACCGCGCCCGGCATCGCCGCGAACTGGATCGCGTTCAACGCGTAGAACTGCCACACCTCCGTCATCCACGGGCGCAGGAGATAGCCGACGGCGAGCGCGGCGATCGAGACCGCCATCACCGGCCGCGCGCCGTAGCGGTCGAGCAGCCAGCCGGCCGGCAGCGAGAAGATCCCGACCAGCGCGAAGAACGACACGGCGGCCGTGATCTCGGCCCGGCTCCACCCCAGGTCGTCCTCGAGATCCGTCACGAACACGCCGAACGAGTACTGCGTGATGCCGACGGTGAGCGTGAACGACAGGAAGACCACGAACGCGATGGCCACGCCCTGGTGGATGCGAAGGCTCATCGGTCTCCGTTAGGCTCGCGCGGAACCGGGCGCACGGCTCGCGGGAGCCGGGTCGCCCCGCATCGAGGTACACCGCACGCCACACGCTGAGGGAGAGTGATCATGGCTGGAGCGCTCGACGGCATCAAGGTATTCGAAGTCACGCAGATTCTGGCCGGACCCTTCTGCGGCACTAACCTCGCCGACCTCGGGGCCGACGTGATCAAGGTGGAACCACCCTCGGGCGACGGTACGCGCGTCTCCGCGGCGTTCGCGCCCGGCGAGAGCAAGTTCTTCCACGCGCTCAACCGCGGCAAGCGCAGCCTCGTGATCGACCTCGCACACGACCGCGGGCGCGAACTGGTCTACCGCATCATCCCGTCATTCGACGTATTCGTCATCAACTCCCGGCCGGGTGTCCCGGAGCGGCTCGGCGTGGACTACGACACGCTGAAGCAGTATCGCCCGGACCTGGTGTACTTCGAGAACACGGGCTTCGGGCGTTCGGGGCCGAGCGCTCAGCGCTCCGGCTCGGACATCGTCGCGCAAGCGTACTCCGGGCTGATGGCGGGCGACGCGAAGGTCAACGAGTTTGGCGCTCCCGACGCCATCTCGGCGACCGCGCCGGGCGACTTCACGGCGGGCCTGGCCGGCGCGATGGGCATCTCCGCGGCGCTCTTCCACCGCGAGCGCACCGGCGAGGGGCAGTACCTCGAAAGCTCGCTGCTGCAGGTAGCCCTCGCGGTCCAGAACTACGTCGTGAGCCGCGTACCGGTGTACGAGGCAATGGTCGGTGACCAGGTACGGCAGCGCATGACCGACGTGCAGGAGGCAGGCGGCTCGTACCAGGATGTGCTGGATGCACGCGGCGACCTGTTCTCGGCGCTCGGCTACAGCGCGGGGCGGCTCTACTACGGCGGCTACGTCGTGAAGGACGGCGGCATCGTCCTCGGCGCGCTCACCCCGCTGAACCGTGACCAGATGCGGCGCGCCATCGGCATCGACGACGACCCGACGGCCGACGAAGACTTCGACGCCTTCGCACCGGACGCCAACGACCGGGTCGACGAGGTGTACGAGCGCATCCGCGCCACCATGCTCACTCGCACGATGGATGAGTGGATCGAGCGCTTCGACGCCGAGGGCGCCCCGGTGTCGAAGGTCAACATCCCCGACATGATGGCCGAAGACCCGCAGGTGCAGGCCATGGGCTACATGATGGAGGTCGAGCACGAGTCCACGGGCCCCGAACTGATGGTGGGCCCGATCGTGACGATGGCGGGTACGCCATCCGACAACCGGCTCGCAGCGCCGCCCCTCGGCCGTCACACGGACGAGGTGCTGCACGAGGTTGGCGTGAACGACGAGGAGATCGCCGACCTCCGCGCCTCGGGCGCGGTCGTGTAGGGCGCGCGAGTCCGGCCAGTCGAGCGGAACGACGCCGCGACTAGAGGTCGAGGCTTGCGGCCGTGAGGTCGAACTCCTCGAGCATGCCCGCGGCGGTGACGACGCGGCCCGACAGGGTCGAAGGGTCGCCGAGCGCGAGCCGGAGCGAGGCCTCGGCCACGTCCTCGACCGGGGTGACCATGTCGCGGTTCTGGTCGTTGATCATGCCGAAGTACTCGACCCCGGGGGTGGCGACGAGGCCGGGGCGGATCGCGTTCACGGCGATACCGTCTTCGCGCGCCTCGGTGGCGAGGCCCGAGCTGAAGCGCTCGAGCGCCGCCTTGCACATCCCGTAGATGGTGCCGTTGTTGATGTTCGCGTCGAGCTCAGGAAGGATCGCCGCCCCGGACGACATGTTCACGATCGCGCCGGACCGGCGTTCGCGCATGCCCGGCAGCACGAGCTGGCAGAGGTGCATGGCGGCGTAGACCTGCACCTCCATCATGATCTTGAAGCGGCTCTCCGGGAACTCGTCGACGGAGATGTAGTACGTCACTGCCCCGTTGTTCACGAGGATGTCGACGGGGCCGAGCTCGCGCTCGGTCGTCGCGACCAGGTTGGCGCGCTCGTCGGCCTCGGCGAGGTTGCACTGGATAGCCAGCGCCTGCCCGCCGGCGTCGTTGATGCGGTTGGCGACGCCGTTGATGCTGCCGGAGAGCAGGCGGTGGTCGCCCTCGTTGACGGTCCGGGCGGCCACGGCCACCCGCGCGCCCTCCATCGCGTAGCGGATCGCGATCGCCTCGCCGATGCCGCGCGAGGCGCCGGTCACGATGGCTGTCTTGCCCGCGAGCAGCCCGTCCGTGTTGATTGTTGCCGCCATCGCACCTGTGCCGTTCTGCTATCGCCGCGCCTCGTGCGAGGGCGCTCTACGTCGGCGGGAGTATACTCGCCCGACGGTCGCGCTTCGCCTTCGGTACGCGCTGCGTCGCGGCGGGCGCCGGAAACAGCCCGCTGGCTGAGCGGGGACAGCCGGAATTGGGGGACCAGGGTGACCTTGAGTACCGTGACACGTGGGATCCGCGCGCCCGTCAGGCCAATCGCCAGGGCCCTGGTGCTGGTGGTGGCGGCGTTGGCGCTCGCCGCCTCCATCGCTTGCGAGGGAGTGGGCGGCGGGGCCTCGCAGGACGACCCGGACGCCTTCACCAAGGACTTCGTCCAGCAGGCCATCGACCGCTACGACGAGGACGGCCAGGCGCGGGCGCTGCGCTACTTCAACACCGAAGAGAGCGCCGACGGCCAGTGGTTCATGTTCCTCATCGGCGAGGACTACACGATCCGCGCCACGCACCCGGACCAGATGGACCGTATCGGGCAGGACATCCGGGAGCAGGTCGACAGCGACGGCTACCCGTATGGGCCCGTGATCGCCTCGGCCTCCGAGAGCGGACGCTGGGTGACGTACAAGGACAAGAACCCGGCGCGGAGCGGGCGGGCGCAGACCAAGAACACCTGGGTCATCCGCTACAAGGGGCAGATCTTCGCCTCCGGCTGGTACGACGACGAGGCCGACTCCAACCCGGTCCTCCCGCCGCCCAGCGCGATGATGGCCGACGATGAAGAGGCCGCCGAGGGCGCCCCTCCGCCGAGGGAAGAGCCCGACGCCTACACCAAGTACGTAGTCCAGCAGGCCATCGCACGCTACGAGGCCGACGGCCGACAGGAGACGCTCGGCTACTACAACCGCCCCGAGAGCGTCGACGGAGAGTGGTACGTCGTCGTCATCGACGAGCTGGACAACCTGGTCTCGCACGCCACACGACCGGAAATCGTCGGGGACAACATGCTCGATCCCGAAGAGGGCACGGACTCGACCGGGTACTTCTTCGGTCGGACCCTCGTGGGCGCGTCATCGCAAGGGCGGTGGGTCACCGCTCAACTGCTGAACCCGGTGACGGGCCTGGAGCAGGCGAAGCACCTCTGGGCGGTGCGGCACGACGGCCTGATTTTCGTCTCCGGGTGGTACGAGACCCCCGAGGTGCCGGAGCTCGCAGCGCCGCCACAGGAGGATGTCGACGCCTACACCAAGTACGTCGTCGAGCAGGCAATCAACCTCCACGACGTCCAGGGGCGCGATGCGACCATCGCGTACTACAACACCGAGGAGAGCGTCGACGGCCAGTGGTACGTCTTCATCACCGATGAGGACAACATCATGGTCTCGCACGCCACGATCCCGGAGAACGTCGGGCTCTCGCTCATCGATGACCTCGGCGTCGACAGCACCGGCTTCGCCTTCGGGCCGGTCATGGCAGCCGCCGGCGAGAACGGCCGCTGGGTCAGCTACGTCTACCTCAACCCCTCGACGGGGCAGGAGGAGACGAAGCACGCCTGGGTGGTGCGGCGCAGCGGCCTGCTCTTCGGCTCCGGCTGGTACGAGGTCGCCGAGGTGAGCGCCCCGGTGCCCTCGAGGTCGCAGCCCGACGTCTACACCAAGTACTACGTCCAACAGGCCATCGACTTCTACATCGCGAACGGGCGCGAGGCCACGATCGCGTACTACAACTCGCCCGCGAGCGTCGACGGCGAGTGGTACGTCTTCATCGCCGACGAGGAGGACTTCATGGTCTCGCACGCAACGATACCGTCGCGTGTCGGAGGGTATCTCCGCGATCCCTCGACGCGGACGGACATCGCGGGGTTCTTCTACGGGCCGGTGCTGGCAGACGCCTCTGAGAGCGGACGGTGGGTGACGTACCGCTTCCTCAACCCCAGCCTCGGGGAGATCCAGACGAAGCACACGTGGGCCATCCGGTACGACGGTCTGCTCTTCGCCTCGGGCTGGTACGAGTAGCGGCACAACAGCAGCAGCGCATCGAATCACGGAGGGCGGCCCTGGGGCCGCCCTCCTGCGTGTGACCCCCAAGGCAGCGAGCCTACGGCAGCCCCGCGTGCGGCACCGCCACCTCGACCACCTCGATAAACGCCGAAGAGCGGCCGGCGACCCGGTCTGCTTCCTCGCCGTCGGCCGAGCAGATGTAGAGCGTGCGCCCGTCCTCGCCGCCGAGCATGCAGGCGTAGGTGTTGTGCTCGGTCGTGACGCGGTCGGTGACCTCGCCGCCGTCGAGCACGCGCACGACCTCGGGCGCGAGCGGGTTGCTGACCCACACCCCGCCCTCGGTGTCGAGGCAGATGCCGTCCGGCACCACCTCGCCGAGGTCGGCGAAGACGCGGCGGCCCGAGAGCCCGCCGTCGTCGGCGACGTCGAACGCCGTGAGCCGTCGGCCCCGGCTCTCGGCCACGATCAGCGTCCGCCCGTCGGGCGTGATGACCGTGCCGTTGGGGAACTCGAGGCCGTCCGCCGCCTCATGCACCTCGTTGTCCTCGGTGACGAGCGCGATCGTGGCGGTGCTCACCCCGCCGTCGGCGAGGATGTCCGAGCCGAGGTTGCCGACATACGCGCGGCCCCGCGCGTCGACGACCATGTCGTTGGTGTGCCACGTCGCGACCGAGGACAGGTCCGCGACCTCCTCGAGGCCGTCGGGCGGCACGTGCCGCATGAGCTTGCGGTCCTGCATCGAGACGATGAGCAGGGTCCCGTCGGGTCGCCAGCCGAGGCCCGAGGGGCGTCCCGGCACGTGGACGATGGTCTCGGCGTTGCCGTCCGGGTCGACGGTCATCACCTGGTAACCCCACATGTCGGAGAACCACAGCTTGCCGTCGCGCCAGCGCGGCCCCTCGCTGAACCGCAGGTCGCCGAGGATCACCGTGGACTGGTAGTCGGCCATGATTCGACCTCCTCGCGCGTCAGGCTGTCAGGCCGCCGTCGACGATGAACTCGGAGCCGGTGCTGTACTCGCTGTCGTCCGAGGCGAGGTAGAGTGCGAGCTTCGCGACCTCCTCCGCCTCGGCGATGCGGCCCAGCGGGATGCGACTCACCATCTGGTCCAGGTTGCCCGCCTCGACGTTCGGGAGCTGGTGCAGCATCGCGGTCTCGATGAGGCCGGGGTGGATCGAGTTGACCCGGATGTTGTGCGGGCCGAGCGC
>JGIcombinedJ30088_10003855_pt1 | contig 13695 bp, 7 predicted proteins | sample PinacodermPK_FD_30088 | JGI IMG/M metagenome (IMG submission 30088)
TCGAGACAGGCCGAGCCGCTTCAGCGACGGCACCTACGGCGTCTACTACGCCGGCGACCGCTTCGAGGTCGCGCTGGCGGAAACGCTGTTCCATTTCCAGCACTTCATGTCGGCGACCGCCGAGGAGCCCTCCACCGCGGACTACCGTGAGCTCGTCGGCCGTCTGGATGCCGACCTCCACGACCTGCGGGCCCCGCCGGCCTTCACCGCCGAGCTCGACGCCAACGATTACGCGGCCGCGCAGTCTCTCTCGCGCGCACTGCGAAACGGCCACGCCAGCAACGGCATCGTCTACCCGAGCGTGCGTCATCCCGCAGGCGAGGCCGTGGCGGCATTCTGGCCCGATGTCGTCGGCATCCCGGTCCAGGCCAGACGCATTTGCTATCGCTGGGACGGACGCCGGGTCGATGCATGGCTGACATACGGCGACGATCAATGGCAGTCCCCGCCATGACGGCGAGTCGCAGGGCCGCACCTCAGCCGATCAGCCTCCGGCGGCCATGCGCTCAACCATTGTTCCGCTCCGGTCCGCAACTCTCTGCCGCGTCACCGGGCCAGGCCCTGGGGCAGCAAGGGCTGGAGCATCTTACGGGGCCCTGCAGTGCCAGGGGTGGAAAGCGCCGGAATTCCGATGCCGAAAGCAGTTTGCGGGGCCTGCCGCGGCACCTATCCTTTCCTTCATGGACGCCATGGAAGCAGGCTCGGTCGGCAGCTTGGAGGCTCGAGCTCGGCAGGCGATCGAGGCCTGGTGGGCGCGCAACGGCATGAGCACTAGGGCCGTCGGTGCCGCCGCGATGCGCGACCGAGATTTCGTCCTCTCGCTCCGGCGCGCCCGAAGCCCCCGCCTCAGAACGGTGGACCTTCCGCTCGCCGCCATGGGCGACCCGCGAACTGCAGATTCCGGCTACCACCGCAAGGAACGTGCGTCGCTGGGAATCCCGAAAGCAGGGAATCCGTGTTACTTCTACGATGCAGTTGGCCTGTCAGTCGGGAGGAACGACAAGGGACGAGGGGCGTGGGGTTGGATCAAGCCGAATTCATGACGCCTTGGCCGGTGCTCAGGTGGGCGAAGAAGTGCTGAGGGAGTGATGACGTCACTTGAAGACCTCAAGCCCAACGCTTCGCTTCGCGGGATTCTCCCTAGCGGGCTCGTCACGGTCGTCAACGTGCAGTGGTACGGCTCACAAGCCTTGGAGCTGACCTATAAGGACGCCACAGGCAAGGTGGCTGACGAGCTCCTCTATCGACATGACGAACCGAGGCTCGACATCGTCGAAGAAGGCCGCCCCTGGAGCTTCGACGGTGACGGCCGTTTGTTCCGGCTCGTCTCGGAAGCCCAGCGTATCCATCTCGCCCATTTGTTCGACCCGGTACTGGCGGTGCACACATCGGTCGTCGAGCCCCTGCCGCATCAGATCACGGCGGTCTACGAAAGTATGCTGCCGCGCCAGCCACTGCGCTTCCTGCTGGCCGATGACCCGGGCGCCGGCAAGACGATCATGGCCGGTCTCCTGATGAAGGAGCTGATCGTACGCGGCGATCTTCAGCGCTGCCTTGTCGTGTGCCCCGGTAGCCTCGCGGAGCAATGGCAGGACGAACTGTATCGCCGCTTCAACTTGCGGTTCGAGATTCTGACCAACGATAAGCTGGAAGCGGCCCGGACAGGCAATTGGTTCGTCGAGACCAATCTCATCATTGCCCGGCTCGACAAGCTGTCGCGCAACGAGGACGTGCAACAGAAGCTCCAGGCTCCGGATTGCCGCTGGGACCTCGTCGTATGCGACGAGGCGCACAAGCTGTCGGCAACGTTCTTCGGCGGGAAAGTGAAGTACACCAAACGCTATCGCCTGGCTCAATTGCTCTCGTCCCTCACCCGCCACTTCCTGCTCATGACGGCGACGCCACATAACGGCAAGGAAGAGGACTTCCAGCTGTTTATGGCGCTCCTCGACGGCGATCGGTTCGAGGGCAAGTTCCGCGACGGCGTGCACACGGCGGATGTCTCCGACCTCATGCGGCGCATGGTCAAGGAGAAGCTGCTCAAGTTCGACGGAAGGCCGCTGTTCCCCGAGCGTATCGCCTACACGGTGCCCTACAGGCTCTCGGACGCGGAGACTGCGCTCTACAAGGAAGTCACCGATTACGTCCGGGAGGAATTTAACCGGGCCGAGGCGTTAGAAAACGACAAGCGAGCCGGGACGGTCGGCTTCGCGCTGACGATCCTGCAACGCCGTCTCGCTTCCTCGCCAGAGGCTATCTATCAGTCCTTGAGGCGGCGCCGGGAGCGGCTCGAAAGCCGCCTGCACGACCTGGAGATACTCCGGCGCGGTGGCCAGGCCAGTATGGGTTTGGCGCCCCAGATTGCTCTTCTCGACAAGGAGGACGTCGAGGATCTCGAAGACGGCCCGGATAGCGAATTGGAAGAGACCGAAGAGGAAATCCTCGACGAAGCCACCGCCGCGCGATCTATCGAAGAGCTGCGCATGGAGATCGACACGCTTAAGCGTCTGGAGGGGCTCGCCTTCTCCATCCGCCGCAGCGGTGACGACAAGAAGTGGCGCGAACTCGCCACGCTGTTGGGCGAAATCTTCACGCCCGCCGCTATCGCCAATGCGTTCGCCGAAGACCCTGCGCGATGTGACTCGGGCCTCCCGGCGCCGCCCAAGCCGAAACCGTCACCGAACCAGAAGCTCGTCGTCTTCACCGAGCATCGCGACACGCTGAACTACCTGCACGGCCGCACCGCCACTCTCTTAGGGCACCCTGAAGCCGTCGTCGTCATCCATGGTGGCATGGGACGTGAGGATCGAATGAGGGCCCAGGAGGCTTTCCGGCACGACCCGGAAGTTAAGGTGCTGCTCGCGACGGATGCTGCCGGCGAAGGTATCAACCTTCAGCGCGCTCACCTCATGGTCAATTATGACCTGCCATGGAACCCAAACCGTCTGGAGCAGCGCTTCGGGCGCATCCATCGCATCGGCCAGACTGAGGTCTGCCACCTCTGGAACCTCGTGGCCGAAGAGACGCGTGAGGGCGAGGTCTACCGGCGCCTCCTCGAGAAGTTGGAACAGGCCCGCCACGCGCTGGGCGGCCAAGTCTTCGACGTACTCGGCAAGCTCCAGTTCGGGGGCCGCCCTCTCAGGAACCTGCTCATCGAGGCCATCCGATATGGCGAAACGCCTGAGGTGCGGGAGCGTCTGACCCAGGTAGTTGAAAACACCTTCGACAAGTCGCAGATCCGGGATCTCCTGGAAGACCGCGCGCTTGCGCACGATACTATGGACGTCAGCCGCGTCCATCGCATCCGCGAGGACATGGAACGCGCGGAGGCGCGCAGGCTTCAGCCGCACTACATCGAATCATTCTTTCTCGAAGCCTTTCAGCAGCTCGGCGGTACGGTCCGGAGACGAGAGCCTCGACGATTCGAAGTGACGCGGGTGCCGGCGTTGGTTCGCAACCGAGATCGACTGATTGGCATCGGTGAGCCGGTATTGCCACGCTACGAGCGGATCGCCTTCGAGAAGGACTTGGTAGCGCCGTCGGGCCAGCCGCTGGCGGCCTTCGTGTGCCCCGGCCACCCGCTCCTCGACGCCGTCATAGACGTGACGCTCGAACGACACCGCGATCTCTTGCGGCGCGGCGCGGTACTGGTCGATGAGCGCGATACCGGCCTGATTCCGCGCGTCTTGTTTTTCCTTGAGCATGCGATCCAGGACGCGAGTCTGACCAGGAACGGTGAGCGGCGCGTCGTCTCCAAGAGTCTGCTATTCGTCGAGATCGACACCGAGGGTGCGGCGAGGCATCTAAATTATGCGCCCTACCTGGACTACCGGCCGCTGAAGGAGGAGGAGCCTCCCATCTCCGAGATCCTCGCTCGACCTGAGTGCGGCTGGATCGGCCGCGACCTGGAGGCACAGGCCAGGGGGCATGCGATCGCTCAGGTTGTCCCTGAGCACCTAGACGGAGTACGCGGCCGCAAGGTGGCGCTGCTCGACAAGACCGAGGCGGCCGTCAAGGACCGTCTGACGAAGGAGATCAACTACTGGGATTTCCGTGCCGAGCAACTCAAGGAACAAGAGCGGGTCCGTAGGCCGAACGCGCGGCTCAACTCCCTTGAGGCCCGTAAGCGTGCGGACGACCTGCAAGCGCGCTTACAGATGCGTATGGAGGGAATCAAGCGAGAGCGACAGCTGTCACCATTGCCGCCCGTTGTTCTCGGTGGGCTCCTGATCGTGCCCATTGGTCTCGTCACATTGATGAGCGGTGAAGCGAAGTCGGTCGAGCGGACCACAGTGGATACCCAGGCCTCGGCGGAGCGGGCCCGCCAAATCGTCATGCAGATCGAGCGCGGCCTTGGCTTTGAGCCGATCGATCGCGAAGCCGACAAGCTCGGCTATGACATCGAAAGTCATATTCCCGGCACTGGCCGGCTGAGGTTCATCGAAGTCAAAGGGCGGATCACAGGGGCGGAGACGATCACTGTCACCCGTAATGAAATCCTCTACTCTCTCAATAAGCCGGACGACTTCATCCTCGCCATCGTCGAGTTCGACGGCGACAACAGCCACAAGGTCCACTACGTCCGGCAACCGTTTCAGCGGGAACCTGACTTTCATGCAGCCAGCGTCAACTACAAATTTTCCGAACTACTGGCACGCGCGGAGGTACCCCGATGAAGCTTTCAAAGATCGAGATCACTTACTTCCGCTGCTTCCAGTCGCTCGCTATCGATTTACAGCCGGACATCAACGTCATCGTGGGCGCAAACGGTGCCGGAAAGAGCAGTATTCTCGACGCCATCGCCATTGCGCTCTATGAGGTTGTCGCGGCAAACGGAGCAGGAGGGAAACGTCAGCGCGCCACACAGGGAGCAGCGCTTGAGCCAACTGACATATACATCGACCCGCAAGCTACAGGTCCTATGGAAGGGCGGCAATCTTTCGTTCAGGTGCGAGCTACCGCTATGGACTTCTATGAGGTTTCCGAGTTTAGAGAAACGCTCCTGACCGACCAGCCGGTAACTTTAGAATGGTCGGAACACATTCGGTTTACCCAACCCAATACGTTCAGCTACGACACACGCGCTTCGGAACAACTTTCTCGTCTACACCGGTACTTTCAAGCTATTTGGGACGAAATTGGGAAGAGCACTCCTCAGGCTCTCATCCCGTTGCCGGTCGTTGCCTACTACCGTGCCACCCGACGTATACTTGGCATGCCCAATCTTGGAGACATTTTTAAAGTGGACTTGTCGCGAACGGAAGCATTTGCCAACGCTCTAAATGCCGGCGCAGATTTCACGGCCATGTGCCAATGGCTGTACTTACGAGAAAACGAAGAGATACGCGCTCAAGTCTCCCGTGGACAGTCCGATCCGGACGCGTCTTCCAGTTTGCGCGCCTTTCGGGAGGCGTTGAGGAACACGATAGAGGGAGTTAAACGAATCTACTTTGATGGCAGACCCCCACGTCTGATGATTGACCTTCAAAATTCGGAAGGTTCGTCGCAAGCTTTGGAGTTGGCACAACTGAGTGATGGTTATCGGAACCTACTGGCATTGGTGCTTGATTTTGCGCGTCGACTCGCACAAGCAAATCCGAACTGGCCCGACCCACTTAAGGCTCCCGGGATTTTGCTCATAGATGAGATTGAGTTGCATCTCCACCCTCGATGGCAACAGAATGTTGTCCCTAGTCTTCAATCTATTTTCCCCAACACGCAGCTTGTAGTATCGACTCATAGTCCGGCGATTCTTACGACGGTGCGACGCGAACACATTCATCTACTTGGCTCTGATCATAAGTTTGAATACCTCCCGACGGATGTTGGGACATATGGTGCAGAAAACTCTCGTGTTCTCGCCGAGGTTTTCGGCACTCATGCGCGCCCACAAAATGTTGAAACTGTTGGGATGTTGCAAACATATCTTGGTTTAGTTGAGAAACAAAAGCATGATACGGAGGAAGCGCGAAGCCTACGACGGAACTTGGAGAATGACCTTGGCGAGAGTGATCCAGACCTGCGGCGCGCAGATCTTCGCATTCGGCAATTGGTAGCTTTGGGAAAAAAATATGAGGACGATTGAGCGTGGAGCAATTCCGCAATGCCTTGGGAGGCAGCCCGCAGGCCAAGATTGGCGCCACTTCATGGGAACTGAATGCCATGCAACCGTGCACGATTGCTTACTTCAGGAGCAACATGGACTATGCTGTTACTGCGAATTGGAAACCGACGCGGATGATCGGCACATAGAGCACATGGAGCCACGGAGTAAGAAGCAGACACGAATCTATGATTACACAAACTTGGCTCTATCCTGTAATGGTGGAGCAGAAAGGCAGCATTGTGGTCACTATAAGGATAATGGTGCCCGCAAAGCAACCTACAAGTGGGACAGCACTCGCTTTGTTCCGCCCGATAACGCTTTAACGGTGAAGCTGTTCCAGTATCTTTTCGATGGAAGTATCGTTCCAACAGAGGAAGACTCTGATAGAGCAACTTACCTTATCGGCTATCTCGGATTGAACTGTCCACGTCTGGCCGGTCGGCGTCGAGCTCATGCACGTGCCTTGATGGACACTGTTGGGGAGGCGACTGATTCAATACTAATCGCCTGGTTGCTGGAAGAATATCTTTGTGTCAGAGGCGACGGACGCCTTAGGCAATTTCATTCTCTTTCGAAAGCAATCTTTGGACGCTTGAACCATGACGAAGATTAGAAGAAAACTAATCGAAGTAGCTCTGCCGCTAGAAGCGATCAACATTGCCTCGTCGCGCGAAAAATTGATCCGGCATGGTCATCCGTCAACCCTACACTTGTGGTGGGCGCGTCGGCCTCTTGCGGCGGCGCGCGCGGTGATATTCGCGCAGATGGTGGACGATCCCTCTGAGTATGTGGACATTCTGCTTAGCGTGCCGAAGACGAAGCGGGCGGCGGAGCAGGAACTCAAGAGGCGCCGCGCTCTCTGGGAGGCGCGCAAGGCGGAACATGAAGCTGCAAGCGGTGCGGAAATGCCAGAGCCGGGGGCGGAGCCGACGCTGGACGACTGCGCGGCGGACATTGAGCGCAAGCGCCTCTTCGCCATAGTTGAAGACCTGGTCAGGTGGGAGAACACGACGAACGAACTCGTGTTGGAGAAGGCGCGAAGCGAGATCTGGCAGAGCTGGCGGCGCGACTGCGCCAATAATGCAGACCATCCGCATGCAAAGGATCTGTTCAATCGAAACAGGTTGCCCGGCTTCCATGACCCCTTCGCCGGTGGCGGCGCCCTGCCCCTGGAGGGGCAGCGGCTTGGCCTCGAAGCTTGGGCATCCGACCTCAATCCCGTCGCCGTGCTCATCAATAAGGCTATGATCGAGATTCCGCCGCGATTCGCGGGCTTACCTCCCGTTAATCCGGAGCGCGACCCGCACAAGCGCTGGAAGGGCGCCGGGGGCCTCGCCGAGGACGTGCGCTACTACGGCAATTGGATGCGCGACGAGGCAGAGAAACGAATCAGCCATCTCTATCCCAAGATACAGATCACGGCTGAGATGGCGAGAGAGCGGCGGGATCTGAAGCCCTATGTCGGTCGCGAGCTAACCGCCAATGCCTGGCTCTGGGCGCGCACAGTGAATAGTCCCAATCCGGCGTTCCGCCATGTTGACGTGCCGCTTGCTTCAACCTTCATGCTCTCCACCAAGGCCGGTAAGGAAGCCTATGTCGTCCCAGTGATTGAGAACGGCGGCTACCGGTTCACTGTTAAAGTCGGAAAGCCGAGTGATGTCGAGACAGCGAAGGCCGGCACCAAGCTGGGCCGCGGCGCCAATTTCCGCTGCCTCATGTCGGGATCACCGATAGAGGGAGATTACATCAAATCTGAAGGTCGCGCGGAGCGTTTGGGCGCGCGGCTATTGGCAATCGTCGTGGAAGGTGACCGTGAGCGCGTATTTCTTTCTCCGACACGGGAGCATGAAGTCATTGCTCGACAAGCGGTACCTGAATGGCGGCCCGAGGTCGAGTTCTTCCAACAAGCGCTAGGCTTCAGGATTGGCAACTACGGCATGACGAAATGGAGTGACCTATTCACTCCGCGTCAACTCACGGCCTTAGTGACGTTCGCTGATCTTGTGGCAGAAGCGCGCGCGACAATTAAGCAGCGAGCGCGAGAAATTGAGGTAGTCGAAGAGCCCCGAACTCTAGCTGAGGACGGAACATATGCGTCCGCCTATGGGGACGCAGTGGGGCTGTATCTGGCGATTGCCGTCAGTCGAGCAACAGACTATTGGGGGACGGGCGCGATTTGGGAGCCCGGTGGTTTATTCATTGCACACGTATTCACACGCAACGCATTGCCGATGACTTGGGATTATCCAGAAGCAAATCCTTTTGGTGGCAGGAGCGGGAGCTGGAATCAAACATGCGTGGAGTGGATTGAACGGTACCTCAAAACGGTTGGAGCCCACCGCGCTGGGAGTGCAATTCAAGCAGATGCGCAGACCCAATCGCTTTCGTTGGGCCGTGTCGTTTCTACTGATCCACCCTATTATGACAATATCGGATATGCAGATTTGTCGGATTACTTCTATGTTTGGTTAAGACGGTCATTAAGGTCAGTTTTTCCAGATTTATTTGCGACTGTAGCAGTACCAAAAGCGGAAGAGTTAGTGGCTACACCTGGCCGCCACGGCGGTCGTGAGAATGCCGAGAAGTTCTTCCTTGATGGAATGTCACATGCGATGTATCGCCTGAGCGAGCAGGCCCATCCAGTATTCCCGATCACGATCTATTATGCATTCAAGCAAGCAGAGCGTGACGAAAACGAGGGTTCTACCAGTACAGGATGGGAGACTTTTCTTGACGCAGTGATTCGGTCCAGACTTGCTATTGTCGGAACCTGGCCCGTTCGAACTGAGCGACCAGGTAGGATAAGAGAAACTGGGTCTAATGCCCTTGCTTCGAGCATCGTTCTCGTCTGCCGGACACGCCCGGAAAGCGCGCCAGCTGCGACGCGTCGTGAGTTTCTGAACGCTCTCAAGGCAGAGCTTCCCGCAGCCCTCTCGCGACTGCAACGCGGCAACATTGCGCCAGTGGACTTGGCTCAGGCTGCCATCGGTCCTGGTATGGCGGTGTTCACGCGATACTCAAAGGTCGTGGATACCGAAGGCAAACAGATCTCGGTCCGGGATGCACTTGCCACAATTAATCAAGTCCTTGACGAGGTGCTAGCCGAGCAGGAAGGCGATTTCGACCCCGACAGCCGTTTTGCGATCGCTTGGTTCGAGCAGTTTGGATTTAACGATGGCGAGTTTGGTGTCGCTGACGTGCTTGCCCGAGCCAAGAATACAGCTGTGGCGGGTCTGGACGAAGCAGGCATTGTAATTTCTAAGGGCGGTAAAGTGCGTCTTCTGAGACCTCAAGAGCTTCCCGAGCAATGGGATCCAACGACCGATCCGCGCCTAACCATTTGGGAGAGCGTTCATCACCTAATCCGCGTACTTGAGGCTGAAGGCGAAAGCACAGCCGCCGAACTCGCTGCGAAGCTCGGTGCCGAGGCGGAAATCGCTCGCGAGCTCGCTTATCGTCTCTATACCGTCGCCGAGCGTAAGAGGCGTGCAGCTGAAGCGCTTTCGTACAATGGTCTTGTCCAAAGCTGGCCAGAAATAATCAGGCTTGCTCGGGACGCAGCGTCCGACGAAGACCCAGATCAGACCGAAATGTTCAATTGAGGCGAGCCATGGCGATGACCAACCAAGAACGAGTCGGCAAGGCGCTGGATATCCTGAAGTCCGGGCTTGCCCCTTTTGTCGACCGGGAAATCCACGCGGGCGTCAAGTCAGGTGCGGTTCGCATGGACAAAATCCGCCGCTTCTCGGAAGACCCGATGCTGGCTGAGAAGCCGGTTTCACAATGGGACGTTGCCGGGCTTCTCAGACTCATGTGGGAGTGCTGGAACGACGTGTTCCGCAAGACGCTTGGCCGCGCAGAGCGGAGCCTGGTGAGCGAGATCCGCGGTTATCGAAATGACTGGGCACATCAGAACGCATTCTCCAGTGACGACGCAGATCGAGCGCTCGATTCCATTGGCCGTCTACTTACTGCTGTTTCAGCGCGAGAAGCTGAAGACGTCAACCGGATGAAGATGGAGCTACGGCGGCTCATTTTCGAAGAGCAGGCCCGAAGCGAGAGGCGGCGTGGCGCTGGTGCCGTGGAGAGCCAGGTTACGGGCTCTATGAAGCCCTGGCGCGAGGTAGTAACTCCGCACAGGGACGTGGCGAGCGGACGCTATCAACAGGCCGAGTTCGCCGCCGATTTGTGGCAGGTCCATCTCGGCGAAGGCTCTGAGGAGTACCGTAATCCGGCCGAGTTCTTCCGCCGCACCTATCTGACCGAAAGCCTAAAGAGTTTGCTGACCGGCGCCATGCAGCGACTGTCCGGAGACGGCGGCGATCCGGTGGTCCAGCTTCAGACCAATTTCGGCGGCGGCAAGACTCACTCGATGCTGACGCTCTATCACCTTTTCTCAGGCACTGCGCCGGGCGAGCTGCTTGGTGTCGACGGCCTGATGGTGGAAGCCGGCATCGAGAAGCTGCCGTCGAAGATCAACCGCGCAGTCCTCGTGGGCAACAAGATCTCGCCCGGTAGCCCGTCGGTGAAGCCGGACGGTACGGTGGTCAAGACGCTTTGGGGTGAGCTTGCCTGGCAGCTCGGCGGCAAGGCGGCTTTCGGGAAGGTGCGTTACGATGACGAACGCGCGACCAGCCCCGGCGACACATTGCGCGAACTGATGAACGCCTACGCGCCGTGCTTGATCCTAGTCGACGAATGGGTGGCCTATGCCCGCCAGCTCCACGACGATGCGGAACTTCCCGCCGGCAGCTTTGAGACCCATTTCACCTTTGCCCAGGCGTTAACGGAATCAGCCAAGCTCGCAAGACAGTGCCTGCTGGTGATCAGCTTGCCGGCATCGGACACGGCAACTTCACCTCACGCGCAGGCCGATGACGAAGAAGTGGGCGGCGCACGTGGGCGGACGGCATTGGCGCGGCTCCGGAATGTGATTGGTCGCATTGAGTCTTCCTGGTCACCGGCAAGCACAGAGGAAGGCTTCGAGATCGTTCGGCGACGCCTGTTCGAGCAGCTCATCGAGCGCGAGCATTTCACCGCGCGTGACAATGTCGCGCGCGCCTTCGCCGATCTTTATCGCAGCCAGCATCAGGAGTTTTCTCCGGAATGCCGGGATGCCGACTATGAGAAGCGGCTGCGGGCCGCTTATCCCATTCACCCGGAGGTGTTCGACCGGCTCTACACGGACTGGTCGACGTTGGTGAAGTTCCAGCGCACACGTGGTGTTCTTCGGCTGATGGCGGCCGTTATTCATAGTCTATGGGAGAAGGGCGACCGCAACCCGCTGATTATGCCGGCCAACCTCCCGATCGATGACCCGCGCGTGCGTGACGAGCTCACCCGCTACCTGTCGGATCAGTGGAAGCCTATCATTGAGAAAGATGTGGACGGACCGAGTGCCCTGCCGCTAACGATCGACGGCGAGGTGCCTAACCTTGGTAAGTTTGCCGCCACGCGGCGCGTGGCTCGCGCCGTGTACCTGGGTTCCGCTCCGCACGCGACGGCAGCCAATCGCGGCATTGAGGATCGGCGCATCAAGCTCGGCTGCGTCATGCCAGGCGAGACGCCGGCCGTGTTCGGCGACGCACTGAGGCGCTTGAGCGCGTCTGCGACTTTTCTCTATCAGGATGGTCCACGCTATTGGTATTCGACGCAGCCCACTGTCACCAAGCTTGCGGAAGACCGAGCCGAGCAGTTCAAGCGAAACACTGACCCGGTTGTCGCCGAAATCGAGGCGCGGCTCCGAACAGATCTGCAAACAAGAGGAGATTTCAAGCGCATCCATCCGGTGCCGCATTCTGGCGCCGACGTGCCCGATGACATGGAGGCCCGGCTCGTTACGCTCGGAACCGAGCATCCTTATAGCCGGGATCCCAACAACAAGGCGCAGGCTGCCGCTGCGGCTATTCTGCACAACCGCGGCAATGCACCACGCATCTTCCAGAACACGCTTGTGTTTCTTGCTGTCGATCAGACGCGCCTGCAAGACCTCGACGAGGCCGTTCGCCGCTACCTCGCTTGGTCGTCGATTCTCGAAGAGAAGGAAGAACTTAACCTCGATCCGCACCAAGTGCGGCAAGCGGAGACGCAATACAGGTCTGCGGACGGCGCCGTTACCGGGCGGCTACCGGAGGCGTATCAGTGGCTGCTTGTTCCGGAGCAGACGACGCCTGAGTCGTCCGTTAAGTGGCAAGCTTACCGGTTGTCGGGCCAAGAAAGCCTGGCCCTGCGGGCCAGCAAGAAGCTTCGCTCAGAAGAGCTGTTGGTGACCTCTCTCGCCGGTACCCGGCTGAGAATGGAGCTTGACCGCACTCCGCTATGGCGCGGCGACCATGTCGCGATCGACCAACTGGCAGAAGACCTCGCCCGCTACATCTACCTGCCGCGGCTGCGGGACTCCGAAGTGCTGCTCGGCGCCATTCAAGACGGGCTCGGTTTGCTTCTGTGGGAGCGCGAGTCCTTTGCCTATGCGGACGGGTTCGACGAGGCAGCCGACCGGTACCGCGGTCTGCGGTGCGGTCAGTCGGTCCAGTTGGTCGAACAGTTCGGCGAAGGACTCCTTGTGAAGCCGGAGGTGGCGCTCCGGCAACGGGAGGCCGACGAAGCGTCCGTTACTTCGACTCCAGGTGGCGTGACGCCGACTCCCGACTCACCGGACGAGTCTGATGCTGGGGAACAGAGCGAAGCAACAGATGAAGAATCGAATGGCGGCGCAGAAGTCGATGCCAAGCCGAAGCGATACTACGGCACGGTCATTCTCGACGCAGCCCGCGTTGGGCGGGATGCCGGACGGATCGCCGAGGAAGTTATCGCGCACCTCTCCGGTCTCGTCGGTGCGACAGTCACAGTGACATTGGAGATTGAAGCCATCGCTCCCGACGGCGTTCCGGATAATGTCGTCAGGACCGTCACCGAGAATAGCCGAACCCTGAAATTCACCTCTCATGGCTTTGAGAAGGAATAAAGACTATTTGTGGTTGAGGTTCAAGCTTCACGAATCTTTCCGGTCACGATACGATTTGTTACGTCAAATCAATGGGTTGAGGCGGTTCAGACCTCAATCTCAATCAAATGTCGGTCTCGGTGGTTGCGAGCTCCCGCTCAAGGGCGCCGCCGCCGAAATTCGCGCGCAACGAGCGGAAAAACGCGCCCCGAACCGTCTTCGGCGATGCCTGCGGCGGCTGATTGCTCGCGCCTGCGAGCGTGATTGTGCGGGCCTTCCTCCAAAATTTCTCCAAAAAATCGCTGTAGAGTACGATTTGGCGGCCTGGGAGGTGTCATGACGAAAACGACGAAGTGGCAGGACATCCTGCAGCGTCAAAGGCAGGACCACAAGATTCTCACCAGGAAACACAGGTTGGAGCGGGAGCGGTTTGTCAAGGAAGCCTTCAAGGCTGGCCAATCCGTCCGGCAGTTGGCGATCATGACCGGCATCGCAGAAAACACGGTGCGGGGGTATCTGGGCGGCGGTAAAGCTGCTGACAGAACCCGAGCCACCGAACAACGTGACGCCGCCGTCCAGGCTCTTCGTGAAAAGGGTATGACGCTGCGAGCCATCGGAGAAACGCTCGGCATCGGTCCCAAGACCG
>JGIcombinedJ30088_10003869_pt1 | contig 13668 bp, 5 predicted proteins | sample PinacodermPK_FD_30088 | JGI IMG/M metagenome (IMG submission 30088)
CCTTTCTCCCTGAGCTCCGGACCTTTCTCCCTGAGCTCCGGACCTTTCTCCCTGAGCTCCGGACCTTTCTCCCTGAGCTCCGGACCTTTCTCCATCAGCTCCGAATCCTGGTTGAGTCGCCAGCCCGAGCACCTGTTCCAATTCTCTGTCTTTCATCATGGCCTGCGCGGTGAAATAGATGGTCCCACGGCCGCTACCTTCTTGATAAAGCAGTTTTTTCTCTACCAGCGAGGCCAGTAGTGCTGACAGGTCGCGAGGATGAATATCCAGAATGGACATCATCCGGGCATGATCTACCGTTGTTTCAATATGCGCTGTAATCAGAATGAGCTGTGCCNGTTTTTCGAGGCTGTCGAAAGTCTGCTCCCCCAAGCTGGTGCGCAGGTGCTCAAGAATATGGTCAGGAATCAGGCTCAAGGTATGAAGTTCCAGCAGCGTCTGCTCGCTGGGGTAGGTCCTCTGCTTCAACAGTGGCTTGCGCCAGTGCTGACTGTCCCAGCCAGCAAAAATTTTGGGCAGGCCCGAGCCGGCACTTTCTCCCAGACCGACATACCGGAACATATCCTGCAGCGCACGATTGCGGCAATCACTGATGCTGCCTGCAATGGCGTCTTCAACAGCCACGCGCATAGCGCCAGGGTTTCTGAAGCTGAACATATCCGGCCGTTTCACCACCAGTACCGAAACCCGGCCGCTGTAGTCAGCGTGAATCAGGGTATTGACCAGAGCTTCCCGTAACGCCTTGTGCACGGGGGTATCATCCTGACGTTGATCTCCCGCCAGCACAAAAGGAACTTTCAAATCTGCAGTCAGCTTGCGAATCACCTTCTGATAGAAATCAAACAGGTTGCCTGACCAGCTGCCATCAGGCACCAGTCTGTCGACCCATCGTGCTTCCCCCTTTGCCTCCGGACTGTCCTGGTAATCCACCATGTAATGAGGAAAGGCTTCCTTGACAGGGCGCCAGCGTCCAAACATCAGCAAGCCCGCGCGGGTCAGACCACTGTCACCGGTTTCCCGGTCTTTGCCCCATGCACCAATTTGATAAAGAAATTCCTGGAGATCCACCTTGTTCCAGGGGTGGTCGGGCTGGCGAGCACTGTACATGTTGCGGTAGGCATTCAAGGTTTCAGAATCCAGATCATCAATGCCGTAATTTTTCAGTAGTGCGGCGTCCCGACTGTCCTCCAGCTGTTCGGCCATCATGCGGCGAACATTCTCCTCACTCACCTGCATATCACCGCTATTAAAACGACGATAGGTACCGGATAAGGGGTTGCCCTTGATATACACAGGCTTTTGTTTACGACTGGCCGCCGGGACCTGAATATGGATCAGGGATTTTCCAGCAATATTCAGAACCTGAACCTCATGCTCCCGCACAATACAGGCACTGACTTTTTGTGGATTATTGAGGGTATCCCAAAGCTCTTTCAGGACTTTCGGTGTATCAGCAATGCCGGCTGCTTCAAAGCTATGATTCGCTGTTTCCCGCAGGCCCAGAAAAATATTACCGCCATGGGTATTGGCAAAAGCGCTGTAAGTTTCCCACATGTCTTTGGGAATAGCCCCTTTGCCATCACGTCCCTGTGCGAGCTTGCACTCCACATCCAGGCTCTCCTGCATGGCGGCAATATCTTCAAGGGTTTCTATAGTCAGCATGCCCGTTCCGGTTGGTTATCAGTAGTCGGCGGTGGTTATGATACCGCTTCAACAGTTTTCTGAAAGAAATCGGCCTTGCAGCCGGGGTACTGCTCCTTGAAGAAAATGTCCCCGCCCAGATCACCCAGACTGGCAGCGATGCCACAGATGTCAGCTTTATTTCAAAGACCTGCGTCACCACGCACCTGGGCGCAGACAACCCGCCAGCACCTTTCCCTTCAGGCGTCGCAAACTTGGCCTGCCAGTACTCATTGATCCGACCCGCCAGGTTCTGCCCGGTCAAGATGACATGCGTGGACAATGCTATCGGGATTGTTGCTGGTATCCTGGAGGGAATATTCACAGTCTCTGGCGGGCTTGCTGGCGGGTGCCTGGGCCCTGAATCGGACGCATTCACTGGTTACAGGCCCACCGCCTGACAGGCGTGAAGGATGCAAGAGGGGCGCAGTTTAATCGATACAGGCTCAAAATGGGACGGGCTGGTCTCTGACGCCCGGCACTGGGGTGTAATTCGAACGCGCCGGTTCCACTGCCAGCATCCCCTCCTGTGCGCCAATGACAACAGCCCGCTGTGTCAGGAGACTTGTCCCCGATTTTGCCTGGCTGGCTTGCCGTCCTGTTGCTTTTCCTAAGCCTGTGTTACGAAGGACCAAAGCACCGATGCGCTAGCCGCCGGCCTTTGACTCCCGGACAGACCGGACATGCCTGATATGCTGACGACGGGTTTTGAGCGTCGGAGCCAGCCTGCAGGCCGCGAGCTGCTGAACAAGTTTTTGCACCTGCCCATCACTATAAACAACCTCTTTTCTCGCTTTGACAAACCGGATCAATCTACTGGCATGGATAACATTCTCAGGCATCTGAGTCTTGAAAACACTGTCGCCGACAAACACGACAACAGAGTGAAAAACCTTATTGCGCACCTTGAGACAGCGTGCCAGCGCTTTGGTGTGTCTGTCATTTTGATGCAGAGGATTCTGGAACTGATAACTTTTTTTGTAGACTTTTTGCGTCCACTGCCTTTGGCGGGCAGAACCAAAAATCCAGCCGGTCATGTTCTTGGTCTCAATCACAAAGAGACCAAAGCGGGAGATGAGGATATGGTCAATCTGGGTGGTGCCAGCTTCTGTCGGCAGAGTCACGTTATTGATCAGATGGTACTTCCTTTTGCTCAGCCTCATACTGAGTGCAAAACTGACAAGCTTCTCGCCCATCCAGCCCTTGAACCATCGACTTTTGAAAAAGGCAGCAATGAACCCCAGCCCGCTCAAAAACAGAAAAGGCAGGAGGAAGTCCGCAAGCACAGGAGGGATGTCAATCATTGGCCAGCCTTCGGCGCAGCACAAAATTCACAGTCTGTCTTGTGCCGGACATTCGCCCGGGAACCACCAGAGAACGGCCATCCATTGTCACTGTCGTCGGTGAGCAAGACCTGTGGCCCGGTATTCCAGAGCCGGTATGCACAGAGAACCTCATAGCCCTGAGAGGCTGCCACCTGAAAGGCTGGTGTCGCATTGACATTCTTCGCACAGCGGCCAGTAGTGGTTGGCACACCGGCGAACATCAACGGCAAGGGAACAAGGCCGCGCGCATTCATCTTGTTTTCTGTCTTGTAAAAGTTCTTGATCAAGTCGCTGTTATAACGACAGTAGCTGAGTACAAGCACCCTGCCCGGACGCCCGGAGCAGTATGCACGAACAAGAACAAGTAGAACACTTCGATCGAAGCCGTCAAACCTGACTTCAAGCTCAACAGAGCCATGCTGCAGCAGTGATGCCCCCCTCAGACCGGGTGAGCATGTGCTCAGGACCTGGAGCAACCCTGGCAGGAACTGCCAATCCTGAAGCGAATCCTGAAGCCATAAACCAGAACCAGAAGCAGAAGCAGAAAAAAGAAAGAGGGAAAAGGAAGAGGGAAAAGGAAGAGGGAAAAGGAAGAGGGAAAAGGAAGAGGGAAAAGGAAGAGGGAAAAGGAAGAGGGAAAAAGGCAAAAACAGGAAGACATCTGTACGCCAGCCTCACGGCCCCGGTGGGCTGCCCGGCACCTGCTCCCGGACGGGAGGCGGCTGTTCGAAGGGAAAGGATCTGGCCAAATCGCGTCTGGACAGAACCTCTAACCGGACTGTCACCCCACCAGGAATCACCCCCTGTGACGGCTGTCCAATCCGTCCAAGGCTCAACCACTCCAGACTCGGTTATAGCACCCATGCATTCGCTGACAACAGACAACAGATCAACCCGGTATCCACCAACACAAAGAGCAGCAGGAGAGGAGCGTCCCCCGCGTCACGCCCAGAGGACTCTCATGACGCTCAGGCCGACAAGAGCCTTGAGGCCATCCGGCTTCCTGCTTTCATCGCATCCCCCCTTGCCAACCAGCAAGGCCGGCACGCCGCGCCCGGCGCCCCGAAAACCGCCGACACCTTGTCCGGTGGAACAGTGTGACAAGCAGTTCACACTGTCAAAAGCCCTGAAAAAGCATCTGCGAACGCATGCGCAAGAAACAGCCTTCAGCTGTCCTTATGAAGGTTGTCAAAAACAATTCGCCCTGAAAAAACGGATACGGGACCATATGCGCGTCCACACTGACGACCGGCCTTTTTGTTGTCCGGAGGCAGGTTGTGGCAAAAGCTTCAAGCAAAAATCTCACCAGCGCGCTCACCTGCGCAACCATGCTGCAAGCCCGGCAGCTATCTGTCCACAGGAGGGCTGCAACAGAATATTTGCCTACCCGAAGTCCCTGGCAGCTCACATGCGCATCCATACCCGACACAGACCTTTTGTTTGTTCCCGGACAGATTGCGGCAAAAGCTTTACCCAGGGATCCCACCTGAAAAGACACCAGGTCACTCACACCAGAACAAGGCTCTATCCCTGCCATATCCCAGGCTGCGACAAACGGTTCGCCAACAACTCGGATGCGCACAGACACATGCGCGCCCATGCCGCCCAAAAAAATCATCTGCGCCTTGCGGGAAACTGTCCGGCCAGCTTCGGGAAGAAAAGCTTTATCAATCCCCCTCACTCGCGCCCCCAGCCTGGCGGAAGGCCCGGCTCCCGCACCGGTGACAACGGAGGAGAACAATCCGCCAGCGAACAACCGACTTCCCGTCGCTCCCCGTCACCAGACAAGGCCGGTGCCAGCACCTGCGGGCGCCAGAGTCCCCGCAATCTGAGACGCCTGAATAGTCGTAACAGGAACAGGGCCCTTGCGCCTGCGCCTTGCAGGGAGAGACTCCCACCGCTGACACAAGAGCAAATTCGCAGGCAAGAAAGGCTATGGCACGCGCTTTTGTGGGTTGTGGAGTACTGTTACCACACAGGAGCCTTGCCGCAACCCCCTTTTCTTCAGGAACCCGACAACTGGCCTCCAACCGATCTGCAAGGCCCGCGCGGCACCCTCTTCGGATCCAGCGGCCTGCCGCCGGCTTCCCGGCCGCGTTGAACCTGACGCACAAGACGCCGCCTGCGCCCCCGCAAAGGGCGGGCACTGTCCTGGCGAGGGCTGCGCCAGAGCGCCGGGACAACAGCCAGCTGGTTCCCCAGCTGCACTGCCACAGGACACCGGCGCGGCTTGCCCGCAGAGAGGGCCGCTGCCAGATCGCCGGCCCTGAAGGCGCGGCCTTGGCCCTGGTCGGGAAACAAGCCCGGATCATCCCGCTCCATCAAGGAATTCACAAGCTGTGCGGGCGTCCGGCAGCACCCGGCACAACAGGCTCCTGCCCGGCTTGCCGCACGCCGGCCTCGCCTTCTCGCGCCAGGGCCCGGGCCACCTGGACCACCAGCTCGGGTCCCTGAAAAACAAAGCCCGAATACAACTGAACCAGACTGGCTCCGGCACGCATTTTTTCAACGGCATCGTCAGCCGTCATGATGCCACCGACACCGATGATCGGAAGACGCCCTGCCAGGGCCGCAGCCAACACCTGTATCCGACTGGTGGACAGCGCCCCCAGAGGCCGACCACTGAGCCCTCCTGCCTCCTTGCTGTCGACACCGGGGCGCGTCAGCGTCGTATTGGTCGCCACCAGGGCATCCATATCGGCCGCCACCAGCTGACTGGCCAGTGTGCACAGGGCATCGTCGTCCATATCCGGCGCCAGCTTGACGGCAATGGGCACATAGCGGCCGTATTCCCGACTCAAACGCCCCTGCTCCTCTTTCAGCAGATCCAGCAGTCGGGTCAGACTGCTGCCAAACTGCAGCTTGCGCAGTCCCGGCGTATTGGGTGAAGACAGATTCACGGTCACATAATCTGCGCGAAAATACACCTTGCGCAAACATACCAGGTAGTCCTCATGCGCCAGCTCCAGCGGCGTATCCTTGTTTTTCCCTATATTGACCCCCACCAGCACCCGCGCATCGACTTTTTTCAGGCGGGACGCCAGTGCTTCCACCCCCTGATTGTTGAACCCCATACGATTGATCAGTGCCTGCTGCGCTTCCAGGCGAAACAGGCGGGGACCGGGATTGCCCGGTTGCGGCCGGGGCGTCACAGTACCCACCTCGACAAAGCCAAATCCGAGCCCGGACAGGGCTTCCATACAGGTGCCATCCTTGTCAAAGCCCGCCGCCATACCCACCGGGTTGGGGAACTCAAGGCCCATCACCCGCACCGGTGCCCCGGGCAGGCCCGGCGCCGAGGGCCTGAGCAGCCCCAGCTTGTTCCCGCCACTGAGCAACTTCAGACAAAGATCATGTGCGCATTCCGGCTCCAGACGAAACAGAAAAGCACGAGCCCACGGGTAGATGCCGGCCGGTATCATCAAAAACTCCTTCTTGCTGCCTCTCTGGGAAGCAGTCGAGCATAACGCCCCCGGCGACTGGATTCCATGAGGCCATACGACTTTGGTCCCAGCGCGGAACTGTCACCGCTTTCCGGTGGTCTCAATATATGTAGGGATGGAAAAAACAATACTTTTGGAGGGTAGTCACATGGAAAGCTTGTCCATTTACCACAGCTTGCAAACCAGCCTGGCCGGATTGACCAATACCAGCAGCTGCGTCCCGGGCACCAGCGTCCTCCTCAAACAAAAAACCGACCCTCCAGACGCCCGGCCCGGGTGCAGTCTGGCGGCCAGACAAGTGGCCCCGCACCCGGGCCACACCGGGTTGTCAGACAGCCTGTCACCCTCAGCACCGCCTGAAACGCAAGGCTCACCCCCGGCTGGCTCAACCTACCCCCGCAGCCCGGTCCTGACGGCAGCTGTGAATATTCAGGCCAGAATCCGCGCCAACCTGGACGGACAAAGTCCGGAGGCCCTGCTGCGTGGACTGCCAGAAAACAGCATCCTGACTGTCCAGTTTGCCATGGACCCCGAAGGCACCAGCCAGCTACTGGCGCAGCGGTTGCAGGCGCTCGAACAGGATACGGCAGACAGCTTTCACAGGTTCGGCCGCCAGCGTGAAGCCCGGCAGCTCCTGCAGCAGCTCAGGGAACAACACACGCAGCTGGTTCGCCAGCCCTCTGACGAAGCCCTGGTCACACTGATCCGGGGAATGGTCGATTACGAGCGCACCTTCCACAAGGACTCCTGGATCCAGATGGTCAACATGGCCTTCCTCGGTCTGAACACCCTGAGGGAAGCGCCCCGGGCTGACCAACTTCCCACACTGATACCACCGCAGCGCCTTCTGGAAGACGCCAGTGCGCGCTGCCAGTGCGCCGCGCTCCTGGCGCCTGACCCTGTCACCAAACACAACGCAGGTACCCTGTCCTGCAACCCGGAAGGTCTGGCGCACTGGATGACACAGCACCTGGAAACCCGGGGGAAGTCCAGCCTGTCCGGGCGTATACGCCAGCATCTTGTCCAGTTGCGACATGCAGGCGCACCCAGCCTGCTGACCGGGGAAGCGCTGCCGACCTGGCTGGAAGAGGAGCACCCCGAACTGACGGGGAAGCTGATCACCCTGCTTTGCGAGCACATGAGCTACAGCACCGATGCCGACATCCGCAGCCAGGGACTGCAACTGCTGGCACAGGCCAGCCAGGCAGACGACATCCAGGACACCCTGGACCTGCTGCAGGACAGCCCCGAGCTGGCCGGACAACTGACAATACTGGTGGGTTCCTTCCTGCAACAGTTACGCATCACGCAGCTGGATGCCGAGACCCGGGATCTACTGGACAACCAGGTTGCCCTGTCCCCTGATGCACTCAGGCAACTGCGCGATCGCTACGAGAATGCACAGGCCGGTGTCAGCCCCCCGGTGCCCGGATCCAGACGCCAACTCAGCGGGATCCGTGCCAGACTCCGGCACATCGAGCTCGTCCCCCTGCAGCAGTTACTGACCCGGGACAGTCAGAGCTCCACCTCAGATGACAAGCTCTGGCATCTCCCCATAGCCCCCCCTCTGGGACGCGTTGAAGCCGCCGTATCAGGTCGTGCAACAGATGACTGGGCCCCTCTCATACGTGAGCTGCACGCTTACCTCCAGCGGCCTCCGCCCCGCACTATGGAGGAGCTGCGCCACCAGCTGCAGCACAAGGACCGTCTCATGACGGCTCAGCAGGACTATTGCCTGGCCGAAGCCCGACGCTGCCTGGGCAAAGACCCCGCGTTCACGCGCTGCCTGGACCTGGCCGCACAGATTGAGGCAGCCCGCCCCCCCTGGCAGCTGATCAGCGAGGATATGGCTTTCTCGGCAAGGCTCATCCGGGCCGGACGCAACTGTCTGAGACACGACCGTATGCCGCTGGCACACCAGGTCAATGCCCTGCGGCTGGAGCATGAGCTCCATGGGCGCGGCTATGACTTCAACGAAGAAGTGCGCAAACTGCTGGGAGATATCCAGCATCTGCCGGGCCTTGCGGGCGAGGCAACAGCCGGTGCCCGCCGCCAGCTGACAACCCTGCTGGACGACTGGAGGCAGGGTGACAAGAGCCCCGTGCAGCTGTTGCAGCAGCTGGCGCAGGCCAGCCAACAGGCACGCGAGGGGTTTGCCCGGATTTTCCATAACAGCCTGACGGGAGCCGCCGCTATAGGACAGGCCAGTCCCCGTACCCTGCGTGCACTCTACGGCAACATGTCCCAGACGCTGACGTCCATAGGCGCCACCGTGGGACAGTCCTCCTCTTTGTACCGGCTCTGGAGCGAACTGCACAATCGTGTCAGTGCCGAAGCCCAGACGCAGTACTTCCTGGATGCACTGCAGGAAAATGGCGATGGCCCTGCACTGGAGCAGCTCAATGAGGAACAGCTGGCCGCCGTCAAACGACTGATGGCGATCAACAGTTTACTGTCGTACAGCACCGGCGTACCCACTGTCGTGGAAGGGCTGCTGACGACAGTGACAGGTGGACTCAATCCGCTGAACCTGGCGTGGAACGCCGCGCGCACCGGCATCAACCTGTTGGGAAGCCGGTTGATCGGCAACAAGGTCAACACCCTGGAGCCGGAGGACGTCAAGCTGGCCAACGCCACCCTGGATATTCTGCATGAAGGGCCCGAAGCGGCAGGTCAACGCCAGCAGGTCATGGAATGGTCTGGTCGCGTCATGGCCGACATGGCCTGCAACAGGTCTCGCCCTCAAATGCTGGCCAATGCCGGTATTCTCTACCCGTTCAAAGCGCTGTTTCACAGTTTTTCCAAAGCGTTTTCTGCCTGGAGAGAAGGGCAACCCGGCGGCCTGCTGAGGCTGGCAGTCCAGGCAGCAAAAACGGCACCGGTGGCTGTTCCCGTCCTGGTAGCGGCAGGCAGTCTGCTGGTCACACCACTGGCCAGCATGGCCTTCGTGTTTGGTCTGGCGGCCCTGCCGACCGCCCTGTTCGTTTCCTGGAGCTGGGCCCACTGGGTGGTGAGCAACACCGGCCTGCTGGATATAGCCACCATGGCACTGGCCCGGGCCCGGAAGATTCGCAGCGAGCAGGGTTCCAATTTTCGCGCAGNGGCGGAACGCCTGCTGCTGGAGTCCGGGTTCAGGCAGCGCATCCAGCCCATGGCCAGAAACCATGCCTGTGCTGCGTTGAGCCGCCGGTTCTGGGAGTCATGGGTGCAGGAGTCATCAGAGAATGCCCGGATGGCTCAGGAGCTGGACAACGACTTTGCGCAACAGCAGTACAAGGAGCAGGAACGCGAGGAGACGCGCAAGGTCTTTGACCGCCTGAAACAGGTGGCTGCCAGTCTGGCGCAACTTGAGCAACGCGGGACCAGGCCTGTGACTCTGGAATGGGTGCGCAGCATCATGCCCGCCGACGAGCTGAAGGCGCTGCCAGCTCCCGATCAACAGCATCACCTCGATATCTGGTTGATGACGCACCAGGAGCGCCTCCGGGACGAGCTGCACCAGGCCACGGGGCAGGATGCGCTTCCCGAATCGGAAACGGTCCTGCAACAGTGGATCACCCGGCACAACCGGGACCGGATGCGGGGACTGGCACTGCTGGGCCTGTGTCCTGAGGCCAAGGCCTGCATGGACGCCACCACCGCGGCGGTCTCCGGGGTGCTGCTGGCCCGGGCCCGGGAGCGTACGGCGCTGTTTATGGCCGAGGGACTGGTGAAAGGACTGACATCGGTCTTCACCAGTCGCGCCAGGGCGGGAACCCGGCGGACAGGAAACCTCATGCGTCCTGAAGAGTTCGCCAACATTCTGGCCCGGGACTCCCATCTCGACGCCAGCGTGCAACAGCAGTTCACTGACGTTTACCTGGCAGAAATACGCAAGGCGGGCGAATGCGATCACAGACGGCTCAAGGAGCAACTGCAGGCCCAGGGACAGACGCACACAAACGAGCAGGTCCAGCAGCTGCTGGAGGCGGTGCGGCACCCAGGCTGACCTGAGTGCCGGCACTGCCATACCGGTCTGGCGGGACAAAATTGCATCTATAACGCATTCAGGGCCCCGCTTTCCTGAAATAGCAACTACACTCCTCCCTCGACGGACTTTATGACGACAGCAGCCTGCTTTCAGGCTGCTTTGTCTGAAGTCTCTTTCCTGAAGTGTCGTACGATGATTTTCAGCGAGGAAATCAAGATGAAGAAGTTGACGGTCCTGTGTCTGCTGTCAGTCGCCATCTCCGGCTGTGCAACACAGAGTTTCAACCTGACTTCCGGGCGTGTTGACGAGATTCCAGACGAGGAGACCTCACAGCACTTTTTCGTAGGGGGCATAGCGCAGATGAAATCGATGAACGCGGCCTCCATCTGCGGGGGCAGCAGCCGGGTGGCACGGGTGGAAGCCCGCTCATCGCCGCTGGATGCGGTGCTGAGCATGCTGACCATGGGCATCTACACCCCAAGGACGGCCCGGGTTTATTGCAGCCAGTAACAGGGACAGCTTCGTACAAACACCTGAAGCCAGGTGCGGGATTGCGCGCCCTGTCTGTGCAGGATGCGCAATCCCCGCCGGCAGGGTGCCTCAGCGACAGGTCCACCACAGGCTTTCGATAAACGGCAATCGCCTTGAGCCGCGCTGGTGCGGCTCTGGCCCGTTCTGTCGTGTTTTTCGTCTGTTCCTTTCATGACGGAGAGCCGGCACCACAGGGACGGCCGTGCCAGCCCGGCTAGTGTGGCCAGCGATCAGTGAAANNNGCATGGCTGCGTTGCCGTGAGTTTCAGACAGTGGCGGAGCTCTGCTCAGGGCTGGAGAAATATTGTGCGTTTTACAACACAGAGTGATTGCACCAACCGCTCAACTATCAGACGCCCCAAGCCATGCCCTTTGCCAAGGGGGAACACCAATCACTGCCAGAACTTGATGTAAAATTGAGGGTTTTCTGTCTGGCAATGGGGTCCAGCTTACATCTTCCGTATTCAGCGTATCCCCCACTGTTCCTCATCTGTTCCTCATCTGTGCTTCATCTGTGCTTCATCTGTNCNTCATCTGTTCCTCATCTGTTCCTCATCTGTTCCTCATCTGTGCCTCATCTGTTCCTCATCTGTTCCTCATCAATGTTTTTTCCCCCTTACACGGCCAATCAGCCTTGGAGAGAATGCACATGAGAGGGTGCACATGGAAGAGGCAAGGCTCCTGCAACAATGGCCACAGAGCAGGCCGCTCAGAAAACGCAATGCATTTCTTGATCGAGACAAAAAACTCCCGGGAGCCCTTTGCGTTTTTCAGCAGCTCCCGGGAGCAATGATTCCCACCGAAATGCCAGCCACGCGACGGACACACCCGTCGGCAGAGACAGGCTCAGCTCTGTTCAAGGGCGTCTGCCATAGAGCAGCCTTCGATCAATCGCTGAACCTGAACTCCGGTTTGTCACAACGACGGCGGTTTTCCGCTACAACTACAGTGCAGTCGCCTGGCTTGAGGCCTCCGTCACTTCAGAGCCATGCAGCTCAGGCATCGCACCACCCAAACCAGTAACGGCCGCCTCCTGGTGCGACACCAGCTTCACCTGATCATCCTTGCGCGCCTGCTCCCTTTTCGACACCCTCTTGCAGTAGGCGCACACGGCCAGACTAGTGGCCAGACAACCGCCCCCATACAGGGCCAGCACACCCAGAGGCACGAATGCTGCAATGTAGACATTCGTCCAGTCAGCAGCTGAGGCAGTGGTGCCTGTTGGCCCCGCCTCTGTTGGCCCGGCCTCTGTTGGCCCCGCCTCTGTTGGCTGAGTCACCTGTCCATTACGAGCAGTTGGCACCGGGCGCGGCACGGCCTGTCCCGTCAGCGCAGGCCGGGCCCAGCTCAGGCAACCGCCCAGCTCGGGTATCTGCACCTGCCAGCCCTGACGGGGTACACCAATATCGGTCTGGACACCACGCGGCAGCGCAAACACCTGCCCCCCGGTCACTGTCAGATGGACGTCTCCCGTCACATTGCCCGCCCAGTCAGGCTGCCAATGCGCATCCATCGCACCGGTACCCAGATGCCAGCGTCGCAGACTGGCAGGCTGCCCCTCCTGCTGGCGCACCACATAAAGCCAGTCTCCGGCTCGCGCCAGCAAGGCCGCTCCGCCCGGCTGCCCGGACAGATCAATCGTCTGCCGCAAACGCGGGCAGACGTCAGCGCCAGGTCGCGCACCCAGCCCGTACACCTTCACCAGGTCACTGTCAGCCTGCTGCATCCACAGCTGCAACTCGCCCTGCTGCGTCGACAACAGCCGCGCCTGGCCTGTCAGGGATCCATACTCCGTCAGCCGATACGCATTGTGCAGGGGGTCACCGCTATTCAATGACAGCTCCACCAGCTGGACTGGTTGCCCCGGTTGCTGATACAGCTGAACCATCTGATACAAGCCGCGCATCAGGCTGTGCACAGGAGCCCCGTCCCGCAGCGCAGGATCGCCTTTGCGCGACTGATGCACAGTATCAAAGCCATACGTCAGTTCATCTATTGTGATGGTGCGCGGCACACTGCCACTGCCGGGAATCAGCAGATTCACACGGAACAGTCCCTTCGCATTGTTGTCCCGCTGCCAGGGGTAGCTCTGCCTGGTCACCAGCCACCACACAACCCCGGCCCCCCAGCCACCGGGGCCGCGCGTCACAGACTGCAAGACTTCATGCGGGTAACGGTGCAAATTAAGCCGCAACCCCTCACAAGCCGAGCCACCGCTTCTTGTCTCGAAGTACACAGCTGCCACAATAGATTGCCACAACCCCCTGGGCTCAAAGCTGTTGACGCGCAAATCCCAGCCCTCCTGCAGCGGGGCAAGTACTGATACCCCCTGGTGCCTGGTATCCGCGCCGCGCCTGCCGAAGGGCCTGGTATCGACATCCGGCGCAAGGCTGCAGTTATAGGAACTGGCCCGATAGCCCGCTGTGTCGATCATTGTGCTGGCTGTGTGCAGACTCCGCTCCGGCAGCGCCCAGGAAGGAAACAACGGCACATCCGCATCTCCCCCCGAGAGCAAGAGAACAGACACAGTTCGCGCCGGGGCCAGCAGTAGACGTTCAGCTACAGCACCCCGGGCCTGCAACTGACCCGGTCCCACCGCCCGATGCTGCACAGTCAAAGACGACACGGCTTCAGTGGAAACGAGGCTGGCCAGTGCCACCCCTGTGCCATTCAACGCCTGCGTCTCTCTCTGGACTCTGCCCGGTATCCCGCCTGCTGA
>JGIcombinedJ30088_10003870_pt1 | contig 13664 bp, 14 predicted proteins | sample PinacodermPK_FD_30088 | JGI IMG/M metagenome (IMG submission 30088)
CTTGAAAATTCGCCCGAACTCACGCCGCTCCGCTCAGTGCCCGGAGCGCTTGAATTCGCGACTCCACTTTCCGAACGTCGGCGCAAGGCCCCTCCGCAGCACGCACTCCAATAATGAGCGGTTGCCCGCCGCGGTTCTTCCCGGGGAGATATCCTTTCCCTGCGAAGCGTCCTCGACTCNGNACCGCATTCCGTCGGTTAGTACGCATCTTCTTCGGTCCATGATTCCGCTTCGATATTCCGACCGCCCGATAACTTTTCGGAACTCCTAGGCGGCATGGCAATCATGGAAGCGAGGCGAATCAAGGCCACTAATCAAAAGGCCCTAAATTCCTTGACTTCCGAACAACTCGAAAAAACCGATCCTACTTCATATTCACAACGTTCCGGCTTCCTGCGCGACTATAGCCGCAATTGTACCAATTGGCGCCTCTGGAATTCTTTCAGCCTCATGCCTTTAGAGCTCCCGGTCATTTAGCCGCAACTGAAGCCGTGCGAGCGAATGCATGCCGAGCCTTTTTGTCCATTCAAGTTTGGCGCGGTCTCCGTGAAGTTCGAGGTTCGGAAAGCGCGTAAACAGAGCCTTGAGTCCGACTTGCGCCTCGATACGCGCGAGCTGCTGGCCGAGGCACGAATGGATTCCCGTCGCAAACGACAAGTGGTAATTCGGACTGCGCGTTATATCCATCTCGAACGGGTTTTCGCGAACCCGAGGATCCCAGTTCGCAGCTCCGATGTGAACCATGATTGCGTCGCCCCGCTTCAATCGAGTCGATCCTATCTCCGTATCGGCGGTGACGAATCTCGGCTTCGTCAATTGAACCGGCGACACGAACCGCAGGAATTCTTCTACCGCAACGGGCAGTTGCGACCAGTCCCCGAGCAGCGCGCGCTTTTGTTCCGGGTGGTCAAGCAGCGCGAGGATGCTTCCCGTCAGAAGATGGGTCGTGGTCTCGTGCCCGGCGGTAAATAGCATGAAAACCATTGACGTCAGTTCTTCGCGAGACAGCCTGTCGCCTTCCTCTTCAATCTCGACGAGATGCGAAATCAGGCCGTTTTCGGGCGACTGGCGCACCTGTTCGAACTTCTCCCAGANAAAGCTCCTCAGGCGGTAAAGGCTGGGCATCGCCGAAAGAATTGAATACGCGCCGGACAACTTGGTAAGCCCCATTGCCATGCTCTTCACGCGGCGCATTTCTTCGCGTCCAATTCCTAGGAATTCGCAAATGACGCTCATTGGCAGCTCGCGCGTATAGGCTTCGATTATGTCAACGGTTGAATTCCCGCCGAGCTTGCCAAGAAGAGCATCGGCGGTATCTTCCATGCCGGCCCGGAGACCCGAAACGTTGCGTCGCGCGAGGGCTCCTTCAACCAGCCTCCTCAGCCTCCTATGCTCCGGCTCATCGAACATTAGCATATTATGGACCATGTTGCGAAAGACGCCCGGCATCCAGAACGGAATTTGCGACGAATCCTTTTTGCCCGCTCGTTCCGGCTGCCGGGTGTACAGTTCGCTGTCCTTTAGAATTTCGCGGCAAAGATCGGAACGCACTGCAAGCCACGCTTGTCCAATAAAGGGCAGCCGAACGCGGACGATATCGCCCGTCTTCCACATGGCGCGGTAGGTCTCGCCGGGATTCTCGTGAAACCCGCGCGAAGTTATGTCGAATATCGTCTTGTGCTCCATGCTCACATTTTAGGCGATGCGCCGGTCAGCCGCTAATTCTGCACAAATTTTTTCCGAAAGGCATTCAGTTTGGATGTCCACGCCGAATTGTCCAGTATGGAAGAATTTACGATGCCGTCGGGAATTCGACCTTCCATAACGTTTGAGGCCGCCCTTACGTCGGCTGCGCCGATTTCGGCGAAGCATTGATCCGTCCAGCAAAGCGAATGGGGCGTTACGATAACGTTATCGAAAGAGAACAGTGGATCGCCGGAATTCGACGGCTCGTCCCTGAATACGTCCAGGCCTGCTCCTGCGATCCGCCCGTCGGCGAGGCATTCGGTCAGCGCTTCCTGATCGACAATCGGGCCTCTCGCCGTATTTATCAGGTAGGAAGTTGGTTTCATGAGCGAAAGCTTTTCAGCGTCCACAATGCCTTCGGTTTGCTCTGTGAGCGGGCAATTGACGCTAAGGAAGTCGGATCTCCTGAATAGATCGTCGAGGCCGACAAGCTCGACTCCGAGTTCCGATGCCGCATCGTCGTCTACAAACGGGTCGTGGGCGATGAATTCCATGCCGAAAGGGCGGGCCAGGCGAAAAAGCTCCGCTCCGATATTGCCGACTCCCAGCGACCCAAGCGTCGAACCGACGATTCCGCGCCCCATGAAGTCGGCGCGCTTCGCCCAGCCCGCCGGCCCGCCTCTGGTCAGCCGGTCCTTGATCAGGAGGTTGCCGGAAAGAGCGAGAACGAAAGTCATTATGGCAACGGCAACGGGCCGCCGGACGGCGCTCGGCGTAATTGCGAGCGCCACACCGTTCGAATCGCATGCGGCGACATCGACATTGTCGAAGCCGACGCCGAACCGCGCGATCACGGCCAGCCTGCCGTCGCCGGGAAAGCTCGACGCGTCGAATTTCGCGGCGAGAAGGATCAGCGCGTCGAATCCTTCCACCGACGACGCCGGAACTCGGCCGTCGGCAACCGGCACGAACGACCAATCAATGCGCGGATCGTTGTCGAGCGGCGACAAATCCACCGAAGGAAACGCCAGCCCCCCGCTCGGAGTCATGAAATCGTTGCTTATCGCAACCCTGAATTTTTCCATTGCCTATCCCCTTCCCGCGAGCTCGCCGTCCGGGACTCCGCGCCTGATCGCAGATATTCCGCTGCTCAGCGCGCGTTGAAGAAGCCAGACGTCGCCCAGATAGCAGATGAAATCATTGCCTTCCCGGAAGAGTTCAACGCCCTCTTCGGCCGACGCGACCAGCCGACCGGCGCTCTTGCCGTGCCTGGCCGCCGCCTGCATGACGGCGGCAACCGCCTCCTTGAAGACCGGGTTTTCGAATTCGCCCGGAATTCCGAGAGAGGCGCTCAGGTCGAAATGGCCGATCCACAGGCAGTCGACTCCTGGCGTTGCGGCGATCGCATCGCAGTTCGCGACGCCCTCCGAGCTTTCGATCAGCGCGACGAATGACGTCTTTCGATTCGCCGTTTCAATGGCGTCGGAAACCGGCGCGGGTCGGTAGTCGTCGTGCGCGATGCCGAATGCGCAGCCTCTCGTGCCTTCGGGATGGTATTTTACGGCGTCCAGGCAGGCGCGCGCCTGTTCTTCGCTCTCCAGCATCGGCGGCATGACGCCTTCCGCGCCGATATCGCAGGCAAGGGAAAGATCGCGCCTGCTTTTCGACGGCGGGCGTATCAAGGTGGCGATGCCGGCGCTGCGAAGGCTCCGGAGCAGAGCCTTTGCGGTCTGAAACGAAAAACCGCTGTGCTCCATGTCGACAAAGGCGAAATCGCAACCGGCGGATTTCAGAATGGCGGCCATTCCCGGCGCGTCGAATTCGCCGATAAAAGTGCCCGCCTTGAGCTTTTTCGATGACAGTAATTCGCGAAAATCGGCCATGCCGCCTCCTTTTTATTCCTTCGATGCGATCGATCGCTTTCTAGCATGCCTCGCCGGTCTCCGCGCTGAAAAACGTTGTTCTTTCAACGTCGATGCTCAGGGAGGCCTTTTGGTCGGCGGCGATCTGTGCCCGGGCGTCCAGTTCCGCGACGACATGGGTGCCGGAGAGCGTAAAGCTCCCGAATGTTCGCGACCCGGTCGGCTGCACGACCTCTATCAGGGCCTCCATGTCGGCGGAAGATCCGGACGCAACGGAAAAATGCTCCGGACGCACGCCCCAGACGAGCTTGCCGCCATCGGGAAATTCCGGAGCGAACTCGAATTTATCAATTATCTGGCCGTCCGGAAGGCGTATCCCCGGTCCGTCGCCGTCCTGTTCAACTTCTATGAAGTTCATCGAAGGCGAACCCAGAAACCCCGCGACGAAACGGTTTCTAGGCCGCTCGAAGAGTTCGAGCGGCGCGCCTTCCTGCTCGACGACGCCGTCGCGCAGCAGCACGATTCGCTCCGCCAGCGTCATGGCTTCGATCTGATCGTGCGTAACGTAGATGAATGTTTTCCCTAGCTGCCTGTGGAGGCGCTTGATCTCCTCCCGCATTCCGTCGCGCAGTTTGGCATCGAGATTCGACAGCGGCTCGTCGAGCAAAAACAGATCCGCCTCCCGCACGATGGCGCGGCCGATCGCGACGCGCTGGCGCTGGCCGCCGGACAGCTCGCGCGGGAAGCGCTGCAGGAAATCGCCGATGGCGAGAAGCTCGGACGCCCACCCGACCTGGCGCTCGATTTCGCTTTCGCTGAATTTCCTCGCCCGCAGGCCGAATGCTATGTTTTCGTAGACCGAAAGGTAGGGATAGAGAGCGTACGACTGGAACACCATGGCGATATTCCGGTCGCGCGGCGCGAGGCCGACGATCGACCGGCCGCCGAGAGAGATATCGCCGCCGGAAATCTCCTCCAGGCCGGCGATGCTTCGCAGCAGCGTGCTCTTGCCGCATCCCGACGGCCCCACGAGCACTATGAATTCCCCTTCCGGCACCTCCAGCGAAACGCCTTTGACCGCGTGCACGTCGCCGTAGAACTTGTCGACGCTTGAAAGCTGCAGATTCGGCATGGGACTATCCTTTGACCGCGCCCATCGAGAAGCCCCGGACAATGAACCTCTGCATGGTGCCCACCACGAAGATCATCGGCAGCACTCCGAGCATGCTCATCGCGCCGATCTTCGACCAGAAGGTCGACTGGGATCCGAAATACCCGGTTACTTGAACCGGGTACGTTATTACGTCGGACCTGGTAAGAATCAGCGCGAAAAGAAAATCGTTCCAGGCGAATATGAAGGTGAATACGGCCGTCGCGAAGAATCCGGCGCGCGACATCGGCAGGACCACTTTCCAAAGCACGGCCCAGCGCGAAAGCCCGTCGACAAGGGCGCTCTGCTCCAGTTCCAGCGGGATCTCCTGGATGAACCCACGCATCATCCAAATGACATACGGCAGATTAAAGGCCGTATAGAGCATGACGAGGCCCGTGTAGGTGTCCACGATTCTGAGCGAAACGAATAGCAGAAAGATTGGAAACGCGACGCAGATCGGCGGGATCATGCGCTGCGAGATGATCCAGATCGCCAGGTGGTCGCCTCCCGTCCGGTACCGAACGATCGAATAAGCGGCGATAAATCCGATGACCATGGCCAGAACGGTGCTGATTCCGGCCGTCACAAGACTGTTCCAGACCGCCCATGCATCGCCGTCCCTGAAAAGAGTTACGTAGCCGTCCAGCCGGAAGCCCGAAGGAATCCAGACGGGGGGATACGCGAAAATTTCCTCGGGCGTCTTGATGGAAATCGCCGCAAGCCAGTAGATGGGGAACAGGAACAGCGTCGCCACCGCGAGGGCGCAGGCGAGCCTTGCCGCAAGCCTCCAGCCCTTTGCGCCGCGCGTCATCGCGCGATCTCCACCCGTCGCAGCGCAAAAATCACCAGCGCCGTCAAAGCGAATATGACCAGGAACGCGATAGCCGAAGAGTAGCTGATGTCGAATTCGCGAAACGCCATCTGGTAGGCGTAGACTGAAATCGTTTCCGTTCGCGTTCCCGGCCCTCCGCCGGTCATGGTCCAGATGACGTCGAACAGGCGGAAAAGATCGAGAGCCCGGATCAGGACGGCGACGAACAGGACCGGCGCGATCGCCGGCAAAACGATTTTCCTAAACGTCATCAACCACGACGCTCCGTCGATCTGGGCGGCTTCAAGCTGCTCCCGGTCCACGTTGCTCAGAGCCGCCAGCAGTATCAGGAACATGAACGGCGTCCACTGCCAGACTTCCGCGACAAGGATCGCGGGCCATACGAGGAAAGGATCCACCGTCCACAGAAGCTTCACCTCCCCGCCGGCCAGAAACGCGATAATCTGATTGACGGGGCCGAACCTGTGATCGAACATGAGCCGCCACGTCGAACCCGCCACTATCGGCGAAATGACCGTCGGAAGAAGAATGACGGCGACGAACAGCCTTTTAAGCGGCATCGGGTCCAGAAACAGCAGCGCAAGCAAATAGCCGAGCAGAATCTCGATCGGCAGCGCGACTGCGGTGAACGCGACGGTATGGAGCAAGGATTCCCACAGCCGCTCGTCGCCGAACAGTCTCGCATAGTGAACGAAGCCGTTGAACGAGTGGTCGTCTTCGAACATCGTGATGTTCTGGAAACTCGTCAAAATCAACTTTACGAACGGGTACAGTCCAATAAGCAGAATCACGAACACCGCCGGAGCGACCAGCAGGTACTTGAACGCGCGCTGCTCGTCGAGCGCGCGGCCGATCGACGACGACTGGCTCACCGGCCGATCGCTCCGAATTCTATTGGCCCGGACGCGCAAGGCGCGCCCGGATCCTTGTCATGCCACTCAGTTCGGATAGGCGTTCGGCTTGCCTGCCCAGTCCAAATAGGCTCGCTTCTGCTTTTCTAATCCGATGCGCTCGGTGAGCTCGTCCCAGGATTCCGCCAGGTCGTCGAGGATTTCCTGCGGATCGTCGCCGGCCCACAAGCGGCTGATCGCCTGGCGAATGCCTTCCTCGTAGCGGTCGGTCTGGATCAGCGACAGATCGAGCAAGCCGGTTTCCGCGCCGGCTTTCAGCGTGTCGAGATAATCTCCCGCATTCGACCACCGCGAACGATATTCCTCGCTAGTGAAGTGGCTGTCGCGGAACGGGTCGCGGAGAGCGAACGGAAGCTGAACCCGCTGCAAGCTGATTTCCTCGCTGTTCATCCACTGGATGAACAGGTAGGCGGCTTCCTTGTTCGAACTGCCCGATGCGACCGCCAGGGAGAACCCTACGGCGAGTTCCGGAGTCCCGCCGGGCGGCAGGGCGTATCCGATCTTGTCGGCGACCTTCGTTTCCGGAATCCAGGCGAGGGCTTCGGTTCCCTTGCCGTATCCGGCGGCCCAGCGACCGACCGGCGGCCATGAAATCGTCATCGCGATGTCGCCGGACAGAAACGCGTTGAATGCCTCGATGAATCCCCACTGCTCGACGCCGGGCGGCATGAACTTGTTCGCTTCGACCATTTCCGTGAAGACCTTGACTCCCGCTTCGGAATTGATCGTCGCCGCCATGGTTTCGCCGTCGAAGAACTTGCCGCCTTCGACCCGGAATCTCTCCTGGAAGAGATACTGGGCGTTGCCGGGCTGCCGCAGCATGCCCGCCCCGTAGATGTCCGGCGCGTATTTGTCGGTTATGAACTGGCCGATGTCGTTGAACTGCTGCCAGGTCTTCGGCGGCGCCAGGTCGTACCCGTGCTTGGCCTTGAATTCCGCCATGTTGTCCGGATCCTCGAACAGGTCCCGGCGGTAGTAGAGCACTAGGACGTCTCCGTCGTCCGGGAATCCGTACGTGGTGCCCTCGACCATCATTTGATTGTCGCGATAGACCGGCGCGATGGTAGCGAGCTCGTCCCTGTAGCCGTACTGCTCGACCCAGTCGTCGAGCGGCTCGAGAACGCCGGCGAACGCGAGATCGGGCATCTGGTTCGGAACGACGTTGAGAACATCGTAGGCCCCGGAGCCGGCGCGATGCGCCTGCATGATCTTGGTGAACATTTCATCGAGCGGCGCCTCGATGACGTTGATTTTTATGCCGGTCAGCTCCTCCCACATCGGGCCGGTGAAGTTCTTGGGATCCAGCGGCTGAAGGCCGGCTTCGTAGAAGACGTTCAGCGTAGCGCCCGCGTATTGCTTGGCGGCTTCGACCGCGCGCTCCGCCGAGCTTTGAGCCGATGCCTGTCCCGACAGGGCCAATGCCATGGCCGCTGAAGCGACGGCGCCGATTGTTCTGTTTAAAATCATGATTTCCTCCATGTAAAACGGCTTCGGACTATGCCGCGATTCATCGATGAGTGCAAATGTCCTTGACCGATGCGAGAACCGCGTCGGAATCGAAAACGCTCTCTATCCAGCCGTCCCTGAATATGGCGGGCCTGGCGAGCTCGACCGCCCGCATGGCGCCGTCGGAAAATTGCCCTCCGGGATATATTCCGAACACGATCGCGAGCTCGAGGCCGAGATGGCCGAGCATGAAATCCCGCGCCGCCTGCTCGGGCACGCCTCGGCGAACCGCGGCGTCGACGGCCTCGCGAAGGGCGTAGCAGAAGGTCGCCGCCACTGATTCCGACATCGCCGGCTCCAGAATGGCGATATGCTCGACCGTGCATCGGTGCGCCCGCTCGACCGGCGCGTAAATCGTTCGCGCGATTTTTTCGCAGGCCTCGTAATGCTCTTCGGGACCTTGCATAAGCGCGCAGACGATATGCTGAACGGCTTGGTCTCCCCCGAACAGGTCGGGGCGGTCCGTGTTGCCGCTCGTCGGGGCGTAGAGCGCGGGATGGCAGGGATGCGTCACGAAAATGGTAACGTCCTCCCGCTCCGGCATTTCGCCGGCGTGCGGAGCCGCCGCGTCGAGAACGACCAAGGCGGTTCCGGGGCTGAGCGAGTCGATGATTTCCCTGGAAACCGGGCCGATAAGGTTGTCCGGAACGGCAAGGATAACGGCATCGGCGCCCGCTATCGCTTCGTCTTGCGCGACGCATTCGGCGCCGACGGCGCTAAAGAGCCTTGCCCTGCCCTCCTCGGTTATTTCCGTATGCGAGACTTCATAGGGCGAATCCGCGAGATTGGTCGCGAGTCGAACGCCCATTTTGCCTCCCGCCCCCAGCAATGCGACTTTTTTCATGTCATTCTCCTTGTTNCGCCTTGGCGCCCCCGTTTCTGATCCTTCCGAAATAGTCGGACTGTCCCATTTGACCGCCTTTTAGCGCGATTTCAAATCCTTCGATATCGGCATCGTCCGAGCGAGCGTTGCAAAGCGAGCCTCCGGGNGCAACCGGCGCAAGCGAGGTCAAGGCGTAGGCGCCAAGCGCGGCGGCACCGTGGCTGCAGGTATCGCCTCCGGCGATCACTCCTCGCGAAATCCCGGTTCGCTTGACAATTCTGCGCAGCATGGCGCCTAGACCGGTCCCGACCGCCTCGTTCATATCCTCCGTTCGCATTCCGGAAACGGCCGCAGCGTCCCGAAACTCGCCNATCGCCGGATCATCGGGGCCGTGCGCCGTAAATATAAGGGGATCACGCCCGCCGCCAAGTTCTTCGAGGGCCTTTCGGCATGCGCGATCCTGCTCTTTCTTCCACGCAGCCGGAACCGCCGCTAGCGAAGCGTTGACTCGCAGCAAAGCAAAATTATTCCGCGACGCCCAATCGATTTGGCGGGCGGTTACGAGCGAGCACGATCCTGAAACTACGGCAACTCGCTCCACTCTCGAAAACGGAAGCGCGGCTTGCCCGTCCCCGAGCAATCCGCTTCGCCGCCAATGCGCAATCAGCGCGTACTCGACGCCTTGAGAACCAATCGCCAGAATTCCGCTGCCCCGATTCCGCCAGACGAGTCGGCCCGCCTTCGCCAGGGTGCGTTCGTCCATTGCGTCGATCGCGACGATTTCCGCGCCCCTTTTCAATTCGCGTTCGCGCGCGGCCTCTTCCCTGCCGTCGGCAAGGTCGGAGATGTCGATTAGCCCAAGCCGCATCGAAGTCTGCTGCGCGAGATGCCTGAGCACGTCCGATTCCGCCATCGGCGTTACCGGATGCCGGCTCATGACCGGGTGCCTGTCAAGGCGGTAGGTTCCTTCGCCCGACGAGGCGAAGAGATTGCCGAACGCCTGATAGCGGCCGATTTCGGGCGCGGCGACGATCATGGGGCGCCAGCTCCCGCCGAAAATCGGCGCAGCGATTTCAGCGGCCTTTCCGATCGATCCGATTTCGGCCGATGAATCGAACGTCGAGCACACTTTGTAGTGGGCGATTGGCGCTTTTAGCGAAGCAAGCAGCCTAAAGGCGCCCGGAAGATGATCGTCCATCCACTCCGGCGAGCGGGTTCGCGCGGTTCCGGCTATTCCGATGCACCGGTGCGCCCGAAATTTGTTCAGCCGCTCCGGCGACGGCTCGCCGACGAATAGCACGCTGGGCAAGCCGGCGAACGATAGAACCTCCATGACGGCGGCGGCTCCGGTGAAGTCGTCGCCATACCAGGCAACGAGCGTTCCGTCGGGAAGGCGGCCGTCCAATCCACCGGTGCCGCTATCCATGAATTGCTCTAATTCCATGGACGCAAGGGCGACGCGACCGGTGTCGGCGGCCTATGCAGTCCGCTAGCGGGAAAGCTACCACGCTATCGAGGCCCAACAGCGCCGTTGTGCCTGCGGCGGTCGCCGCATCGGCGGCTTGGAGCCGATGCCGAAGCATCTAGAATGGCGACGTGGACCGCAGCCGTACGCCCGCATCTATGCGGATTGTTTCGCCGTTCAAATAGCTGCACTCCACAAGCAGGCGGGCTAGGCATGCAAACTCCGAAGGATGACCGATGCGCTTCGGAAAGATAACATCGGCCGTGAGAGTCTTTCTGCGCTCTTCGTCGATTCCCTGGAGGGACGGCGTATCGAATACGCCCGGAGCAATGGAATTGACTCGGATGCCCAGCGGTCCCAAGTCGCGCGCCAGGGGCAAATTCATGCCCGCGATCGCCGCCTTTGAAGCGGCGTACGCCGATTGCCCCCTCTGGCCTTCGAATCCCGCCACCGAAGCGGTATTGATAATGACACCGCGCTCCCCGTCTTCGTTCGGCTCGTTCTTGGCCATGACCGACGCGACCAGGCGGATAACGTTGAAGGTACCGAACAGATTGAACTCGACGGTTTTCTTGAAAACGTCGTAGTCGTGCGGGCCGTCGTTTCCGAATACGAGCGCACCGGTGGCGACGGCCGCGCAGTTCACGCAGACGGAAATTCCATTCATCGCAATCGCGACATTCTCAAGAGCGGAAATCGTCGACTCCTCGTCGGTCATATCGAATTTAACGAAATCCGCTCCGATTTCTTCGGCCAGCTGCATTCCCGGGTCGTCGTTCAGGTCGGCGATGGTTACCTTTGAGCCAGCATCGGCAAATTCCCTTGCAGTAGCTTCGCCCAGAGAAGAAGCCCCCCCGGTAATTAACGTTCGTGCGCCGTTGAGTTCCATGAATTGACCGACCGTATTCGAGTTCGTCAAAATCCGATATTAATTCGCTTCGCGAAGAAAAGGAAGAGTCGTTTTCTGTCGCGCCCGTTCGACTTTTCCAGCGGTTGGTCCAAAGCAATCCGCTCGGTTTCGCGCTGGAACGAAATCCATCGGCTCCCGGCATCCGCAGCGCGCATTATAAAGGAAAGCGGAAACGCAATGGCCGAGAGCAAAAGCACGCCGGCCACGCTTTCGCACGAGTGTCGCACGCGCCTCCAGTGCGTCAAGACCGATCCGCAGTCGTTCCTCAAGCATGCCTTGGCGTGCGGGGAACATCCTCCATATAGGTTCGGAACGCGGCCCGGCGGGGACGAATGCGATGCCAATCCATTTTTGATTCCATGCGCCGCGATTCGAACGGGCCGTTAAATTCGGCAAAGCAGTCCGCTCCGCGGTCATGACCGAAGTAAATCTGACGGGCTGGCAGGCGAACTCGTTCCACGCTCCCTCCACGGCGACGCGGACATCCCGGATGCAGGCGAAGAGCCTGTACGCCAGCTTGCTGGATTTCAGTTCCGGACTGCATTGGAAAGACCCGGAAGCGACGCGTTTCCTTGGATTATGAATGCCTTGGAGCGACATCGTCCGGCTGCTGAGCGCGACCACCGCGCAATCGCAAGAAATTTGCCGCCATGAGAAATTCGCACCCGAAAAATGGATGGCGGGTCGCGAGCCGCGGCGATCCGGGCTGGCTAAAGAACCGACCGTCGCACGGCGATTTCACGATTGCCGAGGCCCGTGAAAGCGAATCTGCATGCCTCGTTTCCGGAGGATCATGAAACCGTCCGCGCGAGCTATTGGCGCGCCGGTGTTCCGGCCCTGGCTCAAGATGCCTATCGAAAGTTTGTACCGGCGAATGGCGAAGCTGTTTCCGACCATGCCTTGGCACATATTCTTGATCGCCGCTCCGGCATCGCGGGACCGGCCGGATATGCACTATCGGTTGATCTTCTCGACAACGCGTAGGACGGATTTAGCCAATTCGGAGTATTGCGACGTAGCGGCGCTCCCTCGGAGAATGAAAGAGTGCCGAATTGGCTTCATGAATGGTGCACCCAAAGCCATCGACGATACGATGTTCGAAAAGCTAGCCGCAATCCTCCGGAACGAACGCTTGGGCTGGATCGCTGTCCTTGGCCGGTACCCGAAGACAGCCGTAGAGGAAGGTCGCGGCAACTAGATGCCGTCCGCTTGCATTGACCGACGGAGAAGGTGCACATGATTCAAGTCCGAGCGGCGCGTCGACTCCGCGACCAAGTTTAGTCCGCTAGCTCGTCCATGCATCCCGCTAGGCGCGCATATCTTGTCCTGTTCATTTCATCTAGTGCCGCGCTCCCTCCGATTTTATGCGCGGGCGGCAATTATTGTTGGACGGGATTTACACGATTGGCTTGCGCCGCCTTTTCTAAACGGCGCGTGTCAGGTTCAGGCCTGCCCCAGATGAGTTCCAAATAGTGCGCAAAGCTCTTGCAGTCACCAATTTCCGCCATTTGTTTTCATCGATGAGCAGGATATGAGCTCATCCGGGCGGTGAGATGTACGCCAGCGTCTGGAACATTGACTGCGGATGGCGATCGACAAGAGGTTTGGGGATGTCCAATCTATGCGTGATCAATCCGTCTACCGGAAGCATATCATTCGGCATTGTGCCCAAAATCAAGGTGCTTGGGCTTATCTGTGAACAAGCCGAAATCCATCTCTTCAAAGGAAGGCATTGGGGTCCCCACAGCGGCCTTGGTATGAAACACATTTGGACAGAGCACTAAACAGAAATGCAGCAGATGGGTTTTGGGAGCGAAGATGAAGTCGGGAATTATGTTGCAAGCATAGTGCGCAGTGGATCCTCGCTCTATTTCGAGGGCGGCTTCATGAAGAAGCCCCGGATTCTGGCTGTCAGAAGCACTGTGGGAACAGCGGTCTTAGAATACTACCAGCACACACAGATATGGTCCATTGTTACGGCATATTCCAGAAAACAAACGCACGGTACCTTGGTGGGAACCGTGCGCTAATTGTGTGTTCGCAGTAGCAGCGTTTCCTTAGCTTGAAGGTTCGGAAACCACCTGAAGTGTCCTGCGAATGAACCTCCTGACTGATTCACCGTCCGCATGAGTGGCCAATTGACAGGTGATGCCATCTCAAAATGCTCTTTACGCCACATTCTCTGTATAGTGATTACACCTTTGAATGTCAATAATCTTTTCTCGTTCAGGAGGCATNTATGACGAAAAGAACCCGTCTGGTGTCTTGAATATTGAATGCCAAGAAACTCAATACTGGGCTGTTGAAAGAGATGAANAAAGTGTGGTTACTTGCGGAGCGGTGGCTCCTTACGGCACTAACGCAGGTAAATGGCGACTTATTACCAATGCAAGTAATTGCCGATTCGCAAACATTATAAGAACTATTTTGTGAACATCGACATCTAGACGTGGCGGCGACATGCGGGGTGCAGTCGGTGCCTCCTTCCCGTATTTTGCGGATTGAGAAATTAACAA